>JAEEGL012098504.1_pt1 | contig 24102 bp, 17 predicted proteins | sample 9134231 | NCBI WGS metagenome assembly JAEEGL01 (sample SAMN16246548, study PRJNA631951) | gut metagenome | biome: gut microbiome; feature: rumen; material: fiber-attached | host: Bos | place: Iran: Karaj | collected 2018-10
GCCTAAGAGAAGAAGAGTCTGAGTTCGGAGGTATAGAGAATGGCTAGATATACAGAAGGAACCTGCCGTCTCTGCCGCAGAGAAGGAGACAAGCTCTTCCTCAAGGGTGAGAGATGCTATTCCGCGAAGTGTGCACTTGCAAAGAAGAGCGCAGCTCCGGGTCAGCATGGTCAGGGCAGAAAAAAGATTTCAGAATATGGTGTACAGCTTCGTGAGAAGCAGAAGACAAAGCGTTTCTACGGCGTACTCGAGAAGCAGTTCAGACTTACCTATGCACGCGCTGAGCGTAAGCAGGGTAAGACCGGTGAGAAGCTCCTTGAGCTCCTCGAACTCCGTTTCGACAATGTCGTATATCGTCTCGGTCTGGCTTCTTCCAGAAATGAAGCTCGTCAGCTCGTTACACACGGTCACTTCACAGTAAACGGCAAGAAGGCAAACATTCCTTCTATGACACTGAAGACAGGTGACACAATTGCTGTAAAGGAAACATCGAGAAAGTCCCCGAAGTTCGAGACACTTTCCAACAACCGTCCGGTACCGGCCTGGCTGTCCTTCAATGAAGAGACACTGACAGGTTCTATCGTAAGAGAGCCGGCTCGTGAGGATGTTGATCTCGAGGTTAAGGAGACGCTGATCGTCGAGTTGTACTCGAAGTAATCGGAACCTTTCGCTTTGCATAAAAAGCTAGGAGGATAAATATGATTGAAATCATGAAACCAACAATTGAGTGCGTAGAAGTAAACGAAGACAGCTCCTATGGTAAGTACGTCATCGCTCCTCTCGAGCGCGGCTACGGTACGACCCTCGGAAACTCCCTTCGTCGTGTACTTCTGTCTTCCTTGTCTGGTGCAGCTGTAACATCCATCCGCGTCGAGGGTGTATATCATGAGTTTTCCACGATCCCGGGCGTTATCGAGGATATGACAGAGATCATCCTCAACGTCAAGGGCATCCGTGCTAAGCTTCACACAGATACACCGAAGACTGTCTACATCAGCATGGATGAAGGCAAGACCGGTGTGGTTACAGCAGGCGATATCGTTCATGATGAAGAAGTTGAGATCATGAATCCGGATCATGTCATCGCGACAATGAACGGTGCAGGTCGTCTCTTCATCGAGCTTACGATCAGCAAGGGCCGCGGCTATGCAACGGCCGATCAGAATAAGCCGGCTACACAGACGATCGGTGTTATCGCTATCGACTCCATCTTTACTCCGGTAAAGAAGGCGAACTACAGAATCGAGAACACACGTGTCGGTGAGCGTACCGACTTTGACAGCCTGACTCTGGAAGTCTGGACAGATTCTACCATCAAGGTTGATGAAGCTCTTTCTTCCGCAGCAGCAATTCTTCGTGAGCACCTGGGTCTGTTCACAGCTCTTACAGATGTGACCAACGGACCGAGCTTCCGTGATTCGGATGACAGCTCCAGCAAGAATTCCACACATGACATCGTCATCGAAGACCTCGACTTCTCCGTTCGTACATATAACTGCTTAAAGAGAGCAGGTATCAACACGATCGGTGATCTCGTTGCCAAGTCTGAGGATGAAATGATGAAAGTCCGTAACCTCGGTAAGAAGTCTCTGGAAGAAGTTATCCAGAAGCTCGAGGATATGGATCTGTCTCTCGCAGATGTCGAGGACTAAATAGCGAGCTCGCGGGCACGCTAGGATATTTGAAATATACAGGAGGTATTAACCCATGGCAGGTTACAGAAAATTAGGAAGAGTTAGCAATCAGCGTATTGCAATTTTAAGAAATCTGGCAACATCCCTTGTTGTTTGCCCGGTAAAAGAAGACGGAAAGGCACTTTCCGAGAATAGAAAGCACGTGGTAACAACACTGGCACGTGCCAAGGAAGTTTCTAAGATCATGGATAAGCTGATCGCAGATGCCATTTGTGAAAAGGATAACTTCACAACAAAGGAAGTTACTGTTTCCACAGCTAAGCTTGACAGCAAGGGCATGAAGGTCCTGGTTTCCAAGACTTCCAAGAACGGCAAGAAGTACGAGGTCGTTGACCGTGAAGTCTCTAAGAAGACTGTTCAGGTTGATGCTCCTTCCCGTCTCGCAGCAAGAAAGAACGCTGCTTACTGGCTCAGAAAGAGCCACGATGCTGAAGGTCATGCAGTTGACCCGGTAAACATCCTCTATGATGAGATCGCACCGGCTCTCATCAACCATAAGGGTGGTTACACCAAGATCGTGAAGCTCGGCGCTCGCCGCGGTGACGCTTCTGAGATGGCTCTCCTCACATTCGCTGAGTAAGAAGCCCAAGTAAATCTTGAGATGATTTAAGGTGACGGATGGGCAGGTTCCCTTCCGTCACTTTCTCTATTCTAAATAAATCGGAGATGAACAAAGCATGGATCCCAATTCAAGAGGCATTGCGGAATACAAACAGGCGGTACAGGCAGAAGATATTCTGTTTTCTTACGCGACGAATTCCGGACACAATGTCGTGGCGGTGGACCATGTTTCTTTATCTGTTGAAAAAGGCGGATATCTCGCCATCCTAGGCAGAAACGGCTCCGGAAAATCCACGCTCGCGAAGATGATCAATCTTCTCGAGGTCCCCGATAAGGGAAAACTTTCCGTATTTGAACTGGATGCCGCCAAGGATGAAAACTTCTGGAAGATCCGCTCGCACTGCGGTATGGTATTCCAGAATCCGGACAATCAGATCGTCGGAACGACGGTCGAAGAGGACGTGGCCTTCGGACCGGAGAATCTCTCCGTGCCGCTTCCGGAACTTGCGCAGCGTGTGGAAAAAGCACTGGGCTATGTCGGTCTTCTGGAAAAGGCGGAGAAACAGCCGTCCTCACTTTCCGGCGGACAGAAGCAGAAACTGGCGATCGCCGGCGTACTGGCGATGGAACCGCAGCTCCTGATCCTCGATGAGAGTACATCCATGCTCGATCCGAAGGCCAGAGACGAGTTCCTGCATCTGGTACGAAGAATGCGCCAGGATAAGAAGATCACGGTCATCCACATCACCCACGATATGCACGAAGCCTATCTGGCGGAGCGCGTGATCGTACTTGAAAAGGGAAAGATGCGCCTGAGCGGCACTCCGTCGGAAGTCTTCTCCCAGGTGGAGACGATCCGTTCCCTGGGACTTGAGCTCCCGAAATGGGCGGAACTGCTGTGCGAGGTCGCAAGACTCTGCGGCGTAACACCGGAGCAGAGTGATTTTACCTCGGAAGAAAATGCAGTCAAAAAGATCTGCGAGATCGTAAAAACGAAGAAAGCGGACCCGGAAAAGCGTGAAGAAAAGCCTGCCCGTGAAGTATCGGAACAGGTCGTTCTCCGCGTCAGCAATCTTTCCCACCGATATGAAAAGAAAGAAAAAAACGCGCTCTCAAATGTCTCTTTTGATGTAAGAAAAGGTGAGATCGTCACGGTCATCGGACACAGCGGATCCGGAAAGACGACCTTGATCTCGCATCTGAACGGTATTCTCCGTCCGCTCGAAGGATCCGTGGAAGTCTGGAACGAGGAAGATAAGAAGTATCTCTCTACAGACAAGAATAAGGAGATCAAGATGATCCGCCGGCACGTGGGACTTCTGTTCCAGTACCCGGAATATCAGCTCTTCGAAGAAACGGTCGAGAAGGATATCCAGTTCGGGCCGAAGAAGATGGGCTACGACGAAGAGACCTGTAAGAGACTGACAAAAGAAGCACTGCCGCTGGTAGGACTTACGGAAGATATCTTAAAGAGATCTCCTTTCGAACTGTCCGGCGGACAGAAGCGGAGAGTCGCATTTGCCGGTATCCTGGCCATGGATCCGGATGTGCTTATTCTCGATGAACCCGCGGCGGGACTTGACCCTGCCGGCCAGAAGGAGATCTTCGGATATATAGAGACACTGCGCGCAAGAGGCAAATCGATCGTGCTCGTCTCCCATGATATGGACGAGGCCGCAAGGATCGCGGACCGCGTCCTGGTCCTGAAAAAAGGCGAACAGGTATTCTTCGGAAAACCGAAGGAACTCTTCTCCGAAGGCACCGACTATATCAGCATGCGCCTCGACCGCCCGTGCCTGATGCAGACACTGCATGAACTGAAAAAAGAACTGCCGTATGTGGATGAAGTGCTTTTCGATGTGAAAGAAGCGGCACAGTCTGTCGTATATGGAAATGACGGGGAGGTGAACATCTAAGATGAAAGATGTTTCTATCGGCCGTTATGTCCAGGGGGAGTCGGTCCTCCACAAGCTCGACCCACGGTGCAAGTTTCTGCTTTTTATTCTTTATATGGTCACGATCTTCCTGGTGCACTCGACGCTCTCGATGGTGGCGACACTGGGCGTGATACTGTTCCTGACACTTCTGTCGCAGGTCAATCCGGTGGAGATCTTAAAGTCACTAAAGCCGATCCTGTTCATCATGGTATTTATCTTCGTGATCAATCTTCTGACGATAAGGTCAGGAGATACGCTATGGAGCTGGTGGATCATCAAGATTACGACGGGAGGTCTGAAAAAGGCGATCTTCATGGCGGTGCGGCTGGTGTTCCTGATCGTAGCAACAAGCATCCTGCTGTCTCTTACCACAACACCTTTGAAACTGGCGGATGCGATGGAATCCCTCGGATCCCCGCTAAAGGTGATCAAAGTCCCGGTAAGCGAGATATCGATGACGATCTCGATCGCGCTCCGGTTTATCCCGACGCTGGTCGAAGAGACCGATAAGATCATGAAAGCCCAGTCATCACGAGGCGCAGAGTATGACACGGGAAATATATTCCAGCGCGCCAAAGGATATGTGGCGGTGCTGGTACCGTTGTTTGTAAGTGCTTTTAAAAGAGCAGAAGAACTGGCAGTGGCAATGGACGCCAGATGTTACCAGGGCGGAAAAGGAAAGACCAAACTTCATCCGCTGCGCCTGAAAGGGTCCGATGTCCTGTGGACACTTATCCTGGTAATCGTGGCATTTATTCCGCTGGCAGTAGATTTATTGCAGAATTTGAAGTAAAATAATTCGCGCATAACGCGTGATTCCGGAGGAAGGGATCCGGATAGAACGGATAGATGATTTTCAAAGATGAGGAGAGTTTGAAATGGCTTATTATGTAGGAATCGATCTTGGCGGCACAAACATCAAAGCCGGTGTAGTATCGGATAAAGGTGAGCTTCTGAATAAGGTCAGCATCAAGACAAATGCGGACCGCCCGATGGAAGACATCATCACAGACATGGGTAAACTGGCAAAACAGGCGATCGAAGAGTCCGGCATCGCAGAGTCCGACGTATCCGCGATCGGCATCGGTTCCCCGGGAACACCGGACAACAAGGCCGGCACACTGGTCTATGCGACCAACCTTCCTTTCGTAAATGCACCGATGAGAAAGATCATCCGTTCCGTGATCGATCTTCCCGTCTATATCGACAATGACGCAAACTGCGCAGCTATGGCGGAGAGCGTATCCGGCGCGGCGGCAGATGTTGCTGATTCCGTAACGATCACGCTCGGCACCGGTATCGGATGCGGCGTTATCGTTAACAACAGAATTTTCTCCGGATTCAACCAGGCAGGTTCTGAATTCGGTCACCACGTTATCATGGTCAACGGCCAGCAGTGCTCCTGCGGAAGAAAAGGATGCTTCGAGGCATACGGTTCCGCATCTGCTCTGGCACGTATCACAGAAGAAGCGGCAGCTGCAAACCCGACCTCTATCCTCGGCAAGCTCATCGAGGAAAACGGCGGTCATGCAAATGCAAGAATCGCTTTTGACGGCATGAGAGCCGGCGACGACGTTTCTGCAAACGTTGTTGATACATATATCGACTATCTCTCTGAAGGTCTGGCAAATGCGATCAATACCTTCATGCCGGAAGTACTCCTGATCGGCGGCGGTGTCTGCAACGAAGGCGATCCGCTGATGATCCCGCTTCGCGAAAAGACCCTGAACAAGCCGTTCTTCGGCCCAGGCGTAAGAAAGACCGAGATCCGTGTTGCCAAGATGGGCAATGATGCAGGTATTGTCGGAGCTGCCATGATGGGTAAGGCCTGCTTCGACGACAAGATCCAGGGATAATAAAAATGGGTGAGGAAGGCAGAAATACTGCGGATATCCGCATCGCTTTACTCACAGAATATGACGGAACTGACTTTGTCGGTTTCCAAAGGCAGGATAACGGGCGCTCCGTACAGCAGACACTGGAAGAAGCAGTGGAGAAAGTGTACGGGCGCTTTTGCCGTATTTACGGGTGCAGCCGGACGGACTCCGGTGTGCATGCCAGAGGCCATGTCTCCCATGTGGATGTGCCTTTTTCCATTCCGGAGGAGAAGATCCCGCTCGCGCTGAATGCTGTGCTCGACGACGATCTGGTGGTTCTCTCGGCAAAAGAAATGACTATAGAATTCCATGCAAGATTTAACAGCAAGGGAAAAAAATACTGCTACCGCGTGAGAAATGCGAAAGTGCCGTCCGCGATCGACCGGAGGACCGAGGCTTTTGTTCCCGGTATCCTGGATGTCGAGGCGATGGATGATGCGGCAAAAGCATTTATCGGAACGCATGATTTCAGTGCTTTTCGGGCACAGGGAGGACCGGACATTACCCCGGTCCGAACCATGAAAGATGTCTATGTCCGACGGGCGGAGGGAGATCCGGACCTGATCGAGATCACAGTCATCGGAGAATCCTTCTTATACAATATGGTCCGCATCATGGCGGGAACTCTCGTCTATGTCGGACAGGGAAAGATGACAAAGACCGAGATCGAAAAGCTCCTGACAGGGGAAGGCGTCCGTAAAGAAGCCGGGAAGACTATGCCGGCAAAAGGACTTACTTTGGAAGAAGTGTTCTACGAGGATCTCATCTGGTAATTTAATTGCGCAGAATAAAAGTCCCGTCGCTGGTCCTCGGCGCTTCCTCGAAAAGAAGCCTCGTCGCTGGTCCTCGCCCTTCGGGCTGCGGAATCGCTCCTTTGCTTTTTTCGAGGATTGTGAGGATCATCATCAAGAAGGATTCTTGTCAAACTTACTTTTTTCCCGTACTATCAAGGGAGTGATCCTTGCGATTAAGATATCAGACAACTATGAAGGAGAATTCAAAATGGCGAATCCTATTGTTACTATTGAGATGGAAAATGGCGGCATCATGAAGCTGGAGCTGTATCCGGATGTGGCGCCGATCAGCGTACAGAATTTTATCGATCTGGCGGAGAAAGGCTTCTATGACGGTCTGATCTTCCACCGTGTCATCTCCGGATTTATGATCCAGGGCGGTGATCCGACTGGAACAGGTATGGGTGGCCCGGGTCATCACATTAAAGGTGAATTTAGAGCAAATGGTGTAGAGAACAACCTGTCCCACGAGCGCGGAGTACTCTCCATGGCACGTGCCGGAGATCCGAACTCGGCAGGATCACAGTTCTTCATCATGCATGAAGACGGCCCGTTCCTCGACGGCAACTATGCGGCATTCGGTAAGATCATCGAAGGTATCGAAGTAGTCGATCAGATCGCAGCTACTCCTACAGACAGAGCAGATCGTCCGCTGAGCGAACAGAAGATGAAGAAAGTCACCGTAACGAAGTAATTCATCTATCAGAATTTGCGCAAGAAAAAACCTTCGACACGCCTCCGCAGGGCTTTCGCCCGAGGACCAGCGCGAGAAGGTTTATTTCTGCGCAAAAACAGGGATGAATTACTTCGTTTCCTCGTCCTTTTTGTTATCTTCTGCGATAACATACAGCGGACGGTTCTTGACTTCGATGTAAGTCTTCGCGAGATACTCACCAATGATGCCGAGTGCCATCAGTACCATACCGCCCAGGAAGAGCATGAAGGACAGAAGTGACGGATAACCGGCGACTTTATCCCAGATCTGGTAGATCAAAGCGTGGATGAAGTAGTAGAGCAAATAGACGAAAGCGCCGAAAGATGTAAGGAATCCGACGATCATCGCTATACGAAGAGGTGCGGTGGTAAAGGATACGATACCTTCGATCGCATAGCGGAAAAGCTTCCAGAACGACCACTTTGTTTCGCCGGCGACACGCTCGACATTCTCATACTCGAGCCATTTGGTCCGGAACCCGACCCAGGCGAAGATACCTTTACTGAAGCGCTGACGCTCGCCGAGTGAAAGGATCGCATCGACGACCGGACGTCTCATGACGCGGAAGTCTCTGGCGCCATCGACGATCTCAACGTCTGTGAACTTGTTGATCAGATGGTAGAAACGGCGGGCAAACCAGCTTCGGATCGGCGGTTCGCCTTTTCTCGAAACACGGCGGGTCGCGACGATATCGCACTCATCCTTTTCGAGAGATTCAAACATCTGCGGAAGAAGTGACGGCGGATCCTGCATATCTGCATCGAGAAGTCCGATCCATTCTCCCTTGGCAGCAGCAAGACCTGCATACATGGCGGCTTCTTTTCCGAAGTTTCTGGAAAAAGAGATATACCGGATGCGGTCATCCTTTGCGGCCATTTCTTTGAGAACGCCTAGAGTATTGTCTTTGCTTCCGTCATTTACGAAGATCAGTTCAAATTCATACTGGCTGCACTCGGCTGTAACTTTGCACAGTGCATCATAAAGATAGGGAAGCGCTTCCTGCTCGTTATAACAGGGTACCATCAGACTAACTAGCATAATCCACCTCAACAACTATTTCCAAACTATGTAATCAGTATACTACATTCAAAGATCAAAAAGCACAGATTCAATCGTAAACCTTTTGGAAACAGGGCGTTTTGTGATACGATACGAGTGGATATATAAGGGAGGTTGGATTATGATCGAAAAGAATGCGCTCGAACGCCGGGAGCGGAAACTGGGAAAACGCGATATTCGCCCGCTTGCAGCGTTCATTTCCGTATTTGCTTCTCTTTGTGCGATATTCCTTCTGACAGGGGTATCTCCATTTGGATCTAAATCTGTTTTAATGTCTGATCTTTCTGCACAGTATGCACCATTTATGGTGACGATGCGCAATAAGATCCTTCACGGAAGTTCGCCGTATTACTCTTTTGAAATCGGCATGGGCAAGAGTCTGCCGGGTATCATCGCCTACTATTGTGCCAGCCCGTTAAATCTCATTTCCCTGCTTTTTCCGGTATCCCGTATCTCCGATGCGATCGCGCTGATCATCATGCTCAAGCTTTCCTTCGCCGGCGCATTTATGACTGCGCTGATCGATCACAAATTCGGCGACAAAACGAAAATGAGTATCCTCTTCGGCATGGTCTACGCATTGAGTTCCTATTCCACGTCTTTCATCTTCAATTTCATCTGGCTCGACGGATTCGCGCTTCTGCCGCTTCTGATCCTCGCGATCGAGCATTTCAGAAAGAATACAAGGAAAGCGTATCAGGTACTTATCGTGCTGATAGTGCTTTTCGCGTCGAACTATTACATCGCGTATATGGTCGGGGTATTCTCGTTCTTCTATCTCATCGGAATGCTGGAATATGACAGAAGATCCGAGAAAAAAGAAGGAGAACCGTCTCCTGCAAAAACACTCGGAGTCTTCGTATTGACAGCCATTGCTGCTGCGATGGTCTGTGCAGCGCTTCTGGTTCCCGCCGGGATCGACACGATACGAAACGGCGACAGCTCCTCCTCTTTCTCAGTAGAGATGGATCCGCTGTTCCGGCTTTCTGCTTTCCTTCCGCACTTTTTCCTGACTAAGCTGTCTAATATCACGACGAATCTGCCGTTTGTATTCTCGAGCCTTATGGTGCTGGAACTTGTCGTTCTGTTCTTTATCAATCCGGAGATCCCGAAAGCGGCCCGCAAGCGTGTCGCCATCGCCCTTGGCCTGGGAATTCTTTCCTTCCTTTTCCCGCTCCTGAATACAGCATGGCATCTCTTTGATAATCCGAACTGGTTCCTGTTCCGATATTCTTTCCTTTTTATCTTTGGTACGATCCTCGTGGCGTTCTACTCATTCCTGCACATCAAATCACTTAAGAACAAGCATTTCCTGCTGATGTTTGGAATCCTTTTCGTTCTTCTGGTGATTTCGGAAGCGTGCGGCGATCTCAAGAAGAGTGAATCCATGTATTTCCAGAACCTCATCCTTCTTTCCCTGATAGCGCTCTGCCTGTTCGGCCTTTCCAAGGAAAAATGGAGTGCGCAGGTGGCGAATCTTAAGAGGCTCGGGAATGGCATTCTCGTGCCGGTCATTCTCGTGGAGATCGTCTTCCTTGCGCCCAAGGTTACCGTCGGCGCGGTCTGGAACGATACGCAGGAAATATCCTCGTTTGCAAGTGAAGTCGAAGAGCTTCAGCAGCTGACATCAACGATCAGCGGAAGTTCCGGAGCGAGAACGGAGCAGGCCTGGAAGCTCTCTGAAAACATCGATTCCCTGAATCTTTCTTCCTATACGGATACACGTGGTATAGGAGCATTCTGCTCTATGTCGAATAAGAAACAGCACCGGTTCTTAAAGCAGCTGGGCTACTGCGCGAATTTTAATTATTTCTCTGTCGAACACAGAAATATGAATCTTCCTGCGGATTCTTTCCTTGGAATCCGGTATATCGTTTCCATGCAGAAAGAACTGGGCGGCCTAACCCCGATCGGATCTTACGGCAGGTATAATCTCTTTGAAAACCCATACAGCACGGATATTGTTTTCCTTGCGGATCCGGCAGCGGCGGAATTTGACGGATACCGCCTGGAGACCATGGGCGAAGGCAAGAACTACTTTGATTTCCAGGAGGCCTGGATGAGCTCTCTTTCCGGGATATCCGCAGATCATGTATATGATGCAAAAGCACTATCCTGGGAAGTAAGTAATGCTCAGGCTGTTCCCGGGAAAATGGCGGATGAGGTACTTTATTACGACCTTGAAAAGTATCCACTTGATTTAGAAGATGTGGAGAAGAAATCCGCTGAACTGACATATTACTTCCGTAGTAATCAGAAGGCGCCGATAAGCCTTACCGCAGAGGTAACGGCGGAAAAGGACGGGCCGGTCTATCTTTCGATCCCGTTCCTGATGCGCAGCGCTCCGGTCAGTGTGTACTGTAACAGCAAGCGGGTCTATCATGAAGAAGACTCGTACTATTCCGTGATCGTGGATACCGGTGTGCACAGGAAGGGCGAGGAGCTTAAGATCGAAGTGCGGTGTGATGACGATGTTTTTGCATCTTTTACACCGTCCGTGGCTATATGTGATACGGAAGAACTGGGAAAACAGACAGAAGCAGTGAAAAAGGGAATATCCGATCTGTCGGTGAGCGATGGAAGCGTAATGTTTACCGCGGAAGCATCCGGACAGAAACTGCTGGTATCGACGATCCCCTATGAAAAGGGATGGACTGCGCGTGTGGACGGACAGGCCGCGGATATTATTTCCTACCAGGATGCTTTTGTGGCTATTTCCCTTGCCCCCGGCACCCACCATGTCGAGCTGACTTTTGTTCCCACCGGCATAGGAATTGGTGTTATAATCAGTGCACTGGGTGTTGTCTTCAGCGTAGTGCTTCTCGTAATTACAGGAAGAAAACATTCGGACCGCAAGGAGGAGGAAAGTAAACTTGATCGAGAAGAAAACCCTTGAAAAGAGGTCAGCCAACCATATAGACAGCCGGCCTGTGACGGCATTTTTCCTGACAATGCTCGCGATGGTGACCGTCTTTACCATCAACATGATCGTTCCTTTCGGAAACAGGAATGTTCTGACTTCTGACCTTGCGGCGCAATATGGTCCGTATCTGATCGGATATAAGCGGATGCTGACCAGTGGTGATTCACTTCTTTACTCTCAGAGCCTCGGAATGGGCTCCAATACCCTCGGTGTCTTCGGATATTACCTGTCCAGCCCGCTCAATCTGATCATGCTTTTGGTCCCGGGCTATTTGCTGCAGGTTGCAGTCACCTTCCTGATCTGCACGAAACTCTCGTTTGCAGGTGCTTTTATGACATGGCTCCTGGACAGAAAATTCAAAAACAACGACAAAATAACGATCCTCTTCGGAATGATGTATCCGCTTTGTTCCTTTGCGATCATCTATATGTTCAATATCATGTGGCTGGACGGTTTTGCAATACTCCCGCTTCTGATCCTTCTTACAGAAAGATTTATCGAGAATAAGAGAGTCTGGCCGGTGCTGACGCTCGTACTTTTTATACTCTTTGTTTCCGGCTATTACATGGCATATATGGTCGGTATTTTCTCATTTATCTATTTTCTCTCGATCATGGGATATCAGGGAAAGTTCAAAAAAGAAACGGAAAAAGAAGGCCTGAAGACGGTAGGTCTGTTTATTCTCTCCGCAGTAACCGCTGCCCTGATGAGTGCCTGCATTCTTCTGCCGGCAGGTCTGAACACTCTTGGTAATCCGGACTATATGGTCAACGAATCCATGATGAAGATGGATCCGGAGTTTAAACTCGCATCTCTGGTCGATCAGCTGGTTGAGAAGAAGGTAGGAAATCTATCCAAGAATCTTCCCTACATTTTCTGTGGCCTGACCGCACTCTTCCTCTGTATCCTGTTCTTTCTCAATCCGAAGATCAAGCGCAAACTGAAGATCGCCATCGGAATCGCCTTTGGCGGCGGTATCTTATGTTTCCATTTCCCGTTCCTGAATATGGCCTGGCATCTCTTCGATGACCCGAACTGGTTCAATTTCAGATACTCTTACATTTTCTCATTTGTCATGATCCTGGTGGCGTTCTATTCCTATCTGAATATGAAGTCCGCTGAAAAGAAACACTTCTTTGCTGCGATGGGCATTGTGTGGGCCCTGGCAGTCTTATCCCAGAGCTTTGGACAGATGGCACAGGAGGATAGCACGTTTTTTGCGACGCTGCTTATCTCCGGACTCATCTGTGTTCTCCTTTATGGCAAAACTTTAGATAAGTGGCCGGATGTGATCTATAATCTGAGAAAATTCAGAACAGTGTTCCTTGTGGCGGTCATCGTGATCGAAATCGTTGTTCTCAATCCGCGCTGCTATATGCCGGATCTTTACAACGGCAAGCAGGAAGCGCCGGAATTCACACACATGCTCATGAATGTCAGTGAAGTATCAGACAGTATCCAGGATACGGACTGGTATCGCGCGGAGATGCATAATGACTGGCACTCGAGTCTGCTTCCTAACAATCTGCCTTTCTATACAGGCAAAAACGGAATCAGCATATTTGCTTCCATGGCGAACAAGAAGACGGATCACTTCCTGAAACAGATGGGATACGATTCGAACTATAACTTCTTCTCGCTGCAACACGATTATGTGATCCAGCCGGCCGATTCCATCCTCGGCGTCCGGTATATCTTCACAGCGGATGAGGACATCGGCGAGCTTAAGTATGTAACGGACAAAGAGGGCATCTATCTTTTCAAAAACGAGTATTCACTTCCTGCGGCCTTTCTTGCTGAACCGAAGGCAACGGAATTCGACGGATACCAGCTGGAAAAAGATGAAGATAAGAAGGACTACTTTGATTTCCAGGAAAAATGGATCAGTTCCCTGTCCGGGCTGGATGCTTCCGATATCTATGATACATGGAATGCGACCTGGGAAGTTTTCAATGGTCAGGAGACGGACGTCCATCCTGAGGAGAATATCATCAAAGCCGATACGATGGAGAACAGGCTCAGCCTCGAAAAGAAGAATGTCAAAGCGGAGTCGCTGGTGTTCTTCCTGAAAAACAGCTCCAAGGTGCCGATGGTCCTGAGAACGACGTTTACCGCGGACCGCGACGGTGCAGTCTACTTTGTGATCCCGTTCCTGAACCTGCAGTGCCTGAATGATGTCTATGTAAATGACGAAATGATAAATCGCACCGGTTCGTCTTCTTTTTACTCCCAGATCCTGAATCTCGGATATTTTAAGAAGGGCGATAAGGTCAAGGTGGAGATCAGAACGAAGGAAGAGTACTTCGGATCGTTCAAGCCGATCTTCGCGTATGTGAAACCGGAAGCTGTTCAGCCGCATCGGGATAGTCTTACTAAAGGAATGAAGAATATCGTGGTCGAGAACGGACACTATGTGATCGAGACAGAGTCTGATAAAGAGAAACTCCTTCTGATCACGGCTCCGTACGAAAAGGGCTGGAAGGCATATGTGGATGGGGTCGAAACAGAGATCACCGCATATCAGGATGCTTTCCTCAGTATCCCGCTTTCCGCAGGAACACATAAGGTCGAGCTTCGCTTTACACCTCCGGGATGGAACATCGGTCTTATTGCAAGTGCCGCAGGACTTCTGCTCTTTGCCGTGATGACGGTCCTGGTCCTGAAAAAGAAAAAAGAAAAGGCGGAAGCAGTAGTAGAAGTTGCTGCAGAAGCCTCAAACGATATTAAACCGAATACAGAGGAGGAGAAAAAATGAGTGTAGAAGAATTGTACAAGTTTTGGAGTGAAGATCCGTACTTTGATGAAGCGACCAGAGCTGAACTTCTGGCGATCAAAGACGATAAGAAAGAGATCGAGGAGAGATTCTACAGAGATCTCGAGTTCGGTACTGCAGGCCTTCGCGGTATCCTCGGCGCAGGTATCAACCGCATGAACATGTATGTGGTATCAAAGGCATCCTATGGCCTCGGACGCTTTATCGTAAGTGAAGGAGAGGATGCAATGAAGCGTGGTGTCGTTATTTCCTACGATTCCCGTCATTTCTCTCCGGAATTCGCAGAGATCACTGCCCGTACACTGACCTCGATGGGTATCCGTGTATATCTTTCGGATGAGCTTCGTCCGGTACCGATGCTCTCCTACTCGGTCCGCTGGCACAAGGCCTTTGCGGGTGTCATGATCACGGCGAGCCACAACCCGTCCAAGTACAACGGATATAAAGTATATGGCGAAGACGGCGGACAGGTACCGCCGGAGGCTGCTTCGAAGATCCTTTCCTTTATCGAAGGCGTAGAGGATATCAGAACGATCCATCCGGATTCTCTTGAGGAAGCAAAGGCAAAAGGACTTCTTACCTACTGGGGCGAGGAAGTTGATGAAGCATATACCGATATGCTCGATAAGCTCGTGATCGACCGCCAGGCGATCATCAACCAGAAGGATATGTCCATCGTATACACACCTCTGCATGGTTCCGGAAACAAGCCGGTCCGCCGTATCTTAAAGAAGATCGGCCTGGAGAATGTCCATATCGTTCCTGAACAGGAGCTCCCGGACGGAAACTTCCCGACGGTAGAAGTTCCGAACCCGGAAAATCCGGCCGCTCTTTCCATGGCGATCGATCTTGCAAAGAAGGTAGACGCGGATCTGGTCATCGGCACTGACCCGGATAGTGACCGTATCGGTATTGCCGTCCGTACCACTGTTGATGGTAAAGAGACCTATGTACCGTTTACCGGAAACCAGGTAGGACTCATGCTCCTCGACTATATCCTCGATTCCAAGAAGAGTGCGGGAACGCTTCCGGAAGGTTCTTTTGCCGTAACGACTATCGTATCGAGCAAACTGGCCGGAGCGATCTGCAAGTACTACGGCGTCGAGCTTCAGGAAGTTCTTACCGGTTTTAAGTTCATCGGTGAGAGGATCAAACTCGACGATGAGTTCGGAAACAAGCACTTCCAGTTCGGTTTCGAAGAGAGTTACGGCTACCTTTCCGGCCTGGATGTCCGTGATAAGGATGCAGTTGTTGCCGCAATGCTGATCGCCGGCATGTATGCACAGTCCAGAGAGCGCGGACAGTCGCTTCTTGACCGTCTGGAGAGCATCTACCAGCGTTTCGGCTACGGGTTTGAAGAGACCGTATCGATCACACTTGAGGGCAAGGAAGGCATCGAGAAGATCTCCGGCGCGATGAAGTCGCTGCGTGCGGATCTTCTGTCCTGCAAGAATAAGGCGGAAGCCCAGGCGCTTCTCGGTGGAGCTCCGGTCGTTGCTGTCCGTGACTATCAGGCTTCAAAGAAATACATCTTTACCGATGACGGTGTCAAAGAAGAAAAGATCGATCTTCCGGTATCCAATGTCCTTCTTTATGAACTTGGCGGCGATAAGGGCCTTGACTGGGCGTGCGCACGTCCATCCGGCACAGAGCCGAAACTGAAGATCTACTTCGGCATCTATGCGAATACGAAGGAAGATTCCCGTGCCCGTCTGGATGATACAAAGGAAAAGGTTTCCTCCAGCGTAAAGGCGAAACTCTGATCGCAAAAGAAACAGTTTGTTAACACTTTAGAGGCACTTTCGGCGCACTCCGCCGAGGGTGCCTCTTCGTGCAAATAAGGCAAAATCAGTGCAATTTCCACCTAATCGGTTTAGATTGTGACGGAAATGTGACGAACTTCGCAATTTCTCACAAAAACTTCATATTTCAACCCCAAAATCCTCTTTTTTCGAAGAAAAGAACCATGTATACTCGGGGTGAAATCAATTAGGAGGATTATACGATATGACGGCAAATGAGTGCTTGATCAAGTTTAACTCGATTAAAGAGTGCCTTTCTGATGTGCTATGGATGTATTTTGAGATCCAGTCGGCAGATAATGATCAGATCGTGCTTGTAGGTAAACCTGATGAGTTTGCAGATCCGGTCTTAAAGATCGTGTTCGTGCAGCCATACATGATTTCGTGCCCCATGCGTTTTACATATGAAGGCGGAGACTTTATCGGTCTGGCACCGCAGGAAGAATTCTATCAGATGAATGAGAGATACCACTTCGGTCAGGGATACCACATCTTCAAGATCAAGGTGGAGAACAAGAGATTCTTCATCATTGCGAAATCAATGCATGTGGCGATCTCAAACTGAGATCAAAAAAAGAGTTCTAACCTTTTGGGGATAGGATACAAGTAGTTCAGAGAAGATGGCGGATCGCGTAAGCGACTCCGTCATCTTTGCAGTTACGGGTAATGAGAGAGGCCTTTGCTTTTACATCGTCGGTCGCATTTCCCATGGCGATCCCGACAGCTCCGCAGGTAAACATACTGACATCGTTATCGTTGTCGCCGAAGCAGTATACCTTCTGAAGCGGAACATGGAGATAGGAGGCCAGCGCGATGACTGCATTTCCCTTCGTTGATCCCTTCGGCATGATGTCGATAACACTATGCATGGACGCTGTCACTTCCAGAGAATCCTTCTGCAAAAGCACTTGTGTCAGTTCGTCTCTAGGCGAATACACAAGGACCTTGGTAAGGCCATCGGGCGGCACGGAAAGATCTGACTCATCAAGCGGGATAAGCGGAGCGCGGATCTCTTTGCGGACAGAGGCGTTATAGTTGTTGAAGAACGCCATATGCGTGCTTCCGGGACGGAAGAAGATGCCGTCTTTCCCATAGGCGACGAAGTCGAAACCCTCTTGTATCAGCAGTTTTAGAAGATCCGACGCGGAATCGGAAGAGAAAGCAGACTCATATACGGGAGTGTTCCTGCCGTAGTCATAGACCTGAGCACCGTTACTGGTGATCACGGGGACGCGGATCCCTATTTCTTCGACGAATTTCCGGACCACATGGAAAGACCGCCCCGTAGCGATGGAAAAACCGGTGGAGGGGTCGAGTTCACGGATCGTCCGCATCGTAAGATCAGAGATCGTTCCGCCTGCAGGAAGCAGTGTATTATCAATGTCACAGATGATCAGGCGGTCCACCGGGAAAAATACCTCCGAAATGAGATTTTCGAGTGCTTCTGCAGAAGTAATAGTATCATGATTTGACATTTTTTGAAAATGTGACGGAAAACGAAGGGAAAATCCGCCAGTTATTACAAAAAAATTGCATAAATCGTGTATATTTTGTAAGGTTAAAAACCTGCTTTTTCTCTTGAAAGAAAAGGCGCTATATAGTAATCTTTTACATGGTGAAGTAGTTAATTTATCGAGGCGTCAGTCAATGAAAAAGAATGCAGCAAGAAGAAGACAAAAAAGAAAAAAGAAGTTGATGCTTGGCGCGGTTGCAGGTGTCCTGGTTGTGGGTGCCCTGGGTACTACGCTTTATTTTACCGTTCTGAAAGATGTTTTGGGTGGGAAGTCCAATAAGATCGTCGTAACCGATATTAACGGAAGCGAAGTCTCTTTTGAGCCGGAAGAACTGGCTATGCAGATCGACGTCCCCACGTTTTATGATGGAATAACCATTAATGGTGTTAGTGTTGGCGGAAAGACGAAAGAAGAAGTCAAGGCACAGTTTGCCTCTGAGATGAACAAGCCTGTGTCGGAAGTCGTTGACGTCAAGTTCCAGGTCGGTAACGATCTTATTCCGATGGGAACAGATGGACTTACACTGACGAGCGATATCGAAGAAATCATTGATAAGGCTTATGATTACGGACGATCCAGTACCCTTCCGGGCGATGAGGGCCTGAAGGACCGCTATAACACGATCAACGCGCTGAAGAAGAATCCTATTGATTTTGTATCCACATATACACTGGACACATCTGCTGTAGATAATCTTGCGCATCAGGCGCTCGATCCTCTTGAGAAAGATGTCGTCGAGGCATATGCGAGCTCCTTTGACCTGGAGAACCTTGCCTTCGTTATCGAAGAATCCCAGGAGGGATTCAAAGTGGATGTCAATAAGGCGATCGCGGATACCAAGGAAAGACTGAATAATTCCGACTATGTTTGCGTTGTTCCTGTTACCTCCGAGACGATCGAACCGCAGACTTCTGCAGAGTTCCTGAGAAATTATCTCTGCCTCGTTTCCACGACAACATCGAAGACAAGCGGTAATGATAACCGTAATACCAATATCCGGCTGATCTGCGAGAGTATCGATGGTCTCATGCTCCAGCCGGGCGAGAGCTTCGACTTTAATAAGCATGTCGGACAGCGTACCGAGGAAAAAGGCTTTAAGATGGCCCACGGTATCTTTAACGGCGACATGAGAGACGAGCTCGGCGGTGGTATCTGTCAGGCAAACACCATGCTCTACCAGAGTGTTACCAAGGCAGACCTGCAGGTCGATGAAAGAAAGAACCATACGATCCCGAGTACTTATGTTGATAAGGGAACAGATGCTACTGTTACATGGGAAAGTCCGAACTTCCGTTTTACAAACAATACGGAGTATCCGGTCGCTATCCACGCATGGTACGAAGACCAGCATGTAACGGTCGAGCTCTATGGACGTCCGCTGGAAGATGGTGTGACGATCAAGCTGGTCGGTGAACTGGTCCGTGAGATCCCGCCGACGGGTACGACATATGTGGCAGATCCTTCGCTGGCTGTCGGACAGAAGCAGACAGTAACATCCTCCCGTACCGGATATGACTATAAGTCCTACAAGGTCTATTACGATAAGGATGGCAACGAGATCAAGAAGGAAGAATACTTCCCGAGCCATTACCCGATGAGAAACGCGGAAGTCCGTATCGGAGTTAAGGGACCGGACGGAACGATCTACAAGATGGATCCGAAGACCGGTAAGGTCGATGCGCCGGAAGGAATAACGAATCCGCCGAGCTCATCGCAGGATGGAGAAACGACTCCTCCACCGCCGGAGACGACACCGGCTCCACCGCCGGAGACAACACCGGCCCCACCGCCGGAGAATAATCAGGGTGGCGGCGAAAACGGTGGCGGTGAAAACGGCGGCGGCGGTGAAGGCGGAGCCTGATCCGATAAGCAGCCGGCTGCATCCCGCTAACGAACAGATAATTCAGGGCACAAGTCTTTAACTTGAGGGTTGTGCCCTTTTTATAGAAAAGGAGAGAAGAATATGAGTACATCTTACAAAGGCCCGATCGTCCTGATCATCATGGACGGCGTAGGCATCAAGGCAATCGAAACAGGAAATGCCGTTACAGGCGCAAAAAAGCCGATCCTGGACAACTGCATGAAGAACTATCCGATGCAGAAATTAAAGGCACACGGTACCGCTGTCGGACTTCCGTCTGACGGAGATATGGGTAACTCCGAAGTTGGCCACAATGCGATCGGTGCAGGTCAGGTCTATAGCCAGGGCGCGAAACTCGTATCCGAGTCTCTCGCCAGCAAGAGCATGTATCAGAGCGAAGTTTGGAAATCCCTCGTAGCTGATGCAAAGAAGGGCGGCACGATGCACTTCATCGGCCTTCTTTCCGATGGTAATGTTCACTCCCATATCGATCACCTCCTGGCAATGCTGGATGAGGCGAAAGAAGAGGGCGTTGCAAAGGTACGCATTCATATTCTCCTTGACGGCCGTGATGTAGGTGAGACATCTGCTCTGCAGTATGTAGACCAGCTCGAGGCAAAACTTGCCGAGCTTTCTGATGCTTCCCACGACTACAGGATCGCAAGCGGCGGCGGACGTATGGTTATCACCATGGACCGTTACGGTGCGAACTGGGGTATGGTCGAGGCAGGCTGGAAGACTCACGTACTGGGTGAGGGCAGACAGTTCGCTACAGCCAAAGAAGCAATCGAGACATTCCGTTCCGAGATTCCGAATGTTATCGACCAGGATCTGCCGGCATTCGTTATTGCTGAAAACGGTGCTCCGGTCGGCACGATCGAAGACGGCGACAGCGTCATCCTCTATAACTTCCGTGGCGACCGTGCCCAGGAGCTGACAGTAGCTTTTGAAAGCGGTGCAGATTTTGACAAGTTCGACCGTGTACGTGTTCCGAACGTTAACTACGCAGGTATGCTCGAGTACGACGGCGACCTTCACATCCCGAAGAAGTTCCTCGTTTCTCCGCCGGTCATCAGAAATACACTCGGTGAGCTTCTGGCTAACAAGGGCATCGCTCAGCTGGCGATCTCCGAGACACAGAAGTACGGCCATGTTACATACTTCTTCAACGGTAACAGATCCTCTAAGTTCAACGACGAACTCGAAGAGTACATCGAGATCCCGTCTGATATCGTTCCTTTCGAGCAGCGCCCGTGGATGAAGTCCGCGGAGATCACAGACAAGCTCGTCGAGCTCATCTCCGAGAACAAGTATCCTTTCATGCGCGTTAACTTCCCGAACGGCGATATGGTCGGACATACAGGTGTTTTTGAATCCGCAGTTATCGGCGTCGAGTCTGTAGATATTGCTCTGAAGAGAATTCTCCCGGCAATCGATGCGGTCGGCGGTATGGCGATCATCACAGCTGACCACGGTAATGCCGAGGAAATGTACGAGCTTGCCAAGGATGGCACACCGAAGGCAGATAAAGACGGCCGTATCAAAGCAAAGACATCCCATACACTGAACCCTGTTCCGTGTATCTTCTACGATAACACCGAGAACAAGGACAAGTATGAGGTCGTCGATTCTGATTCTTATGGTCTTGCAAATATCGCGGCTACCATCGCTGATCTCCTTGGTGTAGAGAAGCCGGATTGCTGGGAGTCTTCCATGATCAAGATGAAGTGATCCTTCACCGAAATCTTTAGAATAGAAAAACAGTGCCGCTACGGTTCAGACAGTTTGCTGTCGCAAAACTCACCGTAGCGGCACTTTTTTCTATTCTTCCCGGGGAAGGATCAGCTTAATTGGTTAGGTCGCCGAGGAGGCATTTTCTATTCTTCATACGATCTGCGGATTCTTTTCGTTTGTGAAAATTTGCACCTCAGCGGCGCTTTTTTCTATTCTTTGCAGTGATGATGATTTTGAGCGGATGAGATTTGTGCAAAAGACAATACTTTTATTTTCAAAATGATATTGATTGAGAAGGATAAACATCGTATTATTCAAAGTTGAAAGAAAGAGTAAAGAAAAAGAAAGTTCTGAGGAGATACGAGGAGCTATGAATAAGAGCACAGCATCAAGTCGAAAGAGGGGCACAAATAGGGTTTCGACACGTGGGACGGCGTCCCGGAAATCAGCGGCAAAAAGAAGAAAGAAGAGCTGGCAGAAGACGCTTCTGTCCACCAAAACGATCGCAATCGTTACCGGGGTCCTGGTGTTCAGTCTTTTCATCACGATCCTTTGTACACAGGTCTTTAAAAATCAGCTGCATCATTTGTTTGCAAAGAAATATGCAGTCACTGAAGTCGATGGTTCCCAGAGAAAACTTACGGCCGATGAACTCACCGAAGAACTGAAAACCGACAGGTTTTACCAGGGTATCAGTGTCGATGGAGTAGATGTTTCCGGAAAAACACTCGACGAGGCGAAGGCCATGTTCTCGGAGATCCGCGGACAGCAGGTGGATGAGCTTGTCGATATCCGGTTCCAGGTGGAAAACACTGAGGTCAAGCTGGAAACAGGGGAGACCCATCTGTCTTCCGATATCGACGAAGTGCTGTATGACGCTTTTAACTATGCAAAGACAAGTTCTCTGGAAGGCGGCGACGGTCTGGTCGAGCGCTATGAGAAGATGGTCGACCTGAAGAAGAATCCGAAGAACTTTACTTCCTCCTTTACTATCGGAGATGAGAACATCAGCACGCTGACACATGCTGCCCTGGATGCATATAACAAGGGCCCTGTGGAAGCAAAAGCAACGGGCTTTGATGTGGAAAAACTGCAATTTATCATCGAAGAATCAAGAAGCGGAAAGACCGTGGACATCGAGAAAGCCATATCGGATGTGAAAAGTGCTTTTGCCAACAAAAACTATAAGGCCGTTATTCCGGTAACGGTGACCACTGTAGAGCCGAAGACCACAGCAGAGTCGCTCCGTGCAAAGCTCGGCAAGGTTTCCTCTAACGGCTCAAAAACGAAGGATGATAAAAACCGTAACACCAATATCTATCTGGTATGTAAAGCACTCGATGGAATGGTTCTGCAGCCTGGAGAACAGTTTGACTTTAACAAAATGATCGGCCAGAGAACTCCGGAAAAAGGCTATAAAGAGGCTGCGGGCATTACCAACGGAATCTCGGGTCCTGAGTATGGCGGAGGAATCTGCCAGGCGAATACCATGCTTTATCACAGTGTCATGGAGGCCGATCTTCAGGTTGACTTCAGAGTCGCACACTCATGGCCGAGTGACTATGTAGATGAGGGAACAGACGCGACCGTTTCCTGGGACTGGCCGACATTTAAGTTCACGAACAATACGGATTATCCGGTCGCGATCCATGCGTGGTACGGTGACTGCTGGGTAACCGTCGAGATCTACGGACGGCTGCTCCCGGATGGACAGAAGATCAAATTCTTCGGTGCCGATGAACTGATACTCGAAGAAGAGGCGAATGAACCGGAGTATGTTGCTGATCCGACGCTTCCGTTAGGAAAGAAGGTCAAGGAAAGAAGTGCGCATAACCATAAACTCGCCAAGGCCTTTAAGGTCAAGTATGATGCTGAGGGAAATGAACTTAAGCGGGAAGAGCTCCTGACAGAATACCGCATGATCCAGGCCAAGTACCGGATAGGCACTCTAGCGCCGGATGGAACTATCTACAATATGGATCCGAAGACCGGAGAAGTCTCTCCGCCGGCCGGTTATACACAGCCGACAGAGCCTACGGCACCACCGGAAACGACCAATCCGCCGGAGACAACGACACCTCCGGAGACAACAACTCCGCCGGAGGATCCGACCACACCGTCTGCCAATCCGCCGGAGAATAATGAAGCATAACGGATCTCCCGGTGCTTTTTCCGCCACGGCGGTATCTGCGGTGAGGAAAAAAGCTGTTAAGGAACATAAAGGAAGAAAACGTTTGTAAAATATCGCTCTTTTGGACGAGAGCAGACACCAATTCTTTATATATGTGATATAATATATGGGCTTCCTGTATGCTCATTCGCATACGGGAAGCCACAAAACTATAGTTAAATCTTTATATAAAGGAGAAAGTGTATGGCAATCGAACTTACAAAAAAGACCATGGACGGTAACGAAGCTGCCGCTTATACCTCGTATGCATTTACCGAGAACGCAGCGATTTACCCGATCACACCGTCCTCGCCTATGGCTGATCACACCGACCAATGGGCACAGCAGGGCAGAAAAAACATCTTCGGACAGACGGTTAATATCGTCGAGATGGAGTCTGAGGGAGGTGCATCAGGTGCTGTTCACGGCTCTCTGGCAACAGGTGCTCTGACAACTACTTATACCGCATCCCAGGGTCTTCTCCTGATGATCCCGAATATGTACAAGATCGCAGGTGAGCTTCTCCCTTGCGTATTCCATGTTTCCGCTAGAGCTCTTGCAGCTCACGCGCTGAACATCTTTGGTGACCATGCAGACGTATATGCTTGCCGTCAGACCGGTTTTGCAATGCTCTGCTCCAACTCCGTTCAGGAAGTAGCAGACCTCGCTGCAGTAGCTCACCTCGCTA
>JAEEGL013748733.1_pt1 | contig 24102 bp, 30 predicted proteins | sample 9134231 | NCBI WGS metagenome assembly JAEEGL01 (sample SAMN16246548, study PRJNA631951) | gut metagenome | biome: gut microbiome; feature: rumen; material: fiber-attached | host: Bos | place: Iran: Karaj | collected 2018-10
ATGCTTACTCTAACACGCAAAGAAAAACAGACCTCTCCCGAACACGGATAAAGGTCTGTTTTGCACTGCTTTTCCTGCACCATTTCTCATAGCGCATTGACGGATTGTACACATTGAATCGCAATAGGGAAATTTAACACCGGCGATTCTGCATCCCGCACAGTTAATCATTTCCGGTGTAATATCAGCTTTCTTCTTTTCTGACCATTCCTTTGCAACTTTTTCACGCAGATTATCATCATTATTAACTGTTGCAATACGTGCTTCACATGCTTCACAGTTTAGTCCACAATATGCAATATACTTATTCACTTTCTTAACCTCCTACACAATCAAAATTGTTCTGTTTCTCAATCCCCTTGTTTTTGATAAAAACTGTAGTGGTATTTGTTTCTGAATCCAAGTCTGGTATAGAAATCCATGTCTGATATTACAAAAGCTCTTTTAGCACCTAACTTCTTTCCTCTGTTAAGTGCCTCATGAATAACAGCCTTAGCTACTCCCTTTCCTCTACAGCTTGGAATTGTGCAAACAGGCTCTACATACACATAATCTGTCTCAGGGTTATACCATAGCCCACAGATTGAAACCAGTTCGCCATCATCATTGCATGCAGCTACACAGAGATCCCTGTTAAAGTGCCTACGCGCCCTTGGGGTGGCAATTTTTTCTTTTTCAAACTCTGTCTTATCTTCGCCGTGATCAAAGCCTTGCCAGAAAAGCCATGAAAGCTCATAAACATCCTTAACAGGATCAGGATTCACAAACTTAAAACCTTCCGGCAAAGTAGCTCCAAATACTCTTTCCAGATCAAGTTCCATGATATTTTCCGTCTGCTCATTTCTGATAAATCCTTTGTTTAAGATCAGGTCTATTTCATCTTTGTTGTCATCGCAAACTGCAAGGGAAAATCCCGAATCATCCTTAAGATTAGTGCATGCATAATCCAATATGTCAGAGTACAGCCTCTTATACTCCGGTAAGACTCCACAAAATCCCTCACCGAAATACATGTCATAGATTGCAGCGCCAACCACTTTACCATCATCCAGCCAGAGCCCAATAGACTCAATTAAATTCTTATTGAATTCCGGATGCTCATACATCCACTCAAATCTTGCCCAATTCCAATTAATATGGCTTGTATCCCGATCATTTAGTTCAATAAGGAAATCACATACTGCCTCATAAGCATCATCCGTATACTTCTTGAAATACATTATCCTCTCTCCTATAAACAATATATTTCTCATAATTCCATATTATCTTAAAACCAAAAACAGACCTCCCTTTGCACGGATATAGGTCTGTTTTACACTACTAAACATCTTGCTGTAGCATTTTGCAAAACTCTCTTATTTTATATTCATTTTCTTCTGAAGGTTTATCCTTCGGATCTATGAAAATTGCAGTCGTAGCAAAGCCGTCAATTCCAATACAGTCCTTTAGCTTAGTAAAAGCTTTCTCTGCCCCGGCACCACTCTGACAGGCAAATGCAGCTATAGTTTTATCCTTTAATCCCTCTTTGTTCTCCAAAATAAATGTCCGAAGCGGTGGTGTGAACGTTCCTGCCCATACAGGAAATCCAAAAATGATCTCATCATAAGCTGACAAGTCCACATTGTATGGCTCAAGCTCTGGCTTTTCTGCCATAACAGCACTCTTTCCGCCCCAAAAAAATTTCGAGAATCCGCTGGTCTTGTATGCTTTCTTTGGAACGAGCCTTAATCTATCTGCTGAAAGTGTCTTTGCCAGTTCATCTGCTATATACTCTGTGTTACCTTCTAATGAAAAATATATTATAATTCTTTTCATGCCAGAACCTTTCTTGCTTTGTTGCACCATTTCAAGTATGCCTCATAGGTTTCAATTCCAAACAGTATCGTAAGATAGAAATACACATGATCTTCTTCATCAAGAACTTTTTCAATGTTAGCCTTATATAATTGTAATACCTTGAGGTCAGTCTTTATCTGTTCTTCAAAGACTTCTATATTCCTTAGGGATGTCTCTTTGCTTTCCACTCCTCCGAAAAACAGTTTCATTAAAGTCTCATATTTAAGATCATTACTTGCCTTCTCATCTCTTACCCAGGCCCTGAGTATTTCTTTTCCCTGACTGGTAATTCCGTAAGCGATCTTCTCCCGGCCGCCATTTTCATTACCTTTAAGTCGCCTGATACTGCCATCTTTTTCAAGTTCCGAAAGAGCGGGATAAATATTTCCAAAGCTGCCCTTCCAGAAGAACCTTATACTTCCATCAATCTGTTTTTTAATATCATATCCGGTCAGATCATCATGGGATAACAATCCCAAAATCACCATGTCTATCTTTCTGTCTTTGGCCATTATTTCCACCTCCAACAGTATTTTAGAACTTTCTTCGGACATTCATCAACACAAGCTCCGCACAATATGCACTCGGTGCACTTTGAATTACTTCCCTTCTTTACCATTTGAGCAACGTCAAGCCCCATGGGGCAAGCCTTTGAACACCTATTACATGAGACGCAGCCCGTTCCAGATACTTCTACATGAAGCTGGGGGAGATGAAGAAGACGCCCAATACTGCTCCCAATAACCATAAATGGAGCCATCCAGCATAAATAATGACAAGTCGCTCTTCTACCATGTATCAGTGACGGAAGCACCAGTATCAGAAGCACTCCGTAATAGATGATATAGTTATGTATTTCTGTCACAGAAATACCATGATCTGTCATGTAAAACGGGTCTATGGTCACATGGTTTTTCCCTAGAATAAAAGTCAGGATTATAGCAGAAATCCACAGTATCCAGATAACGTACTTAATCTTATTCCTCCAGCCCTGTTTCGCGGACTTTTCATTACATCTTGCTACGCATTCCTGTAGTCCGCCAGCAGGACAAAGATACCCGCAAAAGGCACGTCCAAAAAACATAGAAAGAATAAGCATGCCCACAAAGACTATAAAGCTTCCGTTCATAATATGCTCTGATGCTGCCATAATTATCAGGTATGGCGAAAAGTACCATGCTGTTATTGGAAACAGCAGAAAAGATATGAGAATAATCGTTCTTCTTACTATCTGTCGCTTCATTTAATGCTCCTTTGTAATATATCAAATAGATATATCATTTTGATATATTATGCAGCACATAACACTTTATGTCAACAGATGTTTTCTGTATATGAACAAGCCAAGCATAAAATGCTAACCAGGATTAAACATGTCGGTTCATAGAGCGCTTCTTTTACCTGAAAAAGGTACTATATAATATCAAAGGATTTCATCAAAGCATTTTCAGTTGGGATTAAACCTTTTAGTCTGTTGCAGCTAAAAAACATAATTGAAGCTGTGGATGCAGCGCAGAAACTCACCATATGTGGAGCACTCTTTGCGATTATCATATCCGGTGTGCTGATAATGGGCAGACTCGATCCTTCTACGATGGGCCCTAATCTGGCAGTATGCTTTCTTACAGGATTCTATGCTGTTATTATTGAGTTTTTGCTTCTACCGCTCAGACTGGATGCAGAGCGCAGGATGAACGAAGAAATGGACCTGGGTGAATGACGAATTCAGAGATCACAAAAGAACAATATATAAAAATTGCTCAGAAATTCGGCTTTACAAAACGAGAGCTGGAACTGGGCTTTTTAAAAGTATCCGGATTCTCAAACAGAAGAATTGCATACATGTTTGGGATTTCTGAACAAACCGTCAAAAATCATTTTACACATATTTACGAGAAAGCTTGGGTTCCCGGAAGAAATGAGTTTAGGGAATTGTTTACAACAGATGATAGTTCTCGTTAAGCCCCACAGCCCTTTAGGGTCCTGATCACAAAACAGTTACCTGATATACTATCATCGCAGCAATCCCAATGATTATGCTCAACATCATTGGAACATTCAAAATGCTGAGCACCCTTACGCCTGTATCAGAGGCCGCATCCAAATGGCCTTTTCTGGCAAAAGAATTCCTGAAATTTTCAAGGTTTCCCTGGTTCTTTGCAATTGCCTTAAGTAGTAGCCATATCAGAAATACACATATCAGTGAAAGCACTCCATAAATAAGTACTGCATTCAACATAACACCGGATTGTTGCCTTGTTGCCTCCTGTACCTGGGCATAATCCATATTCTGTCCCTCCAGGCTAAGTTGCGCAGCTATCAAGATCAAAATATTTACAAAATTGAAAAGGAAATGCATTATAACAGAGGTCCATGTGCTTCCGCTTGCATGATTTACAAGGGCAAAAATTATTCCAAGTACAAAAGCATAGCAAAACTGATTGAAATTTAAGTGCATGATTGCAAATAACAGGGCTGAAACAACCGCTGCCTTGATCACCGGGAGAATTCCTTTTAATCCATCAAATAAAAAACCTCTGAAGGCAATTTCTTCACAGATCGGTGCAACAACTGAAACAACTATAAGTGTCAGTATGGCTGACCCCCCTAACATTTCCCCATAATTCTGGACAACAGTATTTTTTACGAATAACAAGGAAAATGCATTGGCAAAAATATATATTGGTACAGTCGCCAGTGTAAGAAGAACTGTAAGCAAAACCGTGGTAATCTTTATTCTATGAAATCCAAGAGTATTCGCGATGTTTTCTCCTCTTGATCTCAAATATTTAATGGTCGGCAACAAAATTACAATCTCACATAGAACTGTCACCAGTGTTGACGACACGGTGATTCCCATGTTGGAGAGGATCAGACTCAGTGTATATATTCCAATATTTCCCGAAAGCATAATAGTATATGCCACACCCATTGAATTTATTTCGCGCTGCTTCTCCATCTCAGTTTCCTCCCATTACATATCGTTTAGTCATATTTTTTGTTTCCAGATAACTTCTCATCTTATCCCATCCTTTCTCTGGGAAAACAGTCCTTTTCTTTATGAAGAAATCTTTAATTCTTCAAGTCTTATATGCGGATTTCTGTACCTAGCTATGCTTTTTTCTTTCTTATGGTGAATTGCATTCTGAGGACAGTTCTGCAGACAAGCGCCGCAGCTTATACAGTTATTGCCAAAGACTGGTGTTCTGTCACTAATGCTGATATTCTTCATAGGGCACAGGGATACACATATGCCACAACCTCTGCAATCGTCTGTGACTGTGAGCATATCTGTTATACCCACACCGGTTTCAAACTCATAATTCTTCAAGTGGTTCTTTGTCATTAGCTTCTTAAATGGCGAATCTCCTCTGATAAGTCTTCGCTGATCAGTTATATCCGCTAAAAGCTCATCTATCTTTGATTGCTGTTTTTTGCTGTCTCCCTCCTGCTTTGCCATATCAGAAAAAGTTATGCAGTTCTCGGCCATCTTCAGACGATTTACATAATCAAAACATTTTCCGTTTTTTGTTTTAATTTCGGATATCTGTCCGCACACTGCTCCTGGAAAAAAGCCGTAAGTCGCCACCGCAAACAGGTAAGATGTCCTGATAGAAGCTTTCTTTATAAAATCCACAATAAACGGCGGAACACATAGCCCATAAACAGGAAAAATTATCCCAACTTCTGTGTCTTCTATATCGAATATTTCTTCATGGATACATTCAGGTATTGATAAAAGCTTCCCTCCAATACGTTTTGCGATATACAGGCAGTTGCCTGTTGAACTAAAGTACAATACAGTCATGAAATCTAACCTCCTTAAGTAAATCTCTATTGCTTATGCTTACTCTAACATGCAAAGAAAAACAGGCCATGGCGTACACCGCTTTAGGCCTGTTTTGCACTGCAATTTAACCCCCACAACCCATATGGGTCCTGTTTTAATTCCTTTTCATATATAGAAACTACTGACCATATATCAAAAAACATCGCTTTACAATTCCGAGCTTTTGTAATTCTGACTTCAGTTCCTGTTTAGTAACCATAGTCATATCCTCAAGAAAATGTTTTTTCAATTATTCCTCAACGAACATCCCCGTAAGCTTAGGAACATTAAACCTGTTAATGAACAAATCACATTTGCATAGAAAAGTATAAAAAGCATGATGCCCTTCTCCTGCAAATGATTCATAATTTGCCTGCCCTTTAGAAAAGATGATATCTGCATTATCTACTGCAGTTTTTGCCTCTTCTGAAAGCTTTGAATATACTGTGCCGGCTATTTGTGCGCCATTAGTAATAATCTTCCCTACTTTATCAAGCCCCACATACAACGCATCTTCCCTAGTTGCATCGTTAGATACATTTCCGCCTCTAACCATTATTGTAATAAAAAGTCCAGGATATCTTTTCTTTAGCTGTTCAAGCATTAGCTTATCTAGTACAATCTCACCACAATTATCTGTCAAAAGCAGAAAGCTCTCTGCTTTAGAACATTTATCACAAAATGACTTATAAACCTGCTGCTCATCTTCACGCATATTTATATCATCAAACAACTTTAAAAATGTTTCGGTGTCGACCTGATTCAAGGCTGCAAAATCTATATAATTTCCTATCCTGCACATAACTATGCTTGTAGCCAATGGATCTTCGCTGTTTTCGATTTCTCTTCGCAGGTCATCTTCCATGGAAAGAACCAGATCATTATATTCTTTCTTTATGTCACAAAAATCCGGCAATGGTCCGAAATACTTTTCATGTATTTCATTGAATTGAACCACAAGCTCAGGACTTGTAATATCATCAGGCCTGTTATCAAGTACGGCCTTTATTTCTGCCAGATAGTCCTTATTATCAGTTTTCTCTAATTGTCTGTTATACATGCATTTAGCACAATTATCGTTAAATCTCATATATCTGTTTCTCTCCGCACGTTATTTTTTATCACCATGACTATTAAGTTCGTATTATTAAGTATAACACCAATAATCAATTTTCTTCTCAGGAAAGTTTATACTATACCATCAATACTACTAGTGTATTATAATTAGAATCATCCCCATATACAATGAAGCCATACAGAGCCAATAACAGGAGGCTTCATATGGAAAAAAACAGCATCACATATAAAGATATCATTAGTAACAGTAATTACAGAAAGCTCATGCTCTCAGGCATGATTGATCGTTTTGGGGATTCAACGGATGCGATTGCTTTTACCTGGCTGGTATATCAGATAACCCACGATGCAATGTGGTCAGCAATAGTGTTTGCACTGAACATGCTTCCAAATGTAATAGTTCAGCCATTTGCCGGAGCTATTGTTGAAAAGAAGAATAAAAAGAAAGTAATAATCCTCACATACATGCTAAGAGCTACAGTGATAACTACATTTGCAGCCCTTTATACACTGGGGCTTGTCAATGCTCTGGTTATGGCAGTTCTTACTCTCATTATTACCACAATTGAATCCTTCAGTCTCCCTGCCACCTCCGCCTTCACCGCACAGGTCTTAAGGAAAGAGCATATGACATGTGGATTGAGCATTTCAAAAATGCTTACAAGTGCAGCATCGTTAGTTGGAACAGGGATAGCCGGAGTGATCATCGCTACATGGGGCGCAATTCCTGCCATGCTTATTGATATTTCTACTTTTATCATCGCTGCGGTCCTTATACTGATGATGAAAAAAAACGAAGCACCAACGGAATCAGATACAGACTATTCCAAAGAGAGCATCGCCACACTTTTTACTGATGGGATAAGATATGTTGTTAAAACACCTATAGTTAGAAACTTCTGTATACTATGTGTGGCTTTAAACTTTATGCTTGTGCCCATCAACGCTCTTCAGGCACCAATAGTTGAGGAGATTTTTAAAATGGGCGGGGAGCTCCTTAGCTTTGGTGGAGTATCTGCTTCTCTTGGAGGCATAGCAGGAGCCGCATTTTTACCTGTGCTATCAAAAAAATGGAATCCATTACAGATAATCTGTAGCGGAACCGGGATCCTTGGCATAGGCCTTACAGGAATTGCTATGGGAGGTTTAGTGAGTGGCAAAGCGGTTCAATGCTACGTGGTTGTATCCGTATGCTTTTTCATCATAGTACTTGCCGCCACACTCATCGGAGGTATCATTGGAATACAGTTTATGAAATCCGTGGACAGTGATTATATTTCCAGAGCATCTGCCGTATTTAATGCCTTTTCAACAGCATCAATGCCTATAGGATCGCTCCTTGTCAGCATTCTGGTATCACGTATACCAACTGATAGACTAATGCTCTTCGCATCGATTTTTGCAGGGATCATTTTAGTCACAACACTAATAACCAGACCGGTTTTGGAGAAAAGAGAGGACACAGCTGATGCAGCTTAATTTAAGTGAAAACATCAAAAAATGTCGCAAAGAAATGGGCCTTACTCAGGAAGAACTGGCTGAAGCCTTCGGAATTACAATAGGTGCTGTATCAAAATGGGAAAGTGGAAGTACAATTCCGGACATAATGACTCTTATTGAGCTGGCTGATTTTTTCAATATTTCCGTAGATGTACTCCTTGGATACAGCATTTCCTCAAAGAGCGTAAATGACATAATCCAAAAAATAAACACTCTTCTTAAGGAAGCCAAATATGAAGAAGCCATATCAGAAACAGATAAAGCTCTTATCAAATATCCCGGCAATTTCAGGATAATGCTTGCGGGTGCCAAAACCCATAACGTAGTTACAGCTGCATGCGGCTATAAAAGGCACCTTGATAGGGCAATCGAACTTTATGAATCATCCCTTCGCTTAATATCACAAAACACAGATCCCGATGTCGATGAGTTTTCAATAAGACTATGCATAGCTGAACTAAAGAGTCAGAATAACCCTGAAGAAGCTCTTGTGGAATTCAAAAAGATCAATTACATGGGTCTTGCAGATATAAATATTGCCAGGATACTGATGGATCTAGAAAGATATGATGAATCCATGGACAGATTCACAAGAGTCCTAGTATCTATTCTCATAAATAGCCTGCAATATTCAAGCTTTATGGCTATAGCCCTTATTAAAACCGGCAAAAAGAGTAACTTCGCAGAGGCTCGCGACATCCTGGACTGGTGCATAAAAATATACGAAGACACAACAGACAGCAATATTAGCTATCTCACCAAAATGCTGGCTATTTTGCGGGCATTAAAAGGAATAGTTTTATCATGTCTTGGGGATTATGAAAACATGCGTCTGTGCATTGATAATGCCCATAAACTTGCTGTTAGATTTGATAAGTCTCCTTCTAATGGTTTAGCAGGAAAAATACGCTTCTGGCACGCAGTAAATGACTATAAACCAATGCTTTATGACGAGCTAGGCCAAGGGGCTGTTCAGAGTATAGACACACTCTTCACCCAGGATCAGAACCTTATGAATCAAATACCTGATAAGATTATCAAAAAGATGCAGCCGGCAGAGAAATACTGGAATGAAATAAAAACATGAAATTAGTTATAATTCCCGGCACATTCTTGTTTGAAATACAGTCCTGCCATCATTTCAGATGAAGTTGGTCCACTGATGCTCTTCTTTCTCCGGAAGGCCATACTTTTCTTTTCCAAGCGCTATGCTCTTCATCAGGAATGTCATGTTTCTTGCAAGAGTCCTCATCGTCTGCAGACCTTCAAGATCCTGTTTTGCATCGCCCTTCACATTTCCATGGACACTGTTCCAGTACTGACTTGATGCAACAGGCATACCACTGATGGTAAAGTATTTGTTCAGTTCATCATATGTTGCTGAGCATCCGCCTCTGCGGGCAACAGCTATGCTTGCACCCACTTTCATTGTCTTGTCAAAGTGCGAGCTATAGAATAGTCTGTCAAGACATGATATCAAGGTTCCATTTGCTGAAGCATAGTAAACAGGTGATGCAATAACAAGTCCATCAGCGGCCTCAAATTTAGAGGCAATCTCATTTACGATGTCATCAAATGTGCATCTGCCGTTTTTCTCACAAGAGCCGCATGATACGCATCCTCTTATATCCTTATTGCCGATCTGCAATACTTCTGTCTCAACACCTTCTTTGTCAAATACCCCTATCATTTCATTGATCGCGATGGCAGTGTTTCCATCTGCCTTTGGGCTTCCGTTTAGAATAATTACTTTCATGACTGCTCCCTCCTTATTTCTTATTGGTTTGCTAGGACTATAGCAATTTATTTTAACCCTCTAACAGATCATTTATCAGCTCTGATTTAGTCTCCTTAATCCAATGCCCCTCTATACAGATATCAACGTCCAATCGGTCAATACTCTCTATAAGCTTCCTGCAGAGTTTTATATCCTTTCCCCCACCCGGAAAAGATCCGCAGGCAGAATCACCAATAAACAGGACCTTCTCCTCCTTTACATACACAAGTGTCGAGTCGTCTGTATGCGGTGCTTCGGACTGAATCAGCTTTACTGTGCATCCGCCAAGATCAAGTTCCATATTGCCGTCATAAACTATATCAGCAAGAGTAACAATCACGGGAGCATTGTTCTGGTATTCGTTACGGATCGCATCATACATGGAAAGAAATTCTTCCGTCCCGTTTTCCATAATTTTCCGTCTGCAATCAGCAAGATGAGCATTGGTCCTGCTATTGGCAGCACAGAGTCCGTTTGTGGCATGCATTCCAAATGTATGATCCCAGTGCCAGTGAGTGATTACCGTGAGCTCAGGAAGCGGGAGGTTTTCTCTTTTCAGCTGATCATAGAATTCATTAACATGAGATGCTGAATGCCCTGCGTCAACTGCAATGCTGTATTTATCTCCTTTTATATAGCCAATGTTAGGCCTGTCACGCCATTCTTCGAATGGTAATATCCATATTCTTTCAGTTATTTTTTCAAGCATAAGAAAACACTACCCCCTCATTCATAGTAAAGATATACCTCCAACATATACATATTGATATGAATCCGCAAGTAGATTTTCTCTGCTGTCTTGTTGATATTGTGTGATATTGCAAAGAAAACGCTGTATCTATGCGGGATTGACCTTTTAGCGAATAATACTACAATGATAACTGTACAGCAAAATACCAACTCTGGCATTGCCAGAAAGAATACATTCATAACAACGGAGAGTCAACATGGGCATGAAAAAGGATTTCGTAGCGAAAAGACCACCTATGGGATGGAACAGCTGGGATTGTTACGGCGCCAGCGTAACAGAAGAAGTATTACTTGCTAATGCACGATATATGTCAGAGAATCTTCGTGAATTTGGTTGGAAATACACTATCTGCGATATTCAGTGGTATGAACCCACGGCAGATTCCCATCAATATCATAAGTTTGCTGAACTTGAGATGGATGAATTTTCAAGACTGATTCCCGCTGTCAACAGATTTCCATCTTCGGCAGGCGGAAAAGGCTTTGCCCCCATTGCTGACCAGATCCATAATATGGGCCTGAAATTTGGGATTCACATAATGCGGGGAATCCCGCGACAGGCAGTCCATAATAACACGAAGATTCTTGGAACGGATGCAACCGCCAGGGACATTGCACATCCATCTTCTATCTGCATGTGGAATACAGACATGTACGGAGTAGACGCAAATGCTGAGGGTTCTCAGGCTTATTATGACTCAATATTTGAACTTTATGCCGGTTGGGGCGTAGATTATGTCAAGGTTGATGATATTGCAAGAATTGACGCAGGACCTGAAGCTCCCGGCGCAGGCTTTTCCGAAATCGCCATGATTAAAAAGGCGATCTCACACTGCTCAAGAGACATGATCCTTAGTCTCTCACCCGGACCTTCCCGCATAGAACAAAAAGATTTTCTTTTAGAGAACGCAAATATGTGGCGTATGACAGATGATTTCTGGGACAAATGGGAGCATCTGTATGATATGTTTGAGCGATGCCACGTTTGGGAAGGCATAGGCTGCAAGAATCATTGGCCGGACTGCGACATGCTTCCGATCGGTCATCTATGCGTATGTGATGATGGCGGACATTACTCTAAGTTTACTCATGATGAACAGAGGGTCATGATGACACTCTGGTGCATATTCAGATCGCCTCTCATGATCGGCGCTGAGATGCGCGACAATGACGAATTCACGCTAAAGCTTCTTACTAACAGAAGGCTGCTTAACATGCACAGAAATGGGAGAAAACCAAGACAGATATCAAGAAAAAATGATCTGGTCGTATGGAAAAGTAAAACCAAAGAAGGCAAACTCTACGTTGCCTTCTTTAATATAAGCGATGAAGAAAAGCAGGCAAAATTCCGCTTCAAGGATCTGGGAATATCCAGTAAAAATGAAGTGCATGCCATAGATATCTGGAGCGAAGAGCCCCTTATCATAACAGACAAAAAGACGATAAACCTTAATCCCCACTCCGTAATATGCTATGAGATTGATAGTGTCTTGCAAAAGAAATAACTGCTGAAACTCCAAGCAATATTCCAACCGCAGGATAGACAAAAATGAGCCTGTTAGTCGTTCCATATATATCAAGGGCCCCCTTAAACAGGCATCCCACTGAAAAAGCTGCTATCGCACAGTTCCATAAACTCAGCGTTAGATCACTGATATACGTACCCTTGCTTACCATAATGCCATATGGCACAGCTCCAAGCAAAAGAGGGATGGCAAAAGCATATATCATGAAATATGAGTATACTTCATGGCTGAAATGTTCATATATTGCACCAAACACGGCAAGAAAAACAGCTGCAAAGATATGTCCAAGACAGTTTATGAATGTCTTATTGTCCGATGTATACAATATCGCTCACCTCCCTCTCTTTAATATTTCCGGTTGACGTCGGATTATTGACCACAGCTCCATTAAAGTACATGGTTGACGAACCACCACCATCCAGATTGTATGCTGTCTTTGCGCCAAGAGATTTCATAAACTCTGCAAGTTCATATAAAGTCAGCCCTTCACTCTCATCCGTCCTTCCATCCGATACGACAAAAAGATAATGATTTTCTGAGATCATCCCTATGGCTGTTCGCGGATTGCTGGCCTTCGCTCTTCCCACCTCATCATCCTGGTCTACACTTATATCTCCGTTTTCTATAAGGCCCGGACCAAATGAAAAAGCCTGCCATACTCCCTGGCTCACCAGTTCGTCTGCTGAATAATCGCTTTGATTCACGACTTTCATGCTTCCGTCTGCATGAATGCATAGCAGATCGTCATCGCTTGCCTCACTGCGATATACAATACCGTTCCTTATCACATAGCCACTCTCTCTTGCCCCATAGTAATCTCCATTAATGGCCAGGATGGCATTTTTTGACTCTGCTATTTCAGAAGTCTTTGCAGTAACATTCTTACCATACGTATCATCTGCAAAAGCCGTTTTTAAATCCTGAGCAGAATCCAACTGTACATCTGCTACATAGATTTTGGTATTATTCTGGTAATATTCAGTAATGTTGATCTTTACATTTTCATTCTCAAAAGATGAACCGGATTCTGTAAGTGAGTACTTTGAGACCGCACTATCAGATGAATCATCCGTACCTTCGAAAGCATAACTTTTGTGTTTACTTCCATGCCTGCTTTTGTGAATCGGCTTGTCAGTTGTATCAATGCTTTCCTTTTCCTCTTTTTCAGATGATGATTCCTCTGCATCAGCGAACATAGATGTATTTTCCTGTGTTACATTAGTCTGATAGGTACTGCTAAGAACAAATGTATCCAGGGCAATATAAGTAGTGAATGCTGTAAGCGCTAATCCATAACAGATCAGCCAAAACTTTCTCCTCATGTCACAAAGCTCCTTAATTCTTTATTACACAAGGATAATTCATCAACTTAAAAATTCCCTAAAACTATTTATTTTTATTTGAGCCGGATACCGCAACCAAAATGATTGATACAATAATTACTATCACCGTCAACACTGGTAGCACAAAGAACGCTATCAGTGTAAATGCCGGTGCCGGATGCCCCAGCGCATTGGGATCCGGTACCACATGTGTATCTATTGCAACCGCAGCACAAAACACAATAATATCCAAAATAATCTTCCCCGGAATGAGTAAAAGCCATCGCCAGGGACTTTTTCTTTTTTCCATATTCATCAACACTCCCATAATACAATCATTTACCAATAAAAGAATTGGACCAGGCCCTGTCCTCAAAAGCCTTTTTCCTCGGTGAGACAGGATCTTCCTCTGCTACTCCTACAGGCAGAAAGCCACTCCTCAAAATTTTTTTCAAATTCCTTCTCGTAATCACTACCAGGCTTTGGAATCTCTATCATTTTCTTCTCCCAGGAAGAAAGATACATGGCATTTGAAAGAAGAAGGCTGAAACGCCCTTCTTTACCGGAAGCAATGCTTACTCCGGTCCCATTACACTCGTTAGCAAATGCCTGCAATACCTTTTCGTATGGTGCAGGCTCCTTTTCAAACGAAAGGTCAGTCCACGTACCTCTGATCTTCTTAAAATAGTCCTCAGAAACAGCTCTGTAATCTCTTTCTTTCATCCCCATCTCTTCTGAAACACTTCCTATCCGCAGATGGTCATTTTCACATATGATAAGAGCCTCCTCCAGCGATATCTCCAGTCTGTTTATGCCAGGAGCATCACCGGTAGACGTTACAAATGTACCTGTAGCACCATTTTCCCACTCAATATAGGCAGTAACATCATCTTCGACCTCTATATTGTAGAATCTGCCCTCATGACAAAAAGCCTGTACCCTTTTCGGCATTCCACATATCCATTGCAGAAGATCAAGATTATGTGGGGCCTGGTTTAGAAGAACACCACCACCGTCCTTTGCCCAGGTGGCATGCCAGGAGTTGGATGAATAGTATTTTTCAGGCCTATACCAGTCTGTAATGGTCCAGCTGACTCTTTTTAATGCTCCATATTCGCCGCTTCTTACTAAATCCCGGAGCTTTGCATATATTGGGCTGGTACGCTGGTTGAAAACCATGGCAAAAACCTTGCCCGACTCATCTGCAGCGTCCTCCATATTTCTCGCCTGTCGACTGTACACTCCGGATGGTTTATCACATAGTACATTAAGTCCGTTTCTAAAGGCCTTTACTGCAATCTCTTCGTGGGAATAATGCGGAGTTGCAATTATCACGCAGTCAACGCTTAATTTCCCAGATTCCACCGCTTCGAATAGAAGATCGGCCGATTCAAACACAGGGACTCCTTCCTCTATTGATGGCAGAAGCATTTCCCTATAGGGTGATCTTAGTCTTGTCAGGGCAGCAAGCGTCATGCCGGAAATCTTCTTTTCCTGCAAAAGAGCTGCATATTTGCTTCCCATGTTCCCAACACCAATCACGGCAGTTTTTAGCATTTTTCAGTCCTTTCTTAACCAGAGTGCATCCCATTCACGAATTCCATGAGGTTTTTGGAACATGGACTTCGCTCCATGGATTCATTACAGCATCCTGCAGCATGATCCAGAATAATGCATCATCAAGAGCTTCTTTTAAAGGATATGGCGACTTACCACCAGATATATAATCTTTCATATCAAGAAGAATTGTGGCGATCGCATATTCATCCCATATGGTATCCAACTGTAATTCCGGAGCCCATACCCTTCTGCTATCGCGAAGTGACTGCGTATCAAGGATTCGATATTTTTCAGGAATATCAGGCATTAGAAAATCACGTTTGGGATTATTCTTCTTATCCAGATAGTATTGGATCCTGTCGCTCCATTCACCATTTTCACAGCGGACAGTAATATGGCGGGACCGTATGTATGAACGGTAACCTGATCCAACTATCACAAAAGTCAGCATTTTAACACCTCATCATAAATCACTATCTTATGTTAATGTCATTACGCTATTTTGCAGCCATTACAAGCGCGGAAGCATCTATTTCCGACGTACTTGAAAAGCCGGTGCAGCTCATTATAAAACGAAGTTCATCCCCAATACCTTTAATGAACTTTGTGACACCTGGTACGCCTTCTTTTTCAAGCATCGGAAGCATTGATCTTCCTACTGCGGCCGCATCAGCCCCAAGCGCCATAGCTTTATATACATCGGCACCACTTGCAATACCACAATCAACTATGATCTCAATATTCTTGTCCTTGAGAGCTTCCTTAATCTTTGGCAGTACCATCATTGGCGGCACAGCATATGGGAGCCTGCCATGATGATGACTTACAATTATGGCTCTGGCTCCAATATCGGCGCATTTAAGCGCATCACTTACACTCAATACTCCCTTGACAACAAAGGGAAGCTTTGTCGACTCTACATATGAACGTAGCATGTCCGTTGTCTGCGCTGCCATATCTTCGCCTACAACAACATCATAGCCTTTTTCTCCAAATATATGATCTATGTCCATTCCAACGCCAAATGCGCCAACTTCTTCAGCAAAAGCCAGCTGATCTCTTATCTTTCCATTATCTGCATAGGGTTTTATTATCCTTACTGTCTTCGCACCGGTATCAACAATACGTTTGAACATATCATTTTCCATCATCCCGCAGAAATTAAGGATGTTACAGTCTCTTGCCGCCATAGAATACTCCTCGAGCCCAGTAAACTCCCTTCCGTTAAATATCCCCAGATGTGAAAATGCCGGTGTCATTACAGGCATATCAAATGTTTCGCCAAGGAAAGTGGTCGTAAGGTCGGCCTTTACTGAGTCTATAAGCCTTTCCTCGATAAGTATTGAATCCATGTATTTTTCAGTTATCTCATTAGCATCAGACACTCTTATATAAGCCATTAAGTTCCTCCTTCAGGTATTCCATGTACTTTATATATTCATCATCAGTATTTAAGTGTTCCAAGATCACCGGCATATCCGGATCAATTTCATTTATCTTTAACACATAGTATCTAAGAGGAAACTCCCCATCTCCCGGACCACATTCTTCCAAACGCAGTGTATAGCTATCGCTCAGGTGTACATCCTTGATATGGCAGCTCTTTATTCTGCTTCCCAGGACTCCTACGCATTCATCTACAAATTCTTCAGCATTAAAATATCTTTTGGCTGAACTGATCATATTTATTATGTCCATGTGAACAGCAAATCTGTCTCGGTCGACATCATCAATGAGCCTAATGTATTCATCAGGACCTGTCGGGATCATCCAGGGCATTGGCTCAAGCGTAAAATAAGTATTTTGGGGATTGGCCCTATCAATTATCTCCCGAACCATAGACACTGTCTCTTTCCATGCTTCATCGGAGAAGTTTTCTTTATATCCCCCGTCCCATTTAGGACCAAATGCCCCAGCCACGTTAACGGCACATCTTGCATGAAGGAAATCTGCAAGTCGTAACTGTTCAACGCAATAATCCATATTTGATTTCCGCTCATTTGGATCTGCTGAAAGGGCATTTCGCCATATTCCTACTTCTGCAACAGAAAGCCCCGCTTTTTCTGCAGCTTCTTTATATGCAATAATCCTTTCCTCAGGTTCATTGCTCTGAACAGGAAAAACAACGGCCGAACATCCCAGCTCTATCTGGCGTGCCGCCCATTCCTCTGATGAATCATGTTTAAGTGGTGAAGATGTGCCTAATCTCATATCAATTCTCCCTATGCCTTTCTGATATTCCATACAATAAATAAGATCTTCTCAGACAATCATAGACTTATCCTAAAAGATATGCATTTTAAAATCTGCTCACATCCTAATCATTATTTGCTACCAGCTCACAAACACATGTATTCGGAGAACGATTCTGCTTTTATTGAGCGCATTGGTCAATACGACTACATAAGTCAACACCACCTGTCAATTCTTCCTCATACCGATTATTCACCGTTTCTTCAGCTTTTTTACACCTCATTTCAGATACATATTTAGAGAAAAGAGATTTCTGGTGGCATCGTTAAATCCCAGCCAATAAAGCTCTCCCAATTTGTCCATGTCACCTTCTATGCGCCCTACTGTTACCGGCTCAGACGGAGCAATAACAAATATCCTGCCATTTTTCTCAAGCTCATCAATATCATCGCATTGTCTGTCGTAATCTGCATTGCTTTCATCCAGTTTAAGGGCAAATTCGGGATTCTTCCTGTAAAACATCCTGGCTGTGTTTCTTACCTCCGGATTCTTGCGAAATCCCCGTTCCCTTGTTTTGACAACAACAATGTTTTCGTAACCCTCATCAATTGCCCACTGATAGGGGATCTTACAACAGCACCCTCCGTCCAGACATGGTATTCCCTCTACCTCCACCATCGGAGAAACATATGGCATGGAAGCAGAAGCCTTTACTGCTTCATAGATATCCTTGCATTTGCCTTTTTCAAAGAATATCGGCTTACCATTCCTGCAATCAGTTACCACCGCGACAAATCTTCTGGAAGGATCATTGAAAGACTCCTCATCAAACGGTTCCAACTTGTCATTCTCTCTTATTGCAAAGTCAAGATTTAAAGGACTGCGGGCATGAATAAGAGCTCCTGCTCCTATATAATCCTGATCATGCCTATATTCAAGATTTATCCTTGCTGATCTTCCTATCTGCCCGGAGACATAATTAACTCCGCCCATGGCTCCGGCACTCACGCCTATGACACACTCAAAGTTAAGGTTATTTTTCATGAACGCATCCAATACGCCCTCGCTGTAAAGTCCCCTGAAAGCGCCTCCTTCAAGGACAAGGCATCCCTTTGTTAGTGCTTTACTTGCATGTCCGGATGGAATCTCATCTAATTTGTCATATTTCTTAGTTTCAATTATCATATTGTCCTCATAACTGATTTGTAATTGTTTTTGCTGTACATCCTGTCACATGCCGCTTGTAAAGATCATAAACACCAACAGTCCAATACAGCATATGACATTCATTACGATCGAAGTGACAATATAAAATGTATCCGATGATGATCTTTTAGCCTTATTAAAATGCCTGATCATAACGACAATAAAGGCTATCAGATAAAACAGTGGCAGCGCCAGGTGCAGAAAGAGCAAAGGATACCAGGGCCACTCCTGCCGATACGTGTACCATCTGCCATCCTTATAAAACAACCATGTACATGTAACGATCGCTAATACTATTGGGGGACATAGAAATATAATCTTATGCTTCATAACTTAATCCTATTCATGATCTTTCCGATACTGTCATGGAATACCAGATCTGCCTTCCCTTCCATCTTTGTTTTACCTTTATTTATGATAATAAGGTGTTTCCCATGATATATGTGAGCCAGCTGAGCTGCAGAGCCCACCTCAAGTGATGTGCCTCCGATCAGAAGCAGATCCGCGTACCTGATCCATGCAATAGCTTCTTCATAGGCGTTTTGCGGAAGGAGTTCACCGTAAAGGGTAACATCCGGCCTTACCATCTTTCCGCACTTGGGGCAATGAGGAATCTCGTCATTATTATCAAAAATAAAATCCTGACCATAGTCTGCCCTGCAGCTAACACAGTAACTTCTAAGTGCACTTCCGTGAATCTCACTTACCTTTTTGCTTCCTGCTTTCTGATGCAGGCCATCAATATTCTGAGTGATGACTCCGTCTAACCTGCCCGCTTTCTCCATTTCTGCTAGCTTGTAGTGTGCATCGTTTGGCTGAACAGATCTGCAATCCAGGTTCTTTCTAAAATAATCAAAGAAAACGGCTGGCTTTTTGTGCAGGCAGTCATAACTTAGGAGGTATTCCGGCCTGTAATGGCCAAACCTCTTATCTTTCTTATTGTAAAGCCCGTCCTTGCTTCTGAAGTCAGGGATCCCGCTTTCTGTCGATACTCCGGCGCCGCCAAGGAACACTATATGTTCCGACTCACTGATGATTTCATTCAATGCAGCAATCTTCTCATCGTCAGCAAGTGAATGAAAATACTTTTCTTTTTCTCTTTGGGATGAAAACTCTGGTAACATCGCAAATATCTATCCTCTAAATAATCATGCAAACTCATCATCTTCTTTTGGTGCTGTAAGATAGGGGCGATCAGGATGCCAGAATACATATGGAGTATCAAATCCCACCTCCTCAACCGGAATAAGCCTGCGGAACTTACCTTCTGCCTCATCACGATCTAGCATCACTTCGAAATTCAGATGTCGATGACTCTTTTCTCTCTCGAACTGGCCCGGATCACTGTTCTCAACAGCTCCGAATGGGCACAACATAAAACAGTAAGAGCATTCATGACAGTCATCACACTGAAAGCCTCTGTTGCCAAAACGTGGAGGATCCTGTGACAGATCGATATATCCCATCATGCAGTTATCAATACAGATATGGCACTCCGGATAATGGCACTTTTCCGGGTTACGGAAGAACGCTCCCTGAGGATTTGTTGGACAAAGAAGCATATTGGAACATATCATGGCCTGTTCCAGAACTTTGTCATTCAGTTCAGGATCGGGATATATGAGGTCCTTTTCACCGGCAGCAATGCGGACACTGTTCTCCACCATTTCTTTTCCAAATGCTTCTGCTTCCGCAAAATCTTGTTCATCAGGATGGCCTGCCGTATAATAGGGCTTAGGCATCCCCGGCATATAAACATCTCCATACCAGTCTGCGTATCCGATCGGCAATAAACCATGATTTTTGAGATTTGGCAGGACGATGGGGAAATACAGATGTGGCAAGGTTCCATGTGTATTAAAGGCAAAGCAGTGTTTACCCTTCTGATCCGGCATACCATTTATGAATGCACGAACATTAGGCGTATCAGCCTTCCATACCGGAGAGCCTATACCAATCAGATCATATTCCTCCATCATCTCGTAGGTAGCATTTTTTACCCTCACCATTTTAACCTCTGCACCTGCAGAAGCTGCTCCTCTTGCAATGTGTTTTGCAATCGCCTGAGTATTCCCCGACTGTGTATAATAGATGATAAGAACCTTCATCAGCGATACCTCCCGCTTAGTATTCTATAAAACCATATATTCATTTTATCCTAATAATGTGACAATGGGGAATTTATTACGAATTATGAACTCTTCAATGAAGAAATAACAAAATCAAAACAGAAAAACCGAATTCTGATAGAAAGGAGAATCTCGTATGAGCAGCGAAAACACCAATCATAATAACAACGATAAAGGTAAGATAACAGCAGGTGCTACTGTGCTGGCATCTGTACTCGCAGTACCGATAACCCTATTGGCCAGCCTTCTTTTATCAAACAAACGCAAAAAGTAATCCTGAACAGATACAGTATAATAAGCCCTGCAGTAAGCATCCCTATCATACGAAGTCCATTCTCATCAACGCCTCTTTCAACAATCCCAGTCATTGATGACAATAACTTAGGCGCTGCCAGGTTCACCACTGTCAGAAGAAGCGTTGATATAATAGCTATGATATACAGTTTTCTGTATCGAATAGCCTCACGGCTAAGTCTCCACAACAATTTCATTATTTATTTTCTCCCAGATTTTCATTGCTTATCTTTTTATATTGATTTTCCCTTACTGATATTGATATTAACATAGACACTTTTCATGATTCTTATCATACGGTGAACGGATATTAATCATTTTTTGTTGAAAGATTTCCTAATGTTTCAGAGGATGCATTCCGATATATATAATAACTAAAGAAAGGAGGAAGATACAGAATGAACAATCTTCCAAAAAGGTAAAAGTACCTTCACTGTGGCAGGATCCCGGTGGAGGTACTTTTTTTATCTATATCTAGTTTAATTTAAAGCCATACCAATTACATAAGCTAAAAATCTTATTTTTTACTGTTTACAAAACATTTCTGGTAATATCTTTTGAAAATGATACATGCGTTTTGAGCTCTACAAACCCATTTTTCTTATAATTCTAACAGTGACTGCAAATCCTGTTCTGTCAATCTTCTAAATTCCATATCAAGTCTTCCCTATTTTTTCAAAACAATTGAAAAGATACACTCCAAGAACAGCATTAAATCCTATCGCAGAATATATGCTTAATCTCATCACTCACTCCAATCTGGTGGCTAAACCATTTTCCAATCACTCAAGCAGATTCTTAAACACCTTTGTGATCTTAGACTCACCCTTATGGTTCCATTTAAACTGAACATCGCTTCCCACTTCAGGCTTTTTATCTAAGTCCTCTGAAAGCTTTGTGGGTATCAAAAGCTCCCAGTAACGAACCATATATGTGTCATCTTCTATTGAGTCAACAACCCCAAGGTGCTGTTCAAATATCTGCATAAAACCTTCTTGCACCTTAACTACACGGTATTTTGGAAATTCTTCATTGATCTTAGCAAGTCTTTCTTTGTCTTCAAGCTTTTCGAAGTCCTTGCTCTCAATGAGTTTTCCTGTAATGTTTGAAAAATCACAATTAAGCGGAAGCACCATTAAAGAATCCCAGGAGTTCCCCTGTTCATCCGTGATTCCATACTTTGAGCCACGCTCGAATCCAAAGCGGGGATAGTAATACGGCTCTCCCATCAATGCGATCCCGGCATAGCCTGCCTCTTTTGCAAGCTTTATGGTTTCACGCATAAGTGCTCCGCCGATATCATTTCCTTCCATGGTTGGTTCCACCGCCAGCGGTCCAAATGTTACCACGCCGTGCGTAACTTCGCCGTCCACTATCCATGCCTTGGTGTAGTAAACTGCACCTACTATACGTCCATTATATTCAGCAATCCTGCTTATTTCCGGAATATAATCCTCTGATTCTCTGATTATCCTTATAAGGAAATGCTCATCTGCTGCAGGGCCATATTTGTTAAAAAAGCTGCGCATAGCCATCAGTTCAGTATTCTTGTAATCAGCCGGTTCTTCTGCTCTTATAATTAAGTTATCTAACATTATTAAATCCTCCTTTTTCCTGCATCTGTTCATCCGGATTTCCATACGGACATACTACGAGACACAGCGCACAGTCTCCCCACCGTCCAAGTTTGGCGTAGAATGCACTGCGAATTCTGTTGCATCGCGTGATATCTATAATATCGTCCCTGGTCATTCCTTTTTTCCAGCTAACATTCAACAAGGCATGCCCGGGACACACTTTAATGCATTTATCACAATTATCGGGACACTGGCTAGTTTCATACGCTTCCTGATACTCAAACTCATAATCAATGAGAATCGCAGACAGACGTACCCGAGGACCATATTTTTTTGTTATAATAACATCGTTTTTTCCGAACCATCCGATACCAGCTTCAGCCGCAGCATCTTTAAAGGAAAACTCAGCTCGAAATTTACCGTCATCCTTTTGGGCCACCTCTGGAATATAATACTTAATCCCTTCAGTTTTCAAAAGATTTTCAATTTCCTCAACTTTTCCCTCCAGAATCTGCTTTGCTCCAATAATGCCTTCATGAAAAGTACTTTCGCGATAATTAGTCAGGGAAAGTTGGTGGGTATAAGGCACTGCAAATATCAGGGCAGATCGGTATTCTTCCATAAACTGTCCGTCTTTGATCTTCGCAAATCCCATTATTATTTCAGTATATTTGAAGATCAGTTCTATTTTCTCCTGCAGAACATTTCTTTTTTCAATCATTATGTCACCGCGCCTGTATTTGCTTATTCTTGTCTTTTCATCTATTATCCTTCAGGACAATGCGTTCGCATTATATTTATTATGCGAATTATCTCAGAAGACGAAATGCCATATCATACATATCTCTGGAATCCACAGTATTCCTGATGTATATAGGATTGTCTGCTTCGTATCTGACATATTTTTCTACTTCTTCTATAAGCGCAAGATAACAGACTGCAAGAGCATATCTGATTTCTGTGTCCTTTGTCAGATCGATTTTCTCCTTCGCCGTATCATTATAGATATCAAGTTCCTTCTGTTTAGCCGAAAGCGGCGACTTCTGTCCAGGTCCCAGTGTAATGAAGTCCGCAACCGGATCCCCCCAAAAACCGCGCTCCGGATCTATCCAACAGATTTTTCCTGTATGCGCATTATATAAAACATTGCTGTCCCAGAGATCGAAATTAACCATTCGGCAAGGAACTGCTCTAAGAAGTTCCTCATGTTTATCAATAAAGCTTATAAACTGCTCTCCATCTGGCGTTTCATGACCCAGGTCTTTACAATCAGCAACCAGGCTAAGTGCCATATTCTTAAGAGCTTCATACCATGAAGTCTTAAGCCCCATCTGCATATAGCCAAATCCATCATTTGTAATCTGGTGGATTTTTGTAAGCATGCCGATCTTCTGTTTCTGAACATCTTCATATTCTCTATCGGAGAAGTTCATGGCATACAAAGGTTCTCCCTCCATCATCTCCATGATAAAGCAATTGCTCTTTATAATTTTCTTTGAAAAATCGGAAGCATAAACTTTAGGGCA
>JAEEGL017099634.1_pt1 | contig 24102 bp, 24 predicted proteins | sample 9134231 | NCBI WGS metagenome assembly JAEEGL01 (sample SAMN16246548, study PRJNA631951) | gut metagenome | biome: gut microbiome; feature: rumen; material: fiber-attached | host: Bos | place: Iran: Karaj | collected 2018-10
ATGCGATAGGAGTTCTTGATGATCTTGTGTCGCTCATCCACCTGGGCCAGCTCGTCTTCCTTGGCTTGGCGCAGGCGGCGCAGGTCTGCAGCATACTTGGCTTCCACTTGCTGGGCACGGCGTTGTCTTGCGGTCTCGATCATAACTCCGCACCTCCTTTCGCGATATCTACTGAAATCATGACGGCCAGGTGGAAGGCCCATACGACTGTTGCAAAAATGGCAACAGTCGTGTGCTGCTCCGTGATGAGCCAGGATAAGAGGCACACCAGGGCGACAGCTGCCAGCAGGATGTTGACTTGCAGGGTTAAAAACTTCAGCACGATGTGACCCAGTGCTGTGGCCAGAGCTTCATAACTCTCTCCCCGGGATTGAATTTGAATTGTGTTGTTCATAACACTCAATGTTTGTTAGCATTAAACATTAAACGAATAAATACAGAAAACGGCTGCCGTTTTCGTGTGCTAACAAACATTGAGTGTCGTCCCGAGGGAGCGCCAATTATGTTTCACGAAAAGGCAGCCTTTCAGCTATATGTCCGGGCATAAAAATAGCCCGAAGCGGTTCGAGCGTCTAACCTGCGCTCCGACGGTGGCGACTGACGCCAATGTTTGTTAGCGCTGCAAATGTACAGCGAAAAAAAATAACCCGCCAAATTTTTGACGGGAAATTTTCAAAAATATGTTTTAGAACATAAAAATCAGGGCAAGTCCTCGGTGTTGAAACCCGACATCTCCCTTGCCTGCGCGTCGATGGCGCTGAAGGTTTCCTCGTCCATCTTCGCCTTGGCAAGCGACTTGAAAGCCTTGAGGTATTTGACGTACTCCTTGAACATGTTCTGTCCAGGTTGGGACTTCGGCTTTGTCGCCGTGCCACGGATGACACGAAGGCGCATGTTCACCGTCTCGATCCTTGCCAGCGCGATAGCGCGGATGTCGGCGGTAGTCACATAGAGTTCCTGGATCTTCTTGTCCTTACCGAGGCGGAACCGCTCCTCCATGACCTGGAGCCGCGCCCTCATTTTGTTGGAGAACAGCTTCAGCTCACGCCGCCAGGTGATGAGCTGCTGGGCGTCATCACAGCCATTGATCATCTCTTCCGTTATATTGAGCAGTGTCTCATCCATAATCATCGGTCCTCATTGAATTGTCACCCAAAGTTACCCATTAAGAGCCAAGTGCGCCAACATGTTTTGACGGAAAAATGTCAAAACATGCTGTAAAACATAAAATCAGGGGAAATTTTCCCGAAATTTCCTCAATTTTCCGTGAAAATTCCGTAAGATTCCGCGTTATTTTCCGTGAAAAAGGCGCCCCGGGGGACGCCATTGCCCTGCAGGAAAGCAGGGCGGAGTCTTTTTATACTACTGAATGTTTCGATAGGCGAACACACCTTTTTCATAAAGGAGTTTAGTGTCCGTAGCCCACACTTGAACGTCACTACTCATGAATGGCACTATTGCTTGTTGATAATCCTTCGTCAGCATGAGTGAATTTACATACCTTTTCATCTCATCTTGATCAACCGGAACAATAAGGAGCGCGTTAATCTCCAAGCCCTTATCGGTCGTAGTGCCGATCAGCCCTTTATTTCGTTCAATCACTTGCAGTGCTTCTTGAAATGTCATAATATAATTATTAATACAATTCGATTAAGTCCTCTTTTGAACATATAATTCCGTTGACTGCTGCAGCTTGTCATCAACAGTGACTGTACCAACATAGGTACCCTCCCTCTCTAGACTTACTGCTGGTGCATTTATCGGAAGGTTCACAGACATATTGCGCCCATCAGCGCTGAACACCTTTTCGGTAGTCAATGTAAATGCGGGCAGTAACGGTTCACCAGTGCTCTTGTCTTTAAGAGCAACCTTTATAGTGTGCGACCCTGCCTCTTCGGGCGTAAACGTCACTTTTATAGCAAGAAAAAGATTCTGGTGAATTGACGGCAGCTTTGCAACGCTCAACATGTTGAAGGTTCCAACGACCGTCAATTTGCCATTATTATCTTGCGCAAAATCGCAGAATGTAAAAACATCTATTGTCATCTTGATTTCAGTTTTGGTTTTTCTTCGTAGCCAAATGAATTACTACAGCTTCGCAGATATTTAATTTGACCTATTGTCCTCTTTTTCGTGTGAGCTATGCTCGCTCCATGTGTGGCCGTCACACCTTCTTTCACCTCAAAATCCACATTATTGCGCTTGGTATCCACCCACAGACGGATGGCACCAGCCTCTAACATATCGCCAACTAGATAATGCACATTAGGCACCCGTTCTACATCTTCTCCATGTTCCTGAGTTATTTCCACCGTACAATTCCTGGACAACTCATAAAGTGTCATAACCGAATTAGTCAAAGGATCACGGCCGAGACCTTTCCAGACCACTTTTCGCGAGATCACCTCACACTTCTTTCCGTCGACAAATTCTCCTGGAGTGATGTATTTACTCATTGGAGGCAGCAATACACTTTTGAATTGATTCATCGGAGATTGAGAACAATGAAGCCATGTCGCTCACGTCCTCAACATCCATAATTTTCTCAGACGCTCTTCTTGCAATCTCAAGCTCCAGCAACCCATAATCTCTATAACGCTCTTGCACAAACTCATCGGGATTCTCGTCAATCAAACGATCAAACTCCTCATCAGTTATTTTTTGCTCAAGTAACTCGCTATAAAGCTTAAAATAGTTGCGTTCCCTAGTGCGGTTATTGACTGCAACCGCCATAATATCAAGCAGTTTGTCCTCAATATTAATGACAAATTGCTGATGAATACTCAGCGTAATGGCTGCCGTAATTACACCAACAGGTCCCCCAAGCATATCACCTTGAGAGTTCAAGATAAATCCAGACTGTGGAGAAGGATTTGAAATCTCGAGATTTGCCATGATCTTGATCATTAAAGTTCTACGGATATTTCACCATGCAAAGATAATGCCATCATTCTAAATTTTAAAATAACTACTGCTAAATTTACCAAAATAGAGTAAAATTACACGTGTGCAGTATATTCACAACACATAAAAAGAAGCCGCCCGGGGGCGGCTGGGTCCCTGCAGGAAAGCAGGGCGGGGTCCTTTAATGTGTTGTCGTTTCTACATCACCGACATCAAGGATTGGCCGATCTTGTGCAGGCCATCCACGATGCGCTGGCGCTGGGGACCACGGGGCTTCTTCGTACCGTTGGCATAGTGGCTCAACTGGCGCTCATTCACTCCGCTGGCGCGCGAAATGGCAGCCAAGGTGGCAAACTGGCTGCAGACCTGGAGCAGGGCGGCGGTGTCCAGATCCCACTCGAACTCGTAGTCCCCCTTGGCAAGCCATTCGGGGACATCCTCGTCCTCATCCTCAAGCAGGCCCTCGACGTGGAAGCGCAAGGTCTCGGGAACTGCTTGCTGTAATTCTTCAAATGTCTTGGCGGTAAGCACCACGGCACCGGGAACAGCATCATCCAGGGCGGCACCGAAGTTCTTATCGAACCAGGACACGTGTACTACAATTTTCTTCATATTCTCTCCGTTTGTTTCCGTAAGGTTAATGTTTTTAATGTTTGATCTTTTTTGGCTATTGAGACGTTTCTTGGTTAGGTTGACAGCGCTAGGCTGGGGTGGATTATTATTTCCACCCCGCCTGCTTCCAGATGCTGTTCAACAGTTCCTGGCCCAGAACATCGCTGGGTTTCCCTCGAACCGTGACACGACCTTTCTTGGTCGGATGCTTGAATTGACGGTGGTCGCCTGACGTCTGTCCGCCCTTGATCTGGTACCAGCCATCGTTCTTAAGCATTTTAATGATCTCTCTAACTGTATATCGTCTCATAAAAATATTAATATTTATTTTGACGATGCAAAGGTAGTAAAAGTAATACCATTTTCCAAATATTTCGACAACTTTTTCTAAAAAAAAACGCGCCCCATGGCGCTGATGAGCGGCAAGGGACGCAAGCGGGAGCGGATGATTGAAGCAATTAGAAATGTCTTTCTCTAGATCGTGTCGGCGGCGGCACGGATGCGGTCGGACAGGTCATAGAGCGCAGCCTGCAGCTGCTTCGCCTCCTCGGGCGAGAACTCGTCCTTGCCGCCGTTGCCGTTGATGCCGTCCATCTTGTGATACAGCCAGGAACTCGACTTGCCGAAGTATCGGCGCGCGATGTCCCTCCATGTGATAGACAACAGGATGTCACTTAATCTCATCTTCATAGTTGTCTGGCCATTGATAGTTTCTGTCTTCATAATACTCATAGAATCGGTTAGTTAATAATAAATTGTGTTGGTTGGCCATTATAAAAAAGTCCTTTTAAAGACCCCCACCGCTCGTGGCAGGGGTCGGATGATTACTCATCCACTGGAGGCATTTCGACTAATTTGTCGAACAGCTGTTCAGCGTACCAGAGCAGGTTTTCATATCCATCTGGATATGCTCGCCTGAGATTCCTAATTGCTTCTATCAGCTCGAGCTCCTCAGCATTTAAAAGAACTTTTGTCATAGATCATTTAATTGATTTTTGACACTGCAAAGATAATACGATTTTTCGTATTACGCAAATATTTGTACGATTTTTCGTATTAATTAACGTTAAAAAATCCCGTAGGAGGGCATTCCCACGGGACAGATGGCCTGCAAGCAGGCCTTAGTTCTTTTAAACGCACTGCAAAAATGGGGATAATTTTTCAAATCTGTCCAAAAAATGTGGCGAAAAATGACGAAATGTGCTCAATAACATAAAAAATGGCGCGGCCATCACTGGTGGCGCCATCAAGATGTTCAAAATTAAGAAAACTATAAACTATTTCTAAGCAAACAAACAATGGGGTGAGTCCGAGAGGGGTGGACTGTCGATGTAGTGCACGGCTTCGCCGTGTAAGTGTCACCAGCTGCTCGTGACACCCATCGAGAAAGCCACCTTCGGGAAACGCTCACAGCCGATGCACAGCGTGTCAAAGGCATCGCTGCCGTCTGTGCGCGCCTCCAGTTTGTCCTCCTCGGTCTCGGCGAGTTTCTCGCCACGCTTGTCCTTGCCACCGTTATACACGCCAGCCGTCTGGATCGACACTAGCAAGTCCTCGTTGTTCTCGCGGTTGATCATTACCTTCAACTTCGACTTGCCCGCCAGCATGCGGTTGATGAGCAGCTGCTTCTCGATGTGGCGCATCGGGCGACCGATGTACACCTCATTCACACGCCAGCCCTGGGCACGGAAGGCATCCTTAATCACCCACCTGAAATCCTGGTCATTCACGGCATAGTTACTGCCCAGGGCCGTCGAATCATAGTAGAAGACCACCTCCTTGCGCTTGTGGTGGCGGTAGTAGAGGCAGAAGTCTCCCACCAGTTCCGGCAACTTGCGCTCAAATTTCACAAAGAACGACTTCAACACCAGCAGTTGGGACCTGCGAGGTTGTCCCGCCACGAGCCAGTTGATGTTGGCGTTGTAGTCAAACGCGATGGCGATGGGCTGATTGGTGTCCACGTCACTGTCGGCCAGCGAGCAAGGCTCCTTGATTTTGTCAAACTGGTACTCCAGGTTATCCAGGTAACTGAAGTTGGCAGCACTGTACTTGTTCCCCTCCGTCATCGAGTTGTAGAAGCCGTCGCGCGCGATGCCGATGCGCTTGCACAGCACCGACGTCTGGAACGTCAACGGCGGCAGATCACGCTTCAGTTTGTCGATGAAAGCCTCACCCAGCACCTGCATGTTATAGATGGTGGAGGCCTCACGGTAATAGGTTGCCACACTGCGCATCCGGCACAGGTCACGGTGCAGCGTCCTGATCTTGGACTGGATCGACTTGCTCGGCACCTGCCCCTTCGCCACCAGGTCACGGATGTGCGCCTCATAGCGCCATATCTCATACACCGTGCCCTGGATCAGCTGTATCAATTCCTTGTCACACTTGCGCTCATAGTCCAGGAACCAGGACCCCTTCTTCGTCACCGGCATGTCGCTCGTGATGAGCATCCCGTGATGGAAATAATGCTTGCCGAAGTGTTGACGGTTGCCACGGTTGGCAGGCAAGGTCTCATCCTTCAGTTGCTCAAAGTTGATGAACTTCGCCTCATCGATGTCCAGCGCGTCATAGGACTGCGAGTTAGACGTGCCTGAGCGGTCCTGCGAGATAATGAAGCCGATGCTCCCGTTGTAGAAGCTCAGCACATTCTCGTAGTTCTCCGGCTTGAACAGCGGTTCGGGCCAGCCCCAAGCCTTCGGCGGCTTGATGCCGATGCACCAGTGGAGGTTGCGCTTGTAGCCCAGCGTCTCCCAGTGCGTCAGCATCGACGGCAGCGTGTTGGTCAACGCACGCTTGCAGTTGGGCGACACGATGCCCGTGATACTGCCAGGCATGCGCTGCATGTTCCTCAGGTTCCACAGCGCGTGGATAACGCCCTTGCCCAGGGCACGACCGGCACACAGGATGGTGTCCTTGGCACCGGTGTAGATGACCTCCTGCTGGATGTCATTCAGGTAGAACGGTTTCGCTTCAATCGGCTTCATCGGCATCAGGTTTTTCAGGATGGAACAGTTCGTCGGCATTGAAATCCACAGCCTCAAACTCCACATCCTCCACTTCTTCGCTCCAGTAGGACTGGATTTTCTTCTGGATGCGCTCACGGATGTTCGGCACAGGCTTGAAGCCTGCCACGCTCGGATCATCCGTCGGCTTCATCGGCTGGGGAACAATCTTGTCAAAGCCACGATCGATAAGGTCTTCCTTATCCAGCTGGGTGTATTTGGCATATTTGTCGGCAGCCGCAACCATACTCTTGGCGTCATTGTTCACCTTTGCCAGGTTATAAGACTCCTCAATCATCTGCAGGAACTTGAAGCGGTGATACTCCTTAGTCGTCTTGTGCACCTCGCCCAGCAGAGCCTTGATGATGCGGATGTCCTGGTATGCCTGGGTACGACCCAGGCCATGCTCCTTGATGATCCGCTCAGCAATGTCACGGTCACGCGTCAGCGGCCACTGCAGCCAGTAGGTATAGACCTCCCTCAACCGCAGCAGCCGCTGTTGCATCTGGGCAGGCAAGCCCGCCTCATCCATCTGCTCGACACTGTCAAACAGATGCAACTTCGCTACCTCTATAGCAGGTTCACTCGCCATCCACCACCACGCCTAAGTCACGCAGCTCGGCAGCCACCTTCAGCCCCAGTTCACCACCAGCGCCACGCAGGGCGACCACGGCTGCGACAATTTTCTCCTTCGCTTCATCACATTTCGAGCCGTCACCCTCACCATAGGCCTTCACCAGCGCACCCTTCCACTTCGAGATGGACTTGCGGGCAGCATTGATGCGGGCCTTGTCCCGCTGGACGGCCTCAGCAGGCTTGTCGGTGTATTCCGAGCCTGAGGCCCGGACATAGCCGTCATAGCGCGCCAGGTTGTCACGATAACGGCGGTCTGCCTCATCCAGCAGTTTCAGGTACTCATAGCGGTCACACGGAGCGGCGCCCTCCATCTCCTTCAACTTGTGATGCAGCTCGCGCACCTTGCGGTAGTTCTCAAAGTTCCCATCCCACAACGCACGCACCTCGGCAGGCAACAGGTCATGATCAGGACGGCGGCCACGGGCCACAGTGCCCTGAGGCAGCTCCGCATCAGTCGAGATGACGGGAGCCTCATGAAGCGTATTCTCCACGCGGGGCAACACCTCTCGCTCCATCTTCACCACATCGGTCATCGTCATCCCGTCCAAACGGATGCGCAGGTGCTTGCGCAACTCATACTCCAGTTTGTCACCGAATCGGTCAGGGCGACGGGTGATATTTGCATAGAGGACACGGTTGCGGTTCAGCTGCAGCAGCATCGTTGCTCCAGCCATGATGTCGCGCTCCATGGGAGGCGTGTTCAGCCAGTCTTGAATCTTCTGTGTAAACTTATCATCCATGATAATTTCTGGTATTAAAAAGCGGGCTCTCGCCGTTGCCGAAGAGGGCCCGCAACTCCTATGAAATTACGATATGAAAGCAGGTTGTCAGCCGTTGGTGATGGGCGAACCATCTTCACCGCTAAAGTCGCCGTCTTCTGCCTCGATCTTGCCAAGGTAGTAGGGGCTGGGCATCTCATCGGTCACAGCCACATTGATGGTGGTACCAGCCTGGTCGGTCTCTGAAGAGCCGGACTCCTGAGCGGGAGTCACATTGGTCTCGAAGGACTCGTTGCCAAGGCAGCGGTACTGGCCATCACGCTGGGGCCACAAGAACACCAGGTCATCGGCGTTAGCCTGACGGCAGAAGCCAACGGCGTCGGCGTTCAGACCGGGATAGCGGAAGCTCGCCTGGTTGTTGAACGTCTTGCTGGGCTTCTCGCCCTGGCTCTCGCTGGACACGTTAGACTGAGGCGTCACCAGGTCAATCTTGCGCCACTTCTTGTCGGCAGCGAGGACGAAGTCACCGGTCAGCTGACCGAGCTTCTTCATCGTTGCACCAGTGTCACTGACTTTGGTGCGGGTGGGCCAAGTCACGATGTCGCTCTTGGGGATGTAGTAAACGTGGGGACGCAGACCGGGAAGCACGGTCGTACCCTTACAGTGCTTGAGGCTGTCATACAGGGCCTCGTTAGCGCAATCATTGTTGTTAGGCATAGTCTAAATCTCCTTACTTTAAGCGGTGAAACAATTAGCTGCCGGTGTAGAGCACACCCACCATCAGGTTCTCGGGAGCGATCGACTCGAACTGAACACCAAAGAACATCGTGGCGATGTACTGGAGCACGAAGGCCTCGTGCTTCTCGATGGTGATATCCTCTTCCTCGCCTTCCTGGTTGCAGCCCACGAGCATGTTGCTGGCGGGAGAGATGTAGACGTAGGGGGAGGTGGCCATGTTGTACAGGGGAACGAAGTTCACCTGCTCGAAGCCATCGACAACGAGCTTGCGGAACTCGGTGTTGTAAGGCAGGGCACCGTTGCTGGCCTGGTAGTCCTTCAGGTAGGCACGGTAGATGGCGGGAGCGCAATACAGGTTCACCTTGCGGGCACCTGACACGAGCAGCTCGCTGGCAGCCTCACACAGAGCGGTGATCTGGTCAACGGCGTTGCTGGCGGTGATGGCAGCGGAAAACTCGTACTTGTTGCCCAGGGCGGTGCTGATGGTCGGGGTGGTAGCACCAATCTCGGCGGCGGCGATGGTGTCGAAGCCGTTGAACAGGTCGGCGCTGGTGGTGCCGTTGTCATTGCGCACAGCGTTGAAGATGTGCGACTGCAAGTTGTGGCCCAACTTGGCAGACAGGAAGGCCAGCACGCGGCGGGCAATCTCGACGTTTGTCAGCTGCTCGCCCTTGGTGATCGCGCTGTCATAGATGCTCTTGACAACACTGTTGGGGCTGAACTTCTTCACAACGCTACCCAGGAATGTCTCCAGGGTGCGGCCCTTGATGGTTATGTCGGCGTTGTCGATGCGGGTCTCGCTGTAGGGGCCCAGGTCGATGTTGCCGCTCAACTCGCCCACGGTCTCCTTGTAGCGGATGCCCGTGCGCACGGTCATATACTGTGTGGTCTCACGCATGGCATGCATGGGAACCTGGATAAGTTCACGACGGAACTTGTGGGCGCTCTGCGCCAATTCAGTGGGGGTGATAACTGCTCTACCCATGATTAGATGATGTCTTTGATGGAGTCATACAAATCTTTGCTCGTAGTGGCGGCAGGGGTATCCTCGCCAGTGGTCTCATCGACCTTGCCGGTCTCGTCGCCGGGAGCCTGCTGCAGATTGGCGACCTGCTCGCGAAGTTCGGCGATGGTAGTGTCACGCTCGGCGATGGCCTGCTGGTCAGCGTCGTGCTGTGAGGTCAGTTCATTCATCTTGGAGTCGAGCGCGCCCAGCTGCTCATCCGTCAGCTGGCAGGTGCCGCCTTCCTCACATTCGAGCTTGTCCATAGCAAGGACCAGGGCAAGCGCGACGAAATTGATAAACTTCTTCATGCTCGGTTCGTTATTATGGTTTGTTACTTCGGTTGCTTGGGAATCCAGTTTCGAGATCAAGGCGCGCACGGCATCAAGCACTTCATGCAGGATGCGGCTACTGATGCTCTCGTTCTGGATCTCGAGACCCGCAAGCGGAAGGCCGACGGCGTTGAACTTCCGCGCCATCGCCTTCGTCACTTCGGGAGCGTCCTCTTCGGGCTGGTCCACAATCTCATCCACAAAGCCCCACTCCAGGGCTTCCTGGGCCGTGAGCCACTTGCTCTCGTCGAGCAGTGCCATCAGTTCCTCCTCGGTGTGGTTCTTGCACCGGGCGGCATACATGGCAGCGAGCACGCGGTCAATCTTCTCGTTCTCATCCTTCAGTTTCTGCAGGTCGGCGATGATCGACTCGATGTCATTGGCGTTGACCTGTTGCCAGATGTTCACGAAGTTAGAGCAACGATGAACCAGAAAGAAGGCGTACTTGCCCATCTTGATGGTCTTTGCACCCATGGCAATGACCGTGGCAGCACTGGCCACAAATCCGCTCAGGTAGCACGTCACGTCGCCGTGATCGAGCAGCTGCTGGCGGATGTCAAGACCGTCATCCAGGCTTCCGCCCAGCGACGAGATCTTCATGTCCACGTGCTTGCCCTTATAGGACTCCAGCTGACGGCGGATGGACGCCTTGTCGGTATCCAGCCACCAGTCGCCGATGTAGTCGTCTATGATGATCTGATAATTCATAAAAATCGCTTTTGATGCAAAATTAGCGATGATGCAATCAGTGGGAAAATACACAAAAACACCCGCAACACCGCCTCACGGCGACTTTGCGGGCCAAAACATTGTCATTTATGGTAGATCAATTCGAGCCATCTATGATTTGGAGCAGACCCAGCGGAGTGGTCCATGTCACCGTGATGGTCTTGCCGCTGCGGTCGGCGGCCTTGTCAGGATAGGTGTCCACAATGGTCACCACCGGCCACGGCTGTTCGTCCAGACCGATGAGGTACTGACGACCGTCCACCGTCGTGATGCGCCAGCACAGTCGGCGCTCATCAACGTGGAAGTCTTCGGTCGTGTGCGCCGTCAGCCTCACGGTAGTGAGCCGATAGCCGTCATCAACCGACTCGCTCGCCTCACACGAGGCAAGCCCGTCCAGGCACAGGGCATGGAAGGGCCGGTAATACTGCAGTGCCACACGGTGATCATCGAGCAGCACCAGGTTGCGCATGTGGCGGGGCGACAGAACCCACTCCACCTTGACGATATTATTCAGCAGTTGTGCCATCTTGTTCAATCTTGTTAGCGTTTGTATATGTTAGTGTCACGTTGTGCACATTTGTGTGGACTTGTGCAGGGTTGTGCGGACTTGTTCACGTTTTCGGAATTTCGCCCTCCTTGTCCGATTTTCGGCGCTCATAATTTTGGAGGTTGATACCCCTTTTTGTATAAGCCTCGCGGATGCGGTAGTATCGTTGCCTCACCGTCTCTACCCTATCCAGCCCGATGCCGTGCATCTCACACCAGGCAGCGATACGGGTATTCACGCCGATGTGGGCATTCTCGAGTTTCGAGAGATCGGCCCATAGGTTCTGAGTGAACAGGTCCTTGATGGCCTCACGCACCGCATCCTGGCCTTTCGGGCCCAAGTAGTGCCACTTCTCGGGAGGCTTCGCCTTCGACTCCGGGATGACGATGGCCGTATAACCTTCACCTCCCAGCTGGGGCTTCGCCCCTTCAGGCACCTGTTGCAGGAAGGCACGGATGACAGCGTTCTCGTTCGACTGCGACGGGAACTTCACCGGATCACCCAGCGAGTGAGTCAACCACTCTGCCAGGTACTTCTCCAACCTGATGTAGATAACAATCTGTGCCATAGCATGCAAGACCACAAAGTTACAATATATCGTCGAAACCAACAATATATCGTTGGTAGTTTTTCATCCAAAATAGTGGGCACATTTTCGCGACTACAAGCACTACATTTGCCTACATTTTATAAAGCATTGAATAGTAGAGTATTATAAAATCGGGGCTTCGCCCCACCCTGCCTACAAATGTAGTATTTGTAGATATTTTGTAGGCATATCATTAAAAATGTAGCAAAATGTAGGCGCTTGTAGCGGTTTGTAGGCAGGGTGTAAAATTGCTAAACCGCTGATTTTCCGCAATGTAGTTCTTGTAGTTCGTGTAGAAACAAAAACCTGCTCAAAATTTTCGAGTCAAAACGTGCCTGCAGGGGCCCGTACCACGCCCGTTTTCAGCCTCAAAATATGGAAAACAGTGGAGTTTTTCCGCCGTTTTGACACGCCTGTGCGCCATCCTAATCATGAAAAGTCCCTATTTATGTGGTGTCTTGCCCTTCCCCGGCAAAAATTATTGCGCCCAACCTCTCTTTCCTGCCCCCACTGCCCTACGGCGCCCTGGCGCTTACCTCGATGCGTTTTGCGGAATATGCGAGCGCGTCGCCACCAGCCGGCTAGCGACGCAAAAAAAATCCCGCGCCTCAACGAGACACGGGTAAGTTATGATATTGATCTTTGACTAGAAGTCGTCGTAGATGGTTTTGGTCTTGGGAGGAACGTAGTCTGGAGACAGTTCTTCAAGAATCTCCTTGTAGACCTTCGATAAATTCTTGCCCAATTCATCTTGTTTCCAGGATTTCTCCTTCCACCTGTCCTCGGTCCCTAACCGCAACTTTATCACTCCATGCGTCATGAAGTAGTTCAGTGCAGTTGGCGTCAACCGGTACTCCAGGATGTGCCCATAGTGCCAGTGTTCAATTATGTCTCCTGTAACCGGGCTAGTAGAAAGGCTGTCCGTTTCCTGGTAAAGACGATGGTTCACCGGCTGCAGTTCCACAACCTTCCCATCTCCCGTCTTCAAGAGCAGCATGGCGTTCTCGTCCAACATGTCACCCCAGATTTGCAGGGTCCACACCGTATCGGACTCGTTTGCCTCGCAACTCAGACGAGGCGTGACAGCGTTCCAACGATCAAACTTGATGCTCGGCATCGACTTGAAGGCATGACTCGCCCAGCAAGGCAGAGCAACGCACATCGCAGCCATGAGTGTAATCAATATCCTGTTCATGATGATTTCTATTAGGTTGATGCAAAGTTAAGCTAATACATCGGATTCAGCAATAATCGTGCCAACAAGTTCATCGTTTGGGATTGTTGATCAGCCGCTGGTAGCGCTTGTACTGCTTGTCCAATCCTCGCTCACCATCCATCACCACATAGGCCTCAATGCCATCATCAATGGCTTGGCGCAGCTGGTCGATTGCTTCTCGCTGCTCCTGGACCGAAGCGGCCACGACTGCGAGACCTTGGTCCCCATGGGCGACCATCTGCTGCTGAGCCGCCACCGTCTGACCGAGGATGCGACCTTGACCGATGGCCCGGCTCACGTCCTCTGCGCTCAATGAGCCGACGGTGTTGTTGCGCTGGGCTTCGTCGATCATCCTGAGCACCGGTGCCAGATTGGGGTTGGCGACGGCCTCGTGATTAGCCACAAACTCATTGGCATGGACCACGCCCACCTCACGGCGATTGTCACGGTCCCTCCTTGTGAAACCACCCTCATAATAACCCATCTGCTGAGCCTGGTGCTGCTTGCGGATCGCGGCGATCTGCATCATGCCGGCTGCCGTCGCCATGGCGGCAGCAATCGGGCCAAGAATCCAGGATACCTTGGATGCGCTGGCGTAGGCGTTGATTGCCGCCAATGCGGTAGATGCTATCGCCTGGGCGATCTCGATTGCCTGGGCTCGCTTGTCATATTTAGTCTTGATTTTGGCAATATCCTTTTGCTTCTTCTCCTCGAGTTTCTTGGTCTTCTTCTCATTGTTGCCTGCAGCCTTTATCTGTTTGTCGTAGGATTCGGTGACCTTGGCCACCTCCAGATCTCGGCTCGCATTGGCATACTCGGTATAAGATGCCACGCCCTGGTTCATGACGGCGAACGCAGCGGCAGCCATGTCGCCAATCGTCTTCAACTTCTCCGGGATGGTTTCACCCAGATGGTCGAATCCGGCCTCCCAAGTCTCAACCAAGCCTGTGATGAGCGTGGCCCATGTCGAGCCTTCGCCCTTCACGAGCTCTGATATCTTGTTGTGGTAATTCTGGATGATCTGCCAGCGACGCGACTGATATTCCTCCTCACCCACGAGCCCTTGGGAGTATGCGTCCTCGAGGGCGGCCATCTGCTTGTCTCGATTCTCTGCAGCGTCGGTAAAGTCCTGATTCGGTGCCTTTGTTCCGGTCTTGGAATTCACCTCATCACGGTACTTGCGTCGGATGGCAGCCTTGGCTTCTTCGGCTTCCTCAGTCTTGATTTTCTCCTGATTGAGTAATTCATCCACCACAGTCAGTTCGGCGTCCATACGGTCCTTGGCCCCCTTTTGGGAGTAGATATACAGCCATGCGGTCATCTCTTCTTCCATCTGCTTACGCTGGCGAAGTTCCTCGGCCTTGGTAGCCTTGTCCAGATCGCGTTGGGCCTTATAACGGGCTTCTGAGCCTTCTTGCTCGAGGTCACGCACTCTGGTCAGGTATTCAATATCAATCTTGGCCAGTTCATTGTCAAGCACTCGCTTGTTGTGGTATGCGGCCTTGTTGTCTGGATTGTAATACTCCATATTGGCCGCATTCTTGGCTTGGTCTCGATCATCAGCAAGTCGCTCTTTCTTGAGCTTCAGCATGGTCTCCTTGAACTTCTTTTCCTCCTCGGCGGACTTCTCTCTCAATTTAGCGGCATCCTCAGATTCCTCAGCTCCAAATTTCTTATAGACCTCTTCGGCTGCTTCATAGTATTCCTGAGCCGCCTTATGTTTTTTCTCAAGATAAGTCACATAGTCAATAAGTCCATTATTGTATTCTTCAAGAGCGTCCGAATTCTGATCAGACAGGTTTTTCTCTACTGCTTCTTTCGCATCCTTAAATTCTTTCTTAGCAAGGGCGGCAGCAATGCGGGCCTGCTTGGCCTCCTCGGCCTGGCGCTTCTTCTCCTCGGCAGCAGCAGCCTTGGCGGCCTTCTCACGGGCCTTGCGCTCCTTTTCACTTATAGGGGCTGTATAGGAAATCTGCGGCGGGGTACCTGGAGCGGGGGCAGACGCACCAGTTACATTATATTCACTTTGCAACCATCGGTTAGCTTCGCGATAATCTTTGATTCTCTTGTTGTTCTCGTTGTTTTGCTTGGTGTTTTCCTTGATGGCATTGATATTCTCGTGAAGAGTTTTGTCAAGGTCGTGAGTAGTTTCATCAACAACCATGACGTCTTGATTGATAGGTCTGCGCGCATCGTCACGAGCAGCCGCAGCACGCCGTTGCTCTCCAACATTAGTGACGGTTTTTCTGCGATCTTCGTTATCCTTCTGTAGCCTTCTATTCTCCTCCTCGAGTTCGAGAATAGCTTTCTCGTTCTCCATGATTTTTTCGGCAGCAGCTCTCGCACGGGCATTGCGGATAATGGAGCCCGTAAGATTATCATAAGCGTTCTTTGCCTTCCCTGCCATGATTTCCTCGGATGAGAAGTTACTGAACACTGTCGGATACAACCTGTTCATTTCCTTGGCCGCTTCGATGCGTTTGTTGCGGGCCATATTCTCATTGGTGGCGGCTGCATAAAGAGACCGAAGGTTAGCCACTTCATTTTCTGAGAACTTGTTAGAGCCCTCCTCTACATCCTTCAATGATTGCAGATATTCTCGATGCTTCTTTGCCGCCTCAGTTGCGGCCCTTGTGTTGTCTCCATAGCTTTTAACCAGCAAAGCAAAACCCGCTACTGCCGCTGTGATGCTGGCTACCAACAATCCAACTGGACTTGCGTTGATGACAGCCGAAAAAATACGCATTTCCATGGTGGCCTTTTTGACATTGCCGCTAAACAGTGCCATTGTTGCATAGGCCAGTTGTGTCACGGCAGTCAATGCTATAGTGGCTCCTTTTGCGATTACTTGAGCGGCAGCATGAGTTTTTGTTGCAATAGCTGCGGCGTTGGCTGCGATTTTGTAACTGACGATGGCCACAACCAATGTGGCAATAGCCCACTTATAACTTACTAAAAATGTTATGAGCGACGATATCACACGCAGGAAGCTGCTTGTACCTGAAATGGCATATTTCATTGCCGGGGCTAGTTTCTGGCCAAGTTCGATGGTAATCTCCTTAAATCCCTTCTTGGCCTTTTCAAGTCGTGCTTGGACGGTGTTGTTCTGAACCTCAAACTCCTTGGTGACGCTTGTCCCTTCCTTGTATGCCTGGTTAGCGGCCAACTGTTGCTGCCTTACCATATCAACATTGCCGGCAAGAGCCGCGATGACTTGTGAGGCTCGTGCTCCATCGGTGCCCATGGACTGGAACACTGGAGCCAATACATCCAGGTTGCCCAACTTGTTCAGTTGCTCAAGCAGCATGATCAACGCCTCGTTGGTGTCCTTTTTTAGTGTGGCCGTAAACTTCGACAGTTCCATTCCGGTTGCCTTGGCGATTTTAGCGGGGTCCTGGAAGAGCTTCATGATGAGCTGCGATAATGCAGTGGCCGACATCTCGACTGCCTGCCCCTGGGAATCCAGCACGGCCGCAAAGCCCATAATCTGAGGAATTGTCATACCGGCCTGCTTGCCCACACCTGCCAGGCGTTGAGCAAAGTTAGCCAAGTAGGGCGCAGAAGCGGTACAGTTCTGCGACAGCTCATTGATCACGCTACCCACGCTCAGCAACGACTGCTCAACACCGAGGGCCTGCTTATCACCGAAGATGTCGGTGAGTTTCGACAATGTAAGGGTGGCACCTTCTCCAAGGTCATCGAGGGCCACATTGATCACGTCAGCAGCCTTCACGAATCCCAGCACATCTTTCTCGTTCTGCAGACCCAACCGACCCGCCTCCTGGGCAAGCTTATTCAGGTCCTCACGGGATGTTCTTGTGTCCATGCCCTTGAAGGCTTCATTCAGGCGTTCCACCTCCTCGGCGGTCATTCCGGTGTACTTGCGCACGTTGGCCATCTCGGCCTCCATCTCGGCGAATGCCTCCACAGCCTGAGAAGCCGCCATCTTTAAACCAGTGAAGGAAGCAACAGCACCAGCCATCGACATGCCCCAATTGCTGAAGCTTCCCTTCAGGCGGTCAAGAACCGACTTGTGTTCCTTCATCTCGGCATCTACCGCCTTGATTTCGGCTTTGACACGCTTGATAGCAGCTACATGCTTCTCCCACGCGTCACTCCCTCGCTCAATATGTTCCAGGTCATTCTGCAGCTGCTTAAGCGCCAGACGAAGTTCTTTCGGTGTAGCTTTGTTCAGCTTGCTCATTGCCGCTTCAGCTTTTTGGGCATTGGTGCGCACCCTGTTCATTGATCTTTCCACTTTCTTGATTTCAGTATCGACGCGCTCCATGCCCTTATAGTCTCTGACTTTTTCAAACTCGGCCCTCTTCTTGTTTAAATCGTCGAGTCTATTGCTGAGCTCAGCCAGTTTGTGCTGGGCTGACTTACTGTTGACTTCAATGTCAACCGTTGCTTTTTGTTCGATGTTTGCCATGATCTTTGTCTTTTTCGGCAAAGATATGTGGTAATGTGTGTTGTGTAAAATACAGGCGGCAACTGAAGTCGCCACCTGTTCTATTAATGCCTTTTTATCTATATTTGTTACACTGTTCTTGGAACCATCTATAATGTCTTGATTGTTGAGGGAGCACCCAAACAACAAATCGGCAAATCCAGTACCAAGAGGCTTTGATGATGGCATATATAAGGATACCACCCAAGACTATACCGACCACCCAGAGCAGTACCTTGAACCCGATAGCGATCACGGCAAGTGCCAGTGCTATCAAAAATAACACCACAAAGCCTATTCCGCTAAAAAATTCGTTTAACATCGTTCTGTCCTCCTCTGTTGTTTCCCCTGCAAGAATCATGCCATCGAATCATTTCAATTCAATGGTAATCGGCTTGCCGCAATGGGGACAAACCAAATGCTTGCTTCCGGGCGAAACCTCTATTGGATCAGCAAAGAGTTGCCACATGGGAACATCGAGAGCAGACGCTATCTTTTCAGCTGTTTCAACGAGCATTTTACCTTGAACTTGGCGGCTTAAGGCTTGACGACTTACGCCAAGCTTATCAGCCAGTTCGTTCATAGTGATGCCTTTGTCTTTGAGTATTTCTTTAATTCGAGTCATATTTAATTGCAAATTTACATTAATTTTATAAATGTAAATAGTATTATTTGCAAAATAATGTTAAAGACAATATTATTATTGCTATAATATTTTGTAGCGTAAATAATACTATTTACCTTTGCGGCGCTATCAACCAACAAGTGTCGCGTAAGCGCCAATGATTCGGAGGCAGTCAAAGCCAGTTCCGTTGCTACGAAAAAGCCGCATCCCGCCAGGAGCGGCTTTTTTGTGTGCCCTGCCCGGTGCCAGGTAATGGTTTGGGAAACCCGTCCCCCGTTAAGCATTCTAATTTCTAATTATTCATCAATTATCTGCCGTTCCGTAGGCAGCGGCTGCCTTTTTCAGCCGACGAAAGAAAATAATAAAAACACTTTTGGTGGCTGGGGGAGAATCGAACTCCCCTGGTTGTTTTTAGACACCCGCCTATTTGCGGATTGCTTTTTCTTGAAAGATAATCATTTAACATTTTGTTTATTAACGGTTACTATATAAAGCCTGTCAGCCACACCACATTATTGACCTAAGAATTAACACCTCCTTTCTGTTGGTTAGACTTATTCTTTATTCTGTTTCCTGTCCTGCATAATCTTTTGGCTTTTCAGGTACCAGGGTTTCTTCATTGCTCACCTCCTGCCTCTATATATTGATAAAAAGCCACTTCAAGCTGTTTGTCATTATGAACTTCAAAAAGTCTTTCGACCCTTTTGACGATTAGCCTGGCCACATTGTAGTCAAAAACTTGTTTGCTCTGGAGGTCAACAACAATTGTTCTATCCGCAGTGAAAACCTTGAGCGGTGCAGTTCCTGGACTCTCTTTATCCAGTGCTTCACAGTGATTCTTGACGATTTGCGTCAAAGCTGAGACAGCGCCACCATCAACTGTTATACCGGGCACTATTAGTGCATTATTAAACGTCTCGACCCATTTAATGAAAGCCCTGCATTTGTTGTTCTTAGGAGCAAAGGTTTCGACCTGCACAAAATATCGATCAATCATATTTCACCTCCTTTCTTTTCGACGTATCCGTTATCCAATAGCCAGCACATCATGTCGATGTATCCGTCATTCAAATCCTCACACTCAAACTCAACAAGAGTGAAGGCATGCCACCGTGCATCGACATAGAATACCACAAAGCCTCGCTGCTTTTCCTCATAACCAAGGCGGTAAGAAATATCGGTGCCATCCAAGTCTTTGCTGATGTATGTTGGCATGAGTTTTCGCAATGCGTATGCGGACCAAATTGGAGCCACAACTGCCATCGTGTTCATGTTGGGCTTGCCATGATGGTAAGCACCATCACGATAGTGCATGTCTGCCGTGTCAATGTCCAGTCCAGCCTTGATGAGGCGTTCCGACTGGTCGGGGTCGGTATGTTGCTTATGTTTAGGGTATCTCCTTCCTGCCGGTTTGAAAACAAAGTCACCTATACGCAGGTCAACGCCTTGCTGTTCGCAAATCTGCTGACACCTTTTCTTGACCCTGGGACATGAGAGCGGATGGCACCCAGTAAGATGATTTTCGCAGCAAAAACACATCTCATACTGGAAATTAGCATACGTTCGATAATCGATAGATTTTGACATAACTTTAATGATTAAAAATTTCTATAATCTATGAAGATTGGATTAGTCTTCCCATAATTCTTTCTGCTTAGGCTCTGGATCCTTAGCCTTAGGTTCTTCGATATCCTCAATGCCTGAGGTGGCAATGACTTCGAGGTTGAGACCGTATTTCTCCTTCAGCATGTTGTAGTCGAAGCAGTAGGCTCGGTCAATCGTGTCGGTGTTCTGGAGTTTCTCGGATCCGTGCTCATCAACGACAGTCATCGTCTCATGGCGCCCGTCGATGATGTTCTTGAATCGAACCGATTTTTTCGTGCCGATGTATTCGGGCGAATGCTCCAGGTAATAGGACAACGTCTCGGGCGGCAGTACATTGGTGGCCACCTGGCGCCCATTGCGCCGGTAGAGCATGAAGATGCGGTTCTTGCGCAGGAACAGCACTGGCCTCGGGGTGCTCCACTCGATCAGACCGCTGGTGTCGGTCTTCCATCGTGACACATACTTGACACGGAAGTCCGAGTCCCGAAATATGACACCGTCCTGGAAGAGGAACGCAACGGCATCCCAGAAGTGCGACAACTCGTTGCTGTTGGTGTTCTCCTTGTTCTGCAGCTGGATGTGCTCGATGCACACGCGCATCATGTCCTTATAGTCGATGGGGATGTCCAGGACACCGCCCAACGTGCGGAGGATCGCCAGCGGAATCACCCAGTTGTCACGGATGCGGTCAATGACTTCAAGCCCCTTCAGGTTGTCTAGGATGTCGCTCTTGGCCGTCTTGTAGTTGCTGATGAACTCCGCCTCCACCTTGGCACGGTGCTTGAGGATCTGCAGCGTCAAGTGAGTGAAACCAATCTTGCGAAGGCTTTTCAGTTCCTCAAACCTCTCGGCAGCCTCAGGCGTGAATGCCGATACACTGAAGTGGAGAAAAAGCACACGGGTGAATAGGGCAATATCGGCGGTTGGCATCTCCTGCCCGCTGAGGATAATGCCGCTGTCCATCGCCATCTGTTCACGCTTCTTGTAATCCGATTCACGGCTGGCACGGGAACGCCCCAAACCTTCCCAGATGTTCTTCAGGAAGTCAACCTTCTGGTACTCGATATCGTTCTTGTACTCATCAATGTGCACGAGTGCATTGGAGCATTGTGCCACAATGATGCCCAGCGATGCCACCGACGTGTTTGACAAGGTGGTGGCCTTATTGTCGGCGATGAAGAAGGACATCAGCGCCTCAGCAAGTCCGCTCTTGCCAGTGCCCACTGGACCAAACAGGTTGAGGATGGGAAAATGGTTAGTGAAACCAAAGATGATATCGCGGAATAGTGTCGCCAGCAGGAAGCAGATGCCGACCTTGCCGTTGTCACCAAACACGTTGATAATCTTCTGTGACACGTCATGCAAGGAAATAGCGCTGAGCGGGAAATGCACGAACTGTCGTTCGAAGGCGAATAGCTGTTTGTCGTTCTTGTAAAGCCGGCTGGAACCAGGCAGATACCAGTTGCCCTTGTCTCCCAGGCGCACGATGCCGTATTCATCGGCTTCGTGCCATTCGTCATCAGCCTGGGCACCGTTGCCGAAGGCCCAGAACCCTTGTTGCTGCCAACCCAGCTGGGTAATCTCAATGGCGGTCTCGGTCTGCTCATACAGATACATCTTCAGCCTGGTGAGCTGCTCTTCCTTGGCCAGCCAGATGTAGTTGCCCAGGGACTCGATGCGCATCTTAAACTTCTGCAGGGAACACAAATCTTCCTGCTTGAGCTCAATCACGTCTTCAGCGCCACGATTGTTCTTGATTTTGTACAGTCGCTTGGACAGGACACTGTCCTTGATGTGGTACATGGGCAGCAACGTGAAGTTGGACCATTGCTGCTCGCCTCGCTCGCCGATGGCATAGTAACAGTTGTCGGCAGCATAGAACCCGTATTTGTCGAGCAGCTCGCGATTGATCATCTGCCCCTTCTTGGAAGAGATCTTCTTCTCTTTGTCGGCTTTGCGGGCCTTGCTCAGCGCAGCGCGCCAGATGGCCTTATCGGGGTAGAACTTCTGCAGCTGCTTGAGTAGCATCTGTTCCTTGACATCATCATGGATGTAGGCCACGATCTGCACCAGTTCGTTCACCACCTCGCTCTTGACCTCTGCTGTCTCCGCTCCCTGGAACCGCATGGCTCCATACCACACGATGAAGTCCTGTGACTCTATCGCTTCGAGCGCTGCAGGACTATTGATATAGCTGTCCGGATCTTGCTTCTCCCCGTCATCGGTCAGTGGTATCTCCTTGACGATAACACCAAGGCCCGATTTGAGGGCGGTCAGTCCGTTGGTACAAACGAACTTCTTCCCTGCACCCATCTTCTCACCCGGCTTGGCTGGATCTGCATCCGGAATGAAGCACACGCGATGAGCATGTGGCTTGAGCAAAGCAAACTGCTCGGCCTGCCAGGCGCCACCGAGCGGGGCCACCGTGTTGGTGATGCCGATAGCCTGCAATTTGATTGCATCTGGCGCTCCTTCCACAAGATAGAACACATCCTCCTTGCGTGCCTGGGATATGGCATTGTCGATGCCAAATATAGATGCCTTCTTGTGGTAGATGTCGCTATCCTTGCTGTTCATGTACTTGGCCCTGCTCGTGCCGGTGAGGTCTCGAGCGGTAAAGCCGATGACGTGGCGGAACCTGTCCTTGATGGGAATCATCAAGCGGTTGCGGTAGAAGTCGTATGTCTCTCCCCGGTCATTCTTGTTGAGCAAGCCCATCTCAATCATCAGCTCGATGGAGTGTCCGGCTTTCCTGGCGGCCTGGTATAATGAGTCACTCTTCGCATCAGCAAACCCGATGCGGTTCTCTTCAACGTAGGTCGCACCCCATCCACGATTCTCGGTGGCGTATTTATAGGCAAACTTCGCCTTGTCGTCATCTGCGTGGATAGCCTCCGCATAGAACTGGCAGGCCCATTCGTTGAGCATACGCATCGCCTCACGCTTCTTGTCCTGGGCAATCTCTTCGGCTGTGCGTGGCTCGTTATGTTCCTCTATGTGCACACCATACTCTTTGGCCAGCTGCTTCACCGCCTCAGGGAAGGAGAGGTGGTCATACTTCATCACGAATGAAATGGCGTCGCCACCGTTGTCCCCCTGGGGACACCCCCCAAAGCAGTGCCACGACTGGGTCCTGGCATTGACATGGAAGGACGGCGTCTTCTCCTTGTGGAAGGGGCAACAGGCTTTGTTGCCATGTCCCAACTGCCCGATGCGACGCTGGACGACATCCGTGATGTCTGCCCGGTTAAGGACAGATTCTATGTCTCTCTCGTTATACATGTCAGTTGAAGATGTTATAACCTCCGAAGTCGTCTGAAGAATTGGCATAGATGCTCGAGCATACGCCAAAGCAGTTCCAGCGCACCCTGCGAGTGCGGAAGTGGGTCTGTCCCCTATACTTTCTCTTACAGGGCTGTTTGATGGTCCCGATGACCGATTCAACACGACCTTTCTTGAGGTTCATCTGTTCAAACTCGATGTCGGAGCGATGCTCGATGGCCCGCTCCCATTCCGCTATTGTTCTTCCGATGTATGCCATGATTCGATAATTTGATTGATTGCAGCCTGCTCGAGGATGGAGAGGTTGTCGTTGCGAAGTTTATAATAGAATGTTGCGATGGCCCACCCAGTGGTCTCGGTCACGCATCGAACAAATCTTTTTTTACCCTGATCGTCTAATGTGTCATAGAACTTTTTCAGCATAGAATCTCTAATATATTTTTGGTATTCTAAAATTTATTATTAAATTTGGAATACAAAGGTATGATATATATATGGTAACCTAAAATATTTATTTGGTTATTTTTGTTAAACTTTATTAAAACATTGGTCGAATTATGTATAATGGAGTAATAATCAAAGACTTGCTAAAACAGCAAGGAAAGAAGGCCAAAGATTTATTAGCGGCTCTAGAAGTCAATTCAAATGGTTCAATCAGCCAGCTGGTCAAGGATGCCAATCCAACCGCAAAACGGCTGGAAATCATTGCCGACTTCCTGGATATCCCTATTGATGCTTTGTTCATTCGTGAGCACCAGCACAGCGGGTACAACGTTGTTGGAAATGGCAATCATGTGGCCAACATAACGATTGGCACACTCAAAGGAAAACTGAAAGATCTGCAGCAGATCATCGCTGAAAAAGACAAAAGAATCCAGCTTCTAGAGGAGATGCTGGAGATGTATCGAGAGCGCCTGAACGAACAAAACCCATAGACGCGTTATAGACGGAACCATGTTTTTTCAGGAATGCAAATGGCTAATAATGAGCGATAATATACTGTTGGTCAACCTGCATTATATTCTTGTCCTCTCCGCCTTTGGCATGGTAACACGTTACAAAACAACGTGTTACCATATTTTCTTTAAGAAACCATAGACGAAACAGAGACGA
>JAEEGL015347334.1_pt1 | contig 24101 bp, 19 predicted proteins | sample 9134231 | NCBI WGS metagenome assembly JAEEGL01 (sample SAMN16246548, study PRJNA631951) | gut metagenome | biome: gut microbiome; feature: rumen; material: fiber-attached | host: Bos | place: Iran: Karaj | collected 2018-10
AGGGATCGTAACAGATCTGATATCCCGCTTCTCGAATTCTGAAATGAAACTCATTGTCCTCGGTGCGGACCAGATTTTCATTAAACAGACCGACCTTCTCGATGACCGATCTCCTATACGCACCGTGAAAAACAGATTTCACATATTTCCGATCTTTCGTCTCATTTCTGTAGGATGCGATACCTGCGCCAAATATCGATTGTTCAGCACTGAGCAGCATCTTTTTCCACGGCGTATTTTCGTCAATAATGTTTTCTCTTGGTCCTCCGCATACATTCTCCCCGGAATTGATGCAAGCTACATTCTTTTCGATAAAATCTTCCGGAAGACGTGCATGGGCATCGATCCGAAGCAAAACATCAGCCGTAAAGTTTTGGATCACGACATTCCATCCGGCAGGCTGAACTCTCTTTGGATTTTTCAGCAGCTTGATAGACCGATAGCTTTGCTCATGCTCCTCTCGGAATTGCTGCATGATTTCCCAGGTATCGTCCGTCGACTCTCCGTCAACAAGAATAACCTCTGTCTGCTCTTTAGGATATGTCTGCTTCAGAAGATCATTCAAAAGCTCCGGTAAATACTGATGTTCATTGTAGGCGATAACGCCAAATGTAACTGTTTGTATTTCGTTGTCCATCTGATGTCCCCCTACAATCAAAACCTGGCCTCTGCATATGATCGGCCATTAATTATATTCTTTTCCCAGCACCGCAAACACCGTGCGGAACATGGTCGCGATGTCGCCGAAGAAACTGTAGTGCTGGATGGTTTTCAGGTTCCACTTCATTTTCTGCGGAAGAACCTGCTCCATATAGACTTTGTCGACGTCGTCCGCCGCGTTCAGAAGCTCCGCTTCGTCTTTGTAGCGAATGCTGGCTTCGCTGGTAATGCCGGCCGGCATTAGGAGCGTCGCGTTAAACTCCGGTTTATACTGATCCACATATTTGACGGCTTCCGGTCTGGTTCCGACAAAGGACATGTCGCCCAGAATGACATCGATGATCTGCGGGAACTCGTCCAGGCGGTGGCCTCTCAGCTTGCTGCCGACCTTGGTAATGCGGCTGTCACCGTCAACCGTAACAGCTGTTCCGATCTTATCCGCGTTGTTGACCATCGTCCGGAACTTGTGGATTTTGAAGTGCCGTCCATAGGTTGTGACGCGCTCCTGCCGGTAAAAAACAGGACCGGGACTGTCAAGCTTGACCATGACCGCGATGATCGCCATCGGGATCAGGAGGAGTATAAATACGATCAGTCCGACGACCAGGTCAAACGCTCTTTTCAGCGCCAGCTGGCCTCTCTTTCGATTCAGTGCTTCCCAGTAAGGTCTTACTTCCGGCGTCTGCATGAACGCCGGCAGGTCTTCCCATCGCTTTAGCATGCTGCTTCGATAATCTCCTTGTAAACTCTCTTCAGCGTCTCACAGACATAACGGACGTCCTCGTCCGACAGCTTCGTGTGGAGAGGAAGCGAAATCAGGTTATGGTAATAGTCGTAAGCGTTCGGATAAGCGGAGCAATCGCGCCCGTAAGCCGTCATCATGGGGAGCGGCTTGTAGTGGACGTTCGCAGCTACCCCGTACTCGGCCATTTTTTCAATGAATTCGTTGCGCTTGGCTTCATCGATACCGGGAACGCGGATCAGGTACAGATGGTTCGAACTGTCCATTTCATCCGTATGATGCACCAGATGGCTGATTCCAAGCGATTCACAGGTCGCGTCATAATGCTTCATGATCTCGACGCGTCTCTCCAGAAGTCCGGGATAACGATCGAGCTGACGAAGGCCGATGGCAGCCATGATATCCGTCATGTTGCACTTGTACCAAGGTCCGATAATATCATATTCCCAGGCACCAAGTTTGGTCTTGGCAAGCGCGTCTTTGTTCTGTCCGTGAAGCGACAGAAGCTGGTACATTTTGTAGATTTCCGCATTGTCGATGCCTTCCATCGGAAGCCAGGTGCTCGCTCCGCCTTCGGCTGTCGTGAAGTTTTTCACTGCATGGAAGGAGTAACTGGTGAAATCCGCGATCGCACCGCAGTATTTCTTTTCTCCCTTGAAAACACGAGAAGCACCAAGGCTATGGGCGCAATCCGCTACAACTGCCACGCGCCCGATCGCCTTCTGAATACGCGAACCAAGATCAGAAAGCGGAGAGCCATCGGACTCCATCGGAGTAAACAAAGCACTCTTGCGCTCGACAATATCGAAAATGCGGTCATAGTCGCAGATAATACCGCCAAGATCAACCGTTACGATTGCTTTGGTTTTCGGCGTGATTGCTTTTTCCACCGCCTCATAGTCCATCTCCGGCATGTGGCTGACGGGATCTCCGTCTTTCTGGATATCCACAAAAACGACCGTTGCATCGCAGTGGATCGCAGCTGACGCAGAGGCAGTGTAGGTATAAGCCGGAACGATCACTTCATCTCCGGGGCCGACTCCGAGAATGCGAAGATTCAGTTCTTCCGCAGCCGTCGCGGAATTCAGGCAAACAACTCGGTTGCTCCACCTTGCCGGATCGGCTTCCGTGTCTACATCGACACGTCCGGTTTCGACATAAGCCGCAAGACGACGCTCCAGAAGCTTTGTTCTCGGACCGGTCGTGATCCAGCCGGAGCGCAGCGCTTCGGCTACTTCCGCAATTTCAGCTTCGCTGATATCCGGCGGGCTGAAACTGATCGTCCGCTTATCCATATCCTGATTCATTTCAAATCACCTCAACATTATTAATGTTAGTCTCAAGCCAATCACTGCCGTTCTTCCGCATACAGCTTCAAGCTATCCTTCGCTGCGGTTTCGTTGACGATCTTCGGATCTTTATAAGTCGGAACCAACCTGCTTACGGCTTTACGGATCTCGATGTCGTTAGCGTAGCTGGCCTCAAGAAGGCCGGGCAGCTTGTCAAGGAAGGCCTCCGCGTCAAAGTCGATCGGCTTTGCGACGTGAATGAGCTTGTTGGCTGTCTTTTCAAGGCCTTCTTCGCTCATAAGCTTCTCTTCATAGAGCTTTTCACCAGGTCTGAGCCCGGTGTAGGTAATCATGATATCCTTGTTCGGCTCATGTCCGGAAAGCTTGATCAGGTTCTTGGCCAGATCTACGATCTTAACAGGCTCACCCATATCGAGAACAAAGATCTCGCCGCCTTTGGCGTAGGTGGCCGTCTCCAGGTCAAGACTGACCGCTTCCGGAATGGTCATGAAGTAACGGATGATATCCGGGTGTGTAACCGTTACCGGGCCGCCATGTTCGATCTGCTTTTTAAACAGCGGAATAACACTGCCGTTCGATCCGAGAACGTTGCCAAAACGCACCGCAACGAATTCAGTATGGCCTTCTTTGATCTTTTCACTAAGTCTCAGCGACTCTGCGTCATCGTAGCTGACATGAGCCAGAATCGGGATCTGATCCGCTTTTCCTTCCTTGACCATACGGTCAAAGGACTGGATCACCATCTCGCAAAGGCGTTTGCTGGCGCCCATGATGTTGGTAGGATTAACCGCCTTATCCGTCGAGATCAGGAGGAAGCGATCAACGCCGCAGGCAAGTGCCGCAAGTGCAGTCTTATACGTACCGAAAACGTTATTCTTGATCGCTTCGCACGGGCTGTCCTCCATCAGCGGGACATGCTTATGCGCCGCTGCGTGGAAAACGATATTCGGATGATAGGTGTGCATAACGTCGAAGATCTTTCTCGAGTCACGCACCGATCCGATAATGACCTTCAGATCCAGATCCGGGAATTTGTATTTCATCTCCTGCTGGAGATCGTAGGCATTGTTTTCGTAAACCTCAAAGATGATAAGCTGTCTGGGCCCATGGGCTGCGATCTGCCGGCAGAGCTCCGAGCCGATCGATCCGCCGCCTCCGGTGACAAGGATGACTTTGCCGGAAAGGTGCTGAAGGATCTCTTCCGTATTGATCTTGATAGGGTCACGTCCGAGAAGGTCTTCGATCGACACATCCCGCATGTTCTGGACCGTCATCTCGCCGGTCGAGAACTGGTAGACGCCCGGCATGTTCTTTATCTCGCACCCGGTCTCCTGGCAGATCGCCAGAATATCGCGCCGCTCGCTTGCGCTGGCGCTCGGAATCGCCACGAGGATCTTGTCGATATGGTATTTTTCTACATTTGCAAGGATGTCGTCCCGACCACCCACGATCGGAACCCCATCAATATAACGACTCCATTTGTTTTCGTTATCATCGATGATGCACCGTACTACGTCGCCCGCGTTTTCCTGCGCGTGCATGACATCGCGCACGATCATCTGCCCCGCAGAACCCGCGCCAATGACCATCACATTGCTGACCCTTCCGCTTGAATCTCGGCTGCCCCGTCTTCGAAGCAACAAGACAAAACGATAAGAGAAGCGTGCTGCCAGTGAAAGTCCATATTGGAAGATCGGGCCTAAAACATAGTAGGAAATCGGCATACGCATAAACAAAAGCGTGATCTCGATGACATGAAGAACGGCCCCGATCAGCGCGGCTTCGATCATTCGGTTTAGCTCCGTAAAGCTGGCAAACTGCCAGATACTTTTGTAAAGCTTTAGGAAGTAAAAAATGATCTCCGTCGTGATAATGTGGATCGGCAGGTACCGAACGAAAGCTTCCAGATATTCTTTCGGAATCGATACAAAGCTCATATCATGACGCAGCCAAAGCGCCATAAAATACCCCAGCGCAGCGGCAAACACATCGAACAAGCCCAGATAAATGTTAATGACCTGCCAGTGCTGAAGCTTGAACCTCGGTCTTTTTCCACTCTGATTCATCGCATAGATTCCTTTGCTTAACTTTTCTTTTGCTTTTAAAAAAAGCATTCTAAAGTGCAATCAAAAAGCTCTCAAAACAGCGGTTTTATCCGCAAATTTCGAGAGCCTACAAATCCCCAACTTGGAGTTTAATAATACCTCAAACGGGTAATAGAATTCAATGGAATTTGCTTTACTGTCAACTGGCTTAACAATTAAGCATTCAGTAATTCCGTATCAATACTGATCTCTTGGAGCGCTTTCCGGTGAAGCTTATAGACATTATCGAGACTGTAGCCCATATCCTCCGCGATCTGATTCCAGCCATGATAACAGAGATACCGCTCCTCTAGCAGCATCCGGCACTCCACATTTTCAACCCCGGCAATCGCTTTTCGGACATTTTCCCGGATCTCCATCAGGTTCAGTACTTCCTGGTTGAGCGCTTCCTCCGCGTCCATCATGCGCGCGATGACTTCTTCGCGGCTGTGGATATTGCGGGTCGATTTTCCAGGCATGCCGGACAAAACAGCTGTCGTTTTTTCCGAAAGCTCCCGCAGGATGTTGATCTGTTCGATCTTGTCATCGATCCGCTGATCAACCTTCCAGGCAAGCTTCAGATAATCTTTAGCGTCCATTCTGTCCCCTTCCTGCCGTTCCCTGCCGTCCTGCACGAACAATGGCCGACGGCTGTGTATTAAATGAATTATACACCAGATCCTTGAAACTGTCCATCCCGAAATCCTTATGACGAATTCCCGCCGGACCTCAATACGGATCCGTCATATCCCCCGGCGTTAGATAGTAAGTCCGCGAGTCATCCGGATCCGGGCAGAGCCCGCTGACGCCGGAGGTGATGGCCCAGATCGAAGAGCCATCGGTTCCAAACGCAGCGCTGCCGGTATAACCAAGATCATTCACCGAGCCATTGAGCAGGAAACCGACGGAGTCCGCGCTGACCCACTCGCCCGTATAAGCGTCTCTGGCGCGAATGTTAAAGAATTCTGCCGTCCGCACCTCGCCGGTGTACTGGATGAGATAGTTTTCCAAAAAGCCTCCGACACTGCCTAAATGTATATCCGGGGTGCCGAGATCAAACGAGGCCATCAGATACCATTCATTCGTCAGCAGGTCACAGATATAGACCGTCTGCACGGAATTGCCGGTATCCGGCGATGTTGTGTGCTGCAGCAACACACGGTAATCCCTTCCGACATGCCAGTCGAAGGGGGTGATGTACTGAGTAAAACTTCCCTCCGCGTCGCCGATGTTCGCCTTGCCCTCTCCCTCAGGATAGATGACTTCCGGGCGGTAGACTGTCACGTTGCCTGAATAGTCCTCACAGAACGTGCACCAGACGGACATGATAAAGGCCTTGGTGCCATCCTCCCACTGCTGGAATCCGCAGTATCCGCCCGGTATTCCGGTAAAGTCATTATAGACTTTGGCGTATCGCGCTTCGAGCTCGGAAACATCATCCCACCAGTTCAGCGGACAAACATACGTGCCGTACGGATCATGGTCGATATGAAAATCTACGCAATACTCGATCGGTCGTTCCAAGCCCGAGAAATACGGGTAGATCGCAATATACGGCGAACGCCCCAGCCCTCTCACAGAATCGATCTCACTGGCCGTAGGCATCCGCATATACTGATCCCATGATCTGGACATGAAGGCATACGGGTCATAAGTTTCAGCCGAAGATTCCTGCGTCCAAGACTCTTCGCTTGTCTCGGTGGAGTCTCCCCAGTTCCACGAGTCCGAGGTCGTGCTGGATTCCCGCCAGTCGGAGGCGGACGAGGTAGCATCCAGGAAGTTCCAGCTCGAGGCGCTCGAATTCTGCGAGCTCGACGACCCGCTGTTTCCTGATCCGCCTTTGTTACTGTTTCCGACGATCACCACCACTATGACAATTGCCAAAAGCCAGAGCCACCATTTGTTTTTCATGTTTCTCCTCCTCGTATTCTCTTCTGGAATCTTACCACAAATCACCTTTCAAGAACAGCTGTCAGATTTGCCCGGACCATAACAAAAGGCTGCGGAAACCTTTCGGTTCCCACAGCCTTGGATGTTTCCGGCTATTCAGCCTGCTGATTCAGCTTTTGTCTTATTGCTCAGCATCTGCGTACGGCTTGGTTTTTCGCCTTACGCTTCAGCGTCTGCCTCGGGCTCGCCGGTCGCTTCGCTCTTGCTTGCGGCTTCGACGTTCACGTTCGCACCGGAGATCGTGATGTTCCGGTTCACTTTTCCATCGTAGGTATTGGCGCGGAGGATCTCGGAGAGATCGACGCCCGTCGCCTCACTCAGGGTATCAAACACCTGCTTCATGACAATCGGGGTGCTGCCGCTGACCTGGCCCAATCCGGAAGCCGTATTGCCTGCACCGTCGGCTCCGCCGGCGACACCGTAGATGTTGATCTTGTCGATCTGGCCCAAAGGCTTCGCGATCTCAGCAGCCATCTGAGGCATGATCCTGATGAGCATCTCCGCCATTGCGGCGCCGTTGTATTTCTGGTAAGCTTCGGCTTTCTTTTCCATCGCTTCCGCTTCGGCGAGACCCTTCAGGCGGGCTGCTTCTGCCTCGGCGCGGCCCTTGGCTTCGATACCGGCTGCTTCCGCTTCATACTTGGCTTTGATACCGGCGGCTTCCTGTTCCGCGGCGTAGCGGACCGCTTCCGCTTCACGCTGCTTGCGGGCCAGTTCTGCCTCGGCATCGCGTTCTGCCTTGTATTTTTCCGCTTCCGCGACCTTTTCGACCGCCGCGGTCAGTTCCTGCTGCTTGACTTCGACTTCTCTCTTTTTCAGTTCAGCCTGACGTTCGGATTTCGCGATCTGCGCATTGACCGTTGCGACCTGGATAGCTTTCTGCTGCTCCTGGTTCTGGATCTCATAGGAAGCGTCCGCGATTGCCTTGGAAGCTTCGGACTGTTTGCGCAGCTCATTCTTGCGGATCGCCAGCTCGTTGTTCTTCTTCGCGATCTCGGTCTCTGCCGCGACCTTCGCGTCGTTGGCGGCTTTGTCGGCTTCCGCCTGGGCGATCGCTACGTCGCGCTCAGCCTGGGCTTTCGCGATCGCAGCATCCTTCTTGATCTTGGAGGTATTATCCATACCCATGTCCGTGATCAAGCCGTTTTCATCCGTGACGTTCTGGATGTTGCAAGACAGGATCTCGATACCCAGTTTATCCATGTCTCTGGAAGCCTTAGCCATGACCTGATCGGAGAACGAATCGCGGTCGGTGTTGATCGCCTTGAGATCCAGCGTACCGATGATCTCACGCATGTTACCCTGAAGGGAATCCTGCAGGTCGAGCGCGATGTCCGCGGGCTTTTTGTTCAGGAAGTTTTTCATGGCAAGCATGAGGCCTTCCTCGTCGTTCTTGATGCGGATCTTCGCGATCGCGTCCACCTTTACGTTGATGAAATCGTTCGTCGGAATGTAGGTGTCCGTCTTGATATCGACCGAGATCTGACCAAGATACAGCTTATCGAGACGTTCGAGCACCGGGATCTTAACGCCGGCGCGGCCGATCAGCACTTTCGGTTTCTTTTTCGCGCCCGAAATAATGAAGGCCATGTCCGGGGGTGCCTTGACATACCCGATCAGAATGATGATCAGGATGAAGATGATAATGATACCGCCGATGATGTACTTTTCCATATACGTAAACTCCTTCCTCGAGGAGGCAGGGCCTTGGCGAATGACCATCGCGTTCCTCAAGCCGCGGATGGCCGCCGGCTCCTTGCCGGCTGGCTGTTCACCCTCGATATTGATAATATATTAGCACATTTTTTCGTTTGGTGTGTGCCGAAAGTCCCGATTTTACGTGACTTTAACCCCTCCGTCACGAACCGTTCATAATCCGCGCGGGGATATTAATAAGTAGAGATCGACATGTTACACCTGCAGGCGCAGTGTGGAACCTTCCCGATCTTTGGTGACAACGATCTGTTTGTCGATCCGGGCAGACAGTTCGCTCATGTGGCTGATCACGCCGACGAGACGATTGCCTTCCGCCAGTGACTGCAGCAAGCCGATCGCCTGTGCAAGGGTCGTTTCATCCAGCGAGCCGAAACCCTCGTCGATGAACATCGCGTCGAGCCGGATCCCGCCGCTGCGGCTCTGGACGATGTCCGAAAGCCCAAGTGCCAGGGACAGCGAGGCAAGGAACGATTCACCGCCCGAGAGCGTGGTAACGTCACGCCATTTGCCGGTCGCGGCATCAAAAACATCCAGATCAAGGCCTGACTGTGAACGCATGTTCTTTGCGCCTTCCTTGCAGCGGAGCGTAAACATGCCGCCCGAGAGCGTTCTGAGGCGGACGTTGGCTGCCGCCACGACCTCCTGGAAATAATACCTCTGGACGAAGGTCTCAAAGGATACCTTTGCCTGCGTTCCGCTCTGGCCTGACGCGACGCGGTAAAGATCGTCGATCTTCGCATATTCTTCACGCAGCGCTTTCAGATCTGTGAATTCTTTTTTCAGCAGCTTTCTGCTTTCCTTATTGGCTTCTGCATTGGTGTCATAGCTGTTTTCCAGACGCTGCAGTCTTTCGGTCTCGGCCTCCTGTTCTCGGATCCTGCCGCGGAGTGCGATAAGATCCGCTCTCTCCTTGCCACGCAGTCTTTCCGCTAAGCTTTCCTTCTCAGATAGCTTGGACGAAAGACCGACCTGATGATCCGTATAGGCCTTTTCCAGCTTCACGATCTCTTTCTCGGAAAGAAGTGCTGCCTCGTAATCCGCCTGCGAGAGGAATCCGGCTTGCAAGAGTGCGTTTTGGAACTCGTCTTTCGCCTTCAGATATACTTCTTTCTGCTGTTTTCCCTGATTTCCAAGCTCTTCGATCTTGGCTTTCCCGCTCTCGATTTCGATCTTTTTGTCATTCAGCGCTTTCTGCGCGTTTTCAAACTTATTCTGGGCAGCCTTGACATCTTCTTTCAGGCTGCGGATCAAGATCTCCGCTTCCCGCTTCGTGAAGCCCGCGGCGTCTTGAATCTCCGACTGCGCCAGACGTCCTTCGGTCGATTCGATGCGTGTTTGCCGAACATCGACCTCCGTCTGCGCGTCCTTCAGCTTCTTTTCCGCATCGTTCCGAGCTTTTTCGGCTTTGTCAAGTGCCTCTCGCGTCACGGAATCCTCGGAGAGGATGGCCGGCGCGGGATGATGAATGGATCCGCAGACGGGACAAGGCTGCCCCTCTTCCAGCTCCTGCGCCAGAAGCCCCGCCTGTGAATGGTAGAAGGTCTCGCGCTTTTCCGCGTAATCCCGCTCTTTTTTCGTCAGATCCAGGTTGAGCGTAACACATTCGGCCCTCTTTTTTATAACGGCCGCGCGGTCCTTTTCCAGCTGCTCGATATCCCCAAGAAGCGAGGAAAGAATGCTTTGGCGATGATCCTTCTCCTTGGAATCCTCGTTATCCTTTGCGGCCTGCTCCAGCGCTTCTGCCAGCTGCGGCAGCCGAACCTCGGCAATGGCGAGCTGATTCTCGGCCTCCTTATATTTCCGCGCACTCTCCCGTACCGCCTCGCCTGCTGCTTTCTGCTGGTTCTCGAGCGGACGAATGGGCAGGGTTTTTCTGGCTCTCACGGCTGTATCCCGGTCTCTCTCTCGCGCCGGACGCTCCGCTTCCAGCTTCGCGATCGAATTCATCAGCTCTGTCAGACGATCAAATTCCTGATTCAGCTGCTTGGCTTCGCCTTCCTGCTGATGCGCCTTCTTCAGCTGTGTTTGCAGCGTCTCTCTTGCCGCATGGATCTCTTTGCTTTTGCTCCGGGCGATCTCCGTCTCTTCGTCAAGCTGCCGGAGGATCTCGTCATATTTATATTGCAGATACAGCTCTGATATCTCGCTTTGCTTCTCTTCTTCGATCTTCAGATGCTTCAGTTCGGACCGGATCCTTGCGTCGGACAGATCCATCTCTTTTTTAAGCCGGCTGTTTTCCGCGCCAAGCTGCTTCTGCAGCCATTCAAACCGACCGGTATTGAAGATCTTCTGGAACAGCTTTTGTCTGACCTCGCTCTTCGCGTTCAGTATCTTCAGGAAATCGCCCTGCGCGATCATGACCGTCTGGGCAAACTGGTCACGGGTCAGCCCCACGATCTCGATGACCCTTGCATTGACCTCTTCGATACGGGTCTTGACCTCTCCGGTGGCGGGGCACTCAAAGGTAACACCTGCGATCTGTTTTACCTCGGAACCGTTCTTTTGTTTGGATGCACGCTTGTATTCCGGGTTGCGCGTAATCCGGTAGATCTTTCCCTGATTCTCAAAGGTCAGTTCGACAAAAGTCGGTGTATCCAGATCCGCATAGTCCGAACGGAATGATTTGGACTCGCGGCGCTCGCTGCCGCCTGACGCTTCCCCGTACAGGGCGAAGCTGATGGCATCGAAGATCGTCGTCTTGCCGGCGCCGGTATCGCCCGCGATCAGGAACACGCCGTTCTCTCCGACCCGCGAAAAATCGACTTCCTCACGGCCTTTGTAGGGGCCGAAAGCAGACATGATCAGCTTGATCGGTCTCATTATTCGTCGCCTCCTTCCTCTTGGTCAAGGAAACGTTTCAGAATCTCTTTTTCATCCTCAGGCAGCGTTTCTTTTTTGCTCCATTCATAGAATTCCTCGAATAATTCGAGATCACTCCGACCCTTGCCTACCGAGGAAACATCGAGCGGTCCCGCTTCGTATGTGATCTCATTCTGCAGCGCGACCGTCAGTAGGTTGGGGAAAACGGATCTTAGCGCGTCGCGGTAATTCTCCGCGGGGATCCGGCTGTCGGTCAGCGTGACCGCGACAAGATCATCGGAAGGGGCCATGTCCATGATCTCGTTAAAACTCTTTGTTACGCCGCGCACGTTTCGCAGCAGCGGGTAAACGATACGATCCAGCTGCGGTTTCGTTCCCTTCGGCCCCAGGGTAATAAGGGAAGCGCTCTTGTCATAACCGCCTTCCGGGACCGCATAAGGAAGAAGCGAACCCGCATAGCTGGCCAGATGGCCGTTTTCCATAGAAAACGGCTGGGGTTTATGAACATGGCCCAAAGCTGTGAAATCAAACGGAGACAGTACCGCGAGTGTCACATCCTCGGAGCCGCCGACGATCCTCTCCTCCGAACCGCCCTCCTCCGAACCTGTTACGAACTGATGGCAGACCAGCACATTGCGGATCGCGGGATCGATCTCGCTGTTTTCCATCACGCAGCGCATTGCCTCTTCATAAGTAGATGCTTCGCAGCCCGGAATCGCGGCGCGTACCTCGATCGGTTTGATAAACGGCAGCAAATGGATCGCCACAGGACCGAATTCGTCTTCGGTCATGACGGTCTGAAGCCGTCCTTCGAACTTGTCGCTGACATGCACTCTGGCTTGTTTCAGCAGCTGCGAAAGGTAGCTGATACGCTGGCTCGAATCATGGTTGCCGCTGATCATGAACACCTCGACCCCCAGACCCGTCAGCCGATACAGGAATTCGCTCATCAGCTCCATCGCATTACCCTGCGGAGACGATGTCTGGTAGATATCTCCCGCGATCAGGCAGATCTGCGGCTTTTCCCTCTCGGCGATTTTCAGGATCTCCAAAAGCGCGGCTCTCTGATCCTCCAGCAAATCATAGCCGTGAAGCCTTTTGCCCAGATGCAGATCCGCGATATGAAGCAGTTTCATAGGTTGCCTCCGAAAAATAAAAGTATTAGATAATAAAGCTTAATCCGTAAGAAAGAACGCAGGCGATCACCGCGCAGATCGGCAGGTTCGCGCCAAGCAGCGCAGCGATCACGGCCGCCGCGGCACTGATCACGCCGTTGGCGGTCGATCCGGTCGCGTAAAAGACAGCCGGGAAGGTCATGGCAGAAAGAACCGCATAAGGAATATAGTTAAGGAATGAACGGAAAAAACGGTTCTTGATCTTGCGGCGGATCAGGACGAACGGAACCGCTCGAACCAGATAGGTCACCACCGCCATCACCAGCAGATAGGTAAAATAGACAGATAGCTTCATGCGGCGGCCTCCTCTTCTTTTTCAGGGAACAGCCACGCGCAGATCGCCGCGGCGGCTACCGCGCAGATGATCACGGAGAAACCGCCGGGGATTCGGTCAAGTCCCGGAATGTAGTAGAAAAGGCAGCTGAAAAAGGCGCCGAGGATCACCGCGATCAGTGCGGCCCTGCTCTTTTTGGCAGCCGGTACGATGATCGCGATAAACATCGCATAGATCGCGATCCCGAGTGCGTTTAGCAGCCGCTCCGGCAGCACCGCACCCAGAAGCGCGCCAACCAGCGTCCCCGAGGACCAGCCGAGGATCGGCAGCAGGCTAAGCCCAAGCCAGTACCACCGGTTCACCGGGCCTTCCCCTGAAACACTGAGCGCGAAGATCTCGTCCGTATTGCTGAACGGAACGATGTACCGCCAGATCCCCGAGACGGAATCATCCACCCGCTGGGAAAGTGTGATCGACATCAGCGAATAGCGCAGGTTGATCACGACTTGTGAAAGCGCCATTTCGATCATGGTGCCGCCCGCGGCCATGATCGAGAGCCCCGCAAACTGCCCCGCTGATGTCAGGTTCAGCAGCGAGATCAAGGTCGCCTCCCACCAGTTCAGCCCGAGCGAAATGGACATGATCCCGAGGGTAAAAGCAACGGGAAAATAGCCAAGGGCGATGGGGATCCCATCGATCAGCCCTTTTCGGAACGTACGTCCCGAGGGAGGGGACATACGCTCCGGAATGTTCAGGTTCGTCTCCGCTTTCTGAGACTTATGCTTTGAGTTCAAATCGTAATCTTAGCCTCCTTGCGGCCAATGCGGGCGCCTTCCACGGTAAAGGCGAGCTCGTCACCTTCGGCCGCTTTGACGACCCAGGTTACTTTCTTTTCGAGCGGTGCGCTCTGCATCGAGCTTGCGCCCATCCCGCTGTTGGACCCGCGGATACCGCTGAAGCCCTCCAACTGTCCGATCTCGGTCTCTTCCTTGCCGATCACGACCTCCGCTCCCTCGATCTTCACGCGCAGCGGCCGCATGGTCTTGAGCTTCAGTCCTTCCTTGAAGACATAGGTCGGAAGATAGCCGACGTTCATGATATACGCTTCGATCTTCCACAGACCGTCCGCGAGCGCGGTCTTTTCGATCTTGTCGAAAACGATCCTGGGCAATGTCTTGACCTGGCGGAGCATGAAACGGGTGTGCTTCTCGAGCTCCTGACGCAGGAACTTCGGAGGCGGGTTCTGGACCACATGCTTGTAGTCGATGCCGCCGATCTCCACTTCGCCGAGCTGCGGATGGTTGAAAGGAGTCCACGGCTTGAATCCTTCGCCGTCGTTCTCCTTGTCGATCCACTGCACATATTTCAGTGCATGCTCGAACTGGGCTTCATCCGAAACATGTGCATCCGGCGGGAATTTGACCGGGACACCGGCCCGCGGATCCAGATCCCAGCACTCGATCGTGAAAGCCGGGATCCCCAGAATGAAATGAACAAAATCATCGAAGCCGCCGTACGTCGCTGCCATGCCGACCGGCATGTATTCGTCGAAAACATTGATGACCGGATAGCCGCTCTCCTCGTGAGCCATCGCGCCGACCTTCTTGTAGATTGCGATGTCCGCCGGATCCGCTTCCTTAGCGGGCTTGAATCCGGGCGTGTAAAGGATCTGACCGCCCATCGTGTGCATATCCAGCACGCTGCAGATGTTCGGGTGCGAGATCAGGAAATCCGTGTTGGCGCGGGTCTCCGGATGGTTCAGCGGGTAGGAGCCGGCGCCATGCTGCTCATGCTCCGGCTTCCAGCCGATCGGGTAGTTGCGGTTGAAATCGTTGCCGAACTTCTGTGGTGCCGAAAGAATGTTGATCCCATCGTAATCCTTGATGAGACCTTCGGAATAGACATTGTAGAACGTGCCTTCGGTCTCGTCGGGCTTGCGCTTGACCATGACACGCGGATCCTCCTCGGATTCCTTCCAGATGCCGAAGGGGCTCTTGACGCGCATCTTGCGGACCACGCCGTCCCCGTCAAGATCGGACGGAATAAGTCCGGGCATGTCTTCCTGATACGGATAGACCCGGTTCGTGGAACGAACATAGTCGGGCGTTGTCAGGTAATGCTCGGAGCCGTCGGGCGAAACGCGCGGCAGCGCGTAGATCGTATAATCGCGGAGGATGCGCCGGATCTCGGGATCCTCCAGGTTCGTAAAGATCGTATCGAGGAAATACAGGATGCACATGCAGCCCGTGATCTCGCCGGCATGGATATTGCCTTCCAGATAGTAAGCGGGCTTCGTTTCAAATTCACCGGTGCTGCGGTCCGTTACTTCGAGCAGCAGAATATCCCGGCCTTCCGGCGTCGTACCGATCACGTCCAGCCGCGCAAGCTCCGGATGATCCGCCGCGTAGCGCTCGAGCCTTTCTTTGATTTCCGCATAATTGACCAGATGGTCATAGGTATAGGTTACATGGTCCGTGAGCTTCATGGCTTCCTCCTTTTCACACTTCATATTCCGTTTGGATCGCTTTCACGCAGCAAAGCAGGCCCTGTACGATCATGTCCAACTCCAGCGCGGGCATCCCGGGCTTGTCCTTTACCTGTTCCGTGCAGAACGGGACGTGGATAAAACCGCCGATCATGCCGCTGCCTTCCAGGTCTAGATGCAGCGCGTCCAGCAATTGGTACATCACATCATTACACACGTAGGTTCCGGCCGAGTACGAGACTGCCGCCGGGATCCCTTCGGCCGTCATCGCCGCGACCATGGCCTTGACCGGCAGGTCCGTAAACCAAGCCGCGGGACCGTCTTCCCGGATCGGCCTGTCATCCGGCTGAAAACCGTTGTTGTCGGGGATCCTCGCGTCCTGCAGGTTGATCGCGACCTTTTCCGGTGTGATCCCCTTGCGTCCGCCCGCCTGTCCGACACAGACGACAACATCCGGCTCTTCTTCCCGGATCGCCTCCAGCACCTTGCGGGCAGCTTCGTCAAACAAGACCGGGATCTCACGCTTGACGATCACGATCTCGATCTCGCCTTCCGCGCTTTCTATGGTGTCCGGCAGCCGCTTGACCGCTTCATACGCGGGATTCATCGTTTCCCCGCCGAAAGGCTCAAAGCCTGTCAGTAAGAATTTCATTTCCCTCCTCTGATCGTATACGATGCAAAAAGGCTGCCTCACCAATCACACGGCAAGGCAGCCTTCGGACATGATTCATCAGGTACAAATGACTTGTCTGGCAAAACGCAGACCGTACTTATATTGTACAAAGCAGGGACGTATAAGTCAAACCTCAATCCGGCAATTCGCCTGCGGATCATCCATGATGATCTCTCCGACAGACGCTGCCCGGATCGTTCCGCTGTGCGGATTCTTAATGCTGTCGACTCTCGAGAGGATCGTCGCCTCGACATCGGATTTTTCAAAAGCCAGGTCGCATTGCTCCATGCGGCAGTTGATCAGTTTCAGCCCTTTGCAGTAGCAAAGCGGCTGTGTTCCGATGATCGTGCAGTTCTCAAAAGTCACATCCTGGCAGTACCAGGCAAGATATTCGCCTTTGATCACGCTGTCTTTTACCAAAACGTTCTGCGCGTGCCAGAAAGCATCTTTCGTATCAAACTGGCAGTTGGTGAAGACGGAATCCGAGATGTACTGGAAGGAGTATTTTCCTTTCAGCTTGACATTGTCAAACGTGAGATGTTCGGAACGCAGCATAAAATACTCGCTTTCCGCGCTGCTGTCTTTCATTTCGATCCTTCGAACGGACCAGCCGAATTCCGGAGAAACGATATCACTGTCATAGATCCTGACATCGGCGCACTCCCTGAGTGCTTTGATTCCGTGCATCCCGGTGTTTCGGATCGTAATGTCTTCGGAATACCAAAGGGCCGCGCGGCACAATGCTGTCAGTTCGCTTCCGTCGATCTCGAGCGCCTGATCATGCCAGAAGGGATACCGGAGATTAAAATAACAGTTTTTGACTTTGACATCCGAACATTCCTTGAAGGCGCTCTCGCCGTCTGCAGGGCCGTCAAAGCGGCAGTTTTCCACCGTCAGCTCATGGCTTCCGTACAAAGCCCTCTCTTCATCAAAGGTTTGGTTTTTGATTACCTGCATGATTCCTGTCCTCCTTCAATCGTGATCGTTACGTCGCCGTTTCCCAGAAGTTCCGCCATTCCCTCGGCACTCTGGCTGGTGATATGGCCCAGACGTGTGTAAGCCCAGGAATTGGAGCCATAGAAGACCACGATCTGGTCTCCGGAATAGAGCACGATGTCTCCCGCGCTCGTAGTCGTCTGGACGTCATTTCTCGGCAGACTCTGCCCGATGGAACCGACTTGCTCGAAGCCGCCGTACATAGACATCCGGATCGTCAGCGGGTTCTCCGAAACGAGCCGCCTTAAGGCTTCCACCGATTCATTCTGTTCCCATTCGACTGTGACAAGCGTGTCGCCGATCAACATGATCATTTCACTGTTCTCCTTACTGTCCGCGGTATCGCTGCTCGCTTCATCTTCACTGTCTTCCGAACTCTGAAACGCATCATCCGGGGTATCCGACTCTTCTTTCTGAAGGTCTGTTTCCGACACTTCCTCCGTTTCAGACTGGCTTGTCTCCGTAACGGAAGTCTCTTCCGGCTGCGACGGTTCTCTTTCTGTCTCGCTTCGGGTGTTGGTGCAGGCGGTCATTCCAAGCGCTAATATAAATACAAGCACAAGTGCTCGCACAAGCGCTAAAGCCGGTATCCTGGCCGATATCTTCTTCATTCCGTTACCCCATCATCCGATCCAAAACACTCAACATAGTATACACGGAATAATCCCCTTTTGTAAAACTTTTCATTATTATAATTCATGTGAATTATATATACAAATACTTATATTAAATACTCATGTATGCTATTATTGCATAGAAAAGCAAGGAAAGGGGTTCATTTCAATGGATATTCGGATGATGGAATCTTTTCTGGCGGTCACACGGGAGGGAACATTTCCGCTGCCGCTCAGTCGCTGTCTTTTCATCATCTGTCCAAAATAGCCGGCGAGATCCACGCGTCCTATCCGGACATTCGTTTCTATATTACAAGCGGTGATACAGCCGATCTCATTGATCAGCTGGACAACGGGCTTATCGACATCGCGTTGATCTTTACGGAATATGACCACACGCTGTATCAGGGGATCCGGCTGCCAAACGTGGATACGCTCGGCCTTTTGATGCGCAGGGATGATCCCTTGGCCAGTCAGGATGTTGTCACTATCGCTGACCTGCAGAAGCTTCCGCTGATCATCCCCCGCGCATCGCTGGACCTGCTTTTGTCGGATCCGGATATGGCGAATCTCCATATCGTCACTGTCTATAATCTGATCTATAACGCTTCTCTTTTAGTGGAAGACGGGGTCGGCTATGCCGTTGGATTTGAAGGCTTGATCAACACTTCCGGCGACAGTCCTTTAGTCTTTCGTCCTCTGGAAGTCCGGATCCCCCACGCCGGGACCGTTATCTGGAAGAAATATACGATGTTTTCTCCCGCCGTGAACCTGTTTCTGGATCGGTTGAAGCGGAACGGATAAAAGAACATCACCGTTCTTTCCTTTGGATCCGCTTTTTGACCTCGATCACGAGCAGCATGCCGCCCGCCGCGACCAGAAGGATCACGCCGAAAACGCTCAGCATGTCGATCCGCCCGTCTCCCGTTGCCGGTACATCCGGGTTTCCCGGCTCTTCGGGGATCCGTTTATCTTTCATCTCGGTCTCGCCCGTGATCTCACCGTCTTCCTGCAGGGTGAAGGTGATGGTCTCTTCCGAGCGCTCGTACCCTTTGGGCGCGCTGATCTCGGTAAAGGTGTAGGTCCCCGGAATCAGTTCGATATTCTCCATACGGCCGTTTTCATCGGTCGTTCCGCGGTAGACGATCTCGCCCGCTTCATCCCGGATCTCGATCACGGCCCCGGGCAGCGGTTCGCCGCTCGTCAGGTCCGATGTGGTGATCGTGACCGGATACGGGACAAGATGGTTGCCGTTCGGTTCTTCTCAAACATCCATCTCGATCATGCCTCTCTCGTCCGCTCCTTCGCCCGCGATCTCCAGTGCATACTGCATCTCACTGCGTTCATATCCTTCCGGGCACGCGAGCTCCTGAACATAGTATTTTCCCATAGGCAGGCGCATTTCGAGGAGCCACTTTCCTTCCGCGTCGGTCTCGGCCACCGCAATGAGCGAGCCCTCCGGGATCTCGCCCTCCTCGCCTTCCAATGCTTCGTCAGCGAACAAGCCGAAAACAAAACCTTCTCCCGGCTTAGTTTCGAATTGGCGTGTCAGCGATCCGTTTTCTTCTGCTGCTTGCCCGATCTCCTCCGCCAGTTTGCGAAGGGTTAGCCGGGTCGTCGCGAAATCGTTGCCAACCGCGACGGTTATGCGGACGATCGGGGTCTCTCCGTCATTTACCACGGAAACCGGGATCGTCTCCCGCGAGATCACGGTCCCCTCCGGCGCGGCTACTTCCTTCAGATAGTAGTTTCCCGGATATAAAGGTCCCGATTCTGCCAAGCCATCCGCCGATGTCGTCAGCACCTCGGCTACCTCATCCTTTGCCAGTACTACGATCCCGCCCGCTTCGATATCTTCCGCGGCTCGGATCTCAAATTCAACACCGCCGAGCGGACGTTCTTCAAAGACAGGCGTATAGATCGTTCCGTATTCGCTTTGTGACTCCTCCACACCCGTGAACCTAAGGCCGGTCTTTTCGATCGCGATCGTTCCGGCAAAAGGTTCGTTGACTAACGTCAGCTGGATCGGCTCGCTGTCACTGCGATCGATCGTAAAGGACACTTCTTCCGCCAGCATGAACCCTTCCGTCCCTTCAGTCTGCCGCAGGGTATAGCTGCCGTAAGGAAGGGGCTGCGATTCAGCCACGCCCTCTCCGTTTGTCGTCAGGGTGCAGATGACCTCCCCGGTGAGCTCTGACACGATCTCGAACCTGGCGCCTTCCTCAAGGCGCTTTTCTTCTGTCTCGCCGAGGGTCCCCAGCTGCTTCAGGACACGGATCGGCCGCGCGATCACCTTGTTTTCAAAGGTGAAGGTCTGAAACTCTTCCGTATCCATGACTTCGATCGTAAGGGCCTCCGGGTTTAGCTCATACCCTTCCCCGCACGCTGTTTCCTCCACACGGTAAGTTCCCGGCAAAAGGAGGATGACCTGATCCGCGCTCACGTTCTCCGCGACGACCGATCCGTCCTGCCAAAGCGTGCCTTCTATGGGACCGGCTGCTACGATTCGGAAGACGGCTTCCAGCACCGCTTCTCCCTGTGCGTTTTCCCCGGTCTCAGCGTCGACCTTGCGGATCCGCACCTCTCGCGTTATGGCTTCGTCCCGCAGAACCATCTCCAGCGCATCGTCGCCGGGTTCCATGATCGCGATCTCCTGATCTTCGGCCAGCGCAAATCCCACTGCTCCCTTGGTTTGGTGAACGATGTAGGTTCCGTAGGGGAGCAGCTCCGAGACTGCTCTGCCGTTTTCGTCTGTCACCAGCGTGGCAACCAACACGCCGGTGGATTGCAGGCGCACCTCAAATTCCGCGCCGGCCTCGGGCATCTCTTCTTTGGTCGTGCCCTCGATCGCCTCTGTCACTTTATAAATGGAGATCTTCCGCCGGATGACCTGGTTCGGGAAGTCTACCGTATAGGTCGTTCCGCTCTCGCTAACCTGCACTGTTTTTACCTCGCCGCTGAGCAGATAGCCCGCGCCCGCGGCCGTTTCCCGAACCCGGTAGGTTCCCGGCTCGACCATGATCGTCTCGCCCTGTCCGATCGTTGCCACGACGTTTCCTGCCTGATCCGTGATCTCGAAGGTCGCGGTTAACACGGCGTCTCCCTGCGCCGCCGTCCCTGTCTGTGCGTCGATCTTGCGGATCGTCAGCGCGGACTCCGTCGGTGCGGTCACGTCACCCCTGCCGATCGCCGCGGCTCTGTCCGTCCCGATCGTGTAGATCATCCGCTGAAAACTCGTGTTGGCTGCCTGCCCGATAAGGCAGTTCTCCGGCATTCTCCGATCCATTCCCTGCACCGAGAGCGTGATCTTTTTTCCTGCGTTGCCACTCTTCGGGATCGTGACGGTCACCTTTGTGCCGCTTTCTCCGTTAGTCGGCGATACGGTCCCGCCAAGAGCTTTTACGGCGTTGATCGTGCTCTCCGCCACCTGAAAGGAAGTGCAGCCGCTGAGTGTAACCGTGAATGTTCCTACATAGTTTGTCCCATCATCCGCCATGGTACTGTTGTCCGCCGTCACGGTAACGGTGTGCGTCATCTGCTTCTGCGAGCGGGCATAGCTTAGCAGCTGAAGTGTAAAGTTCCACACTGCCTGACTCTCCGCATCCGATCTCGCGCGGATCTGACCGGTGGAGGCATCGTCCTGATACCATTGCATCGAATCTCCGTTTTCAGCCAGCCACATCCAGATCGCGGTCTGCGTCGCGAAGTACGCACCGGCATCGCTCAAGCCGCCCGTTCCGGCCGGGTAGCCATACTGCATGATGATCTGCAGCCCATTCAGCACGGAGGTACTGTAATAATCCGACCCGTTCGAAGTCGTATAGGAAACCACGGTTTCCGGTACCCATGCCTTGTGCTGGAGGCAGTAGGCGGGCCTTCCGCTCGAGACCTCGTAATGGGGGGCAAACTCATAGCTTTTCCATGTCCCTGACGCGTTATGGTAATACTCCAGATACGACCATACTGTGCCGTGGTCCGTGCTGAAACTTGTCGTGGCAGCCAGAACCCCTGAACTGCTGAGCAGCATGATCAGGATCGCACACGCGGCTGCTGCCACCGCCTTGCTGTTTTTTGAATTTGCTCGAACGATTATCATGATTTCTCCTTCCTGTGAGCCTTAGGGCTCAGTATTCCCCTTCATAGGAGCCGCGGACGACCACGACCGTGAAGCTTCCGTCTTCCGTATACAATGTTGCCGCGCCGACCCCGAAGATCGTCATCTCCGCGTCTTCAGCCAGCTGTGAGCAGTGCGTATAAGCCATCATGCCTGTTTCATAGGCGGATCCGTACATTTGGATCACGCTTTCCGCATAGAGCCCGTCGTAGGCATGGTATCTGACTTTTTCCGCGCAAAGCTGCTCCGCGAAACTCTGGGCACTTTCCGCAAGCGCATCGTTCCAGCTGCCTGCCGGCAGTCCCGCTGCCTCTCTCGCATCCGCGATCGCGGAGAACACCTCATACCGATACGAGCTGTCCGCCGCAACGAGCGTTTCTGTAAAGGAAGATTCTTCCTCCGACGAAAGATCTTCCGTGGATGACGCTTCGGCCGACGATGTTTCTTCGGACGACGTTTCTTCAGATGACGCTTCTTCCGAGGAAGAGCCTTCGGAAACGGAGCTTTCGTTTTCCTCCAAGTTTTCCGTCCCTTCCGTTTCTTCGGAAGTTCCAGAACTCCCGGCATTTTCTTCCATCGAAGTCTCCGATCCCTCCGAAGGATCCGAAGATTCTACCGGCTCCGATTCCAGGGCGTCTTCGGATTCTTGTCCGCCGGCAGTCTCCTCCGCGTCTGCAGAACGTATCGTATTTCCCTGCTCTTCGGATTCCGCTTCCTGCCCCTTTACGGACTCCTCCGGGTGGGAAGTCCCACAACCGGCAAGAAGCAGAAGGCAAGCTAGCCATATCACTGCCTTCCAGCATCGTCTTCGTCGTTTCGATTTCGTTTTCTTTTCAGGTCTCATAATCTCCTCCGTTTTGGCATGATTCGGGGCTTACAAAAAAGTCCCTCTATATTAGATAATCGTTGCGTTTTGACCCGCGGACCCGATTTAGACCGGTTTTCTGAAAAAAATTTTTAGAAAGCATCGCGATAAACAAAAAAACGCTGTGAAAAATCATTTTTCACAGCGTCTTTATATTTCACAGTATCGTAATCGACGTGCAGTGAGGACGGAGGAATAGTTCGCAGCAAAAAAGAGCGTGTGAAAAAGCAATGACTGTTTTCTCGCACGCTCCTATTCTGTTATTTCCTCATTCTTTTGCCAACTTCTCGCGTTTCAGCGCTGCCGGGCAGCGATGGGCGGTTCCGGGACCGTACTGGCATCTCTTGCACTCAAAGCAGTGTACGTAAGGAGTGCCTTCGAGCACGGCGCGCGGGAAGGCCGGATCCGCGAGCTCCGCACGTGCCAGATCCACAAAGTCCACGAGATCGTTGTTCAGCAGATAATGGACCTTTTCCGGATCCAGGATGCCGCCGATGCAGGAGACCGGCACACGATCCTTGAAGTGTTCATGGAAATGCACGCCGAGAGCGCAGAGGAACCCGTAGGCATTCTCCTCTTTCATGATCGCTTCCTCGGGAAGCTCGATGCCCATCGAGACCTGCAGAAAATCTACTCCCGCCTTCAGGTATTCCTCGGCTACCAGGATCTCGTCTTCGAGAGAAGGATCCGCGCCGACCGTCCGGATCGAAATGATGAAATCCTCACCGCAGGCTTCCCGGATCTTGCGAATGATCTCCGCGCCGAAGCGAGCTCGGTTCTCAGGAGAGCCTCCGTACGCGTCGGTGCGCAGATTGGTTTTGGGGCAGACAAATTGGTTGATAAGATAGCTGTGACATCCGTGCAGCTGGATCCCATCGTATCCGGCTGCCTTCGCGCGCACGGCAGCTGCCGTAAAAGCGTCCTCCATTTCATGGATCTCGGCCACCGTCATCGCGTGCGCGGTTCCGCCGGAACGGGCAGGCACCGCGGACGGTCCGATCGGCTCACCGCAGACCGGGTTCGCGCCGATCCCGACATGGTTCAGCTGGATGATACAAACGACATCATGATCATGGCAGGCCTTCGTGATCGCCTTGTGCCCTTCGATCTGGTCATCATTCCACAGGCCAAGATGATTCTCTCCGAAACGTCCTCCGGGCAGTACGGCCGTTGCTTCCACGCAGATGAGGCCGATCCCGCCCTCCGCGCGCTCCTTGTAATGCGTGATATGCTTGTCTGTAACCTTCCCGTCCGGCCCGGCAAAGTCAAATTTGACGGTCGGCGCAAAGGTCATGCGGTTTTTAATTATCTTTCCTCTAAGCTGATAGGTATCGCTGGCTTTCGTCATCATGTCCTCCCGGAAGAAGATCTTCCACCCGGCACTCGCGGCGGAATGCGGGTCCTTTCTGTATGATAATTCAGTATACCATGACCGGGACATAGAAAAAAGCCCTTCCCCTGCAGCGCATGTGCACCTATGCCGCAGGAAAAGGGCATGAAAAAGCCAGGGGCTGATTGCGTGTCAACCTCTGGCTATGTAAGGGTCAGCATTCCGTTTTATAATCCATAGGCGGCAATTCCGGCAGCTGCGGAAATGCATATCAGCAGAATCGGTGATATACC
>JAEEGL014600044.1_pt1 | contig 24100 bp, 17 predicted proteins | sample 9134231 | NCBI WGS metagenome assembly JAEEGL01 (sample SAMN16246548, study PRJNA631951) | gut metagenome | biome: gut microbiome; feature: rumen; material: fiber-attached | host: Bos | place: Iran: Karaj | collected 2018-10
CTTTCAACGGCATGCCGGTGCTCAACTGGAGCCTCAACAACTATCTCGGACTGGCCAACCATCCCGAGGTGCGCAAGGCTGACGCGGAAGCCGCCGCGCAGTGGGGTCTCGCTTACCCTATGGGTGCGCGCATGATGACCGGCCATACCCGTTACCACGAGGCTCTCGAGCGTAAGTTCGCGGAGTTCGAGAAGAAGGAGGACGCGTTCCTTTACAATTTCGGCTATCAGGGTATCGTCTCCACCATCGACGCACTTACCGCCAGGCATGACGTCATCGTATACGACGCCGAGTGCCATGCCTGCCTGCTGGACGGCATCCGCCTCCATATCGGCAGCAAGTACAAGTATCGCCACAACAACATGGCCGACTGCGACAAGGTCCTCGCCCGCGCCTGCAAGGAGGCGGACGAGAACGGCGGCGGCGTGCTCCTCATCACCGAAGGTGTATACGGCATGACCGGCGCGCTTGGCAAACTGGATGAGATCGTCGCCCTCAAGAGCAAGTACAATTTCCGTATCCTGATCGATGACGCTCACGGCTTCGGCCTTCTCGGAGAGCATGGCCGCGGCACGTCGGAGCATTTCGGCGTGATGGACGGCATCGACCTCTATATCGGCGCCTTCGCCAAGTCCATGGCCTCCATCGGCGGCTTTGTGGCCGGCCCTCACAGCATCATCAACTACCTGCGCGCCAACATGCGTTCGCAGATGTACGCCAAGTCCCTCCCCATGCCGCTCGTCATCGGCAACATCAAGCGCATGGAGATCATCGACAGCCCCGAGGGCGACGAGCTCCGCAAGAAATGCTGGACCATCACCCACGCCATACAGGAAGGCTTCAAGAAGGAAGGCTTCGACATCGGCGAGGCCCAGGCCTGCGTCACCCCCGTCCATATCAAGGGCGGCGTCGCACAGGCGACCAAGATGGCCAAGGACCTCAGGGAGAACTACCGCATCTTCTGTTCGATGGTCATTTACCCTGTCATCCCCAAGGGTATGGTGATATTCCGCATCGTTTCCACCGCCGCGCACACCATGGAAGACGTCAATTACACTCTCAACGCCTTCAAGGAGATCAAGGCTAAGCTTGACGCCGGAGAGTACGACGGAGACGACGTGGCCGCCATGACCGTCGAATAGCATGGATACCGCATACTTCAAGGACAAAGTCGTAGTCATTACGGGAGCCAGCTCGGGTATCGGGCTGGCTACCGCCAAATTGTTCGGCTCGTACGGAGCGCGTGTCGTGATGGCCGCGCGGTCGTTCGAGAAGATGTGCGGGCTTGCCCCTCAAGTGTCGTCGGATCCTGACCGGGTATTGTGCGTCCGTGCGGACGTATCGGTCGAGGACGACTGCCGCAACCTCATCGATGCGGCAGTCGCAAGGTTCGGCGGCATCGACATCCTGGTCAATAATGCCGGAGTGTCGATGCGCGCCATGTTCAAGGACCTCGACCTCAAGGTCATCCGCACGTTGATGGATGTAAACTTCTGGGGGACTGTATATTGCACCAAGTATGCGCTGCCCTGGCTCCTCAAGTCCAAAGGCTCCGTGGTCGGCATAGTCTCCATTGCCGGTTTCTCCGCGCTTCCAGCGCGTACCGGCTACTCAGCATCGAAATACGCGATCCGCGGCTTCCTTGACACGCTCCGCATCGAGCATCTCAAGGACGGTCTCAACGTCCTCGTCTATGCTCCCGGATATACCTCGTCCATGGTCCGCCGCAACGCCCTTACGGCCGACGGTTCGGCCCAGGGTGAGACTCCGCTCGACGAGAGCAAGCTGATGAGCGCGGAGGTCGTCGCGGCCAAGCTTGCGAAGGCCCTGTATCACAGGCGTTCGCAGGTTACGCTCAGTTTCCTTGGACGGCTCACCGTCTATGCACACCGGCGGTTCCCGCGCTTTACGGACAGGATGACCTACCGTTACATCGCCAGGGAACCCAACAGCCCTTTCAATTAGCAGCCCATGAAAGTCTCCGGAATCCCTCCAGCACTAAAGACCTGGCTCCCTTTCATAGTCCTCTTCGTGTTCCTTGCGCTTATCCTGCCCAGGAGCCCGAAGTTCGGTTACGATTACAGGAAAGGTTCGGAGTGGAAGTATGAGACCCTGTACGCACAGTTCGATTTTCCCATCCTCAAGACCGACGAGCAGATAAGGGAGGAGAGGAGCCGTTCCGTCTCAAGCGTCATTCCGTACTACAAGTATTCCGAAGACATCGTCAACAAGAACCTCAGGGCCGCTGAAGCCCTTTCCCTCGGAAAGGATGCGGCACTCAAGCCCGCGATAGTCTCCATTATCCGTGATATTTATGCGCAGGGCGTGGTATCTGACGAGGGCGTCAAGGTTGACCGTAACGCCACCGACCTCTCCGAAGAGGTGCTGTACGTCCAGAAGGACAAGCGCGCGACCAAGGTTCCTGTCACCGAGATCTACAAGCAGTCCGACGCCAAGTCCAAGCTGATCGCGGAGATGGGTAAGACCTACAAGAGCTACAATCTCGACTCGGTATTCAAGGCCAACTCCGTTTACGACCTCATCGTCCCCAACCTTGTCTATGACCGCCAGACCACCGAAGTGGTGCATGCGGAGTCGGCTCCGTCCATCTCTCCCACCCAGGGGTTCGTGAACGCCGGTCAACTGATAGTCTCCAACGGTGAGATCGTCACGGCTGAGGTCGCTCAGTTGCTTGATTCATATAAGGTTGAGTATGAGGCGAATATGGGTTACGGCACTCCGAGGGCGCTGCAGTGGGCAGGCAACATCCTGCTCGCCCTCGTGCTCTCACTTGCGCTGTATCTGGCTGTGTTCTTTACCAGCCGCAAGGCGCTCAAGGAGCCGAACAAGGTCTGCTATATCATTCTCGTATTCGTGATCTCCACGCTCTGTGCCATCCTTGTCGGGCGCTCGCAGCCGCTCTACCTTTTCATGGTTCCGTTCACGCTGCCCGCCCTTTGGCATCAGGCGTTCTTCAGGAACAAGATGGTCCTGCCCCTGTACATCGTAACGCTGCTCCCGCTGCTGATATTCTCGCATTACGGGGCGGTGATCTTCATGATGTTCCTGTTCGCCGGATTCGTTGCAATTTACGCTTTCAGGTATTTCTACAAGGGATGGAAGCAGTTCATCACCGGACTGATCATCTTCCTGGCACTGGCTGTGACCTATTTCGGTTTCCGTTTCATCGATTCGATCGGCGGGAACGTTGCGCTGACGCTGACATTCCTGTTCATCGGATCGATCCTTACCGTGCTTGGATATCAGCTGGTTTTCCTCTTCGAGAACATGTTCAACCTGGTTTCCAACTCCAGGCTGGCTGAGCTTGGCGATACCAGCAACAAGCTCCTCCGTGAGCTTGAGTCCAAGGCCCCCGGCACCTTCCAGCACTCGCTGCAGGTCATGAGCATGGCTGACGCGGCGGCGCGCTCGATAGGCGCGAACGTGCTGCTGGTGCGCGCCGGCGCCCTTTACCACGATATCGGCAAGATGAGCAATCCCCAGTGCTTCATCGAGAACGAAGCCCTGCTGCCTTCGGAGGACAAGAACGGCTATCATACCGGTCTTGACTCCCGTCAGAGCGCCAGGGATATCATCGCCCATGTCAAGGACGGAATGGAGCTTGCCGACCGTTATAAACTGCCCCAGGTGATCAAGGAGTTCATCCTTACGCATCATGGCACTACGCGTACCGGTTATTTCTACAACAAGTATATCAACGAGGGAGGGGATCCGTCGGATGCCGCTGATTTCTACTATCCCGGCGTAAAGCCGTTTACCAAGGAGCAGGTGATCCTTATGCTGTGCGACTCCATCGAAGCGGCGTCGCGGACGCTGAAGGCATCGACTCCGGAGGCGTATTCCGAATTCGTTGAGAAGATGGTCGACGACAAGATGAAGTCCGGCCAGTTCGACGAGTCCTCCATCTCGATCAGCGAGCTCAATACGGTCAAGGAAAGCCTCAAGTCCTACCTTGCCCAGCTCTATCACGAGAGGGTGGTCTATCCCAAGATGAAAGCAAAGCCGACGCATTGATTATTTGAGAATTAATGCCTATCTTTGCCGCCCGTTTCAGAATAGCAATAAAACAACAGACATACAATGAACATCGAAAAGAAACAGATTGATGATCTCAACATCAAGCTTACGCTGAACATCGCTGCAGACGACTATGCACCGATCAAGAAGAAGAAGTTGAACGAACGCCGCCGCACCGCCGAATTCAAGGGTTTCCGCAAGGGCATGGTCCCTGCCTCCCTCATCGAGCGCGTCTATGGCGAGCAGTGCCTCGGTGATGCCGTCAACGACATCATCTCCGAGCAGCTCGGCAAGTACATGGAGGAGAGCGGTCTCAACTTCATCGGTGAGCCACTGACCAGCGAAGACCAGCCGGAGATCGAGTGGAAGGACGGCAACGACTTCACGTTCATGTTCGACCTTGCCGTCGCTCCAAAGATCGATTTCGAACTTTCTTCCTCTGACAAGGTCGTCAACTATACTATCAAGTCCACGGCTGTCGCCAAGGAGGAGATGAAGCGCAACATGCTCATGCAGTACGGTGAGATGCAGGAGGTTGAGGCTCCCACCCCCGAGTCCTATCTCTATGTCGACCTCGAGAATGACGACAAGACCGTCGAGAACGGTTACATCTCCATGCGTGATGTGACCGAGGCCATGAAGCCCGCCCTCATGGGTGTCAAGGCCGGTGACAAGCTCGAGCTGAACATCAACGAAGTGCTCGACCGCGAAGGCGACCGCGCCACTCTGCTCAAGGTCAAGAAAGAGGATCTTGCCGGCATCAATCCCGTGTTCAACGCCACCGTGGTGAACGTCAAGAACTTCGAGGCTGCCAAGCCGACTCCTGAAACCTTCGACCGCATCTTCGGCGAGGGCAATGTCAAGACCGAGGAAGACTTCGAGAAGGAGGTCGCCAACCGTCTGGCGGAGAACTACCGCCAGGAGAGCGACTACCGCCTTGGCAAGGATATCAAGGACTATCTCGTCAAGAAGGCTGACATTAAGCTTCCCGAGGATTTCCTCAAGCGTTGGCTCTACACCATCAACAAGGAGAAGTATACGATGGAGGACATCGAGAAGGAGTTCGATTCGTTCCTTGCTGACTACAAGTGGCAGCTCGTCAGCGACTACCTGATGAAGAAGTTCGACCTCAAGATCGACCGCAATGACCTCAGCGAGGCCGCTCACGGCTACGTGGCATATCAGTACGCGATGTACGGCATGGCCAATGTCCCGTCCAACTTCATCGACGAGGCCGCCCAGAAGATGCTCAACGACCGCCAGCAGGTCGAGCGCCTCTCCGAGCAGGTCGCCGAGCAGAAGGTCATCGCCGCCGTCAAGGACATCATCTCCTTCGACAAGAAATCCATCTCCGTCGAGAAGTTCCGCGAGCTGAAATAATCTCTCCGTACAACAGTTGAAGAACAGAGCGCCGTTCAGACGCTCTGTTTTTTTGCAAAAATGTGCTAACTTTGAATGATTGAAGAAAGATTCGAGCCGGATAGAAGTATATAGAGATATGAAAGAGTTTGAGAAATACGCGAGGATGGAGCGGGGGATAAGCTCCATGACCCTGCACCGTTTCGAGTCGGTGTACGACTCGTATATCAACCCCACGATCATAGAGGAGCGGAAGCTCAACGTCGCTTCGATGGATGTGTTCAGCCGTCTGATGATGGACCGCATCATCTTCCTGGGCGTACCCATCGATGACGATGTGGCCAATATCATCCAGGCGCAGCTGCTGTTCCTGGCCTCGACCGACCCGACTGCGGACATTTCCCTGTACTTGAATACTCCGGGCGGGCAGGTGAGCAGCGGGCTCGGTATCTACGACACGATGCAGCTGGTGGAGCCGGATGTGGCGACCATCTGCACGGGGCAGGCGGCCTCGATGGGTGCCGTGCTGCTCTGCGCCGGCGCGCCCGGCAAGCGCTCGGCGCTGCCGCACTCCAAAGTGCTGATCCATCAGCCTTTGGGCGGCGCCAAGGGCCAGGCCAGCGACATCCTCATCGCAGCGAAGGAGATTGAAAAATGCCGCGCCGAACTCGTCGGCATCATAGCCGAGCATACCGGTCAGCCTTACGACAGGGTATTCGCCGATGCCGACCGCGACTTCTGGATGACCGCCCAGGAGGCCAAGGACTACGGCATGGTGGACGAGATCCTTACGAGAAAGAAGAAATAGGCATGGCATCCTCCAAGAACAACAAGACCGGACGCCACTGCTGTTTCTGCGGCCGCGGCGAGGATGAGGTGAACCTGCTCCTCAGCGGCATCGACGGTTACATCTGTGACGACTGCGTGAAGATGGCAGGGGAGTATCTCGCCGAGTTGGGACATGCCCGCGAGAAAGAGGCTCCCGCCATCAAGGTGGGCGAACTCCAGAAACCGAAGGCCATCAAGGAGTTCCTCGACCAGTACGTCATCGGGCAGGAACGCGCCAAGAAGCTCCTGTCCGTGGCGGTGTACAACCACTACAAGCGTATCAACCACAACCTCGTGGAAAAGCCCGACGACGGTGTCGAACTCGAGAAGTCCAATATCCTCATGGTCGGTCCTACCGGTACCGGCAAGACCTTGATGGCCAGGACTATAGCCAAGATGCTCGATGTCCCGTTCACCATTGTAGACGCCACGGTCCTGACCGAGGCCGGCTATGTGGGCGAGGACGTGGAAAGTATCCTTACTCGTCTCCTCCAGGAGGCCGATTATGATGTAAAGAAAGCTGAGCGCGGCATAGTCTTCATCGACGAGATCGACAAGATTGCCCGCAAGAGCGACAACCCTTCCATCACCCGCGACGTGTCCGGCGAAGGAGTGCAGCAGGCAATGCTCAAACTCCTCGAAGGCAATGTCGTAAACGTCCCGCCGAAGGGCGGCCGCAAGCATCCTGAGCAGGATTTCGTCCACGTCAATACTGAGAATATCCTCTTCATATGCGGCGGTGCGTTCGAAGGCATCGAACGCCGGATCGCGCAGCGCCTCAATACCCAGGTTATCGGCTTCGGCGCGTCCGGAAAGCAGCGCATCGACAAGGAGAATCTCCTCCAGTATGTGTCTGCAATGGATCTCCGAGGCTATGGACTCATCCCGGAGATCATCGGCCGTCTGCCTGTCATCACTTATCTTGACGCCCTTGACCGCGATGCCCTCAAGAGCATCCTGACCGAGCCCAAAAACGCCATCCTGAGGCAGTATGAGAAGATATTCGAGATTGACGGGCAGAAACTTGTCATCGACCCGGAGGTCCTTGACCTCATAGTCGATACCTCTATTAAGAACAAACTCGGCGCCAGAGGCCTGCGCAGTATCTGCGAGCAGATCATGAACGACGCCATGTACGAGGCTCCCTCGTCAGGCAAGAAGACCTTCCATCTCACCCTTGATTATGCCAGATCAAAACTTGAGAATCAGTTGTAAGCAGAATAAACCGGCGTAAGCCCTATGTTGATGCCTATGCCTGGCAGAGGATATACACGAACACGGAACAGCTTAAGAAACAGCGTAGTAGCATTGTTTCTACAGTTTGTTTCCCTACTGCTGGGCTTCTTCTCCAGAAAGATTTTCCTTGATTACCTTGGGACGGAATTGCTTGGCCTTAACAGCACCGCCTCCAGTCTCCTTGGTTTCCTTAACATAGCCGAGCTGGGAATAGGTTCGGCTATAGCAGTGACTCTTTACAAACCTTTATTCCATAAGGATAGGGAGACAGCCAGGGAGATAGTGGCCTTGCAAGGCTGGCTGTACAAGAGGATAGCATGCTTCATCATCTTCGGAAGTGTTGTCCTGATGTTTTTCTTCCCGAGGATATTCTCGAAGATGGAACTGCCGTTGTGGTATGCTTATGCCACTTATTCTGCGTTCCTGTTCAGCTCCCTGCTGGGTTACTTCGTGAATTACCGGGAGATACTCATGTCTGCCGACCAGAAGGAGTACAAGATCCAGTTTAATTTCCGACTTGTCTTCATCGTCAAGGTGCTGGCCCAGGCTCTTGCCGTCAGGTTCTTTCCCAACCCCTATATCTGGTGGCTTTCGTTCGAGGTGTCGTTCACCGTTATCGGGTCGTTTTTCCTCAACAGGGTTATTGTCAAGGATTATCCTTTCTTGAAAGAGAAAGTGGAGAATCCTGGAAGGCTCAGGCACAAATTCCCGGACGTGGTGACCAAGGTCAAGCAGATGTTCTTCCATAAGATCGGCGGGTTCGTGCTTACTCAGACAAGCCCCATAATCATCTATGCCTATGCATCCCTCACGCTGGTGGCACTATATGGCAACTACCTGATTATAACCAATAACCTGAGTCTTCTGCTGGGTGCGTTGTTCGCCGGCCTGGGAGCCAGCGTCGGGAATATGCTGGCCGAGGGTGACCGCACCCTCATTCTCAAGGTTTTCAAGGAGCTATTCTCTTCACGCTTCTTGGCCGTGGCTGTGTGCAGCATTTGCATCTGGCTTCTTGCCGATCCTTTCATAAGCGTCTGGCTGGGGCCGGAGTACCTGCTTGACAGGACGACCCTTCTCCTGATCATCGTCATCTTCTTCCTGGGGTCGATGAGGGCGGTTGTGGACACATTCATCAATTCGTACGGTCTCTTTCAAGATATCTGGGCACCCCTTGTGGAAGCCGTTATCAATCTGGGCTGCTCTATCGGCCTCGGCTATTTCTACGGGCTTCACGGCATCCTTTCCGGAGTCATCATTAGCCAGTTGATCGTTATATTCACATGGAAACCTTATTTCCTTTTCACCAGGGGGATGAAGGAACCTTTATGGATATATGTTGCCTTGTATGCAAAGCATCTGCTTGCGGGTGGCGTCTGTTTCTTCGTCGTCCGAGCCATCAGCAGGCTGATTCCCATCGATCCGGCATCGGGGATCTGGGCTTTCCTGCTGTATGCTTCCATAGTGTTCATTTTCTGTGTGCTAATCCTCGGCGGAATCCTGTATGCGGTCGAGTTCGGGATGCGTTCTTTCGTCCGCAGGATGCAGGTAGTAGTGGGTATGATAAAAGAAGATTTATTGTGAATTAATAATATATGATACCGAAGATCATTCATTTATGCTGGCTGAGCGGGGATCCTTATCCCCCGAAGATTCAGGCCTGTATAGACTCGTGGAAAGAGCATCTTCCGGATTACGAGATAATGCTCTGGGATACCAGCCGCTTCGACGTGAACTCCACCACATGGACCAGGCAGGCTTTCGAAGCGAAGAAGTACGCTTTCGTGGCCGATTATATCCGCCTCTACGCCGTGTACAACTATGGGGGCATCTATCTCGACAGCGACGTGGAGGTCATCAAACCCCTTGACGACCTGTTGAGCCTCCCATATTTCGCAGGGATTGAAGCTGGCCCCGACGGAATAGAGATGGGCGCGTTTGGGGCTGAAAAGGGTACCGGCTGGTTGAAATGCATGATGGATTATTACGAGAACAGAAGTTTCATAATGGAAAACGGGAACATGGATATGGCAGCCATGCCTTCGGTCATGGGCAAATTGATTAGGAAGGAATACTATTGGACACTTATCAAGACTCCCGAGGAGTTCGAAATGGACCCTGCAAGGATATGCCTTTTTCCTGTAGATTGGTTTTGCGCTCATCCCCTCTATGATGACAAAGACAATAAGAAATACTACGTAACTGATAATACTCGCACGATTCACCACTTTGCCAATTCATGGCTGGAAAAAGAATTCCATGGTGGTCCTCTACATACATTGCTTCATTTTTATTTCAAGATTTCCGGAAAGGACTGGAGATTGCGCAACGAGCGTTTCCGGCTTTACGGCACACACAAAAACAAAAGAAGGACATGATACCTAAGATTTTTCATCTATGTTGGCTCAGCGGAGATCCATATCCCCGGAAGATTAAGTATTGCATCGACTCATGGAAGAAATACAATCCCGGCTATGAGGTGATGCTGTGGGACACCAAGCGTTTCGACGTCAATTCCACTCCTTGGACGAAGCAGGCGTTCGAAAAGAAGAAATATGCTTTCGTGGCTGATTACATCCGACTTTACGCCGTGTATCACTTTGGAGGAATCTACCTTGACAGCGATGTCGAGGTGTTGAAGTCATTCGACGATGTGCTGGATCTTCCGTATTTCGTTGGCAGCGAGACGGAGGAGACAAGCTTGGAGCTGGCGGCTTTCGGGGCCGAGAAAGGTACGAAGTGGGTCAAGGATGCTTTGGACTGGTATGAAGGCCGTTACTTTATCAAGGAGGACGGAACCATGGAGCTGGAGGTCCAGCCATTGATAATGAGCCGCCTTCTGGGGGCGAAGTATAAGTGGACACCCATTTTGGGGAAGGGCGAAGTGACCCGCGATGAAGACAAGTTATTCATATTCCCTTGCGAATGGTTTAACGCGCATCCCTTTGGGGAGAATGGTCGGTGCTATTATCTGGTGACCGACAATACCCACAGCATCCATCACTATGCCGGGCAGTGGAGGGACGACGAATATTACGGAGGCCTTCTCCACAAATGGTTCTACAAGATCTGCGGGATTGACTGGAGGCTCTTGGACAGGGAATTCAAACTGCATGGGAAGCGATAGTCTCAAATACGATGTCTTGATTGTCGGGGCAGGTCTTTACGGAGCACTCAGTGCCTGGAAGGCACGGCGCGAGGGGAAGACATGCCTTGTGATAGACCGAAGGCTGCATACTGGCGGAAACCTTTATTGTAAAAATGTCGAAGGCATAAATGTCCATGCATACGGTCCCCATATCTTCCACACAAGCAACAGGAAGGTATGGGACTTCGTGAACTCCATGGTCCCGTTCAACGGTTTCATTAACCGTCCGCTTGCCAATTACAAGGGAGAGTTGTACAATCTGCCCTTCAATATGAACACTTTCCACCAGATGTGGGGCGTGACTTCTCCTGAAGAGGCGGAGGCCATAATCAACGAGCAGCGTCTGGAGGTCAGGGGCGAACCTTCCAATCTGGAAGAGCAGGCCGTGAGCCTGGTAGGACGGGACATATACAGGAAGCTTGTGGAGGGATATACCCGTAAACAGTGGGGGCGCGAATGCCGCGACCTGCCGGCCTTCATTATAAGACGCCTCCCGGTACGTTTCACCTACGATAACAATTATTACGACGATTGCTACCAGGGAGTTCCCATAGGAGGCTACAACAAGCTGATAGAAGTCTTGCTGGAGGGGGTAGATGTGCGTAAAGGAGTGGATTTCTTCGAGAACAGGGAGTACTGGGAGAAGATTGCCGCATCCATAATCTTTACCGGTAGGATAGACGAGTTCTATGATTTCAGGTTTGGCCGGCTGGACTACCGGACAGTTACGTTCGAGAACGAGGTGCTGGACCAGCCTGATTTCCAAGGGAATGCCGTGGTCAATTATACTTCTCTGGATGAGCCGTTCACCCGTATTATCGAACATAAGCATTTCGAGATGTTTGGCGAGGAGGTCTACGCCAATCCCAGGACTGTGATTTCCAGGGAATACCCGAGCGAGTGGAGCGAAGGCAAGGAACCTTCCTACCCGGTCAACGACGGGAGAAATGTCCGGATTTACCGGCAGTACAAAGAACTTGCGGATAGAGAGAGTAATGTCGAGTTCGGGGGGCGCCTTGCAGAATACAAGTATTACGATATGGCCCCTATCGTGGAGAAAGTGTTGGACTTGAAATAGAAGGAATGCCTGCAGTAAGTGTCATAGTCCTTGTCTATAAGACGGAAAGGTACATCGAACGATGTGCCCGCGGCCTGTTTGAACAGACTCTTGAGGATATGGAGTATGTTTTCGTGGATGATTGCACACCTGATGCGTCAATGGGTGTATTGGAGCGGGTTTTGGACGATTACCCCGCGAGACGGGGGCAGGTTAAGGTCCTGCACAACGAAGTAAACCGCGGCCAGGCATACAGCCGCCGCAGGGGAGTGGAAGCTGTTACAGGAGAGTATGTCATCCATTGCGACAGTGACGACTGGCCTGAGCCGGAGATGTACGCCAGGATGTACTCAAAGGCATCGGAAGAGAACCTTGACATGGTTATCTGTTCCATGAACAGGGTTTATACTGACCATATAGAGCCAATGCCGGATGCGACCCATGCTAAAGACCTTTTGGAATCCCTTGTCTATATGGACATTCACCATTACCTGCTCAATAAGCTTGTGTCCCGCAGTGTGTACGAGGCTCCTATAGTCTGGCCTGAGAACAACATGTGCGAAGACACTGCCCTGATTACCCAGTTGGCATATCATTGCCATAAGTGGGGGTTCCTGGAGGACGCGCTTTACAACTATTGCTATTATCCCGACAGCATCAGTTCCATTAAGGGATCCATGGAGAAAGTCGAACAGATACACGCCAATATCAACCTTGTCATTTCTTTCCTTGAACGCAAAGGCCTGAGTGGGAAGTATGGCCGCGCCATCATGCATCTCAAATGCTGGACTAAATCCGTGGCGTTTCAGCTCCCCAGGAAGTATTATCTTCGTCTGTATCCGGAAGCCAACCTGCCGTTTTTTGCCGATAAGCGCTTCACGGTGGCAGAACGCCTGGGACACTTGACGAAGTTGTTGGGAATACACGGTATATCTAAGCCTTTTGCACGTAAGACATGAGACCAGCGGTAAGTGTCATAATCCTCGTCTACAAGGTCGAGGAATACATCGGGAAGTGCGCGCAGAGTCTTTTTGAACAGACCCTGGAGGACATCGAATATGTCTTCGTGGACGACTGCACTCCGGACGCGTCGATGAATATCCTGGAGCGTGTTTTGGACGATTACCCCGCAAGGCGGGGGCAGGTTAAGATCCTGTACAACGAAGTCAACCGCGGTCAGGCATACAGCCGACGCAGGGGAATGGAAGCTGTCACAGGAGAGTATGTCATCCATTGTGACAGCGATGACTGGATGGAACCTGACATGCTTGAGAGGATGTATTCGGCCGCTCAGTCATATGATGCGGACGGAGTGGTCTGCGGTTGGATGCGCAATGACCAGCCAGCCATGACCAAATATACGCTGGAAGGAGTGAATTGCCGGGATTCAATGCTGCCCGACATAGTCGCCGTGGGAGAAATGCAGTCGGTATGGCGTTATATGTTCAAGAGGGAGGTTTATGACAGGGGAGTGGAGTTCCCGCTCTATAATCAGGGGGAAGACCACGCACTGGTGGTGCAGATGGCGTATCGAAGCAGGAACATCTACTGTGTAAACCGGTCGCTATATCACTGGAGGACGAATATGGCATCGATTACCAATGCGTCTGGCATACAGGCCGTGATGAACCGTTTCGATGGCGCATGCGCGAATGCCCGCCAGGTGGAAGCCTTCCTTGATGGGAATGGGCAGACTGAGCGCTTTGCCTCACAACTGGTAGCACTGAAACTGTATTGCATGTTCTATCTGAGGCCCCTTCTGCGCAAGGGAGAGAACATATCGGAGTGGAGAAAGGCATTCCCAGAGATAAAAGGCAAGGTTTTATGCAATAAAAATATTACTTTTACAAATCAGATCGAGTATCTGGTAGACATGTATTGCCCTAGGCGTATGATCAGGGCCATATACAGGCTCAGACGTAAACTCGCATCCTTGTGATAATGGAGAAACTGCTGTCCATAATAATCCCGTCCTACAACATGGAGCAATTGCTTCCACGTTGTCTGGATTCGCTTCTCGGCTCGGGAGTGGAATATGCTTTCGAGGCCATCGTGGTGAATGACGGCAGTACAGATAATACTTTACAGGTGGCACAGTCCTATAGGGATACCCACCCGGGCTGCATCAGGGTCATTGACAAGCCTAACGGTAACTACGGCTCTACCATCAACGCCGCCCTGCCCCAGGCCCAAGGCAAGTATGTGAAGATACTCGATGCGGATGACACCTTCCGTCCGGATTCGCTTGCAGCTTTTATAAAGGCATTGTCCTGCACTGACGCCGACATGGTGGTTACCCATTTCACCCAGATCCATCCCAAGGGTGTTAAGGAACTGGCCAAGTACAACCTCTACGGTAAAGAACCTTATGAGTATGGGAGGACTTATCCTCTGGATGAAGTACTCTCGGACGGATACATCCGTTTCTTTCTGATGCATTCCCTCTCGTACAGGACACAGCTCCTGAGGGATAACGGTTACCGCCAGACAGAAGGTTGCTTTTACACGGACGTGGAATGGGATATCTTTCCGCTTTTCTATGCCAGGGACATAGTCTTCTTCGACCTTGACTTATACCAGTATCATCTGGACAGGGAGGGACAGACAATGGATCCGAAGGTCCGTTCCCGCACCCTTGACCAGCAGGAGATGGTTATTGAGAGTATACTTGGTTTCTATGAAAGATATCCCCGCCGTGATCTCGATCCGCGCCGTAAGGCTTTCCTTGACGAATTCTTCCGCAACAGGATACGTCTTATGGCGAAAAGCTGGTTACTGGACATTCCAAGAGATATGTTCGATGCTCAGGAGTTCTCCCGTGTGGATGAAAGACTCCGCAGTCACATGAAGAACCTCGACCTGAAACCCTTCAAGTTGTTCCCGGTAAACAAGATAATAAAGGTGGATGCCTATAAATACTGGCGCACCCGCCACAGCCGCCTTCCCAAGAGTCTTGAGACCGTCAATGCGGTGGCGGACAGGGTCATGACGGCACTGTACCGTAAACTATTCAGGTAGCTCGTCCCGGGATGGCTTTCTGTTGCGAATGGCCTTCCATATCCCGTAGGCGGCGGCGAGTACAACGGACAGATACATCAGGATTATGCATATCACGGACAACGTGTTGCCTTTGTGCACACTGTCAGGATCAAATGTGAAACTGATAGTATGCTCCCCGGCGGGGATATTCATGGCCCGTAGGAGGTAGTTTGCCCTGAAATAGTCGGCTTTCCGGCCGTCCAAAGTGGCCTTCCAGCCGTAAGGATAGTAGATCTCGGAAAACACCACGGTCCCGTCCTGCGAACTTCTGACCTTATACTCCAGGTATTTCGGGGTATAGGCAGTGAGTACAATCCTTGCATTACCGGCAATTCCAGGAGACTTGTTGGTAACGCTCCGGGCAAAATCTCTGCCTACGACGGCCACTTTGGTCAGATCCTCGGTGTTGAGTGCTTCGCATTCCTGGTTAGCATTGTCCATGATTCTTATGTCGGAGACGAACCAAGCATTGCCCATTGCTTCGGTGTTGAGCCTAGGAGTGGCGATTCCGTCTTCTCCGGAGACTATTATATACTTGGTGTTGAGCATGTTGATTACAGACCGGTGCATCTTGATCAGGTGCTGCTCGATAAGGTCGTTGTAACGGCGCAGTTTGACGGCGCTGTATCCTCCAATGGATTCCAGGTAATAGGATGTCCTGGAGTCGTTGAATGTGTCCACAGAAAGGTTCATTACCCTGAAATGGGGTTCAGGATCCTTGAGCACGCTCTCTTCGTATGGAAGAATCTCGAAACTGGACTCTTTCTGTTTGGGATATACGAAATTCTTGTCATTGAAATACCGCCTGTCGACAGGCCACATGTCCAGGAGTACCAGTACTCCCAGAATGGCTACAAGGATGCCGGTCTTGAGCTTGCCCTTGATGAAGCCCAATAGCATGAGGGTTGCTGCGGCGATGAAAGCGGCGGAACGCAGGGAGTCGGACTTGAGCATTGCCGCCCGCTGTTCCTTGATTGCCGAATAAACAGAGGCAGGTGTACTGGCTGTCCATGCCGCGTCGTTGGGGGAAGTGAAACTGAAGATCCCGCCTCCCAGAAGAGCTAACAGCAGGCAGATGCCTCCGGTTATGCCTGCCGCCCACAGAACGCTCCTCGTAAGTTTCTTTCCCCCGGCCCTGCCTAGGATTATCTCCCTGACAGCGAGGATGCCCAGCATCGGCATGGCAACTTCCGCCACTATGAGTATGGAAGAAACCGACCTGAACTTGTTGTACATCGGGAAAACGTTGAAAAAGAGCTTCGTGAGCCACATGAAATTACTTCCCCATGCCAGCATCACAGAGAAAACGGTTCCAATCAGAAGGCCCCATTTGTGCGGTCCTGGCACTATCAGGCAGCCCAGCAGGAAGAGGAAGCATACGATGGCTCCCATATATACATTGCCGGCTGTGAAAGGCTGGTCTCCCCAGTACATGGGCACCTTCTTGCAGAAATCGGTAGCGGCGGAAGCAGAAAGTCCGTTCTCTGTCACTACCTTGAAAAGGGGGGAATGATTCCCCATATTCATCGTACTGGAGCCTCCCTTCACGCCAGGAACAAGGAACGACAGGGACTCGTCTATGCCGTAGCTGAAAGCCGTGGCGTAATCCAGGTCAAGTCCATTGGATGATGTCTCTTCCTTAACATCATCCTCATCGACAAGGTCGGAATAGCCTCCGCGGATAGATTCGCGAATGTACTCGGAGTTGGCGAATACGTCGGCGCAGTTCGCTCCGAGTCCCAGTCCAACGGCAATGGCAAAAACTGCCGTGCCTATGATCATGTCACGCCCTTTTTTCTCCTTTAGGTGGAATATGAGTTGTACCATCCACATCAGGGCCATCAGCATGAAGTAATAGTAGAACATCTGCGGGTGCTTAGTGGCTCCCGCTGCAACGAAAACCATTGTCAAGACAGCTCCAAGGATATACTTCTTCTGGCTGAAGATCAGGTTGAAACCTCCGAGGACCACTGCTGTAGACGCTATGGTCACGGCCTTTGTAAGATGCCCGGCACTTATGATAATAAGGAAATATGAGGACAGTCCTATGGCTATCGCCCCCACTATGCTCAGCCATTTGTCCACGTTAAAGCAGCGCAGGCATATGAAGAAGCACATGAAGTACATGAAGATCAACCAGGCGGGGCTGCCAGTCCTGTGCGTGATGTCGTTAATGGGCTTGAGCAGGCTATATGAGGTATAATATCCTCCGCCAATCTGGTAATTAGGCATGCCAGTAAACATGGAACTGTTCCAGAATGTATAGTCACCGGTGAGTTCGTGATAGACTTGGGATTCGTGGACTGCATCCATGAAATGCTGCTGGTCTCCGGCATAGAGGACCTTGCCCTTGAGCTGGGGTGAGCAATAAATGTAACCGAGAGCTAAAAAAACGATGACGGCCACCGCATAGGCTCCATATTTCTTGAGAATGCCTTTGAAGTTCATTTTACGGATTGTATAACTGGCAGAAGGGAATACTTGTTCTAGTAATACCGATAGAAAAGTGCAATGGATTCCATTCCGGCGAAGAACTGCTTGAGCAGGTAGCTCTCGTTGGGGGAGTGGATAGTATCACGCTCAAGACCGAAGCCCATGAGTAGCGGGTCGATGCCGAGGATCTTCTGGACCTCGGCCAGGACCGCGATGCTGCCGCCGCCGCGAGAGGGTACGGGCTCGATGCCGTAGACCTCGCCCATGGCGCGCGCGGCAGCCTTGTAGGCCTCGGAACTGATCGGGATGAGGAAGCCGTCACCGCCTTCGCACTCCTTGACCTCGACCTTGACGCATTTGGGTGCTATTGACTTGAAGTGCTTGGCGAAGAGTTTGGTGATCTCGCCGCTCTTCTGGTCGGGGACCAGCCGCATCGAGATCTTGGCGTGGGCTTCGGACGGGAGGACCGTCTTGGCGCCCTCGCCGGTGTAGCCGCCCCAGATGCCGCAGACGTCCAGGCACGGGCGGATGCCCGTGCGCTCGAGCGTCGTATAGCCTTTCTCACCTCGTATGTCCTTGATATCCAGGAACTCCTTGTATTCCTTCAGGTCGAAGGGAGCGCGGGCGAGCATCTTCCGGTCCTTGCGGGAGAGCTCAACTACCTTGTCGTAGAAGCCTGGTACGTTCACCCTGCCGTCCTCGTCATGGAGCGTCGCGATCATCTCGCACAGCACCGTGATTGGATTGGCGACGGCTCCGCCGTAATGGCCGGAGTGCAGGTCCTTGTTGGGACCGGTGACCTTGACTTCGAGGTAGGACAGTCCGCGCATGCCGCAGTTGATGGACGGCACTTTCTCGGAGATCATGGTGGTATCGGAAACCAGGCAGACATCGGCCGTCAGGCGCTTCTTGTTCTGCTTTATCCAAGCCGGAAGGTTAGGACTGCCGATTTCCTCCTCGCCCTCGAACATGAACTTGACGTTGTGGTGCAGCTGCCCTGTGCGGACGAGGAACTCGAACGCCTTGATATGCATGAAGAGCTGGCCCTTGTCGTCGTTTGCGCCGCGGCCCCAGATGGCCCCGTCATGTATGACGGGCTCGAAGGGGTCTGTGCGCCACTTATCCAGCGGCTCCGGCGGCTGGACATCGTAATGCCCGTAGACCAGGACGGTCTTGAGGGCAGGGTCAACCATTTTCTCGCCATATACGACGGGGTTGCCGTCGGAAGGCGAGACTTCCGCGAAGTCGGCGCCGGCCTCCATGAGGAGGACGGCCAGCCGTTCGGCGCAGCGGCGCATGTCGCCCTTGTGCTCAGCCTTCGCGCTGATGGAAGGGATGCGCAGCAGCGAGAACAGTTCTTCGTAGAAACGTTCCTTGTTCTGTTCGATGTAATTCTTCATATAAAACGCTAATCTTCAGTGAGTTCAAATCCGAAATACTCTCCCTTGCGGGCGGTAGGCACGCCGGTCTTCATCCAAGCCGGCATCGGGTCGCCCTTGAGGTAATGGTCGAAGAACTGCTGCAGGCGGACGGAGAGGTCCTTTGCGTTGCGGCGTTCTGCCAGGTTGTGGGCTTCGTTGTTGTACTCCAGCAGCCATGCGGGATGGCCGAAGCGGCGGAGTGCCATGAAGAACTCGATGCCCTGGTACCACGGCACGGCTCCGTCATTGTCGTTATGCATGATGAGTACCGGCGTGGTGACGTTCTGGGTGTGGAAAATGGGGGAGTTCTCGATATAGAGGTCCAGGCCACCCTCGTCCCAAAGGGACTTGCCGATGCGGCTCTGGCCATGCTCGTACTGCATTGCACGGACCATTCCGGACTCCCAGCGGATGCCGCCGTACGCGCTGGTCATGTTGCCGACGGGCGCTCCCGCGCCGGCCGCGGCAAACATGTTGGTGCGCGTCACGAGGTATGCGGTCTGGTATCCGCCCCAGCTCTGGCCCTGGATGGCCATCTTGTCCTTGTCGATGAACGGGAACTGCTCGCACATGGCTTCCGCACCGGAGCAGATGCAGTTGTAGGCGCTCTCGCCGGGGTGTCCGTCCTTGTAGACGATGTCCGGTACGAACACTATGTATCCGCGGCTGGCGTAGAACGTGAGGTTCACGGTCGAACGGCTCGGAGCGGGGGCTACATAGTTGTACAGGGTCTCGGAGTTCTTCTCATAGAAATAGATGATCATAGGGTACTTCTTCGCGGGATCGAGATTCTCCGGAGTGAGAAGGATGCCGTCGAGAGGAGTGCCGTCGTAGGCTTTCCAGTGCACCAGGCGCTTGTCCGCCCAATTGTACTCAGCCTGCTGGGGATTGATGGAGGACCATTTCTTCTCGGATCCCCAACGGTCAAGGGTGGTGTAGACGTCCGGCGAATCCTTGTAACTGCCTTTCTTGTAAGCGATAACTTCAGCGTCCTTGGCCTTGGCTATGCTGGTGAAGGCGTATTTGTCGGTGAAGCAACTGAGAAGACCGAGCTTGTCGACATTTATCGTGGCGATGCCGTTCTCCTTGGTGGTGCGGTCAAAGACGGTGAGGAATACTTCGTCCTTCTTGCCTATGGTTTTGATGACACCGAGACGGGTGAGTGCAGCCGGGATATCGCTGCGCTCGTAGTTGGCGTAGCTGAGCTGGAGGTTGCCGCTGCGACCCTTGCCCTGTGTCAGGCAGGTGGCGTATTTGCCGTCGGGCTGGATCTTCCAGATATCGTATTTGTCGGAGAGAAGGAACGCCTCGTCGCCGTCCAGCCAGTGCGGACGGTCGACGGCCGGCGGCGGAGCCGGATGGTCATCCTCGTCGTCGTAGAACGGAACGCCTGCCGCGGCCGTGACATTGAGGCTCACGCCATCAGCCATACGGTAAGTGTGCCAGCCGAGGTCGTCATCGCTGAACCAGTAGATGTATTTGCCGCCCGGCGAGACATTGGCCGTGCCGTTGAGCTTCTCAAAGAGAAGGCGGCGTGCGCCGGTGTTCATGTCCACGAGATATACATCCTGGAAGCTGTTGCTGTCCCATGTGGAACTGATCTGGTAGGGCTTGTTGTCACGCACGAGAGCCCACTGGCCTTCCGCTCCGTTGAAGTAGCTCGTCGTCGCTGTGAGCTCGTGGTTGAGGCGGATGAGCTTGTGGCGGTCGGCGCCGAGGTTGATGACCGACTCGTAGGTGGCGGCCTTCAGCTGTGAGGCGCGGGCTTTCTGGATGGGCGGGGTCATGTAGATGTCGTAAGCCCAGATGTCCAGCTGCGCGGTCTCGAAGTCAATGATCGTGGTGTCTTTAGGAGGAAGACACTCGGCGATGCCGAGGAGGACGCGGGTGGAATTCTTGGAGAAGGCAGGGGAGCCGTTCTCGGTGACGCAGAGCTTGCCGTCAACGGTATAGTCCTGAGGGATAAGTTCTTCGACATTCTCTACGAGCTGGGCCTTGCGGCCCTTGCCTTGAAGAAGTTCTTCGTAGAGGATGACGGAACAGTGCTTGTTGCCGGTGGAGTTGGAGTCGGCGGAAGCCAGGAATACGAGTTTGTCGCCGGGGTCGTTGAAGTTGGGCAGCGAGTAGAACTTCTTGCCCTCGGAAAGAGTCTTGCGGGTCATCGCGGGGAGCTTGAACAGAGCGACCTCGTCCTTGGACAGGGAGTCTTTCTTGTCCTTCTTGAACACGACGGCCAGACGGTCTCCGTAGCGGTCGAAACCGTATTTATCGACATTCTTCAGCGTATCGGATTGACCGGTGCCGGGATAGAACACGACGGTGATCTTCTCGGCCTTGGGAGCAGGCTTGACGGTGTCGGGTACTTCCTTCTTCCACTCGGTCTGGTAGGCGATGACATTGCGCCTCTCGAGCGCGCTCTTGAAAGCGCTTACATTCGCTATCTTCTTGAGTTCAAAAGTGTTGAGATCCACGATACCGAGGCTGTCCTTGGGCATGTCGTCGGCTTTTTTCTTGTCGATCCTGGCCTGACGGGTGGCGGCGTAGGGCGCCTTGATCGTGAAGACGGCCCAGCGGCCGTCGCGCGAGATCGTGGCAGCACCGCCGCGATCCACCTTGAGCTCGCGGCCCGTTGCCGTCTCAACTATGACGAGCTCGGCGTCACCCTGCTGCGGGGTTATCTGGTAGGCCATGATGCGCCCGTCATCGGTGAGGACCGGGGCGGTCGTGCTCTGCCAGTCGTCATAGACGGTATGGTCAAGTACCTTTTTCTGTGCTGTGGCGGCGATGCATACCAGCACGCATGCCGCCAGTGTCAAAGTCCGTTTCATAGATAGTCTTCAAAATAGTTGGTAACTTTCTGCATAAGATGTTCCCTCCATGCTCCGGTGACATTGTGCTCGGAGACAGGGTAGGGGAAATAGTCCACCTGGATGTTGTTTTCGATGCATTCCTGGATGAAGCTTAGGGAATGCTCCCATACGACGGTGTTGTCGATGGCACCCTGGCAGATAAGGAGCTTGCCCTTGAGGTCCTTGGCCTTGTTGATGAGCGAGGTCTTCTCGAATCCTTCGGGATTGGTCTCGGGATTGTCCATATATCGCTCGCCGTACATGACCTCGTACCACTTCCAGTCGATGACCGGACCTCCGGCCACGCCTACCTTGAATACGTCGGGGTAGTTGGTGATCAGGGAGATGGTCATGAAGCCGCCGTAGCTCCAGCCGTGGACGCCGATGCGGTCGGAATCGACATACGGCAAGGTGCGGAGCCAGTCTATGCCGACCATCTGGTCGGCCATCTCGGCCTGACCGCACTGGCGGTTGATGGCCTTCTCGAAGGCCGCACCGCGGTGCTCGGTGCCGCGGTTGTCCTGCACATATACGATGTAGCCGCGCTGGGCCATCAGCATCTCCCACATGCGGACGCTGCCGAGCCAAGTATCGGTAACCATTTGTGAATGAGGGCCTCCGTAGACATAGAGAACCACCGGATACTTTTTCGACGGATCGAAACTGGCGGGGAGGAACATGCGGTAATAGTTGTCGTACAGGCCGTCGGCGCTCTTGACGGTGCCAAGGCGGACTTCACCGGTACGGTAGCCCGCGAGCGGGTCGTCGGCGGTGAAGAGATTGCGCACGAACTTGCCGTCGGCAGAACGGAGGTCGACTACGCGCGGGACGTTGAAGCTGCTGTAGCTGTCGATGAAATACTTGCAGTCGGGCGAAAGTGAGACACTGTGCCATCCGCGCTCGGAGGTGAGGCGCTGCGGAACGCCTATCCTTGCCTTGGCAAGCTCTTGTCTGCGGTTCTGGCGTACCTCGACGCGGAAGAGGTGACTCTCGATAGGGGAGACCTCCGCGGAGCTGTAATACACATACTGGCCGTCATTGGTCACGTAAGTGACTTCGGCATCGGTGTTTACGAGTCTGCGAACGGTTCCCAGGGTGTCGCAGAGGTAGAGATTCTTGTATCCGTCGCGGTTGTCGGTGGAGTACAGGAACTGATACGTGCCCTTCAGGAAGAACAAATGCTCATATGGTTCCACCCACTGGTCGTTCTCCTCGTTCAGGAGGTTGCGTACGAATGCTCCCGTGGCCGCGTCGTACATGTTGAGGTGCATGTGATGCTGCGGCCGGTCAAGGACCTGGATGAAGATGTACCGGTCGTCCGGGCTCCAGCTGATGTTGGTCAGGTAGCGTTCATCGTCGAAGTCCGTCACCTTCATATAGACAGTCGTGCCCTTCTCTATGTCGTAAACCCCGAGCGTGACATGCTCGGAGGCCATTCCGTTCATGGGATACTTGAAAGTCACAAGCTCTCCTGTGCGGGTCTTGATGTTGAGGATGGGGAAATCCGTCACGCGCGACTCGTCCTTGCGGTAGAATGCTATCCTGCGGCCGGAGGGGGACCAGTAGATGCCCTCTCCGATGCCGAATTCGTTGCGGCTGACGCTCTGGCCGAAGGTGATCTGGTCGCTGACGCTCTCAGCTACTGTCAGCCGCACACCTTGCGCGGTAATGCAGTAAAGGCTGTGGCCTTCGGTGAAGGCGTATGCTCCCTTGCCGTTCGGGGTGATGTCGCCGGCCCCGCGGGGGATGGCCCTGCGGGCCTCGTCCGCCGCGGGCTCATAGCCGGAGACCTCTCCGGCTATCGTCGACACCTTGACCCCGTCCGCGTCGCGGAAAAGGTAGGAGCCTTCGTCCTGCCATTGGGCTGAGAAAGATGCGGCGTAGCCCGTCCTTGAGACGGTGACGTCCTTCATCGTGAAATCCTTTCCGGAATCTTGAGCCGGATGCCTGTCCAGAACGGTTTGCGCCCCGACGCTTGACGACAGGGCGCAAAGGACCGTTATACAGGCCAGTAAGCTATTTCTCATATCTGTTCCGTTGCAATAGGTATGACTGTGGTACTGTTGTCGACCTCCCTTACGGAAATGATGCCGTCGACGATATACTTCTCCATACCCCTCCAGGGCAGTGCGCCGAGGTACTCCTTGTAGTGCAGCTCGACATTCTTTCCGCTGCAGCGCATCAGGGAGTCAGCTATGGCTTTGTCCACGACCGAGAAGTTGAACTCGTTGGACTGGATGCTGTTGGTGCCTTTCTGGCCCTTGAAACCCGACTGGATGAGCCTGCCTTCGAAGGTCTTGAATACATATCCCTTGTACATCAGCTGGTTGAGCTGTCCTGCCTTCACACCTTCTCCGAATACGAAGCAGAACTTGAAGAAGATGAATGCAGCCAGCGCCAGGACTAGCACTATGCTGCTGATGGTGATGATCTTTGCCTTGGTCTTCATAATCTATGATATCAATTGAATTTCCTTGTTTCCTGATTCACAAATATACTCAATAAAAAAATAAAGTCACGGCCTCGCCGTGACTTTATTTGCCTATCTTGAAGAAAGAAATGATTATTTCTTCCTGCTCTTGTATCTCTGGTAGAACTGGTCAACGCGACCGGCGGTGTCAACGATCTTGACCTTGCCGGTGTAGAAGGGATGAGAGGTGTTGGAAATCTCAACCTTCACAAGAGGATACTCAAC
>JAEEGL010355887.1_pt1 | contig 24099 bp, 16 predicted proteins | sample 9134231 | NCBI WGS metagenome assembly JAEEGL01 (sample SAMN16246548, study PRJNA631951) | gut metagenome | biome: gut microbiome; feature: rumen; material: fiber-attached | host: Bos | place: Iran: Karaj | collected 2018-10
AAGCTATAATTAAATCATTAACAATAAGAAAGGATACTTCATGGAAAATACTCCAGAAGCTGCCGGTGCGGCACCAGCCCCACAGACAGAAGCAACACCTACCAACTCTAATCCAGAGCCAGCTCAGGCTCCAGATATGCACGGTTTTACGAGCGACCAGCTCGCAGACATGCAAAAGTTCTTCCAAGCGAACGGTGGGTATGATAAAGTTAAAAGCCGTATCAGCAACCCAGCTCCGGCCCCAGAGCCGCCGAAACCGGCTGAGCCAGAACGCTTTGCTGAGCCTGAAAAACCAGCATATATGCCACCAGTAGGCTCGATTCGCCCAGATGAATTCTTGGCACAGCAATACTTTGGCGCTCTCTCTCGTGAGGATAAATACGCCGCAATCTCTAAGGAGATCGAAAGCGGTGCAGTATTAAAGGATATGGCTGCGTTCAATATTCGCCCGCTGAACGAGGATGGCTCTATCAACGATACGATGGTTCGTCGTTTCTTGGACATGAAAGCTCAAACTGTCGTTGCTCACCAGAGCAGCGTCACGCCAGATGCCAGCAGCGCCCCGACCGTAGATTACGTCCCAGTAGAGGGTGATATCAAAGATATGCGTCAGGCTATGGCTGTGCTCCAGCAAGACTCGATGCTTAGGCGTGGTGGTCAGGCAGGCCATCCAGCCGCTGAAGCTGCAGAAAAGTTCATGCGCGAGCAATTAAACCCAGCCGCGAAGAAATAATGCTATACTAAATACATAGCTTTTCTCCAAAAAGACTATACGAATACTCCCAGCAGGCCCACGGGAGTATTCTTTTTTACTCCACCAAAGACCATATTGTAAAATAAAGTTATGGATTCATATGACTTTATTGACTATAACCATGATTGGAACTATCCGATCCAGTGGCTAGAGGAGTCTGATTTTGCCCGGACTTCATACCACTACTGGTTGTGGAGAGCTAGCTTGGCAAAATTGGGTAAACCTTGTAAGAATCTGTACCAGGAAGAGCTTAAGAGCAACTTGGCGAAGATTGATAAGGTCGACCGCGCAAAATACGAAGAGGCATGTACTTGCGTGCCGGATGGGGTCTCTTTCGCCCTTAAAAAGGCGGCGGATAACCGTGCGAACCAGATGTCCTCTGGTGTGGACACTTATGAGTACCAAATAAACGACCCATATATGATTGTCGATGCCGACACCGAAGATTTATTGGCTGCGAAATGTCAGCAAGATTACATTAAGAACAAACTGAATGTTTTGTCGGCAACCTTCTCCCGTGACTTAACTTGGGCTGGCGTAGCCGCCGTTGTTGTCAAATATGACCCAGTTACAGATAAAAACCATGTGCTAAGGGTCAATCCGAAGAATATCTGGTTTGATACCAAGTATTCCTCTCTAGGCCTCGAACGTTTCCGCGGTTATTCCACGATGATTAGCTGGAAGAAGCTTAAAGAGATGATAGCTGGAGACAAGAACGAGGAAGTTAACCTCGATATTAAAGCCCCAGATCGCTCAGTAATGAAGGAGGAAGAATCAGATGGCAAAAAAGGCTGGAAGCTGGACGAGACTGCTCGTTATAGCAATCGTAAGATTCGTACGCTTAATGGTCTCGACATCTATGTAGAGGACCTTAACCGCTTGGCTACTTCGACTCAGTTATCTGGTGGCCTCAATATGTTTGACGAGTACGACCATGACCTTCGTACCTGCTACAACTTGAACTGGTATCGCACTTTTGCGAACGACCCAAAGAAGCGAACTAGCTCGCTCTATAACGGTGACGATGTTGAGCTCACTGTTCTCTATGACCTTGACCAGAAGATTGAGTTCAAGATTATCAACCGTCGCTATGTTATCTCGGCGAACCGCAAGGCTTTCCGCCGCAAGATTGCGTTCACGATTACGAACCCAGTTACTGGTGAGCAAAAGAAACGCCTTGATGACTTCTGCCTTGACTGCCCACTTAAATTCCAGTTTGAGGAACAAGAGAATATGGATAAATTCCCGCATCCGTGGGCACCAGTATTCTCTCTACTTGATACGCATGATGAGCTTTGTGGTTGGCGTGCGAAGCGTGACCATGTGAGCAAAATCCTCTCTATTCTCCGCATCGAGACGAACGCGGCTGATGCCGCCTCTCTCCGTGGCGTGTTGAACATTATGGGCATCGTGCTTGATGACATCCAGGGCGATATTAACTCTATTAACTTCGCTTACGACTACACCCCGATCGACACCGAAATCGCTTACCGTGAGCAGCGCATTCAACAGTTGCTCCACGCGTATGACCAGTTTGATGCCTTACAAGCTATGGGCGACCGCGCAAGCGCGGCTGAGTCTGGCATGGCTCTCGGAGCCGTTGCACAGGGCTTATCGACGCACCAGAACGCAATTATGCAGCTCTACGCAGATATTGCTCGTCAGTGTATCGCCAACCGCGTGGCTTATTCCCCTCGCCAGGAATTCCCAGTATCTAACTTTGGCGACAACTCTTCTATCTCAGTCCAGGCTATGGCTCTTGACGCTATCGTCAATGTTAAGCCAGTGCTCGCTCGCAAGATTCAGGAGAAGACTATTGCGGCTAACGCTCTTCAGCTCGTGGCTAACCTAGGCCAGAGCGGTCTTATCTCTAAGGAAGGTATTGCTTATCTAATGGAGCAGGCTTTGCTTGGTACAGTGCCGCGCAAGGTGGCTGAAAGCTTTGTCCGCGAACAGGGCCCAAGCCAGGAAGAGATTGCTCTTGCCCAGCAACAGGCTCAGAACGAGGCTATGGCTCTCCAACAGAACCAACAGGCCTACGAGCAGAACCCGGTGCCTTATGAGGTTGATAATGTCATGCAGAACAATAGCCCAGAAGAAGTTGACGAGATTATTGACGGCTTAGCTGGCGGAGAACCTATCCAGAGCGACGCCGAGATGGAGGCGTCGATGTCTAGAGGCCCTCAGGGCGTAGATATGGAAATGCAGGATGGGGCTATGTCGACCGGCTTAGCTGGTTTAACCCCTGATACTGGCGGAGAGTACGCAAACCCGAACTCAATGATTTAGGAGGATAAATGCAAATACTTTACCATGATGATAATGCTCAGGTAGAGGTTGCCTCCTCTGTTGACCAATACAAAGGCTTTTTCTCCGCCGAAGTCGGCGGGGTTAAAGTCCCTCTTGAATATGATTCAATAGATTTTATCAGTTGCGGTCAGGTCGCTAGCACTCCTTCGATTTTGATGATTAGTGGTGACGCATATAGATACCCGGAGGGGCATCTTGTCAGAGCTAAGGAGAAGCTTGAGGGCGAAGACGCTTCTGGTATAGAGATAGGGATGCACGAGGATGATAACCAGGTCGAGCTCAAATCTTCGGTCGACCAATATGGCGGGTTCTTCTCTGCTGAGGTTGGTGGAGTCAAACGCCCGATCGAATACGACAATATTAACTTCATTAATTGTGATGAGGTTAACTCCTCTGCCTCCATCATCGATGTTTCGGACAAAGCTGGCTATCGTAAGCCAGACGGTCATTATGTTGAGGCTAAGAAGATTTTAGGCGGCGAGGACGGCGATGCTATGGGGGTCTTGATGCACGATGACAAGAACCTGGTCCGCGTCCACTCTTCTATCGACCAGTTCAAGAACTTCCTTGCTGACTACCGTAATGGTGTTTACTTGCCGATTGAGTTTGACCAGATTGACTTTATTAACTGCGACCAGGTCGTATCGCATCCGATTATCGTAGATAACGGTGATAATATCGGTTACTACTTCAGCGATGGCTTCCAGGAGCATGTGTTCGACGAATACCCGATGTTTGACAGCGAAGAGGTTGTTATGCGTGATTTGCCAGAGTGGGCTGGAGAAGGCCAGTACGAAGCGTATGAGAACAAAGATGCAATCGCTAACTTTGACAATGCTTCTCTGGGTACGCGGAACCATGTGCCAATTCAGATTGGTCAAGATTATTACTTAGCAGACGAGATTTTACCTGCTGAGGATTTTGAATAATATAATGAAGGTATGAAATGTAACGACGATTACCTGATTGTCGAAGTGCCGCAAGACGGTAGTTGCGCCAATCATTCCTGTAACTGTGGTGGTTTAACTAAGACGGTCATCCCCGCTGCTCTAGGCGACGACAGCGCTGAATCAGACGCTCGCCCGAAGAACGGGGCTTTTTGTAATAAAATTGTTGAATACGAAGCCAATGGAGCAGTGTATATCTACAGTGGGGATGGCCTCTTCACGAAAATAAAAGAAGGATCGAATCATGGCGAAGATCAAACAAATTGAGATGAAATTGCCAAGAGAACCTCGTAAAAAACCTGTTAAGAAACCTAAAGAGAAAATGTCTGAAAAGATTGTTAAAAAGACGAAGAGTCTTGCTGATATTATCACTGCTGTTAGCATTATTGGCGCAGCTCTTCTTGGCGTTGGAAGCTGGATAGTTACGACTATTAATAAGGACGTAAACGATAAGTTAGATACGATTATCACGAAAGTCGACACGGCTGAACAGAATGCTACGCGCAGCCAGCTACTTACGCTTATGAGTGATTACCCAGACAATGAGAGCGAGATACTGAAAGTCGCCCAGTATTACTTCCATGACCTGAACGGTGATTGGTATATGACTAGTTTGTTCACTAAGTGGGCAGACGAGCGCGGTATTGATGTGTCTGACATCGTTTCCATTAAGGGCAAGTGACTTCTAAAAATATTACCTGTGGGGAGGCATAAGTTATACTAGAAGTATGAATTTTGATGACTTTTCATATACAGAGAATGACCGCCGATACATAAATCCGCAGGTCTCTCTCGATGAGCAGAATGCGTTTATCGACAATCTGCGTAACATGCAGAAGACGAACACTGCTCAGATTACCCAAGATACGCGCAATCTGGGTACGCAGGTACCAAGTAATCTCGGTGGGCTCACTGGCGGAACGAGCTACTTCACTTCTCGCTACCAGACCCCGCAGATGAATTCTATGGTGTCAGATTTACGATCTACGGCTCAGGCAAATGCCTTGACCACATTAATGAGCAACGAGGTTGCAAAGGCCCAGAAACGCTATAACGACGCATATAGGGCCGCTAAGAAGCGTGCTGCGAAGAGCGGCGGCGGCAATTCTCTCGCTGATTTATTGAAAGCCTTAGGCGTGAAAGAAAAAGACGATGGCTCCAGTGGCCCACAAAAACTAGTTCCAGGATGGGATGAGACTGGGAAAGTCAAAGATATTGAGAGCTTGCCATGGGATGACCCAGATAAGCTAGGTGACTATATCAGAGAATATTATTTTGACCAACACGAAAAGGGACGATTGTAAGATGGCCGAAGATAGCAAAAATTACCTTGGCGCAGGTAAGAAATATTATGGCGAAGAGGATGTTTATCTCGTCGTGGGCGAAAACGGTGGCTACGAAGGAACCGTTACATATCCAAAAGGCGGCTCTCTCTATGAGAATGCTCGAAGGAATATTAACGCTGGTACAGATAATTATGTCTACAAGACTAATAAAGAAGGTGATGAGATTTACACGCCAGTTTCAGAAGCTAAGGCTACAACAACGATCGACCCTGTCACTGGCACCATAACGGTCACTGGTCCAAAATGGCTCACTAGCCAAATCGTCAATTCGGATAGTTTTAAGAAGAATTATTCAGAGAACAGCGCACTGCTTGGTCTTGTTAATCTTTTCCGCAATGACCCAACTGCGACAATCACTGACCCGACTACCGGCAATCCGATTAAGGTTACTGATGCTATCAAAACTTTCCAAGACAGTATGGAAAATTACTCCAACACTTTTGCCGCCATTGAGCAGTTTAAGAAAAACACTGCGTCTAAGTACGGGGTGAACTTTACGGACGAAAATGTCTATATCGCCAATAACTTCCATAATAAGGACGACTACAATAAGAGCGGCGTCATTTATGTCCCAGACTGGGCAAAAGATATGTATGACTGGGGTGGCCTAGACTCTTGGGATGAGAAGAATGGCACCGTAAGCGCCGAAGACTTCTTTACTAAGGCTTATGCTCAGGATTTTGATAACCCGACCGCCAAGAAGCTTCAGGATGAGGCCCTATCTCGCATGGAGGGGTTCTTGAATTATAACGTCTACGACCCTAGTGATGAGGAGGACGCTAAGGCTCGGCAAGAGGTTATGGGGGATGAGAGCTATGCTTCGGAGTTGGCTCGTACGATGCAGATGTATAGTATCGTGTCGCAGAATAAACCAGAGACGTCCGCTATGTTTGATATTGCTATGTTCTCTGCTAGTGCCATCTCCAACTTTATCGGAGACCTCGGTAACGCTGGGTATAATATCTCGAAGACAATTACTGGTGCGTTTGAAGGAGTAGCCGATTTCGCTCTTGACGCCATGGGCGTAGACGAAGATGACCGTGGTGGCCTTTCTTTCATATTCCTTGCTAACCCAGCCTATCTTGGCGGCTTCATCTTGGGTGAAACGATGAACTTTGTCAGAGATGGTGGTGACTTAGGGAAGTTTATGAACGACCTTCAGGCCGACACGGACGCTATGTGGCAGGGTAAATTGGCCGATCAGTTTGTTGCACAACGGGATGAGTTAAACGCTCTTTTCGATGAGTTTAACGCGCGAAACGCCATGCTTACTGGCGCTTGGTCTAGCGGTGAGGTTGTTGGCCATATCGCCTATAAGATTGCTGAGAATATCGTGTTACTCAACACCGTTGGTGGTCTTATCGGTAAAGGCATTGCTGGAATTGGCACAACTGGGTCTGGTATCGCTTCGTTTATGGCAAAGGCTATGTCTGACAAGGCTGTCGTTAATGTGTTTAAGACGCTTGGCTTCGCGGGCAACGTCGTGGCCCAGGGCTTCCTCGAGACGTTTATTGACGATGGGCAGTTGCTTGATAAGGCTATTGCCAGTGGCGAGATGACTCCAGAGTTGTGGGATAAGGTCAAGTCTAATGTCATCTGGAACGCAGTCGGTGAGGCTAGCGGTTTCGGCGCGAGCAAGGGTATCACATGGGTTCTCTCTAACACCACTCCAGGTAAGGCTATTTCTGTTGCGGCCACAAAAGGCACAGCGAAGATTGCGAAATACAAATATGCTGGGCTCCATAAGTTCTTTACTTGGCTTAATAAAGGGAACTGGAGCGAAACAGTCGGAGCGACTGCTGAGGGCAGCGGCAAGGTAATTGCTGAAGCCGGCGCACTCGGAAAGTTCAACACTAGCATGTATGCTGTGTTATCTGAGGCTGCTGACACTATTTCAAAGATTCCGATTTTTAAGGAGCTTGATGAGGCTAGCTACGAGGCCATCAACAACGCGTGGGAGATTGTCTTTGGCGACAAAAACGTGTTGAAGCTCGTCTCTGAAGAGACGGCAGAAGACACCGCAGAGACTATTGAGAAGACTGCATCTGAGGTGTCTGAGGATACAGCCAAGGCATCTGAGGCTAGCGTTTCTGAGACTATTAATAAGAACTACGAAGCTCAGCGCAAGGCGGTGATGATGCGTATGAATCTGGAGAACCAGATCGACGCAATCAATAAGGGTGTTTCAATTAAGATGTCCGAGATAAACACCTTCGCTGGCGACAGTTATACTGAATATGCAGAAGCCCAAAACAAGGTTGCTATGCTCGAGCAGAGGAACAAGAAGCTCACCTTCCGTGAAGGTGGTAGCATCGCAACGAAGGAGTCTAGCGAATACTTAAGCTACAAGATGCAGATTACTCGCTACTCTAACCGTATTAAGCAGGTCGAGGACCTTATGGCTACTGGCATGAGCAAGGGCAAGGCTGTCGCTACTGCTCATATGGGCAACATTGAGAATTACAATAAAAGCGTTGAATACCTCGCTGCTATGCAGAAGAAAATGGGTGAGTTGAGCCAGCAGCTAGGCGGTGAGCTTAAGGCTGCCCTGGATGACCTCTTCCCGAAGATGGCTCGCTACAACCAGGCTATCGATGATTATATGATGGTTCATGGCTATTACACTAAGGAGCAGGCTAAGCAAATCATGGATTGGCGTGCAAGTGGCGTCTTCGGCGAGAATGGTAACGAGTTTATCCACACGGCCCGTCTGTTTGAGGGCAAAGAGGTGGAAGATGGCGTAAAGACCTTTGTCCATGAGCTAGAAAACCCGGCTGCTTTCGCCACCAAGATGGTCGCAGAAGATTCCCAATTCTTGAAGCCAGGTAACATCAACGACTCGTTTGTCGATCCAAATATGGTGCTTTATGGCCGTCTCCGCGCTTCGGCTGCTGTTGCACAGGGGCAAGAGATGGGACGTGCCTTAAATGCAATCTCACTTCCTACTCGTCAGCTTAAAGGCTTTAATCTTGATGGTACAAGTCAATATGAGGCTCAGATTATTACTAAGAATCTCAAAGAGTTACAGAAAGACTTTGGCAGCGCGTTTGATGCTAAAAATGGCAAGATACTTGGTGATGCGGTAAAGGAAGCTTTCGTTGAGGGCAACCTTATGAAAGAGGGCATCAGCAAGGTCCGCATGTCCGCTGGGGCTCAGGCAGACGCCGAAGTAAAAACTGTCGAGAAGGAGATGTCCGAGACGCAGAAGCGTATCACTAAGCTTCTTGATAAAAATAAAACGGCGCAGAATGCGTATGTCGATGGCATGGATGACGCTGCTCTTAATGGCCTGTTGTTAGCGGCTCCAGACGGTACGAACGTGCCTGTATTCAATATGTCCGGCCTCAAGGCGAACTCGTTTAATGATTGGTACAATGGCCTACCTCCAAAAGCGCAATCCATTGTTAAGAGCAAGATAAAAGGTCAGGGCGTAGACGTTTCAGACCTTGGCACGCGTGTTCGTGGAAACACCGAGTTTATTAACACTCTCAAGAAAGTCTCTAAAGCCGACCCGGAGTTTGCCCCTAACCTTAAGAGGGCATACATTAAGAGCGATGCTGGCAAGGCAATCCGTGATACAGAGCAATATCAGAACTTTATCCGTTCGCGTGCTGAAGCTGATTTAAGTGCTACGCAGAAGACGCTCCTCGCCTCCGATCAGAAGAAGTATGCTTTTCTACAAGAAAAGCTCGCTAAAGCACAGGCTAAGGCTGACGGGCTTAAGGTTGATTTCAAAGACTACAAGACGTTTGGCGAAGATTTCGTAGCCCAAATTAAAGAGACGTCTAGCTCTGTCATAGAGAAGATGGCTTCAACTCTTAAAAATAATGAGACTTTCCAAGGGCTCGTTAAGAGACTCGAAGAGGCTGGGGTAGAAACCGCGGACGCAGAACGGTATGTCATTCTTCAACAGCTTAGTAGCATGAAGAAGGGGAGCTTCTCTGCTGCGTTGCTCAAAAGTAGCGGCGACAAATATAGCATTGCTCAAAACCTTGCTCGAAAGAGTTATGGCAAGGCTCTTGGAGACAAATACTTTACTGATTTGTCTAAGACTATTGGCAGCGGCCTCGAGGAAGAGATTGGATCGGAATTCCGTAGGCTCTCTGGGCAGCTTTCGAAAATTGTTCCAAGCGACACGCTAGACATGGAATCTTATTGGAATGCCATCGAGAAGGAGATGAATGACATTGAGGCGATGGGCATTAGGTCTAGGAATGGCAAGCTTTATCTGGACGACATTAAGGGCAAGCGCCATGTTGTGCAATTAGTGGATAATGATGGCGTGATGCGTTTTTATGAGACTGATCCATTGTACGCCGAGCTAACCAACTGGCAGCCAAGCTACTTCACTGACAGCACGAATCGTATAGCCGACGCTATCTTGAACTTCAACTCGAACTCGAGTGCATTGTTCCGTTGGGGTACGACCGGCATTGATATTCCATCTTATATTAACCAGTGGTTCCGCGACCCTATCAACGCTATTATCGTTGGCGGCGCAAAACCGTTTACCGACTTAGGCACTGGTGGCTTTAAGAGTTTCGCTGCGTCTGTCGCGTCAGATTCTATCCCATTTGGACAAAAGTTCTTCGGTAAGTACGCCACTACTCAGATTACCCAGGAAGTCATCGACTCGACATTTGAGACTACCGAAGCTGGGCTTAAGGCTGCATATGGGGCTGATTGGCTAGATGGCCTAAAGACTTCTGCTACGAAGGGTATGACTGGTGAGGCAGCGAATGCCGCCTACAAGCGTGCTGTCGTAGAGTTCGCTGTTGGCGAAAGCGGCTATGAGGCATTGCCGGGCTTAGGCGGTATCACTGAAGCTCAGTTCTATCGTGCTACTGAGAGCGGGAATGCTTTAAGCTCTACTACTTTGAAGGAAGTCCGCAAGGAAGAATACGAGATTGCGCTTAATAAAGGTTTGAGCAAAGAAGAACAAAAGCAATTTGCTCGTCAATATTCTAGAATGCGCCAGGGCTTCGATAACTTCTTTGAGAATACTTCTCGTGGTAACTGGCGTGAGTCCTTCCTTCGTAAGTCTGTTTATACCTCGCAGTACAAGAATGCTGTTGAGTCTGGTATGTCTATGCAAGAGGCAAAGGTGTGGGCTACTCGATATGCGCTAGATGCTACGACCGACTTCGGCCGCTCGTTCGCATTTGGCAACCGCTTCATTAAGAGTGTTCCTTATCTCGGCGCCGCTATTAACGGCCAGAAGTCATTTATCCGCTTACTTGAGCTCGACCCAGCCGGTGTGACCGCCCGTCTATCGTTTGGTTTAATTCTTCCTTATATGGGCTTCTTATCTGAAAGCCTTAGCGACCCTGCTAACCGCGAGGTCTACAAGAATATCAAGGAATATGAAAAAGAGGACAGCGCCATCTTTGTGTATAAGGGTTCTAAGATTCAAATCCCAATCCCACAAGAGTTGTCTGGTTTCCTCGCTCCGTTCCGCCATTTTGTGGAGAAGGCTGCAGACGCGCAAGATGCTTCTTGGCTTAACTTGGTTACAAGTGACGCTCTAGGTCTCTTCCCATTAGACCTTTCTGGCTTCGCCGACTTAGATGCGAATGACCTCTTAACCGATGACCAAGATACTGGCATATGGTCTCATATTAGCCGCGGCGTAGAGAAGGCTGCCTCTTCGTTGATGCCACCTTCAGTTAAAAGTGCTTACATGCTTATGAGCGGACGCGACCCATATACTGGCCGTGAGATTGATACTAGCTATGTTGTCATTACTGAAGACGGTGAAGAGATTATGGACAGCACTAAGAGTGGCATTGCCAAGTGGCTCAGCGAAACCACAGCGAAGTGGGGATGGAATTTGACCGCTTCGGCTGCTCAGAAGGTTCTTCAAAACTTTCTCGGCCGTTCTACCTTATCAGTTCTTGATGGCGCCGTTGGTACGCTGTCGGGTGGCGTAGATATGGAGGCGTTTGCTGAGGAAATGGCTGAACAGGTGTCAAAGCCTGTTGACGGCGGCTCTGACTATAACGAGGCCCGATCGAATTGGACGAACGCTATTAATCTCGCCTATGCAAAACGCGAAGAGCTTATCAATGATGATGGTCTCCAAAAAGCCCTAGCTGTTATGCGTGACGAGAACTGGGACACATACAACGCAGAGAAGCGCCAGGCAGCCTTCCAGACCTATAAGACTAAGATGGATGAGTACGCCAAGTTCGTATTGGATATCGCCAAGAATATGAAGGAGAAATACCCAGACCAGTACACGAGCACCAGAGTGGCTCAGATTGTCAGCCTACTTACGATGCCTACTGGGGTAAATTACAACGATACTGATTACTCGCAGGAACTTCAGAAGGATAGCTACTACGACTCTCGCAATGCCGCGATTAACACCCTTCTCCGTATGGGCTTCCCGCTTGAGACTTCGGATGTCAGTATTCTTGGTCAGGGCTACTATGACAAGTATGGCCAGTATCAGTTTAAGGTTAACACTCCTTATGAGATACAATATCTTCAGAGTGCTAAATATGGCACGACCGACCAATTCCAGTCCATGATTAAAGAGGCCCTGAAGGCTGCGGACATCAAGTCTGGCACCATGTGGGAAGGCTACTACAAGGCTAAAGACAAAGGCAAAGCAGCCCTTAAGGAGTACCAGAGCGCATGGAACGCTCAGGTCGTTAAGGCGCTTTATCCAATAATTAGCCGTTATGGCGCGAACTCAGTATTGAACGACAGCGCCACTCGCGACTTATTAGAGGATTACATCTTCGTAAGCAACCCATATAAGAAAAAGCAATATCTATACCAAATCTTTGGAGGAAACCAGTAATGTTTAGTCAGCAAGAGTTAGAGAACAGGATAAACTCAGCCAACGAAGCCTTCGTGACTGGGGATGAGGTTCCGAACGCTCCACCTGATCCGAACGCAAAGCCAGAGGAGACGGTGGCAATCGGCACTGGCGAGCCTGTCGATATTTATCGTCTTAATGCCAATGCTCGATACGAAGAGTCTCAGAAGTCCCGTCCAAAGGGGAGTTCCAAGTTGGTCAAAGCCGTCACGAAAAGCATCATCGACGGCGATGGCTACGCGGACGGGCTGGCCCGCGCCAAACGGAGAGCAGAAGATGATAGTGATATGCTAGCATCAAAGGGCGAGAAGGCTCGTGCTAAGATGATGAGACTCCAATATATGGAAGAGCATTTCTTGCCAGCCGTCGAAGCCGTGGTAAACTATACAAGTCCAGATGAGTTGTTGAATTGCCGAGAAGCTCTTTCTGCTTTAGATGAGATGGCACTAGGCGACGGCGCCATGAAGGGCTATACCGCTTCATATGTGCGTCAGGCTTATAAGAACCAGCTCGGGCAGAAACAGGGGGAGAGCGACCCGGCTGTGGTTGACGCTGTAAGGCGTATCCTTATGCTCGTAGATGATGACCAGTATCGGACTGCTGTTGGATTAGCTAAGAAGATTAAGAAGAGTATCGATGACGGCGAGAACATCGCCAGCGATGATGATTACTCTCTTATTGGTCGCGTGGTCGCCTACGCTAACTAAATTTTATTTACTATATTCTACGCCGTTTATAATAGGGGTATGAGTTTATGTAATATGTGTGGCGGACCACTAATGGGATGCGGGCACTGCGGCCAGTGCCAACCTGATTGTGGGTGCAAAAAGAAATGCCCTACACCATGTGGCTGCCCTGAACAAATCCTTTCCATAGAGGCCGATACAGCTCGTCCAGCCTATCTACGCTTCAACCTAGGCGGTCGTTCCGTATGGTACGACTTTACTAGTGTCGTGAAGAACGCAGAGACTTGCACGACGCTGAAACCAGACATCACTGCACGCTCGCTTATCTACGACGCAGAGTGTGGTCGCCAGGTTATTACAGCTACTGAGCTTGGCTCAATCCTCCACTTAGCCGATATTGGTGATATCGATGCTACGACGATCAAAGATAACGCCATCCTCGTTTACAAGAAGGATGCCGATTGCGGCGAGAACTGCGATGGCAAGAATGGTTGGGTCGGTCTAGACCCGAGCGAAGAGCCGGACGATAACCTCGACTACATCCTTGGCTCTGACAACAATGGCAAAGTAAAAAGCTTACAGCCTCCGACAGCGACTAATAAATATCGCTATCTTGCCTGGGCTGCCGGCAACAAGGCATCATGGACCCGCCCTACGACGGTTGCAACTGCGCCGCGTGACCCGGATGATCCGAATAAGGTATGGCGTGTTTATATGGACCCGGCCACAGAAGAGCTTGTGGTGGTTAAGGAGGACGCATAATGAGCAACATAGATGATTTCTACCGCAAAGAATGCGAGAAGATTGATCCGAATTGCATAGACGCTTACATGGACTATCGCCTAGATGAAGAGAACCCGACTGGGCTCTGTATCCAAACCCCATGGGGCGGCGAGTGCTTAGACTTAACAAGCATTGTCAAAGCCGGGGAAACGGTTACCCATCTTCACCTTACTCCAGAGGGCGATCCAAGCTGTCTGCAGTTTGAGCGTGAGGACGGCCAGTCCGATTGTATCCATGGCGATGACTTGTCTCGCATCATTTCGATGGAGTATTTGAAGGATGTAGACCAAGATACCCCTCCAGTTAACGGCGATGTTTATATGTATAGCGATGGCAAGTTTTACACATTTAACTTGCAGCAATATATGGATAATACCGCTCAGACTATCAACAATTTGCAAGCTGCTATTCGCCAGCTTCAGGTTCTATTACAATACTGGCATGTTCCAGATGGTGCGCCAGCCGATGCTAAGATTATGCTCGGTAACATCAACCTGTATTCTGACACTGGTGCAACGATTAATAGTTCTGGCGTTGTCACCACGCTCGATAAGAGCCATGGTATTTATGGCCACGACTTAGATGTTGATAAAGCTCAAGATGAGATATTTGGATAAAGGAAAGGAAAAATATGAGTTGTAATTGCGAACACGGCAAAAACAATGTAAAAACGGTCAAGATAGCTGATGTCGCTATCGACAACCTCAATTCGCTCCCAGATTACATTCTGGCGGAGCGTGACTTATTAGATGAGAGCACGGGCGAGACTAAGCGTACGCTAGTCCGTGAGCCAGCGGATAAGCTATTCCCTACTGGCAGCAACGACAACGTTGTTGGCGAATCTATTAATAACCTTGCTATCACGGTGCCTGAAGGTCAGGTGCGTGCTGGCTATATTAAGAACGAAGTTGGCCTTAACACCATGCAGTATGCCGGCACAGATCATGCTGCGGTATTCTTAATGCTCGGTCTCCACACTGATAACATTATGCGTATCCAGAATACTGGTTTCGTCAATATCCCAGAGCGCCACTCCTACATCGTAGATGCCCAGTATTACTTAGGCGAAAACGGCGAGCCTGTGACAGATGCTACTATCACTGGCCAGAAGCTGTTTATCCCTATCAGCAATACAAAGCTTGCGATAAATATGTAATCATTCCAAGAATACCCTTCGGGGTATTTTTTGGCGGTCATAAACGGCGGTAGGTATAATAAAAATATGAACAACGAAATTTCGAATAAACCTTGCGGCTGCGGTAACTGCGAGCCAATGTGCACCACTTGCGGTCGTCCGTGGGTCGTTTGTAAAGGCGAATGCGGTTGCAATAAGCCTTGCTGCAATAAAGTTAACTTCTGCGAATATGGTCGTGCGGTGCCAGGCTGTATCCGTGAGCGCGCCCCTGAATGCCCAATGCAGGCGGTTATCCCGAGCGTAGTGGTAGAGAGCGTGTCTAATCTTAAGAACTTAGCTGACTGCTTCGTGCATGTCACGAATATCAACACCACTTTCTATATCGATGACAAGCATCGTACAACGCTCGTTTGGGCTGGCCCGGTTGAGGTTGATAACTATGATATCAGCGAAAATCCATTGGGCCTTCGCTCTCAGATCGTATATGACTTCGCCAACAATCTCGCTGCGTATTATAACGCGACCGGCGAATATAGATTGATTATCCTGCACGAAAACTTATAAGAGGTAGACAATGCCTAAATGTGAAAAAGATTGCAACACCCCAAAGGTGCTAGAGATTCATAACCATGAGTGCCCGGTACTTTTCCACAGAGTGATAGTACCGGCCGCCATGGGAGACGACGAGACTAACCCGCCACGCAACGGGCAGTATCGTAACGTTTTACTTGTCTATGAAGCAAATGGGCATGTTTATCTGTTTTCCTCAGACGGCATCCCGACCTTCATCTCTGACGGCAAGACTAGTGGAGTTGAAGACTATGAAGAGCTTTTGAATAAGCCACTGATTAATGGGCATGAACTGATTGGCGACTCTTCTCTAGAGGACATTGGAGTCACTGATGCGATAGATGACGCCTTAGAAGACTACACGCCGACTTCTGACTTAGCGGCTGTTGCCCTTTCTGGCGATTATAATGACCTGTCTAATACCCCAACCATCCCAGTAGTCAACGATGCGACGCTTACGATTACTCGCAATAACACTTCTGCTGGTACTTTTACGGCTAACTCCGCTACCAACACCACTATCGACATCGCGGTGCCGACGAAGACCAGCGACATATTAAATGACTCTGGCTTCATTACGAATACGGTTAATAACCTGGTGAACTACTACACGAGGTCAGAGACTGATGCTGCTATTAGCGTAGAAACCGCTAACCGTTCCAGCGCAGACCAAAGCTTGCAGGAGCAGATTGATGCGATTTCTTCTTCCTCTGACGTTGTCGACGTGGTTGGGACTTATGCAGAATTGCAGGCGTACGACACTTCGAAGCTCCACGATAATGACATCATCAAGGTGCTAACCGATGAGACGCACGACGATGCTATCAGTTATTATCGCTGGGATGATACAAATGAGGTCTTCACTTATATCGGTAGCCAAGGTCCGTTCTACACCAAGAGCGAGACCGATGCCACATTCGTTCCTCAGACTCGTACGGTAAATAACAAAGCCCTAAGCACGGATATCACCTTAACGGCTGCTGATGTTGGTGCGCTTCCAGATTCGACTGTTATTCCAACCGTTAATGACGCCCTCCTCACGATTCAAAAAGAGGGTGCGACGATTGGTACATTTACTGCGAACTCTGCGACGGGTGCGACCGTAAATGTGGTAGAAACCGATCCAACCGTTCCATCCTGGGCGAAACAGCCAACGAAGCCGACATATTCTTACTCAGAGATTACGAATAAACCAACCATCCCATCAAAAACGTCGGACCTGATAAACGATGGCGATGATGGAACTTCTACTTATATGGAGGCTGACCAGTTGGCGACCGTAGCCACAAGTGGCGATTATGATGACCTCTTAAACAAGCCTACAATACCGGCTGCTCAAGTTAACTCAGACTGGAATGCTAACAGTGGTGTCGCTCAGATTCTTAATAAACCAACACTCGCAACAGTAGCAACGACCGGCAGCTACAATGATCTTACCGACACCCCTACTATCGATTTCGAATTAGTCGAGATGTCTTATGGTGAGAGCAACGCATGGACAAAATTTATTAACGCATATCGCGGTCATAAGATTGTTTATTGCCGCGCATCTTCTAATTCCAACCCAGCCACTGGCACGCAGGGGCGTAAAGCCTTCATGGCTTATGTCAACAACGCCGAGAACCCAACCGAAGTAGAGTTCCAATATGTCCGTTCGGTTAGCACTAAGACCGCATCTCAACCAGTTGACCAGGTGTACGTCTACAAGCTCACCTCTGCTAACGGCGGCACTTGGACCGTGCAGACTAGAGATATGGGGCCAAAGCTCGCGCAGGGCACCAACACTACTGTGAGTTATTCTAATGGCACATATACGATTAGTGCCGCCCAGCCTACAGTCAACGACGCCACGCTCACGATTCAGAAGAATGGTACAGACGTCGCTACGTTTACTGCAAATGCCTCATCTAATGTGACCGCAAACATCGCAGTGCCAACAGCGACCTCTGACTTGACGAACGACAGTGGATTCATTACAACGATTACTAAAATAACTAACGCGGAAATTGACGCGATAATGGGAGTTTCATAACATGCAGGAAGATGAGTCCTACCTCAATAAGCGTGGGCTTACCCACTTCTGGGAGAACATCGACGCGCTGAAGCAGGATAAGCTTACTGCCGGCGCTAATATTACTATTGCTAGCGATAACACTATTAGCGCATCTCAGCCTACCGTCAATGACGCCACATTAACTATTCAAAAGGAAGGAACTTCGGTTGGCACGTTCACGGCTAACGCCTCTACTAATTCCACCGTGAATATTATTGAGACCGATCCGACCGTCCCTGCTTGGGCTAAGGCCTCTTCTAAGCCTACCTACACTTGGACTGAGATTACCAACAGACCAACCAATGTCTCTGCTTTCACGAACGATGCTGGATATTTGACCTCTGTTCCGACAGCTACGACGAACAGCTTAGGCGTAGTTCAGGTAGGCTCAGGCCTCGCCATCTCTAGCGGCGGTGTGCTTTCTGCCACCGGCGGCGGTACGGCAGATGATGTAGCTTGGGGCCACATTACTGGCACAATGACCGACCAAACCGACCTCACGAACGCCTTAGCGGCCAAAGCTGACAGTTCTAGCCTTGCTGCTGTCGCCACAAGCGGTTCGTATAACGACTTAACGAACAAGCCGACTATTGGCAATGCTACGCTCACAATCCAAAAGAACGGCACTTCTGCCGGTACATTCACCGCTAACGCTACAAGCAATAAGACTATTAATATTACCGTACCTACCACGGCGGCCGATGTCTCCGCTCTCCCTGCTTCCACGAAGTACGGTGCGAGCATCGCAGTTAGCATCAATACTACTGATTATAAGGTTACAACCACTCTTAAAGACCAGGACGGCAACACTCTTGGCACGGCTCAAGTAATTGACCTTCCGCTCGAGTCAGTTGTTGTTAGCGGCTCTTACGATAGCACAAATAAGAAGATTATCCTTACTCTTCAGAACGGTAACACGATTGATATCCCTGTCGCTGACCTTGTGGCTGGTCTCCAGAGCGAGATTACGAGCACAAATAAATTGAGCTCTGACCTCGTAGATGATACGAACCATACACACAAGTTCGTCACGGCCGCTCAGATTACAAAGCTCAACGGCATTGCAGCTGGTGCCGAGGTAAACGTCCAGTCGGACTGGAACCAGACGACTACGACGGCTGACGATTATATTAAGAACAAACCGTCTATCCCTACGAAGACTTCTGACTTAACTAACGATAGCAATTTCGTCTCTGATGCTAGCTATGTCCATACGGACAATAACTACACCACTGCTGAAAAGAACAAGCTTTCTGGCATTGCAGCGGGCGCCGAGGTAAACGTTCAGGCTAACTGGACCCAGACTACTACAACTGCGGATGACTACATCAAAAATAAGCCAACTCTTGCAACGGTGGCTACTTCAGGCTCATATAACGACCTGTCGAACAAGCCAACTATCCCGGCCGCTCAGGTACAGTCTAACTGGACGCAGACCACAACCACTGCTGTCGATTACATCAAAAACAAGCCGACGCTTGCCACGGTTGCTACGAGTGGCAGTTACAACGACCTAAGCAATAAGCCTACTATTCCAACGGTGAATAACGCGACACTAACCATTCAGAAGAATGGGACCAACGTTCAAACCTTTACTGCCAACCAAGCAACAAATGCTACTGCTAATATTGCGGTGCCTACAAAAACTTCCGACATCACTAACGATTCTGGCTATATAACTTCTAGCTCTCTGAACTCTTATCTGCCGCTAGCTGGCGGAACAATGACTGGGGCGACCTATGGGTACTTCCCAGCAACGGCCAGCACGATGGTCGGCAACGAGTACAATATCTTGCTTAACGGTGGGAATAGATACACTCTTACGCAAAGCGGTACGGGCACATTAACTGAAACACAAGTAAAAGGGCTATTCGATGGCGCGCTTGCTCCGCAATATTCTAGCAATGGCGTTGATCCGAACGACCCATATGTATTATTAATTGAAGGCCTACCTAATGTTCACACGCAGACTGGTGGCGTATTCGGATGGACCTGCAGATACTGGGTGCCGACGCATTTCAAGGTGGAATTTTACGATTCCTATAATTCCCACGGCTGGGTTACGGCTGTAGAAAAAACCAACACGCCAACGAAAGAGTTGTTCGTGGATATATACAGAACCCTTCATGGCGGCGCATACACGAAGATAAGAATAACGATATACGACAGTAACGGCGAGGTTGGAGCAAATGGACATAGAAAATGGGGGATTAGCGAGATATTCTTCTGCCATCCTGAAGCTATAACCCCCTATGAATATGCCAATGTTAACAAAGCAAATATTGCAACGAAAGATGCTAACGGCGATGTCATAACCACTACATATGCCAAAAAGACTGAAATCCCTACTGTCAATAACGGCCAACTTACTATCCAAAAGAATGGCTCTAACGTAGCAACATTCACCGCTAACCAGTCGGGCAACTCTACTGCTAATATTAGTGTGCCTACGAAGACTTCTGATATAACAAATGATTCAGACTTTACGACTACTGCTACTGCTCAAGAGTTTGCTATCGGCCAAGGCTCGACCAACCCAGTATTTGACGACATGACGCCAGTCAGAACCATTGAATGGGATGTGTCTGATACGACCTACCGTCCTATTTACCAGATGGCTAACACTGGTTGGACTTACATCAATATGGATATTACGGTGGCTTATCGCATCACCGTTACTGGCACGAACATCCATTCCATTACTGATGTGGTCGATAGGTGGTTTAGTCCAGCCTCATACCCATTAACAAGTATGATGTGCCGCACGCTTTCGAACTCTGCGGCCACTACTGGTCTGAAATACTTAAGGGCAGTTTATCCAACTTCTAGCTATGTCAACAACGCTTCTTACCCTCTAGGCGTAGAAGTCGAGATGCATAATACTACCGCACGTCATATTAAAGTGGAAGTGTTCAAAGACAACTCCCAAGTCACTTGGAACACTACTAAGCCAAGCGGCTCGATTTATGTTAACTCTACCTACAACGGCAACCGTAACCTCGAAGTTTATGCAACTAGAGGTTGGAGATTCCACCAGCCATCACAAATGTACGCGAACAGCGCTGGCCAAGCGAGCTATATCGCAGACTTTGAAGCAGCAAGCATCGCAGCGGGCGAGCTCAAATCTGGCGCTACGGCCCTTGTGGCTGGGCATTATGCCTTCTTAGCGGATGACGGATTCGTTTATGATATCAGCGACACCACTCATAATATCGCCATGGGTGAATCTAAGGTCGGCTTTATAAGTTCAGCAGTAGCTGCGAATACGGCTATTAGCTGGACTTACTGGCGCACTATTTCTCGTCCAAGTGCTACTCAGGTCAACTACATCCCGCACGATACTCTCGCTCTTGGCAACAGAGTCTTCCTACGCTGTACAATCGATTCTAGTGGCAACATCCACTCGGACAACTACCTCGCAACGTCGATGACGGCTGGCTATACCTGGATGCCGTTCGGCTGGGCTCGCTCTACGTCTCAGATTTATGTTGACACTCGTTTTCCAATGTTCTATACCCTGGACTCTAGTGGTAAACTTTCTCACATTAATGGCAAAGCCGTAGCTGGCACTACCTACACTGCAGGTAGCCACATCAATATTTCTGGTAGCACAATCTCAGCTAAAGACTATGTACATTCAGAAAACCCAGTTTCTACCTCTTCGGTCACACCGATCGTTACCGGCTCAATGATTACAAATGGTACAATTACAGCAGATAAGCTAGCAGCAGGTGCAACTATCCAGCTTACGCTGTCTACCTCAGATATCGGCGAGGGCGCTGCCCTTGCAGCTAACACGTTATATGGAGTTTATCTATAATGGCTACATACATCAAAACCCTCAAAGAAGATAACGGAGACATCACTTACCCCCAGACTATTGGGGGCGCGGTGCTCCTAACAGGCGGCGGAGACCTAGAGTCGACTCTTGCTGCTAAGGCTGACCAGACCGCCGTGAATAATAAGATTAGTGTGGGCGATGTACAGGGATCAGACCTTTCTGCAAATGCAAAGTTGGCGATATTGAATATGACCTACCCTGTTGGTTCAATCTTTATGTCAGCCACACTGTCTACTGCAGCTCAAGTCGCTACTGCTATGGGCGGAACATGGGTCGCCTGGGGCGCAGGGCGTGTGCCGGTAGGTATAGATGCTAACGATGCCGATTTTGACACGGCCGAGGAAACTGGCGGCGAGAAAACTCATACGCTTTCAATCGCCGAAATGCCTAGCCATACCCACATCCAGAACGCTCACGGCCATCGTGCAAGGTATGCGGTGAATATGGCGGCAGGTTCAGGTAACCACGGTCCGAACTCTACTGGTAACAACTGGAAGGCTGCGAATACTTGGATTGAGAACACTACTGCTACCAACCAAAACACTGGTGGCGGCGGTGCTCACAACAACCTCCAGCCATATATTACTTGCTATATGTACAAACGCACAGCTTAGTGCTATACTAAGAGCACGGAACTCACAACACCGTTAGAAGTTGTGGTACATCTTGTTTTGGGAAAAACACAAAAGATCGTCCTTAGGGTAACTCAAGGGCGGTTTTTTGTAGGGCGGTTTTGGGGTAGGGTAAAATTAGAGTATGAGTACACCACATTTAAGAAACTGCCCGAAGGTGAACTGTAATCAAAAAAATGATTGCTGCCCATTCCGTAAGATTGTAATTCCTGCGGTCATGGGAGACGACTCCGAGGACAGCCCAAGCGCACCAGAAAACGGTGCATACCGTAACGCCTTAGTTGAGTATGAGGCTAATGGCGCTATGTACATCTACGCCAGCGATGGCATTTATACTAAGATTTCTATGGTAGCCGGAGGACACGGTACCGCTACGATTGCGTATGTTGATACACAGGTTGGCAATGAGGCGTCTGCTCGTGCCGCGGGAGATAACGCGCTCAGGGCTGACATCCCGACTGAGACATCTCAACTTGTCAACGATTCTGGGTTTATCACAACCGAGCACGATCCAATATTCGAAGCCAGCCCAGCCAGCGGCATCACCACAGCTAAAATGACTAGCTGGGACAACAAGTCTGACTTCTCTGGCAATTATAATGACCTCACAAATAAGCCGAATCTTGCTACTGTCGCCACGACTGGTAGCTATAACGACTTAGTCGACCGTCCGCCTACACCGACCGGCCAAGTCCAGAGCGACTGGACACAGCTAAACTCTGCAGAGCCTGACTTTATCAAGCACAAACCTGCGTTATCTGCTGTTGCTATCAGTGGCAGTTATACCGATTTGCTTAACCAGCCTACACTTGCGACGGTAGCAACATCTGGCAGTTATAATGACCTTTCAAATAAGCCTACTATCCCAGCTGCTCAAATTCAAAGCGACTGGACTCAGACGACTACAACGGCGAAAGATTACATCAAAAATAAACCAGTGCTCGCCACGGTAGCTACAAGCGGTTCGTATAATGACCTCTCTAATAAACCAACCATCCCAGCAGCGCAGGTCAACTCAGACTGGAACGCGTCTTCTGGCAAAGCACAAATATTAAACAAACCGACTATTCCAGTAATCACCATGCAATCGTCCGATCCGGGAGAAGGTGCAACTCTTGCGGCGAATAATTTTATAGCGGTTTATGTATCAGGGAGTTAATCTATGGCTTGGGTAGCAGTAGGTTCAAACGCAGCACTTTACGAAGGTAGCACACTTCGTGCCTATGCGTCATTCCAATATGACAACTCTTCCGGCACGACCTCTAGGAACTGTCGGTTGGTCATTATTCCATCCGGGCAAAACACCTTCTATGTCAGTTTCCAGAACATTACGATTAACGGCTCTAATAAGGGTACCGTTACAAATGTAACCCAGAACTACACTGGTGCAGATAGCAGCCACCCGGCTATTTGGTCTGGATCAGTTGCAGCTGGTTCTGTCACTGTAACATGGACAAACCCATGGTACGCTGGTACCAAGAACTGTACCATCACTGGCACGGTGCCAACTGGCGCTGTCGCTCCGGCAGCCCCTACGGTCACCTTAGACTCCTTTACTGATACCACTGTCACTTTATCTATGGCAGTATCGGACTATGGCACTCCTGCGGCTGCATCTGGTAGGAAATTAAGAGGTGCAGTTCTAGGGCTGAATTCCTGGACTGATCCATGCAGATATCAAGATGTAACAAATGTTAACTCTGCGACAGTCACGCTTTCAAATGCGTCTGGGACGGGTGCCACCCCTCTGACTTTGGCCGGCAATACCCAGTATTATTATGGCGCAGAGGCAAATAACACCGCGCTGTCTACGCATACGATTGCTAGCAACGCATTTATTACGCTTCCGGCTTATATCACCAACGTTACGGTTGCAGATGATGGGCATAATGATATGACGATATCTGTCCTTCACGATTCTGAAGGTTCTGCGGATACTGTTTACACGGAGTATTCGTATGACCAACAGACATGGACTGCGGTCCCAGAAACTTTCCACTTGACGGTGTACAGTGCCACGACAGTATATCTGCGCCGTGAGAATGGCGCCGGTATAACGCCAGTGTATACAGTTAGTATTGTCCCTGTGACGACTATCAAGCTGTACGGTTCAGTCAATGGACAGGCCAAGACGATTCGTAAGCTGTATGGCTCAGTCAACGGCCAATCGAAGCGTATTCGTAAACTCTACGGCTCAGTTAATGGGCGAAGTAAGT
>JAEEGL016297865.1_pt1 | contig 24099 bp, 21 predicted proteins | sample 9134231 | NCBI WGS metagenome assembly JAEEGL01 (sample SAMN16246548, study PRJNA631951) | gut metagenome | biome: gut microbiome; feature: rumen; material: fiber-attached | host: Bos | place: Iran: Karaj | collected 2018-10
CCGGGAATACTCTGGCCCAAGTTTGAAGATGAGTCCGTAGGACTGCATCTTGCCATGACAGGCAGTATAAATGACGAGATACTTCCCAGGGAAGAACTTGCTATGGCTATAATAGCCCTTATGAAGCAGGATTATCCGGGACGTCTGGCAGAACGTTATGAGGCGGATGAACAGGCATCGGACGCCGATATACTCATAGCTGCGGCAAAGCGTCTTGGCTGTATCAAAAAGGGCGGAGAGCCGGATACCTTAAGGGCTGCGGCTCTGATCACGGATGATCTGAGAGCCGGAAGACTGGGAAGAATAAGTATTGAAAGGGCAGAAGCAGAATGAAGGACAATTTGATGGATGATGATGAGCTGGAGATCGTTAATATAGATGACGATCAGGAAGACAGTGATGATAAGGTACCTGCTCATGATCCGAACAGATCAAAAGCCATACTTAAGGATATTCTCTCCAACTCACTTTTTCTGCTGATAGTTCTGGTGATAACGCTGCTGCTGGTAAAGTATGTGGGGCAGCGCACCGTTGTAGTAGGACACAGCATGGAGAATACCCTTTCTGACGGCGACAGCCTGATAGTGGACAAGATAGGCTACCGCTTTAAGGATCCCCAGCGTTTTGACATCATCGTATTTCCTTTTGAATACAAGGAAGAGACATATTATATCAAACGTATCATCGGACTTCCCGGAGAAAAGGTACGCATAGACGGGGAAGGCAATATCTATATTAACGGAGAAGTGTTGCAGGAAAGCTACGGGATCGAAACCATAAAGGATCCCGGCACGGCGATAGAAGAGGTTACGCTGGGTGATGACCAGTACTTTGTGCTGGGAGATAACCGTAACCATTCATCGGATTCCAGGACGCCGTCCGTGGGATTGATAAACCGGAAAGATATCATAGGCAGGGCGGCAGTGAGGATATATCCGTTTAACAAGATGGGAGGACTATAAGTGGCCACTAAGGCAGAAGAAAAACGTCTCGAAAAAGAAAGAAAGCAGGCTGAAAAGCTTGAAGCCGAAAGAAAGCGCATGTATGCAATGTTCTCTTATGAAAGGGAACATGCCGACTGCGCTTTTATCTGCGGTATAGATGAAGTGGGGCGCGGCCCCTTTGCAGGACCCGTGGTGGCCGGCGCAGTGATCCTTCCCAGGGATTGCAGTCTGTTATATCTAAATGATTCGAAGAAACTCTCCGAAAAAAAGAGAGAGGAGCTTTATGATCAGATAATGGAGAATGCCATATCGGTCGGGCTTGGATTTGTGGATAACGAGCGCATTGACGAGATCAATATACTTAATGCCACATACGAAGCCATGAGACAGGCGATATCAAAGCTCACGCAAAAGCCGGATATACTGCTCAATGATGCGGTGACCATACCGGGAGTGGATATTCCCCAGGTGCCCATCATAAAGGGTGATGCCAAGTCTGCCTCCATCGCAGCTGCCAGTATAGTGGCAAAGGTTACCAGGGACAGGCTTATGGTGGAAATGGACGAAAAATATCCCGGCTATGATTTTGCTTCAAATAAGGGATACGGCACTTCAGTGCATATCGAAGGCCTTAAAAAGCTGGGACCCTGTCCCATTCACAGAAGGAGCTTTATTGGCAACTATGTATAAACGGTGAGAACATATGAGTATGCTGTCACAGATATTCGGCCCGGGGCGTACCGCGCCTGTGGCCGACAACAATCAGAATATCCAGCAGCAGGGGCCGGACAATAAAGGGAATGAGTATCTTTCGCACCTGTCCTCCGGCCAGACCGTTGAAGGAAAGGTTACGGGCATAAAGGGTAATGATGTTCAGATCGAACTCCCTAACGGCGGAAAGGTAACGGCAAAGCTGGATAATGCCATGAGCTTAAGTGAGGGCCAGACCCTTACATTTGAAGTGCGCTCCAATTCCGGATCGCAGATCAGTTTAACTCCCCTTTATACAAATCTTACAATGGATCCCACTGCGGCAAAGGCACTGACGGCAGCGGGAATGAGCGTTAATGCCCAGACCATGGCGATGACCACCGCCATGATGGAAGGGGGCATGAACATTGACAGCAAGTCCCTGGGAGACATGTATCACATTATCAATTCCATGCCCGGCGCCGATACCGGCAGCCTGGTGGAGATGCAGCGTCTGGGACTTCCTATAAATGAAGAGAGCTATGAGCAGTATACCGCTTTTAAGAATTATGAGTCGCAGATCTCAGAGGGAATGCAGGAAGTGGCTGACGGGGCAATAGCTCTTTTTGATGAGCTTAACATGACCGAAGGCGACGGCAAGGCACTGCATTATATGAAAGAACTGACTGATGTGTTTGCGCAGACTCCGGAGCCCGCGGAGGCAGCGGCAGAAGGCGGAAAGATGATACTTTCCGAAGACGGTACCATGAAACCCGCTGTTACTAACAACGCCGCAGATACACTGATGGCGGATATAGAGGAGCTGTTTGAGGCGCAGGCCGATAAGGAGAACGTGCAGGAGAAGCTGAGTCCCCGGGAAGAGGCACTCAAGCTGATCAGGGATGCATCTGCCGATAAGCAGGCAGCCGATATGCCTAAATCCGACAATCCGGCGCAGACTGTTAATGATAAGATATTGCAGCTTTTAAATAAGATGGATGGCGGAGAAATACTGGCACAGCAGTTAAAGAATATGGAGCCTACGGACCAGAACGCCCTTAAGCTTTCCAACGCCCTGCTTAAGATGATGGACGAAAAGGGCAGCTTTACCAATAAAGAGCTGGAAGCGGAACTTAAGGATCTTTTTAAAAGTGAAGATTTCAAGAACGTAGTTAAGAATTCTATGAAGGACAGCTGGAGCCTGCGCCCGGAACAGGTGGCAGATAAATCCAATGTAGAGCAGCTGTACCAGCGGTTGGAGAAGCAGACCAATGAATTGACCGGAAAGCTGTTGCAGCTTGCGGAACCCGGCAGCCAGTTTGCCCAGAGCCTGGGTAATATGAGCAATAACCTGGATTTCATGAACCAGATGAACCAGACCATGCAGTATATCCAGCTGCCGCTTAAGATGAACGGATCTGATGCTACGGGGGATCTGTACGTATATACCGATAAAAAGAGCCTGGCGGCAAAGGATGGCAATGTGAGTGCCATGCTGCATCTGGATATGGAAAATCTGGGAACCGTGGATGTTTATGCTGCCATATCTTCCGGAAACAAGGTATCCACCAGATTCTATCTGGAAAGCGATGAGGTAATAGACCTGATAGCGGAGCATATACACGAACTGGACGAACGCCTGGAGAAGCGCGGCTACAGCTGCAATACCAAGCTGACGACCAGGGACCAGATGGGCAAGGATGACGATAACGTAAGAAGCCTCATTCCGCCCGCAGGAGAGGCAAAGCTCATCTCAAAACAGAGCTTTGACATGAGGGCGTAAGCATGGCGGATAATAAGAACAGACCAAAGAAAAGAACGGCTGTTGCGCTGGAATACGATCCTGTAGATTCTGCGCCCAAGGTCATAGCCTCGGGAACAGGTGTTATTGCTGATAAGATAATCGAAAAAGCCAAGGAAGCCAAGGTGCCGGTCCATAAGGATTCCAAGCTGGCGGATACACTGTCCCGCCTGGAGATCGGTGAGATGATACCGCCGGAGCTTTATGAAGTGGTAGCCGAGATACTGGTATTCGTGGATGCGATGGACAAGATAAGAGACAAGATGGCAAAGGCCGGAAAGTAAATGAACAAGAGGGAAGTAGGAAGCAGAAAAGAAGAGTATGCTGCGAAATATCTGGTATCAAAGGGAGTGCGCATACTTGAGAATAATTATCATTGCAGGGTGGGCGAAGTCGATATGATAGGGATAGACGAAGGCTGCCTTGTTTTTTTTGAAGTCAAATGGCGCAGCAGTACCGTTAACGGTGATCCCTCAGAGGCGGTAGATTCCAGGAAGCAGAAAAAGATCTGCAAAGTCTGCGATCATTACAGGATGTTCCATACAGAGCTTTATAAGCTTCAGGTGCGTTTTGACGTGCTGGCCATAGAAGAGGAAGAAGTCAACTGGATAAAAAATGCTTTTGACTATATAGGGAGAGGTTTCTGAGCCCGGTACTGTCATCCTGAGCGAAGCGAAGGATCTTTTCCACTGTTGACAAAACTGTCCGGGGATGCTATCTTTTCAATAATATTTTTCAGAAAGGTATCGTAAATATGCATCGTAATGCAATCGGATTTTCATACGACGATAAGATCAGCGTATACGCATATTATGTATATGCTTATTATTACGTGGATGAAAACAGGGATTGCGGAGAACGGTAGTTACAGGATACAGTTAAGTTAAGGGTATTTAGGACCGCTGATCTTTGCAGGACCGGCGGTCTTTTTTATATCAAAAAAGAGGAGGAAAAACAATGATACGAAAAGCAGAAATGAAAGATCTGGATGCGGTCAATGAATTGAGGCGGCAGGTAAACGAACTGCATGTGCAGGGGCGGCCGGATATCTTTAAGCCCGGCTTCGGCCCGGAGCTCAGGGATCATGCTCTTATTTACCTGACCTCGGAAAATAATGAGATCTTTGTGGATGAAGAGGAGGGCAGACTGGCGGGGATGATCATGGTAGATTACTTTTCCAAGCCTGAAACGCCCTACAGTATGGCAAGAGATTTCTGCCATATCGCGGAAATATGCGTGGACCGCGATTTCCGCAGACAGGGGATAGCCCATCGTTTGATGGTGCATGCAAAGGAAGAAGCTAAGAAACGTGGTCTGACCAGGATCGAGTTGGATGTGTGGGCGTTCAATGATGCGATCCGTTTCTATGAAGCAGAAGGCTTCAGGACTTTCAGGACCTTTTTTGAGATGGAACTGTGAGACAAAGCCTCCGGAGCTGTTGCGGCTTGAAACACCTAATTGTATGTGCTAAAATAATATAATTGTTTTTGATAAGGAGGCTGAAATGAAAAAGACAACGGGAACAGTATTGATAATAATGTTGCTTCTCTGCCTGGGATCCGTTGGCATACTAGGATTTATGGTCCTGCAGAAGAATGGGGAGATCGACGACCTCAATTCAGATGTACGCAGGGCAAACAGGACGATAGAAGGATATGAGGAAGAGATAGCACAGCAGCAGGAGACTTTCTCAAAAGAAAAGCAGGAGCTGGAACAGAAGAACCAGACTCTTAAAGATGAAAAAGAGCAGCTGAACGCAAAACTTCAGGCCACTGAGGATGAGCTTACGGCACAGCAGGATAAGATCCCGACCTCAGACAGCGTGGTATTTGACGAGAGCGTAGGCAGGATATACCAGCAGGGTGAATACAGTGATTTCTGCAATAAGAATGATACCTATGATACCCTGGAGTACAAATTCAGTACCATGTATAACAACCGTACGGATGTGGTATTTGCGGGTGACAGCCTGGTGGAGCGTGCTGCCTGGGAAGAGGTTTACCCGGATCTTGAGGTCAAGAACAGGGGCATAGGCGGTGATACCATAAACGGACTGAGAGTCAGGGTGGACACCATCATGCGGACCAACCCTGAAAAGATCTTTGTTTATGTGGGCATCAATGACATCCTTCAGGGAAGGGAAGTTCCCAATATGGTCGGGCGCTATAATGAGCTGTTTGATGTGCTGGCCGGAACCGGCTGTAAGATATATGTACAGTCACTGCTGCCTGTTTCACCGGACCAGGGAGATGCTTTGCGAATCTGCGACGCTGTTTATGAGATCAACGAAAACCTGAAGAATATGTGTAACGACAGGGGATTCACCTTTATAAATATGTGGGATCAGTTTGCAGAGGGAGACTGGTCGCTCAGGGAAGAGTTCTATTATGACGGCGTTCATGTAAATGCAACGGCATATAAGAAGTGGAAAGAGATAATAGATCCCTTCGTATATGAATAACAAGGCAATGTCATTCTGAGCGAAGCGAAGAATCTTATCAGGTAAATAATTATGGGAGGAAAAAAATAAATGGAAATCTTTGAGGAATTACAGGAGCGTGGCCTGATAGCCCAGGTCACCGACGAGAAGGAAATAAGAGACCTGATCAACGACGGAAGGGCTACTTTCTACATCGGCTTTGACCCCACTGCGGATTCACTGCATGTAGGCCATTTCATGGCACTCTGCCTTATGAAACGTATGCAGATGGCTGGCAATAAGCCTATCGCACTTTTAGGCGGCGGTACCGGTATGATCGGCGATCCTTCCGGCAAGACCGATATGAGAAAGATGCTCACCCCCGAGCTGATCAATCATAATATCGAATGCTTTAAGGTACAGATGAGCCGTTTTATCGAGTTCGGCGAAGGCAAGGCAAGACTGGTAAATAATGCAGACTGGCTCTTAGACCTTAACTACATTGAACTGCTCCGTGAGGTTGGCCCTCACTTTTCGGTAAATAACATGCTGCGTGCAGAGTGCTACAAGCAGCGTATGGAGAAGGGCCTTACCTTCTTTGAGTTCAACTACATGATAATGCAGGCATACGATTTCTACACCCTGTTCCAGAAGTACGGCTGTAACATGGAGTTCGGCGGTGACGACCAGTGGTCCAACATGCTGGCAGGTACCGAACTTATCCGCCGTAAGCTGGGTAAGGATGCTTACGCAATGACCCAGACCCTGCTGCTCAATTCCGAAGGCAAGAAGATGGGCAAGACCGAAAAGGGTGCCGTATGGCTGGATGCAAACAAGACCACGCCCTTTGAGTTCTTCCAGTACTGGAGAAATATACCGGATGCCGATGTGCTTAAGTGCATCCGTATGCTGACCTTCCTGCCCATGGAGCAGATAAGGGATATGGATAAGTGGGAAGGAGCAAAGCTCAACGAAGCCAAGGCTATCCTGGCTTGGGAGCTTACCAATCTGGTTCACGGCCGGGAAGAGGCAGATAAGGCTAAGGAAGCCAGCCTGGCGCTGTTTGCAGGCGGCGGCAATTCCGAGAATATGCCTACCACCCACTTAAATGATGAGGACTTCACCGATGGTGCCGTTGATATCATTACCCTTCTTGTTAAGGCTTCACTGGCAGGCTCACGCGGCGATGCAAGACGCAACGTAGAGCAGGGCGGCGTAACCGTTAACGGAGAGAAGATTTCCGACATCAAGCAGAGCTTCACAAAGAGCGACTTCGCCGGCGACTTCGTCCTCAAGAAGGGCAAGAAGAATTTCATGAAGTACACCGTATAATACAGGGGCCGATTCTGATACCTGTATTAGGGATTACGGATCGCGTGCTCAATGCGAAGACTGTATCACGCCGCCGGTGCTTAACGAAGCGATGCGCAGCAAGCTGAGTTTAGCACCGCTGCGAGCGGGATCCAAGCGTACCAGTGCCTGCTTAATGAGCGTAGCGAATTTAGCAGGACTGTATGCCGTAGCAGAGCGTGTCTGAGCATGCGTCCGGAATCCCCGGTATACATGTTATGGGGCCCCTGTATTATACGTTGAGGAAATACTGGATAATGCACGAGCATACTATCATAAAAATCAAGGAGGGGAGTATTGCCGAGGAGCTTGGTATAGAGCCCGGCGACGTACTCCTCTCAATTAATGATAAGGAGATCGAAGATGTATTTGACTTCGATTTTCTTTGTATGGAGGAATACATAGAAGTTCTTATCCGCAAGGCAGACGGCGAGGAGTGGCTGCTGGAAGTGGATAAGGAGCCTGATGAGGACATGGGTCTTGTTTTTGACGAAGGACTCATGGATCAGGCACATTCCTGCAAAAATAAGTGCATTTTCTGCTTTATAGACCAGAACCCGCCGTGCATGCGTCCCACCATATATTTTAAGGATGATGATACCAGGCTTTCTTTCCTTCAGGGCAACTACGTGACTCTGACCAATCTTAAGGATGAGGATGTTGAGCGTCTTATACGCTATCACATGGAGCCCATCAATATCTCTGTCCATACCATGGACCCGGAGCTTAGAGTATTCATGCTCAAGAATCCCAATTCCGGAAGGGTACTTAAATATCTTAATGATTTTTACGAAGCAGGGATAACCATGAACGGCCAGATAGTGCTTTGCAAAAATGTTAATGACGGTGAGCATCTGGATTATACCATGAATGAACTGCTGAAATTAGCTCCCGTTATGCAGAGCGTATCGGTGGTACCTACGGGACTTACAAAGTACCGGGATAAGCTTTATCCCCTGGAACCGTTTGATAAAGAAGATTCGGAGAAAGTGATCGACCAGATAGAGGCCTTCCAGAAAAAGGCCTTTGAAGAGAAGGGCATACACTTTATACATGCATCGGATGAATGGTACATCACGGCAGGCCGGGAGGTGCCGGAAGAGGAGAGATACGACGGCTATCTGCAGCTGGAAAACGGAGTCGGCATGATAAGACTTCTTATAGAGGAGATAAGCTCCTTCCTGCCGCAGGCGGTCATGATATACGGTCGTGATATCAGGCGCAGCGTATCCATAGCCTGCGGAAAGAGCGCCTATCCCACTATGCAGCGGATGATGAAGGAGGTAGAAAAAACCTTCCCGGATATAACTATACATCTCTACTGGATAAGGAACGACTTCTTCGGGGAGAGGATCACCGTGTCGGGGCTTATAACGGGGCAGGATCTGGTGGCGCAGCTAAAAGATCAGGAGAAGGGGGAAGAGCTTCTGCTGCCTTCTGCAATGTTCAGATCCGGCACCGAGGATTTCCTGGATGATATGACCAGGACGCAGGTTGAGACAGCTTTACAAACTAAGGTTACTATTGTAAAATCGAACGGTATGGATCTGATAAGAGCAATATTGGGACAGGAACAGAGCGGAGAAGACGTGGAAGATGTAAATCCTTACGAGCTCTCCGATGAGGTGTATGATGAAACGTAAACCCGTGGTGGCGATAGTAGGCCGCCCTAATGTAGGAAAATCGACTTTGTTTAATGCGCTGGCAGGTGAGAGGCTTTCCATTGTTAAGGATACGCCGGGTATCACCCGTGACAGGCTCTATACCGACGTGGAGTGGCTGGATAAGAGCTTCACTCTTATAGATACGGGAGGTATAGAACCCGACAGCAGCGATATAATACTTTCACAGATGAGAGAGCAGGCGCAGATCGCCATAGATACTGCGGATGTGATCATCTTTCTGACGGATGTAAAGCAGGGCCTGGTGGATGCGGATTCAAAGGTGGCAGATATGCTGCGCCGTTCACGGAAGCCGGTTGTACTTGTAGTCAACAAGGTGGACAGCTTTGCAAAGCAGCAGGCCGACGTATATGAATTCTATAATCTGGGACTGGACGAGCCTTATCCCGTTTCCGCTGCGGAAAAGCAGGGGCTTGGAGATATGCTTGATAAAGTTATCAGCTATTTCCCTGAAAACGCAGGTGAGGAGGAAGAAGACGACCGGCCCAGGATCGCCGTCATCGGTAAGCCCAATGTTGGCAAGTCTTCCATAATCAACAGACTTCTGGGTGAAAACCGCCTTATAGTATCGGATATAGCGGGAACCACCAGGGATGCCGTGGATACCGTGCTCAAGCGTAACGGAAAAGAGTATGTCTTTATCGACACAGCAGGTCTCCGCAGGAAGAACAAAATAAAGGAAGAGCTTGAGAAGTACATGATAGTGCGTACCGTAAGCGCCGTAGAGCGTGCGGATGTGGCGGTACTGGTCATAGATGCGACCGAAGGCGTGACCGAGCAGGACGCAAAGATCGCAGGCATAGCCCATGAGCGCGGCAAGGGTATGATCATTGCAGTGAACAAGTGGGACCTGCTGGAGAAGGATAACAAGACCGTAAACGACTTTACCAAAGATATACGTGATACGCTGGCATTCATGCCTTATGCGGAGCTTATATTCATATCGGCAAAGAGCGGACAGCGTCTGCCCAAGCTCTATGACATGATAGATGCCGTAACAGAAAATCATGCAATGCGTATACAGACAGGTGTGCTGAATGAGATCGTCAGCGAGGCGACCGCTCTGCAGCAGCCTCCTTCAGATAAGGGCAAGCGTTTAAAGATCTTTTACACTACCCAGGCTTCGGTAAAGCCGCCTACCTTTGTTATCTTCGTAAACGACAAGGAGCTCATGCATTTCTCCTATGTCCGTTATCTGGAGAATAAGATCCGCGAGGCCTTCGGTTTCAGCGGCACCCCCTTAAGGTTTATAATAAGGGAGAGGAAAGAGAAGGATCAGTAAAAGTATCCGCTACAGGAGAGAGAACAGCAATGGAGCAGATAGGCATACGTATTCTCTGCCTTGTTATAGGATATCTCTTCGGAAATATCCAGAGCGCATATATTGTAGGCAGACTTAACGGCATAGATATACGTGAGAAGGGCAGCGGCAACGCCGGTACCACCAATACCTTAAGGGTGCTGGGAAAGAAGGCGGGACTGCTTGTTTTCATAGGGGATCTGGCCAAGAGCATAGGCGCAGTAGTACTGGTATACTTTTTATTCAGGAATAAGTATCCGGAGTATACTTATCTTTTAAAACTTTATACAGGTCTGGGCTGTATAATAGGCCATAACTTTCCTTTTTATCTGGGCTTTAAGGGCGGCAAGGGTATAGCGGCCATGAGCGGCATGATCCTTGCATTCCACTGGATGTATGTGCCCATCGATCTGGTCATCTTTTTCGGAACCTTTGCGCTTACCAATTATGTTTCGCTGGGATCGCTTCTGCTTTCAGCGGGATTCTTTATACAGACCATCATCATGGGCGAGCTGCAGCTCTTTGTGCATTTCCATCTGCCGGGTAACGGCGTAGCTGTTGACCAGATCCCGGCAGGTATACGTATAGAAATGTATGTTGTAGCCTTTATAATCGCGGCTATGGCGTTTATACGCCATCATGAGAATATTAAAAAGCTTCTAAACGGTACAGAGAGAAAGACTTATCTGTTTAAGAAGAATAAGGCTGAATGATATGTCATCCTGAGCGAAGCGAAGGATCTTATAAAAAGTATTAAGGGGGATAAAACTGAAATGGCAAAGATCGGAATGATAGGTGCAGGAAGCTGGGGAATAGCTTTGTCATGGCTGCTTGCAAATAACGGACATGATGTCTGCGTATGGTCTGCACTGGCAGATGAGATCGATATGCTTGAAAAAGAACGCCAGCATAAAGACAAGCTTCCCGGAGTTATGCTGGGAGAAAAAATATACTTCACCAAAGTTCTGGAAGATGCATGTAAGGATAAGGATCTGATAGTGCTGGCAGTGCCTTCTATCTTTACCAGAAAGACTGCAGCGCAGATGAAGCCTTTCATTCCGGAAGGACGCATAGTAGTAAATGTGGCAAAGGGTATAGAGGAAAGTACTTTGCTTACCCTTGATAAGCAGATAAAAGAAGAGATACCCCAGGCAGAGGTGGCTGTTTTATCCGGACCTACCCATGCGGAGGAAGTGGGACGCGGCATGCCCACTACCATTGTGGCAGCAGCAAAGAAGAAAGCTACGGCTGAATTTGTGCAGGAGATCTTTTCATCGGAAGTATTCCGTGTTTACACTTCACCTGATGTACTGGGTGTGGAGTTGGGAGCCGCTCTTAAGAACGTGGTGGCTCTGGCAGCAGGTATGGCAGACGGTCTGGGATATGGAGATAACACCAAGGCAGCCCTGATCACCAGAGGACTGGCAGAGATAAGCCGTCTGGGAATCGCCATGGGCGGAAAGGCAGAGACCTTCGCAGGTCTTACCGGCATGGGCGATCTGATCGTAACCTGTGCTTCCGTTCATTCAAGAAACCGCAAGGCGGGCTTTTTGATGGGACAGGGTAAGACTGCCCAGGAAGCAATGGACGAAGTTAAGATGATAGTGGAAGGCGTTTATTCGGCAAAAGCCGGTAAAGCGCTTGCAGAAAAATATGGTATCGAGATGCCTATCGTTGAGCAGGTTAACCACATACTGTTTGACGGAAAGACGGCTAAAGATGCCGTAAGGGAGCTTATGACAAGGGACCGCAAGTCCGAGCATACGGAGCTTCCTTTTGAGGAATAAACAGAAGTTTTGAAATCTGAAGATCGGACAAGGATAATACTCACCATTATACTGTTGGCCTGTTTTGCAGTATTCCTGTACTGGGGGTACCGGAAAGAAGGCTACCATGTGGATGAGATGTATATGTACGGTACGGCCAACAGTGAGTACCTGCCGTTCATGCACCTGGGAGAGCAGGAGTATTCCGTTAAGGACTGGATGAAAGAGTACGGAGCCGGTGAGAATCTTATCGATCTTTTCCGCAATCTTTCAAAAGATATTTCAATACTTAAAGCTAACGGCTGGGACATCAAAGGCAGTGAGATCTACACCGCATATGCGCGTGCCAGGGAGTGCAGCAACGATATGTACACTACCACCTGGATGAGTGGGCAGGCATATAAGGATTACATTGCCGTAAGTGATACCAACCGTTTTAATTACATTTCCGTTCTCTATAATTTCCGCGGGGATAACCACCCGCCGCTGTATGCGCTGCTTCTGCATACTGTCTGTTCTTTCCGTCCGGGAGAATACTCAAAATGGTATGGCCTTGGCCTTAATATTATCATAGGTCTGCTCAGTATATTGCTTTTGTACAAAACCGTAGAGAGATTCCTTGGCGGCAAGGCTGTCGGGCTCATGGCAGCGGCACTTTACGGGCTCAGTGCGGCGGCGGCCATAACGGCTTCTTATATCAGGATGTATTCCCTTGTTACACTTATGGTCACAGGAGTGGCTTATGCTCATCTGAACCTGGCTTCAAAGAGCTGGGAATGGGATAAGAAGGACAGGCGCAAACTGGTATTCTTTACGCTCTGTGCATATCTTTCGCAGTTTTATTCCGTTATCTATATATTCGGCATAGCCCTTGCCTGTGTTGTGATAATGCTGGCGCAGAAAAAATATAAGAATGTGCTGCGTTATATACTTACAATGGGGATCACCGGCATAGTTGGCATAGTCATGTGGCCTTTTTCTTTAAAGGCGGTATTTGCCGGCACACGCGGGGCTGAATCCATAGGCGGTTTCTTTTCTCTTGAAGGCACCATGGACAGGCTGGGGACCATGTTTTATGTACTGGTCCACAACTGCATGGGTATACCTGAATGGCTGTTCCTGATACTGGCGGCTGCCGTGACGATACTTGTTGCAGTGCTTTTGATAAAGGATAAACAGGATTCTGACAGGCCGCGCATCGAACGTGCTTTGATCGTGATAGTGCCTTTCGTGATCTATTTCGTATGTATATCAAAAATGGCGCCTTATCTGGTGGACCGTTATATCATGTGTATCATGCCCTGGTGCGGAACCCTGCTTTTATGCGGAGTGATGTTTGCGGTAAAGCGGCTTAAGCTTAACAGTAAGGTGACGGTTGCTGTAACGGCAGTCTGCTTTATCCCCATGCTGGTCTTTTCCGATTCCCTGCTGGTGGGCAACTGTGAGATATACCCCGGCGGACAGGAGTGCGACATAATAGCCGGAGATACCGACTGTATATACCTGCTCCCTGAAGGCTGGTGGAATGAGAGTGCAGAGGATACGCTGCTCTTATCGCAGTGCAGGGATACTGCCGTGGTACGGGAGGACAGCATAGATGTACTTGCGGGCACTTATAAGGCAGAGACAGGATCGGAGCTGCTCATGGTAGTGCATGAAGGCGTGGAAGCGGGGGATAACGTGAAAAGCTTTGCGGCTTCCCTTACGGATCCTTCGTCGGGAACAGAGCTGGTAGAAAAAGAGCGCAAGAGCGTAAGAGGAAATACCTGGATATATTATGAGGTGGCAGCGAAGAGAGTGACTGTATCTGACGAAGAACCGGTTGAAGACAGCAGCACGGCAGCAGATGATGAGGAAGTAAAAGGACTGCTTTCATCGCCGGAGGATATCACACTTGTCTGTTTAGACGATAATGGCTCACATTACAGCTTTACCTATGACGGTATGGACTTTACGGCGGTATATACAGAAGAAAACTGGAAGATCACAGACTCCTACAGGGTGCCTTATATCAGTGATATGAGGATCATCTGCGAAGCGCTGGCTGCAGAACACCCCATACACGGAGCCGATATGGTATCCTTCAGAACTCCCGATGATATGGCCGATGAGTGGATGCAGCATAACACCGCCTATGCCATACTTCCCGCAGGAAACGAATGGATCTCCCATGTTAAGGATGTGGATCTTGATCCCTATGATCAGGGGAAGTCTTTCGCAGAGATGTACAAAGACAGGACGGGGAAAGAGTTTGATCCGGGTGATTTTTTGCAGAGATAGCAGGATCATAGACAAAACATAAAAATTTTAAGATTATACTTGAAAAGAATTTTTAATTGATATAGCCTTTTTATCGGACGTCCGCAAATACCGATAAGGAGGCTATACATTTATGACTAAAGAAGAGCTGTCCGGTTTCATTTCCGGAAGCAGGGGCAACGAAAGCAATATATGCCAGATCTGCGTTATCAGAGACGGTGGGACGGTATATGACGGAAACTGGCACGGTTACGGACCGGAAGATCCCGTCAACGTCAACTCCGTGACCAAAGGGGTTATGGCGTTGCTCACAGGTATTGCAATGGATAAGGGAGCGTTAAAGAGCCTTGATGAAAAGGTTATGACTTACTTCCCTGACTATCAGGTCAAAAGAGGTGAGAAGACCATCTATGACGTGACCGTCAGGCACCTTATTACCATGACGGCACCTTATAAAGGGCGTTCAGAGCCCTGGAAAAAGGTATGTACTTCGGACGACTGGACTAAGGCAGCACTTGATTTTCTGGGCGGACGCTCCGGCATAAGCGGGGAATTCAGGTATTCTACATTGGGGATACAGATACTTGCCGGTATACTGGAGAGGGCCACGGGAGAAAAACTGATCGACTTTGCCAACGATAATCTATTCCTCCCGCTGGGGATTCCCAAACATACGCTTCATGGTGACAGCAGCAAAGAGGATCAGTTTGATTTCTTTATGAACAAAGGTCCCAGAAAGAACGAATGGTATTCGGATCCGCAGGATACGGTTACTGCCGGCTGGGGATTATGTGCAACGGGGAGAGATCTTGCGAGGCTTGGAGATATGGTGCTCCACGACGGCAGATATGAGGGCAGGCAGATCATATCGGGTGAATGGATACGTCAGATGACTACGCCCTATATAAAGCTTGGCCCCATGTTTGGGCATATGGAATACGGATATCTGTGGTATAAACCGTATGAAGACAGGCAGGTATACGCTGCCATAGGGGACTCCGGGAATATCATCTATGTGAACAGGGAAAAGAACGTGTCCGTGGGTGTGACAGGAACATTCAAGCCCAGGATATTTGACAGAGTGGAATTCATCGAGGAAAAAGTATTGCCCGTTTTGTGATGGGAGAAGGTATGAAAACAAAGGATAAATATCAAAAAACGCTTATAGCCTGTTATCTTGGATTTATAACGCAGGCTATAGCTGCCAATTTTGCACCGCTGCTGTTTTTGACGTTTCATAAGAGCTATGGTATACCGCTTGGAAAAGTCGCACTTATATCTACGGCCTTCTATTTTACGCAGCTTATTGTGGATGTTATATGCGCGAAGTTTGTTGACAGGATAGGATACCGTGTCTGTGCCGTTGCATCGGAGATTACATCTGCTGCGGGACTTATCGGACTGGCGGTTCTTCCGCCGGTCCTTCCGGATCCTTTTACCGGCATAATCATAAGTGTAATTATTTATGCCATAGGGAGCGGGCTGATCGAGGTGCTTGGCAGCCCGATCGTAGAGGCCTGCCCTTTTGAGCATAAGGAAGCGGTAATGAGTCTCCTCCATTCTTTTTATTGCTGGGGCAGCGTGGGAGTCATAATGTTATCAACGTTGTTCTTTGCGGTATTCGGTGTGGATCACTGGAGATGGCTTTCCTGTATCTGGGCACTGGTGCCGGTAGTGAACATATTCAATTTTGCTACCTGCCCCATAGAGCCGCTGGTTGAGGACGGAAAGGGGATGACCATAGCTTCGCTGTTTAAGACCCCGATGTTTTTCCTTGGGATAATACTGATGGTATGCGCCGGTGCTGCGGAAATGTCGATGGCGCAGTGGGCTTCGGCGTTTGTTGAGTCGGCTTTGGGGCTGTCCAAGACAATAGGAGATCTGGCAGGTCCGTGCCTGTTTGCCGTAGCCATGGGTGTAAGCCGCGTTATCTACGGCAAGTACGGAGACAGGATAGAACTGACCGGTTATATGCTGGGATCCGGTGTGCTTTGTCTTGTATGCTATATAGTTGCAGCTGTCTCACAGTATCCCGTACTCAGTCTGGCAGGCTGTGTCTTGTGCGGGTTTTCCGTAGGGATCATGTGGCCGGGAACTATCAGCATACTGTCGAAACGTCTGCCGGGAGGAGGAACAGCCATGTTTGCACTTCTTGCTATGGCAGGCGATCTGGGAGGGGCTTTCGGTCCGGGCATCGTCGGATTTGTAACCCAGCTTAAGAATGATGATCTTAAAGCGGGAATGCTCATCGCATGCATTTTCCCGATCGTACTCATAGCATCGATGATCAGAATAAAGGCCGGAGTGAAGAGCGGATCATAGCCTGAAGAGAAGAGCGGATCATAGCCCCCATTGAATTTTGTATGGGGAAATGCTATAATAAAATGCTCACATTTTGTCTTTGGAGGTGATTACGGGATGTCTGCGGGAGAGACCAATTCCGGATCAAATAATACAGAAAATAAGACTGCAAAGAAGAGAACAGCGGCACCGGGAACGGCGTTTACCTTTAAGGGAAAACGGCTGCTGGCACTTGATACTTATTCGGTAGCTATACCGGATGGTTTTTCATATGAAGAAAACCTTAAATATTCAGCGGGATCCTATGGGGAGACTTCCGGTTTTGCAGCGTGGAATCCCGGCTTCCTTGATGCGGATAAATGGGAAACCGGAAAGATCACTATAAATGCATTCCCGGTAAGCTTAGGGCAGCCGGATACCCTTACCGGATGCTTCGAAGCATTCAGGGAGAGTGTTGAGTCGTCCGCTGATGTTAAGGGAAAATCCAAAGAGCTTGTTGCTTTTAAAGAAGATAACGAGGAGCATTTATTCGGCTATATCCGCCAGAAGATTAACGGTAAGCGTACGGCATTTTACTGTATAGCCGGTGTTTTGGGTAATCTTCATCAGTTCAGGATCTGTTTTAATACTGCTGTTTCGCAGGAGAAGATGGAGCGTTCCGTGCTGGAATGGCTTCATAAGATTCAGATAACCGGAGAATCCGGCATTAAAGAAGCAACAGCGGAACCGGTAGCTGAGCCTGTTTCCGGATTGGAGTCGGAGACCGTACCCGAACAGATACAGGAGCCTGTGACTGACCCCGGGCAGCTGGCCCTTGATAATAAGAAAAAAGAACTGGCGGCCATAGACAATGAGCTTGCTTTGTACACGGCAAAAAGGGATGAAGCGGCTAAACTGCTTGAAGCGGCAGAGAAAGCATACTCCGGTCTTTTATCTGACAAACTGATCGAAGAGGAATCGACCAAGCTGCAGATACGCGGCGTGGAAACCAGGAAGGCTGATAAGGAAAAAGAGATAGCCGAAATAAAGCGCAGACGCAGGGAAATACGGGCTGAGAAAGAGGAACTGAAGAAAGAGATCGGCGAGCTTGAGCCCAGACGCAAGGCACAGAGTAATGCTATTAACGAGGAACGCCGGGCACTGGAGGATAAGCTGAACCTTCTGGCTGATGAAAAGGCAGAGATACAGGAAGAAAAGGCTGATAAGAAATCAAAGCTTCAGAGCGTTTTCCTTTTTAAGAAGAAAAAGCAGCTGGAATACAATGAAGTAAAGAGCAGGCTTAAAGAGAAAAACAGTGAGATATCAGCCATAGATGAAGAACTTGATAATCTTGAGGCAAAGGTCACTGAATTAAAAGAAAATACCAAAAAAGAAAGATCCAGACTTAATGAAGAGATAGCCAGGCTGGATCTTGAGGAGAAGGAATTAAGAAAGGCAGTCACGGCAGAAGAAGAAAATCTGAAGAAGTTTGCCAAAGAAGAAGCGGTATTGCAGGAAAAGATCAAGGATTATAAACAATCGATCACAAATGCCGCAAATGAAATGATGGAATGTAAAAAGCAGTACGATCAATACCATGAAAGTGTCAGGGAATGTGAAGCAAAAAAAGAGCTGATCCTTAAAGAGATCAGCAGGCTTGAGCAGGGAGGATGACAAAGGGGGGAATCCGATATGACCATTGACCAGGCAGCTTTTAACCAGATTGCAGTAGCACTAGCCAGGCATTTCGACAGTCTCTATTATGTTGAGATCGACACAGGTGAGTTTATCCAGTTTCTTCCGTCACGATCACATGACGGTATCATGTTCCCTGATCAGGGAACAGATTTCTTTACGCTTGCATCAGGAAATGCAATAAAGTATATCCATCCTTCGGATCAGGATCTGATCGCACGTTTTTATGACAGGGCGAAGATCCGTGAACTGTTATCCCAAAACGATTCTGTTTCTGCCATATGCCGCGGTCTGCACAATGGGATCGTCCGTTATTTCAGGCATATTATCGTTAGATGCGATGATGATAAGCATGTCATATGCTGTCTGGAAGATATTAATGACGAAATAAAGGAGAAGGAAGAGCAGAAGCGTAATCTGCAGTCTGCAGAGATCATGGCGCGCCGTGATGAACTGACAGGTATAAAGAACAGGAATGCGTTCAAAGAACAGGCTGCCCGGATAGACGCGATGATAAAGAATGGGACGCAGCCGGATCCCTTCGGCGTTGTGATGTGTGATGTGAACGACCTGAAGATGATCAATGATACACGCGGTCACAGCTTTGGAGATGAGGCGATACAGCGTACCAGCCGTATGATATGCAATGTATATAAGCACAGCCCGGTATACAGGGTGGGAGGCGATGAATTCGCTGTGGTGCTTAATGATATCGATTATGAAAACAGGGATGAACTGCTTGGGCAGCTAAAAGATGAATCCGATGCGAATGCACGGTCCCGTTCCGGCCCGACTATAGCCTGCGGTATGGCAGTATTTGAACCGGGTAAAGACGACAGCCTGAATACTGTATATAAACGTGCCGACAACCTCATGTACGAAAACAAGAAGGAAATAAAGGCAAGAAAGCTTGCGGAAACAGGCAGGCGTACAGATCCTTTTGATACGCCCATTTCCGATGAGCGCAGACGCGCACTTGACAGTATGTTTGGTGCATTATATACGGTGGCAGGAAAGGGATATGTATTCCTGAATGATATGCGTTATGATTTTTCACGCTGGTCATTATCGCTTATAGATGATTTTGGTCTGGAATCAGAGTACATGTATCGTGCCGATAAGGTCTGGCTGGAATATATCCATCCGGATGATATTGAAGCATATAAAACGGCTGTTGAGCTGGCGATAAGAGGAGAGGGCGTTTTGCAATCCCTTCACTATCGTGCCCGCCGCAGTGATGGCAGCTATGTGATCCTTTCTACACGATGCTTTATATTGAGCGGCAGCAGCGGTGAACCGGAGTATTTCGGCGGAATAATGATACCTCAGGTATAAAAAAATAAGATCCTTCGCTTCGCTCAGGATGACACGGACGTAGATCATTGTCATCCTGAGCGTTAGCGAAGGATCTTTTATTATCCTAAATACTTCTTCAGTGTTTTTTCAACACATCCTATACCGGCGGAGAGTTCCGCAAAGTAATCCTTTACGGTTTCTGCCATGCCGATAGCGGTAAGGTCGATACCAAAGATCTTGTCATTTTTTAGCAGTTCGTCCAGCTTGGAAAGATCCTTGGGTGCATCCGAAAGCTCATAATCCTTAACATACGGTGTTACCGTATCAAGAAGCGGATCGGGGCTTAATTCGAAGGCATTTCCCTTATCATCCAAAGCCATCAGATAACGCAGCCATCCAGCAAATACCAGGGGGATGAATTTTAAGGACTTAACATCAAGCCCGGAACTCTTGTTATAAGCCTTGATGGTCTCGCCGAAGCGGATAGGCAGTTTCTGCGAAGTGTCGCATGCTATTCTCTGGGGGGTATCCGGCATGAAAGGATTGGGTATACGTACATTAACTACGGTATCGATGAAATCCTTCGGTGCTATGATACCGGGATCTACTACCACGGGAAGTCCTTCCACATAACCTACGGTCTCTACGAATTTCTTGAGGAGAGGATTCTTCATCTCATCAGCGATAAGAGTGTATCCCAGCAGGCAGCCGTAAACAGCCAGTGTGGTATGAAGGGGATTTAAGCAGGTGCATACCTTCATCTTTTCGACTTTGTCAACGGTCTCGCGGTCGGTGAAGATGATACCGCCCTTGTCCAGAGGAGGTCTGCCGTTCGGGAACAGGTCCTCTATTACGAGGTACTCGCATTCCTCTGCATTAACAAAGGGAGCGATATAAGTATTCTTGGAAGTGATAACGGGCTCTAAGTTTTCCATGCCGTCATCGGAGAATATCTTTTCTACCTTGGCATCCGGTCTGGGGGTGATCTTGTCGATCATGCTCCAGGGGAAGGAAACCTTGCTTTTATCATTTACATATGCTTCGAAATCCTTATCTGCAAGGCCTGCAGCGCACCATTCTTTTGCAAAGGCGTTTACAGCGGCATAGAGCTTGTCTCCGTTGTGGGAACAGTTATCCATGCTGACCATGGCGATTGGAAGTTTGTTTTCCTTAAAACGGGTATAGAGCAGGGAAACAACTTTGCCAAGATAACTCTCGGGCTTTTCGGGGCCTGCCTTAAGATCGGCTGCAACAGAAGGGAGCAGCTCGCCGGCGCCGTTTACCAGGCTGTAGCCTTTTTCGGTTATGGTAAAGCTTGCCATCTGTAACGAAGGATTGCGGAAGATGTCTTTTAAACGGGTGTATTCGGCATCATTTCCGGAGTCCAGTATAAGGGACTCCATGATAGAGCCGACAACGGTCTTTTCAACATTTCCCGAAGCTTTTAAAGTTGCAAGAAGGCTTAAGCTATCGTGAGGGCGGTAGCTCTTTTCGATTATCTCATAATCGTAGCCTTCCGCAGCGATAAGGCCGGTATCCATAACGCCTTCGTTTAAAAGGTTCTGCATCACATTTGCCTGGAAAGCGCGGAAGATATTGCCTGCGCCGAAATGGATCCATACAGGTCTTTCATAAGTATTCTTTTTAACGTTATCGTAGTCAAAGGAAGGAAGACGGTAACCTTTGCTTTCGTATTCTGCTTTACCTTCCCTGATCCCCTGTAAAGTAAGTTTCATTTTCTGACCTTTCTGCCTTTATGGCGAATATAGTTTGTGATCCTGAGTGAAGGATCTTACAGTGCTTCCTTATGACCGTGGGATTTGCATATAGCTTCCCACAGGCCGTTAAGATAAGTTGCGCCCAGTGCGCGGTCATATAAGCCGTAGCCGGGCATTGCCACTTCGTCCCAGATCATGCGGCCGTGGTCGGGACGGACGGGACCGTCGAAGCCTATGTCGTAAAGTGCCAGCATTATCTCGTACATATCAAAGGTACCGTCGCTTGAAAGATGGGCGGACTCTTCAAAATCGGTAGGAGAGTTGAACTTGAGATTTCTTACATGTGCGAAGTGGATCCTTCCCTTCAGTGAACGGATCATGTCGGGCAGATCGTTCTCAAGATTGGTACCGTAGGAACCGGAGCAGAAGGTAACGCCGTTGTGCGGGTTATCTACCATCTTCATCATGCGGAGAATGTTCTCTTTGTTGATGATGATGCGGGGAAGACCGAATACGCTCCATGCGGGATCATCAGGATGTATAGCCATATTGATATCGTACTTATCGCAAACAGGCATGATGCGTTCAAGGAAGTATTTTAGGTTGGCGAAGAGTTTTTCGTCGTCAACTTCCTTATACATATCGAAGAGCTCCTTGATATGCTCCATGCGCTCGGGTTCCCAGCCGGGAAGGATGGCGCCGTTTGAATCGCCGCTGATGGAAGCGAACATATCCTCGGGATTAAGTGCATCAACAGCTTCCTGGGTATAAGCTAAAACAGTGGAGCCGTCGGGACGTACTCTTGCCAGTTCGGTCCTGGTCCAGTCAAATACCGGCATGAAGTTGTAACATACCATGTGGATACCGGCCTGTCCAAGACGCTCAAGAGTAGTGATATAGTTATCGATATATTTGTCGCGGTCGGGAGTTCCGACCTTTATGGCATCGTGAACGTTAACGCTTTCGATACCTGTCAGCTCAAGTCCTGCATCCTCTATCTCTTTCTTAAGAGCCAGGATATCTTCCATTTCCCAGACTTCGCCGGGAGCGGTGCCGTAAAGGGTAGAGATCACGCCTTTCACGCCGGGGATCTGGCGGATCTGCTTAAGAGTTACCGTGTCGTACTTGCTGCCGTACCAGCGAAGAGTCATCTGCATTTTTAATAATCCTCCTGTTATTTTGACAGACCGTCCGGTCTGTTAATGATCTTTATTGCTAATTGTCACAATGGATAGTATACTATGTGTAATAAATGCGTGAAAAGGATATCAATTGCTACAAAATATGCAAAAATTGCGCTCTGCAGGAAAAAACATAAAGATCCTCCCGGCAAGTGAGGAACGCCAGTATATGATAGACCGTGATTATGAGGTTTATGAAAAGGAAGGCGTCCCCACCGGGGCTATGTCTTTTCATTATCATAATTATTACGAGATCCTCTATGTGCTTGAGGGTGAGTATTCTTCGATGATAGAGAATCAAAGTTATCATCTTCATAAAGGAGACTTTCTGCTTATCGAACAGAATGTCATGCATAAGTACCAGCCTACCGCGAGCGGAGCGGATTCCAGGCGTATCATACTCTGGGTGACCTCGGCCTTTCTGCAGGAGCTGGCGGATCCGGGACAGGATCTTTCGGAATGCTTCCGGCTTAAGGATTCCAGGGCCTGGCATTTTCCCGTTTATTATGAAGAGATGCTTAGGGGATATCTTCTCAAACTGGCCATGAGCGGGGCACCGGAGGGGCTGCGGCGTACCATGGACAGGGGGTATCTTACTTTATTCTTTGCGCATCTTAACATACTGTGCGGCAGGAAGGAGTCCCAGCTTTTAGGAGAATATGTTGACAAGCATCCTCTGGTAGAACAGGTGGGACAGTACGTCGAGGAGCATATGGAGGATCAGGTGACGGCGGATCAGCTTGCCGAAGCGGTGCATATGAGTAAATACCATTTTCTGCGTAAGTTCAAGAAGCTGACCGGCATGACGCCCCATTCTTTTGTGATAAATAAAAAGCTTATCCGCGCCTGTGAGCTTTTATCCGGCGGGGAGGCTATATCGGATGTCTGGCAGAAGACAGGCTTTGGGGATTATTCCGTTTTTCTGAGAAATTTCCGTACGGCTTTTGGAGTGTCTCCCGGAAAGTACCGCGGCTGATACGAAAATAAAGGTTAGACAAAGTGGGCATAATAAGTGTAAAATCATTTTGTGATAACATATCTGCAATTTGGGAAGGACATCAGAGTTTTGGATTCTATCAGCATAACATAAGGAGATATCAAAATGGGAATTTTGTGTACAGGGGAGATGCTTATAGACTTTACGCCTGTGGCTGATCCGCAGGCAGCTGCGGGTGAAGGCGGAAATACCTATAAGGCAAATCCCGGCGGAGCGCCTGCAAATGTTGCTGTAAGTGCTGCCAGAAACGGCATAAAAGCGGCGTTTCTGGGAAAGATGGGTAATGATGATTTCGGCAGGCTGCTGCTTAAAACGTTAAAGGATAATAATGTAGAGCCGCTGGTACCGGAGCTTACAGATGAGGCCACCACTACACTTGCTTTTGTAACGCTTGACGCAGACGGCGACCGTTCCTTTACCTTTGCCAGGAAGCCGGGGGCTGATATGCTGCTTTCCGAAGAAGATGTGGAAAGAGCGGATATCTCCGAATGGGATATAGTTCATGCGGGTTCCGTAAGCCAGTCGGGAGGTGCTTTTTCCACGGAGCGGGATGCGGTGCTGCTTGCGCTCAAAAAAGCTAAGGCAGCGGATAAGCTGGTCAGCTTTGACATAAACTACAGGGATAAGATATGGGGCGTCGATGACTGCATGAAGGAATCGGAGAAGATCTATCCCCTTACGGATCTTTTAAAGATATCGGAAGAAGAGCTGGTCTTTGCAG
>JAEEGL016498421.1_pt1 | contig 24098 bp, 19 predicted proteins | sample 9134231 | NCBI WGS metagenome assembly JAEEGL01 (sample SAMN16246548, study PRJNA631951) | gut metagenome | biome: gut microbiome; feature: rumen; material: fiber-attached | host: Bos | place: Iran: Karaj | collected 2018-10
CAATTACGACCATCCAAATTTCGTTGGAATGCTCGGAATGCACGGAAACTATGCACCGAACATAAAAACCAACGAAGCCGACGTGATTATTGGCGTGGGACTTCGTTTCGACAGCCGTGTGACGGGTAATCTCGCCAAATTCGCAAAACAGGCGAAAATCATCCACATAGAAATCGACCGTGCCGAAATCGGTAAAATTCTTCAGCCGACACTTGCAGTGAACTGCGATGCAAAAACAGCCCTGAAAGCCCTTGCCGACGGTGTAAAATCTGCAAATCACCAAGCGTGGATTGACAGTTTCAAACCATTGGATAAAATCGAACACGACGAAGTGATTGAAAACGCAATTCATCCAAAGTCGGGCGACATAAAAATGGGCGAAGTTGTAAATCTGATTTCAGAAAAGACAAAGGGAACTGCCATCGTTGTAACCGATGTTGGGCAAAACCAAATGGCTGCCTGCCGTTACTACAAATTCCGTCAAGGTTCGAAAATTCTTACTTCGGGCGGATTGGGAACAATGGGATTCGGTTTGCCTGCTGCCGTTGGAGCTAAAGTTGCATGTCCAGAAAAACAAGTTATTGCATTTCTTGGAGATGGCGGTTTACAAATGACTATTCAAGAACTTGGCACTATTGCCGACAAAAATATCGGCGTAAAAATCGTGCTGCTCAACAACACCTATCTTGGAATGGTTCGCCAGTGGCAACAAAGATTCTTTAATTCGCGCTACTCATTTGTAGGAATAGGGGGACCTGATTTTGTTACAATCGCCAAAGGTTGGGGAATTAAAGGAGAGAAAGTAGAAAAACGCGAAGACTTGTCGGCCGCATTGGATAGAATGCTCGCAAGCGACGAATCCTATTTGCTTGACATTGCCATTGAACCAGAAGAAAATATTCTGCCAATGGTCGAACCAGGACTTGGTGTTTCTGATGTTAAACTTCAATAAAAACGAGAATGGAAGAGAAAAAACAATATACAATCACAGCGTTCACCGAAAACCACATTGGTTTGCTGAACAAAATCACCATTGTATTCACCCGCCGAAAAATCAACATCGAGAGCTTGACAGTTTCCGAATCGCAGATTAAAGGCATTCACAGTTTCACCATCGTAGTCAATTCTACCAAGGAAACGGTTGAGAAAGTCGTGAAACAAATCGACAAACTCGTGGAAGTCATCAAGGCATTCTACTACGAAGAAGAACAACTGATTGCACAGGAATTGGCTCTGTACAAAATGCCGATGGCGGCAATCAAAATGATAAACATGGGACGCTTCATCCGCGAAAACAACGCCCGAATTCTTGATATGCAACAAGAATACTTCGTCATTGAAAAGACGGGAACGGCAGAACAGACGCAGGAATTGTTGGAAAAACTCCGTCCGTTAGGAATCCTTGAATTTATCCGTTCAGGGCGTGTAATCATCACAAAACCGATGAAAACCCTCGACGAGTATATAGACGAAAAGGACCAAAGCTATTCGTTTACGAATTAAGAATTATAAACTCGGAATTACGAGAAAAGCCACGTGGGGAGCGTGGCTTTTTTGTTTTTAGCAGAATCTTTATTTCGTTGGCAATGATTTGATATTGTCTAAGAAATCTTTATCTGCGGCAGTTGTTGCAAAATTTGCAACAACTGAATCTGGGAACAATTCACCTTCGCTAAAAATGTTTTTTATATGACGTGAAATAGTTGATTTATCACGCTGAAACAATTCCGCCATCAAGTCAAGCGAAAGCCAAACGGTATCATCTGCCATTTTTACATCTATCTTTACCGCTCCGTCTTCGGTTTGGTAAATCATCATCTCTTGTAAATTATATACTTCTTCCTTCATCGTGCCATTGTTCTTTATATTTGGTTGTTTGCGATTTCATAGGTTTATCTATCCCAATATCAATTCCTCTACTTCCTTTTTCGCCTGTTCCAAGATTGCATCTGCTTCCTGCTCCAGTGCTTTTGCTTCGGCACGGATGGCGGAAATGTGGTCGGCTAATTCTTGTTGTTTATTGAGGGGCGGTATCGGAAGAATAATTTGACCTATTTCATCTAAATTGACATTTGCTCTTGCAACAGGCCTTTTCATCTTGTCCAAATTCAACTGACCTATTGATGATTGTAAAACTTCTTTTATGTAATCAGGTAAAAAAGACTCTTTTAATCTTACCAACGCAATAGCTTGATTAATATTTGCCGGTTGGTTTGAGTAATAAATGCCTATACGTCCAATAGTTGCCCCTACAATAGCAATCATTATATCATTTTTCTGAACTTGGGACGATTTCATTATTGTATTGTGTATATTATGTTTGATATACAGCAAATTGTCAAAATCAATATTGCCATTAATATCAATATCGCCACTTCTAACGAAAGCAACGCCTTCCTCTCTGTTTGTATAAGCATCACTACCTGACAAAGGCGTAATTCCACTTGTTATTAACGATGAAATCTGTTTTATAGAAAACAGTTCATATTTTCTCTTTATATTTTCAAATGAAGATGAAAAATATGGCTTGTGAGAATATGGGTCCAGTCTTCCACCGTCCACATCTTTATAATTGACAATAAAAGTCTTTTCGTGAGAATCTTCGGGCAAAGTTATCCCCAACTCGCCCAAAAGATATTGGTCGATTGAGGCAAGTTTGGCTTTTGATTCACTAAGTTTCTTCTTGCGCTGAGATAGAGCCGCATTGTAAACATTTACTATTTGCTGCTGAATGTGTAGAGGGGGAACAGGTACTAATAGTTTCTTAACATCTTCAGTTTGCAATCTGGGCAAAGTATTGCCCGTCATAAGATGCTTAGTTTGGTTTACAACCAACGAACTTCTTAGAAAAATTGCTAAGTATTCAGGCAAAACAAGCGAAGACGCTTTTAACACATAAAATTCTGTAGAACATATTCCATCAAATGACGCGTAGAATACCTTATTGAGGTAAGGACGCAATTTAGGGAATAAAACATCTGTTTTATGGAAAATGGCAGCGCTCGAAATACTTTGCTTTTCTGATGTCTCAATGTAATTGCCATACCCACTTTCTATATTTTCTAACCCGACATATACTACAGATGTATTAATCTCTGTTGTGATTGTTTTGTCAAACGATGCAATAACAGACAAAGGGTAATATTTTTTGGTTCCTTTTATTCTATTGATTGCATCAATTCTTTCTTTGTGACATTGCTCAGGATCTAACCTTCCTTCCAACTCCGAGAAGTTGACAAGGAATATTTTGTTTGGGTCGATATTTTGGGGTACAGTATATGGCATGGCTTTATTACTTTATTAAACCATAATTCTTTTCTAATACTTCAATGATGTTTTCTCTTACCATTCTTGCCAAATCGATTGAACGAGCATTATCGTCGTATTCGTGATATGTGTCGTTTTTATAGTCCGACTTAGGGGCTTCTGACCCTTTTCGTTTGACAATAATTACTTCCTTTTTCAATGCTCTTGCCCAACCCATTTCATAAGATACATTTGCATTATTCTCAGTAACATCAGCAAAAAATATCTTGCACTCTTGTATTTTATTTATAATGTCTTGTATTTGGTCTTGTGTAGCACCTTTGTTACACATGATGGGATACAACGAAATATTGATAGAGTAATCTTTAGCTATTTGTGAAATAGTCTCTTGATATATTTTATTATAATCAGCAACAATCTTCTCATTATCATCAAAAAACGGCATTGCTACGAATACTTTTATCTCAGATGAAATGATTTCCTCAAAAATGTTTATGAGACTTTTTGCCAAAACCTCCTTGGCATTGAATATCTGATTATTAAGAATCCAGTTTTTGAAGATTTCAAATTTTGCACTTTCTTCTTTTACGTGATAATATAGAAATGCTGTCAGTATACCTATGCTATCATTAGCCTTCAATAGCGGCTCTGCTCCATACAAAGTATTTACAGCCATTAATGAATTACTAACTTTATCTACTATTTTTGTTTCATCTTCACCTTCCTCTAATAAATGCCAAAATGTATTATTAAGATAAGTTCTGTATTGCCTGCTAATTATATGCTGAATATTCCCAAAAAGGTCGGGGCTTGCTTTTTTCATAAATTCCCGAGTCTTAATGGGATGCTTCCCTCCAAAAATTTCTTTTAACTCATCATCAGAGAAATTCCTGTCATCATCTATCAACACTCTCAAATTTTCTTCCCATGTCAAAGGAATTGTTTTTGTGTTGATATTGTAGAAGAACACTTTTGTCGCCTTGTCAAATTCTTGATTATCATTTCCTAACAACAAACAAAAAGGTGCGACCATGCTTTCTACTTTTGAAGCATTTGAGTGTTCCGCAGCTAACAATCTATGATTACCATCAATTCGACTGAATGGTTTGGGATTTATAGTTTCATCTATTTCAATAGTAACGAACTTTTCATATTCACCATTTATTTTCTTTACAGAAAAGACTCCTTCCTCCGATTTTGCTTTTTTCCCTTCCTGAATTAGTTGAATGACAGATTCTGTTCCTTTTGATTTGACTTTATATCCTAATATTACTTCAGGGAAAAACAAATATGCTTGATTTTCCAAGAAATCAGATATGTCAGTTCTGTCAATAGGATTCCGTTGATATGAATAGTCCGCCTTAGAAACACGTGCTAAATCTTTTATCCTTGCAAATCCTCTCAGACATAGTTGTCCGTTTAGAGAATTACCTAATATTCCTGTAAGTTTCATATCTACATAATTAAGAACCACGATAGTGGTAATATTATAGTTTTTGAGCTATCGACAAATTCAGGTTCTTTAGCTGTCACATTTATTATAATACCATAACGGAATGTCCCTTTGTGCTGCGCGATTTGCCGTGCAGACGTTTTATTTTGCCCAACTTCAATTATTATAGGGTCAGTGGCAAATGTGTCAATAACAAAATCCGGATTAACTCCATCAGATTGACTACTATATGATAAAAACGATTTGTCTAAAATACGCACCAAATACATAACCACAATGTCTTCCCACATTTTACTTCGCATCATTTCTGGAATATTATCCCCATAAACATTTGAAAGTAATGCTCTGCGAATGGATGGCGACATAAAAAACGATTTTTTGTTTTTTATAATCCGTGCGTCAATGCTATTGGAATAAGGTGGTAACTCATTGATTAGTTCTGATTGATCTAAAATGTTTATTACATCTTGCAGATTTTCTTTTTTAAGAGAAAGTATTCCTGACAATTTATCAATATTCACTTCATCAGATGCAGCCAGACGATATAATAATTTTTCATATACACTTCCCCCAAAAGATGAATTAACGCGAGCTACATCTTCATAAACAATACGTTTGACGAGCTCATTCATTCCACTGTTTATGTCACTTTTATTTTTGTATAAGGAATAACGGGGAATATTATGATAATAAACGTATTCTTTAATTAAGTCATCTAATTTGACATTGAGTTTGGCACAAATATCCTTCCAAAAATCATTTGTTCTTTGTACAGAAAAATGATAACGAAAATAATTCTTTAAATGGTCATAACTTTCACAATAAAACAATCCTTGCCGCATTTTTGTTGAAAAGCCTTTTATAGGATAGAATTTGTCACCATATTCCATTACGAATTTTGACATAATAAATTCCATAAACTTAAAAGGATAGATTTTTTCAACTTTCATTCGTGCTGCCAAATCAGGCGTTTGGTTTATCAATAACGCGGAACTACCTGTTGCTATTACGAATGCCATTCTACATTCATCATACAAAATTTTCAAAGTTTTAGCCCATTGAGGATCATCGTGTACTTCATCAAAAAGAAATACAATGGGCTTCTCATATACATTCAACTTACAACCTAACACATCCTCCATTTTCAACAACACATCTTGTATGCTATATCCAAGGTTCATTAAGGAATTTACATTAAAAAACCATATATTGGTGGTAATGTTATTATAAGCATAACGGGCCAATTGCCACATCAAAGTGGTTTTTCCAACACCTCTTAATCCTGCAAGTCCTATCATTCTTGGTTCTGCCCCTTCCTTGAAGAAATCTCTCAAATACTTTTGCAAAAGGACAAAAATATATCGTTGAGGATAGGCAATCCCTTTTACTGGATCTTTTATCCTATTATCCAATAATTTAGGAAGCACTTTGGCTTGTTCTGCTATATATAATAGTTCCTGTTCCATTATAATGAGTTTATAAATTTCTTCAATTCTGCACCTATCATTTCCAAATCGTTCACAGCAGTTTCTTTGCCTGTGGCATCGTAGCCAATTTCATCGGCAATAGCCATAAATATCGGATAGTCGATAATTTCTTTTTGCAACTCAGCAAGGCGATCTTCCAACTGCTCTTTCAGTTCCGAAACTTTCTGATTGTATTGGTCTGCAATCTGCTGTTTCCAAGCCTTGAACGCTTCGGTTTTTTCTATTTCTTTTTTGTCGTTTTTGCCTGTTGTATTGTCAAATCCTGTATGGTTTTTCAGGATTTTTTTCTTCTCGCCTTCCCACTTTTCGATGGTTGCCTTATAGTTGGCTTCGCTTTTTACTTTTTCTTTCAGTTTCTGCCTTGAATCTCTTATCTTTTGGCTCTGTTCATCGGTCCACTTCTTCAAGAATAGAACTGAACTTTTCACACCTGCGCCATTGGCAGCAAAGGCTGTTTGCGGCATACTTACCACAGCAACAATTCTGAACCATTCGCTTATGCTATTTCGTACATATTGCAAGGTGCTGTTGGTCAAGATTCCATCGGGAATAACAATAGCCAAATAGCCGCCTTCGCGCAAGAAATTTCTATCCTGCTCAATGAAAAGCACTTCGGTGCTTTGGCTGTCGCGGTTCTTTACGGCAGTGTTTTTCGTGTCGAGCCAATCTGCCTCTTTCGTCCCGAAATTATATTGGTGCAGATAGGCACTTTCCGTCTGTTTTATGGCACTTCCGAACGGTGGATTGGTGATTATCAAATCAAATGTGCCAAACTTAAAACCTTTGTTCTCTGTTCGTTCAATGATTGTATTGTCGCGCAAAAGCCCATCGCTGGCAATCACATTTGTATGACCATCATCGTGAATAATCATATTCATTTTGGCGGTACGGGCTATCTGCTCGTTTATCTCTATTCCAAACAGATTGTGTGATGCAAAATCGTGCCAATGGTTGTAATGTTCAATTGTGCCTTCATCATAGAATTCTCCAGCTTGTTGGCGTACTTTGTCCAACGCATAAAGCAAAAAGCCTCCACTTCCGCACGAAGTATCGAGAACTTTAGAATCGTTCTTAATCGGAAGCACATCTACAATAAACTTCACAATGTTTCGAGGCGTAAAATACTGACCGAAATCTCCGCGGAAATACGATCCCATAAATGTCTCAAAAGCCTTTCCTTTGCTGTCGAGGTCGGTTTTCGAGAGATTTACGCCCTGCAAATAACTGACAACCGTGCGGATGCGTTGCGGTGTTAGTCGAATGTTATCCTTGAAAACCTCCTTATCTCGCTGTTTGCCTTCATCGTAAAGGTCAAAGATGCGTTTGGCAAGGTCGGCGGTTATTTTCTGTTCAACCTTGTCAATATCTTGCTGTGATGCATTTTTAGGCTTTTCAATGTCGAAAATCTGGAAATCGTACGGCTCTCCCTTTTTACGAGGTTTACGCTCATCCCAAATCTTGCAGAAAATGAGTTTGTCCAATTCGTCGAAAGCATCTGACGGATTCAGTTCTCCTCCAGCCCAAAGCGATTGATGTGCCTTCTTGAAACGATTGGTAAGTTCACTTTCCGAAACTTGTTCGAGATCGAAAAACGATTGCTTAATTTCATCATTGCCAGGGTCTTCCCCTTTCAGTCGGCCACCTTTTACATAGTTGTATTTTGGCACAACCTTGCCGTATATCGGGATGTTTGGAATCTGTATGCGCGTCTGTCTCTCTTTGTCAATTTGCAGATAAGAATCCTTGATGCCCGAAGTTGTCCAAATGTATTTTACTGTACCAGAAAGCGCGTAAGCATAGCTTGCCGCCTGTTCGATGGCTTGCGTAAACTCCGCTTCTGAAACTTCTTGTTTTTTGCACTCCACAATGATAGAAGGATTCAGACACATATCATCGTCATAGACAATAATATCAGCCTCTTTTGTGCTTGAACCCATTGTGACTTTCTCGAATAACTTGATTCTTTTTTCGGGGTAATTATAGACAAGAATCAATTTCAGAAAAGACTCTGCTTCAACTTGTTCTTCTGGGTCGAGGTAGTTACGCGATTTGTTGATGTGCTTATAAGTGATTCTGCTTTGGTCTCCATTGAATGAAATGAGCCCTTTTTCGATACCTTGTTGGATTAAAGATTCTGTCATTATCAAATATCAATTATAATTTAGATTGCTGTTGTGATTTACTTTCATTCTTGTTCAACATTTCAACCATTTTCTCATCCATTTCTGCTTTTGCAATCAGAACGCTTTTTTGTTTTCTGTCTTGTTCTTTCTCTGCTAAAATCCTATAGCATTTTGCTCGATTTTCTAATGAATCTTTATCTTTATTAAATAGCGACAAAGATATATTAAAATCAGATAATGCTTCTTCATATTTCCCCATGGCCATATATATTTCTCCTCTTGTCTCATAATAACTATGTTGCAAGCCATCTTTTTGTATAGCAACATTCACATCCTCGAGTGCTTTTGGGACATCATTTAATTTCAATAACATATAAGCCCTGTTGTTATATGCATCTGCATCTATGGGATTTAATTTCATGGCTTGACTAAAACTCTTTATTGCCTCTTCTTTATTTCCTAATTTATAATAGCGGATACCTAGATTATTATACGCAGAAGCATAATCAGGTTTGATCTTTATTGCTTGAGAATACAAATCTATTGCTTTCTTATCATTTTTCTCTGAATAGGCTTGTGTAAAAAGTTGACTTGCTTTGGCTTCATTAGCAGAGTTTTCTGCTATTATAGCATCTTTATTTATCTTTTCTTCTATCGATGCCACATGTTTTTTTAATTCTTCTATTTTTATCACGGAATTTTGGGCTTCTTTAGCCTGAGTGTCGGCAGATTTAGCTTGTTGCTTGACATCTTCCAACATCTTCTCTATATTTTTTTCATTTCTAACACTAATACTTATAGGGATTGCGATGCCAATAACAGCCATCATTATGGCAAGAATGGTCAACCATTGAGATAAATCTTCATTAACATCCGCTATTTTTGTTCTAACATCTCCACGATAGATTTCGATTTCTTTCTCCATTTTCTCCAATTGCTTTTGTGTTGCTTCAAATTCTTTTTGCAATCGAAAAACATCTTGCTGGTTAGCATCAACTTGTACAACTGTATTTTTTGCCTGTTCTTGTACAACAACAGTCTTTGATTGTTGTTGCCCAAATATACACAGACAGAAAAACAACATCAAAATAGTAACAATATATCGTGGTTTCATATTTACTTTTTATAATAAACAGTTCTTTTTTTTCATCAACAAAAACTTATGGTAAAAATAACATTTTTTCAATTACCAATCCTATTTCAAATAAGGATTGTTCAACAATTTGTACACTATAGTTTTTCTTGAACCACTTCCCAATATCCGCCTTTGCCAAAACCAACACAGCGAATGTACTCGCAAACAAATTTTTACATTTTCTTTGGAATACTTGAATTCGTTTATGAATTAAAAACAGGGATTAAGAAAAGCCACGTGAGAGCGTGGATTTTTTGCTCTATTGTATCTTGGATGAACTTATAATTCTATCAATTCTTTGCTCAAAAAAGAAATACATTTTCTTTTTAATTGAAAATCCATATATTTGCATTATTAAAAAGAAGGGTTATGTCAGAAAAGCAACGTACAATTTCGCAGCCTGTCTCTTTTTCGGGTAAAGGATTGCATACGGGTAAAGTGACAACGGCGACGGTTCTTCCGTCGGAACCGAACACGGGTATCAGATTTAAACGTATTGACTTGGATTCTAAGCCGATAATTCCGGCAAATCCAGAATATGTTGTCGACACATCGCGGGGAACAGTTATCGGAATTCCAGGAGCATTTGTAAGTACCATTGAACATTTGATGGCATCGTTGCATGCTTTGCATGTAAACAATGCTTTGATTGAAGTTGACGGTCCCGAAGTTCCTATTTTGAACGGTAGTGCAAAGCCATTTTACGACGGCATTGAAAAAGTCGGCACAACAGAACAGGACGCAGAACTTGAATATCTCGAAATCAAAGAAAAAACTGTATATCTCGAACCAGAACGCGGCGTTGAAATTATTGCATATCCGTGCGATACGTTCCGTGTCGATGTAAAAATCAGTTACGATTCGTTCATGCTCCGTAACCAATTTGCAAGTTTGAGCGACTTGAACGATTTCGGAAAGGAAATTGCGTGTTGCAAGACATTCTGCTTTTTCCGTGAAATAGAAATGATGCTCGCCGCCAATCTAATAAAAGGAGGCGATTTGGACAATGCAATCGTGTTTGTCGACCGAAAGGTTTCTCCCGAAGAAATTGCACGAATGTCGAAACTATTTCCAGGAAAGGAAATCAATATTGAAAAAGAAGGCGTTTTGAACAACACGGAATTGTCGTTCGAAAACGAACCTGCCCGCCATAAACTTTTGGATTTGATAGGTGATTTATGGTTGGTCGGCAAACCAATAAAAGGTCATATTATTGCAACCATTCCTGGCCATAAGGCAAACACCGAATTTGCAAAGATTTTAAGAAAACAACTCAAACCTTCGGTTAAGGTCATTGCTCCAAGCATTGATTTTTCGGCGGAACCTGTGTACGACAACAAGAAATTAAAAGCTTTGTTGCCGTATAGTTATCCGTTCCAGCTTGTTGACAAAATCATGTCTGTCTCCGACAAGGAAGTTGTGGGAATTAAAAATGTGACGGCCGACGAACCGTTCTTCCAAGGTCACTTTCCTGCCGACCCTGTCATGCCGGGCGTACTGATTCTCGAAGGAATGGTACAATGCGCAGGTGTATTCGCATTGTCGCAGGTGGAAAAACCTTCTGATTATTTAGTATATTTTCTCAGCGTCGATAACGTGAAGTTCCGCAAAAAAGTTAGTCCAGGCGACACGCTGGTGTTTAAACTGCAACTTCTTGCTCCAATCCGACGTGGAGTAGTTTATATGAAATGTTATTCTTTCGTAGCTGGTCAATTGGTTGCGGAAGGCGAAATTAAAGCACAAACAAATAAAAAAACGAATTAAGATGACACAACAGCCTTTAGCTTTTATTCATCCTGATGCAAAGATTGGAAAAGATGTAGTAATATCTCCATTCTCTTATATTTATGACGATGTGGAAATCGGCGACGGAACAGTGATTGAACCGAATGTGACTATTATGCCAGGTGCAAGAATCGGGAAAAATTGTCACATATTCCCAGGAGCCGTCATTTCTGCAATTCCACAGGATTTGAAATTCGCCGGTGAACACACTACGACTGAAATTGGCGACAATACAGTTATCCGCGAATGTGTGACGATACACAGAGGAACTGTCGACAAAATGACTACAAAAGTCGGGAAAAATTGCCTTTTGATGGGATATGTTCACATTGCACACGACTGTATTGTGGGCGACAACTGCATTTTTGCCAACTATGCGGCTCTTTCGGGACATTGCGTAATAGGTAATTTTGTTATCATTGAAGGAAAGGCTGGCGCACAGCAGTTTATGCACGTCGGCGACCACGCATTCATCGGTGGCGGCACGTTTATCCGTAAAAATGTTCCTCCATTTGTAAAAGCAGCCGAAGAACCTATCCAATACATCGGTGTAAATTCCGTAGGTTTGGCTCGCCGTGGTTTTGCCGAAGAAAAAATACGTCAGATTCAAGATATCTATCGTTTGATCTTCTTGCAAAAAGGCGTATTGCAGAAAGATGCGCTCGAAATGGTAAGAACGCAGATTCCACAATCGGAAGAAAGAGACATGATACTGTCTTTCATAGAAAATTCGCCGAACGGAATTATTAAAAAACCGTAAAATGAACTATTTCAAACAAATAAACATACAGCGATGTCTCCTCGGAGTTGTCGCTGTTTTATTTTTAAATTCCTGCGGCAGTGACGGGAAAAAACAGTATTACGAAGTGACAGGCTTGGCACAAGGAACCTATTATCGTGTGATATATGAAGACACGGAAATGCGGAAACCTGAGTTCGATTCGTTGCTGAAAAACTTTGACACAACATTTAGTGTGTACATCGGCGAGTCAATGATTTCGAGAATAAACAACAACGACACGACTATACGACTCACGCCGCAGTTCTGTTATTTTTTGGAAAAATCGAAATTCGTGTCTTCCATAACCGACAGTATGTTTGATATTACCGTAGCTCCGTTGGTGAATGCGTGGAAATTCGGGCCCGACACGGCAAAAGGTTCTATAGTTCCGACGGCAAAACAGATTGACAGCATTCGACAATTTGTCGGTATGGATAAGTTTTCGGTTCAGAACAATCGTTTTATAAAATCCGACCCGAGGGTTCAAATCATTGGAAATGCAATAGCACAGGGATATTCGACTGATTTAATCGCACAATACCTCGAAAATCTTGGAGTGGAAAACTATTTAGTCGACGTCGGCTGCGAAATGCGTGCCAAGGGCGTGAATGCCAAAGGAAATACTTGGACAATCGGCATAACTCGACCAGAAGAAGGTATTGACGAGAAATCGTTAGAATCGTCATTCGACGTGGCTGTGGAATTGGATAACCGTTCGTTGGCGACATCGGGAAATTATAGGAAATTTTATTATGAAGACGGCCGAAAGTTTTCGCACACCATCAATCCCAAAACAGGACAGACCATTCCATCTGATTTGTTGAGTGCGACTGTCTTTGCAACAGAATGTATTGATGCTGACGCAATTGCAACTGCTTGCATGGTGATGGGCGTGGAAAAGTCGAAACAGTTTTTCGCCCGTCATCCCGAATACGGCGCTCTATTGATTTTTGACGGTGGAGATTCGTTGCAGACGTATTCCACCAAAGATGTTGTTGTGAAAAAAACACACGACAAGTAATAAAACCGACATATTTCCGTCTTAAAAAGATGGATTTGTTTAAATTTGTGCGAATGAAGACATTACGGAAAATAGTTATTTTGCTTGTGAGTGTTGTTTGTCTTGCTCACACGTCTGTTTTTGCCCAACAGTTAGCAACCGTTCCGAATGTGATGCCGCTAACGCGCGTGCTTTTTATCTTCGATGGTTCCTACAGCATGCTCGGCATTTGGGAACGACATTCAAAAATGGAAGTGGCAAAAAGCATTCTGATTCCATTCATCGACAGCGTTTCAAAAATTCCGAATGTAGAAGTCGGCTTACGTATATACGGAAATCGTTCGCCGTTTCCGCCGCAAGATTGCAAGGATTCCCACCTTGAAGTTCCGTTCGGAAAAAACAATCTCCCCGAAATTGTCAATAAAATTCTGTCACTAAATCCGCACGGGACAACGCCGATTGCATATTCCATAGAACAGGCCGCTAAAGATTTTCCACCCGATTCTACGGCTCGAAATATAATTTTCCTGATTACCGATGGTGTTGAAGCCTGCGACGGTGACCCATGTGCCATTTCCCGCAAATTGCAAGAAAAAGGAGTCATTCTCAAACCGTTTATCATCGGCGTAGGCAACGAAGTTGATTTTAACAAAATGTTCGATTGTGCTGGCCACGTATTCAGTGCGAAAAACGAACTTGATTTCTTGCCCGTGCTGAACATGGCGATGGATAAGGCAATGACCAGCACACCGTTACAGGTGTATCTGCTTGACGCATACAAGAAACCGCGCGAGACGGACGTGCCAATGACGTTTTATGACAATGTTACAGGTTTCATCCGCTATAATTTTGTCCATTCGGTCATAAAGCCTGGCGAACCCGACATATTGTTCCTCGACCCATTGGTTTCCTACAAAATAAAGGTACATACTATTCCGCCAGTATATGCAGAAAATGTGAATCTTGAACCAGGAAAACATACGATTGTAAAAATTGACGCTCCTCAGGGATATTTAATGGTAGAACGTCCGTATGGCGTAAATCTGTCCATGCCGTTCGAAACTATTGTCCGTCAGCAGGGCGACATGAACACATTGATGGTTCAGCAGGCGAACGAAAAAGTCAAATACATTACCGGGAAATACGACCTTGAAGTGCTGACCATGCCACGAACATATTTTTACGACGTGGAAGTGAAACCCGACGAAGTTAAGACAATAAAAGTGCCCGCCCCGGGTCATGTTACATTCACACGACCGCAAATGGGTATCGGTGCAATATATATCGACAGAAATACCGACTTGGAATTTGTCACATATTTAAGTCCCGACAGCAGAAAAAACGACGTACTCACCTTACAACCAGGGAAATACGTAATTATATGGCGTGACAAATTCGAGACCGACACGGAAAAATCTATTTCCCAGTCGTTCGAAATCACTTCGGGATGTAATTTGTATATTCAACTAAACAAAAAATAATATGAAACGAATTTTTACTCTTGTATTGTCCGTAATTGCTTCGGTAACAATGTTTGCACAACGTCCTACTGCGACGATAAATCAAGTGAACGACATGCTCCAAGGAGCGACTTTGTACGTGGTTCTCGACAATAATCCGATAAACGACTACAATTCGGAAATCCGTAAGGCTGTCGAAAAAAACTGGACACTGACGCCGTTCAAGTTTATTCATATTGATGTGTTGGACAGCACAAAACTGCAAAATCCTAAAAATGCGTTCCTCGTTCCTGTAACTACGGTATTCGTCGAAGACAAGGATTCTGTTAAATACCTATTTTTGAGCCTATGGATTGGCGGCGAATACGAAACTCTTAGCGATTTGCCCGAAGTTTGTACATTTCCGCTTTGCTACGATTTGAGTGACGAATTCGAAATGACATATAAACTGCCTGCAATTGTTGCGTTCTTCAACAAGCATGTCCAGGCAATTCCATCAAATCCTGCGTTGTTGAAAGACAAAAAGTTCGCATCGTACACGAAAAAGAAAAAGAGCATCTCGGGGAAAACAATTTATATGGTGAAACACGAACAAACGCCTCTGTTCGACGAACCGTCAGAAATTTCTGCAATAAATCCATTAGCTAAAGTCTCTATATGCGAGGACAGAGATGATTTGGAAAAAGTAATCCGTAGAAAAGAGGCAAATGCGTTGTTTCTTCACATTGTCAGTTGGAATGACATAGATATGGTTCAGAATGGCGAAATGATACCTGGACGTTGTTATAAAATATTGATGGACACCGAAGGTAATCTGTATTATTTTGCATTCCACAAAATGGCTGGAAATGCATCGCCAAACCTAAATGGTATGCAGGCAAAGGACTGGAAGACGCTTGCCACATTTACAAAATAGCAAGATTCGGAATAACATATACACGAACACAAGCGTATAGTACAAGGTTTCTGTATCTATTTTCTATTGGAATGATGGAATACGTCGTTCCTGCTTCAAAGCTCACTCTTGGAAACATAAAATCGAAGGCTCCGCAGATTTGCCAGTCAAGTCGGCCGAGTGCTTCGCTTTTATTTTTCACACCATTGAACGAAGTGTTTTCGTAGATTTTTGCTGAAACTTCCGTACCAACTTTAAAGCGTAAACGAGCCGGAAAATTGTCACCAATAAAATAAGCAGGACGAACAGCCCACAGGTATCCCGCATCGACATATCCCAACGAGGTTTTAAAATCGTGACCGGCATTCGCTGCTCCTTTTTCAGCAAAGCGTAACTCAAAAACGTGAAAAAACGGAGAGTCTTTGGTTTTGTGATATTCTGAAAAAATTCCTCCCATGGGTCCAATTCGATGAAAACCACCGTTTTCGTCACCATTAACCTGACTGGTTGTAAAGCCCCCCATCAATCCACCCGAAAAATTCTGCGACATTCCGTAGTTACAAAGAACTATGAATATACTCACAAGCAACCATCTAAAAGTATATTTTTTTATCCCTCCCATTTTTTTTGCATTATACGTTGTGAATTATTCATTTTTAATTACGCATTGAGCATTACACATTAAGCATTTAATTAACCGTACTTTCAATTTGTCCATCTGCAAAATGTGTCATAATTATTTCCTTAGATTTTATTTGTTTACGCGAACGGATAATTTCTCCTTTGCAATTTGTCGTAAGCGTGTATCCAGACCTCAAAATTTTTTCAGGATTTTTTGCATCTATTCTCGACTCAACGAGTTGCAATCTGTTTGCACGATTATTAATATTTGTCCGCACTCCTTCAAAAATTCGTTGTTGCAATTTTTCCACATCTGCAAGTGCTTTTGTCTTTTTGATTGCTGTGGCATGTAAAATTCCCTGAATTGTCTGTTCAATGGAACTTTCTGCTTTCAGCAACGCAATTTTGTATGATTGTTTTATTGCAGATAAAAAATCCCGCAATTTGTCGGTTTCGTCATCCATGCGTTCGTGGAACAAATCCGAAAGTTGTTCTTGTAAATCGTTGAGTTGCGACAAAAATTCTTCATTCGTATCGACGATGAAATCGGCAACGGCCGTCGGTGTTTTGAGCGACGTATGGGCAACCATGTCGGTTATAGACAAATCTTTGTTGTGACCAATTCCTGTAAGGACAGGCAAAGGGAATTGTGCGACATTCGAGGCAATTTTATAATTGTCGAACCAACGTAAATCAGTACGAGCACCGCCACCACGAATAATGACCACAACGTCAAATTCGTCTTCGCGGCTTGCAATTTCGTCAAGACAATTTATTACGGAGTTTTCTACCTCAACACCCTGCATCGCCGCATTGAAAAGCGTCGTCCGAATGTCAAACCCATAAGTATTGTTTTCCAACTGATTTATAAAGTCCTGATACCCAGCGGCATTGTTCGACGAGACGACGGCAACCCGTTGAATGACCGATGGCAAATCTACTTCTTTGTTCAGTTCAAAAACACCATCTTCCTCCAACTGACGGATAATTTTCTGTCGACGTAGTTCGTCTTCGCCAACGGTGTACGACGGATTTATGTCGGTAATTTGCAGACTGAACCCGTATAGTGCATGAAAATTCACCGAAACTTGAACCATTATTTTCATGCCGACAGACAACTGGCTGCCTGTCTCAGACTCAAAATAGGGAGCCAACATTCTGTAAACATTAGCCCATATTGTGGCACGCATTTTTGCCGATGGATTTTCTTCGTCTTCGAGTTTCTCGATAAGTTCCAAATAACAATGACCATTGCGGTTTGCCTGAATTTCGCTTATCTCTCCCACTATCCAATACTTAGGCTCGAGGGATTTTTTCAATCCTTCGGAAATTATTGACGCCAATTCCGATAACGAAATACTTTCTTCCATCACAACAAATGTAATGATTTTGTGGAATTTTCTAATGAGAATCTGTATTTTTGCCGCATAAAATTTAAACGACAATGACAAAAACAGTTCCGTTCACAAAAGAACAAATTCAGGAAATCATAAAACAATATCCTACGCCGTTCCACATATACGACGAAAAGGCGATAATTGAGAATGCCGAAGAACTTAAAAAGGCGTTTGCGTGGAACGAGGGTTTTCACGAATATTTTGCAGTAAAAGCTACTCCAAACCCTTATCTGATAAAGATTTTAGCACAACACGGTTTCGGCTGCGACTGTAGTTCCTATCCTGAATTGCTCATCTCGGAACAAGTTGGAAATCTTGGCGAAAACATTATGTTCACGTCGAATGACACGGGCGACTACGAGTTTAAGAAAGCCAAGGAACTGGGTGCCATCATCAATCTCGACGACATTACTCACATTGACTATTTAGACAAAGTTGCCGGTTTGCCCGAATTGGTTTCGTTCCGTTATAATCCGGGAAATCTGAAATCGGGAAATGCCATTATCGGCACTCCCGAAGAAGCAAAATATGGTTTTATGGAAAATCAACTCTTCGATGGCTACAAAATGTTGATGGAACGCGGTGTGAAACGTTTCGGCATTCATACTATGGTGGCTTCCAACGAGCTGAACGAGGATTATTTTGCCGAAACGGCACGAATTTTATTCAATCTTGTCGTAAAAATCCACAAACAATTGGGCATTCGCTTCGATTTCATCAACCTTGGTGGAGGACTCGGCATTCCGTATCGCCCTGAGCAGAAGAAACTCGACGTGTTCAAAATCAGCGAAGGCATTCGCAAGGAATACGAATCGATTCTTGTTCCTAATGGTCTTGCACCAGTGAAATTATATTTAGAATCTGGTCGTTTCATCACAGGTCCTTACGGATATTTGGTGACGACGGTTCGTCACTTGAAACACACATTCCGCGAATACGTCGGCTGCGACGCAAGCATGAACAACCTTATGCGTCCGGGAATGTACGGAGCATATCATCATATAACCGTGTTGGGCAAGGAAAATCAGCCATGCGACCACGTATATGACGTGACAGGCTCGCTGTGCGAAAACAACGACAAGTTTGCAATCCAACGTAATCTACCAGAAATCGAGATTGGCGACATTCTTGCCATTCACGACGCAGGAGCACACGGTCACGCAATGGGATTCAACTACAACGGAAAACTTCGTTCGGCTGAACTGCTTCTCCGCACCGACGGCTCGGTAAAAATGATTCGTCGTGCCGAAACGGTTAACGATTACTTTGCGACACTTGATTTCGAGGGGTTGAAAAGTTTCAATTAAAACACAACATGGAGACTGAAATTTGTCGAAGTCACAAAGACATCCGAACAGTTTCAACCTTTGAATTTCAAATCACCAACTTATTATAGAGGCGCAATTGCGTCTCTACTTTTATAACCTATATCGTACTCCTGCTCTGAATTGCGGATTCGAACGTACTGCCCACGATTCGTCATAGAGAAAATCATACAGCACCATGAAATATGCGTCCAACTTTTCCGAAATGTGCGTTGTTCCGCCAAGTCCCAAAGGCAAAGCCAAAAGCGAGGCTTTGTTTCCTTCGGAATCCACAATTTTTGCAGATTCCAGTTCTCCATGAAGGAAAATATTAAAATTGAAGTGAAATTCCACAAATTCCCGAGTACCGTACATGGCAGTCCAATACGAATTGCCTATGGTCTTATTGTACATAAAGAAAGGTGAAAATCCAAGTTTGAAATTTTTGTTTGTTCCCAATGCAAGAGCCGCTTCGGGATTCAAATCGATTGTCATGCAGTTGTTTGTAATTCCAAAGCCAATTGTTCCTCCCAACTCAACTTGCGAGAAACAATTCACCCCGACCATCAGTCCAATGAGTAACCCTATAATATGTTTTTTATACATAACGCCTCCCATTTACATGTGAGGTAAAAATAATAAAATTTACTATGCAAACAATGAGGAAGAGCAACATCTAAATTTTCCACAAATAAAAATCGCTTAACGCAATAAGCGATTTTACGCAAATGCTTATACAGAGCCGTTTGAGAAGTAATAAAAAAAATCACTGATTTTGAATTTGTAGTTTGATTCCCGTCATTCTATTTTTTTTATTTTTGCATAAAACAATTCATTTATGCAAAAACGACTTGTCGGACAAAATCATTCGTATGTTTTCGAGTTTGTGGAACCCGAAGAAAGCGAAAATGCCGAAGATTTCGGTCTTGTATTCCGTGGAAAGTGCGAACAGGACGGAACGCCCGTTATTGTTCGTTACTTGAGAAACAAACAATTGATTAAAAGTCCGCAGCATTTGCAGCTTGTACAAAATATCTTTCTCAGTTTCAATAAATTAGACGAAGGATTAGTAAAAACATTCGACTGCATTGTCGATGAAAACGGGCTGTATATTATTCGTGAGCATTTACAAGGCATTGACTTACAACAAGTTATTTTTACCGGCGATTATCCTCATCTACGGAATACAAAATTTTTTCTCACCGTTGCCGAAAAAGTCTGTAAAACCCTCGAAACACTCCACCATAACAAAATAATACACAGGCGAATACAGCCAAACACAATCTTTCTGGTCGCCAACAATGCAGGACAAATCGACATAGAAAATCCGACGGTAAAACTGCTCAACCTTGAATACGCACAAATCAACAGTCAAAACATACTCGGTTTTACTTCAACACCGTATTCACTCTATTACTCGGCTCCCGAATTGGTATTGCAAGCAAATCCGTTGATAAACGCTTCCTGCGATTTGTATAGCTTAGGTATAACGTTGTTCGAAGCTTTTGCCCGCGAGCACGCCTTTATTTGCGAAAACGACGACAAAAACCTGATTCTGAACATGCAATTGTCTTTCCCGCTGAAACCCCACCACCGAGTAGACAAATCGATATTTGAAATGCTCCAAAAGGCAACGGCAAAGCACATTTTCAAAACTCCGCCCATGCGCTACAAGCCCGAAGCTCGGCTGAAATTTTTCTACAATGCACAAAAACTTCGTTTCCAGTCTGCCGACGAAATGAGCCAGTACATAGCAACGCTCATTCAGGAATATCAAGTAAAACAGGAAAAATCACTCGTGCAAAAACTGAAAAACATATTTAAACGATAGCACAGAATTAACATAGAATATGCTTTCGGTAGATTGCACCTCCATAGCTCATAATTTTTAACTCTTAATTCTCATTTCCGACGTCGAAATTATTACCTTTGCATATCAAGAAAATTCAATACAATGATAGATATTTCAAATGCAAACATAGAATCGCTTGTCATTCATAAAATTGGAATGAAAGCGGCTGCGGAAGAAGACCCTAAGCGTCAGAACTTTTATTCAAAACACGAAATTCAGTTCATCGACGAACAGACACAGTATATTTTAAATTCATTTTTTTCGCTGTCGCTCAAGGCTCCGGAATTGTACCGTTTCAGGGACGATAGTTTTGCCGTAAAAGAAGAAGTGGCACGTATTTTTCAGCAAAAAGGCGAATTCTACAGTTCATCGATAAAATTAGCTGAAAAACTTTACAACGTACTCGACGAAAACGACCAGACTTACAGCGAATTTTACGTCGTGTATTTTTCAAACTGCATGGTCGACGACAACATGGTCGATGCCGTGGGACTTTTCAAATCCGAATCCAAAGAGACGTTTTTGAAAATTCTCCAAAACGAAAACGAAGTAAATTTTCAAGCAGAAAGCGGAATCAGCCTCAAAAAAATAGAAAAAGGCTGTTTCATTTTCAATATCGAACCAGAATATGGCTATCTCATTAAAGCACAAGACAGTTCAAAAGGCGACAATGTATATTGGATAGATAAATTTATCGAAGCAAAAGTTATTGAAAATGAATACTTTAACACAGAATCATTTTTAAAAATCTGTAAAGAATTCAACGAAGAGATTTTGGCTCAAAACGAATCGGTTAAAAACGATGAAAGAGTAAAATTTTTGCAAAATTCTCTTAACTACTTCCAAACAAACCAGACATTCGACGAAAAACAATTTACGCAAGAAACCATTGGAAATCCAGAAGTTATTGAGGCATTCGATAATTTCAAACAACACTACAGCCGCATTCACGAAATCGAAGCTCCCAATAGTTTCGACATAGACGAAACCGCAGTGAAAAAATCCAAACGATATTTGCGGAGCGTCATCAAACTTGATAAAAATTTTCACATCTACGTGCATTCCCGTCCTGAGTTCCTGGAACGCGGTTACGACGAAAATCGAGGAAAAAGTTTTTATAAAGTATTCTTTGAGATAGAAAGTTAACCCCTCTTATCATCTTTTTTTATACCTTTGCGTGATTTTAGTGGAACTTCTTGATGAATTTATATAAATCGTTTAGAATCATAGCGTTAACGCTCATTGGAGCAATGCTTTTGTTGTCGTCTTGTAAAAAAGGAACGAACGAAGGCACTCTTACCTTTGCTGTTGAATACGATGAGCAGGAAAAAGCAGAAAGGGAAATCATCGGTCTACTGCCTGAGACATTGAAATACTATTACAAAAACGGCAGTTCCACGTCAGAAATCAGTGCCTTTGGAATGTTCCGCGCAGCGTATATTTCAAATGTTCAGGAAAAGACGAACAGCGTTCTCTTCTATTTCATGCCGAAAAAATACACTTGTAAAGCAAAATTCGGAGAAAGAATGATTGGATTCGACCCGCTCCCTGGTTTAATCCTCACCCCGACGGACGAAGAAAAAGAAATTCTTGGTTTTACCGCCCACAAAGTCCACGTTTCGTTCGAAGACAAGTCAAAAGAAGAATATGATATATGGTATACAAACGACATAAAAATTCATGATCCTAACTGGCCTAATCCTTACAAAGAGCTTGACGGAGTTTTGTTAGACTACCGAGTTGCACTCAAGGGCATTTCTATGCACATAAGCCTGAGCGGTATTTCGGAAAATGCGGTCGATTCGTCTAAATTCTATGTGCCGAAAGATTTTGTGAATGTCGAAGTTGATACTATGAACGCTATCTTTGATGAATACTTAAAAATGGAATTCTAATGATTGAAAGATTAAAACAACTATTCCATATTGAAGACACCAAAGGACGACTGGCGTTGGCTGGCGTGCTTCTTGTCGTTGGTGTATTTCTGACCATAGCATTCATATCGTTTTTCTCCTCGTGGGAAAATGACCAAAGCGTTCTCCGTGACACAACGGCGGAAATTTCGGCTATAGACCCGTCTATCACGGAACTTCCGCCATCGGAAATTCAAAATAGAGCAGGAAAAATCGGGGCAATTGTATCGAAAAAGTTCATTCACGACTGGTTTGGAATCGGTTCGTTTGCAATCGTGTTCCTTTGTTTCTATTGCATGTTGCGTGCACTCAATTTCTTTAAAGAAACATCTGTCTATCGATACCTTTGTATTGCGATTTCGCTGATGCTAGTGTCGTCCATTACGTTCGGGTTCTTCTTCAACGACGTGTGGGACGGCAACATTGGCGGCTGTCTCGGTTACTATTTGAGTTACCAACTGTTGCCAAATCTTTTAGGGAAATTCGTCACAGGTCTGCTTATTGTCGCATTCGATATAATTTATGTATTCTGTACGTTTAATTCTATCCACAACTGGGTACTGACAAAAATCCGCAATTTCCTTTCCAGCAAGAAAGAAGCTGAAGAGGCTACGGAAGAAAATACCCAAGAAGAAACGCCTGCTGACAATATTGAACCTGTCGTTCCTCAAGTAGAACAAGTTGTAAATCAAGAAATTTCTCAGCCTGAAGAAATTACGAAAGATACCCCACACGAAGAAGAGTTTACAGCCGAAATTCCTGAAGTAACAGAGGCAGAAAATCCTGTTGAAACGCCAGAAGATGAGAATCCGACGAATGAAACAGAAGACGAACATACCGAAGAACAAGAACCAGTAGAAGAATCGGACGAAAACGAAGACGAAAATAAAAACGAGGATTTTAGCGACGACGAAAATTCCGACGACAACGATGAAGAGGAAGAAGATGAGGATGACGACGACGAAACAACGCTTGACCCGAACGATGAGGATGAACCTGATGATGAAAACGATGACGAGCCCCAAGACGACGGAACAACTGTTGCAGATGTTGACACACCAGTTGGACCTCAGCAAACTATAACTCCACCTCATATTCCTGACGGGAAAATGCAAATAACCAACACAAATACTGCTGTTGAGGACACCAGTCACATTGAAATGGAAATGCAGGACTACGACCCGAAAGCGGACTTGTCGCATTTCAAACAGCCAGGAACTGATTTGCTCAAAATATATCCAAATGACGAGCAAGCCGTTGAAGTTGACTACGACGAACAAATTAGAAACCAAAATCTTATTGAAAAAACACTTTCAGATTTTGGCATCGAAATAGAAACGATTAAGGCTACGGTCGGACCGACCATCACGCTTTATGAAATCGTACCAAAGGCGGGAACAAAAATTTCAAGAATCCAGTCGCTCGAAAAGGACATAATGATGAGCCTCTCCGCTCTTGGTATCCGTATAATTGCACCGATTCCGGGTAAGGGAACGGTTGGTATTGAAGTGCCGAACAAAAACCGACAAACGGTGTCGATGTACTCCGTTATCAACTCCAAAGCATTCAAGGAATCGAAAATGGAATTGCCTGTGGCATTGGGAAAAACAATCACCAACGATGTG
>JAEEGL010066054.1_pt1 | contig 24097 bp, 17 predicted proteins | sample 9134231 | NCBI WGS metagenome assembly JAEEGL01 (sample SAMN16246548, study PRJNA631951) | gut metagenome | biome: gut microbiome; feature: rumen; material: fiber-attached | host: Bos | place: Iran: Karaj | collected 2018-10
AGACCGAGGTCGCGCTCCGGACCCTCCCCATCGAGATGACCGACATCCCCCCCACGATCTTATCGCTTCTCGATGCGCCCAAGGATGCCTTTGAAGGTCTGCCGAGGGCCCCCATCTTAAAATGGCACGACAACGAAAATCTGGAGATCAACGAAGCCTCGCGCCAGATGGCCAGCAAAAAATCCTCCCTCAACACCCGATTTTTGCTGCGCGAAGAGGACGATCAGATTTGGGTCGGCTTTGAAGAATCGACCGAAGAATGGCCGCCGGACGCGATCGAGTTTCGCGTGGGGGATCAGCGCTATCATTACGACGGCCAGAACGAAACCTTCGACAGCGAGGACTGCAAAACCGAGATCGTCGAAAAGCGCCACGCCTGGTACTGCAAAGCGCCCCTGGATCGCTCCCGACCCGCCGAAACCTGGGCCGTCGTCCACCGGATCCCCGACGGCGAATACGGCCCCGGCCTCTATGCCCAAAAGATCATCCTGGGGCAGTCGGAGCCCGAATTCTTAAATCCCCCGAGCCTCATCTGCGCAACAGACGAGTTTGCCAAAGTGCGCATCGATGCCAAAGACGCTTTAGGGTTCGACCGCATCGATCTCTTCTTGACCGACGAAATTTCGCCAGTCTTAAATCAGATTTCGCCCGGAGGCCTCACCTTCTCCACGAGCCTCTCCCAGCAACAGCCCAACGAATCCTGTTTAAACATGGAGGAAAGCTGTTTCTTTGAGGCTAAAGGCCAAACGCTGCAGGGCGAATACCAGATTCCCCTGAATGCCCAGCTCTTCTACCACATGCACCGCATTCAAAAGGTAAACGACGGCATCCAGTCGAGAAGCAACCAGCTCAGGCAGGCGACGATCGATGCCGGATTACAGGGCAACGCCCCCAAAGATGCGATCGTAGGCTTACGCCTCTGCAGCGTCTCCGGCGCCTGCAAATGGATCGCTCTTGCGAGTGATATGGACTACGAAGAAAAGGTGAAGGGGGGGTGCCCATAAAGGAGCGGCGAGCGCGATTTTTAAAGGATTGGGTTTCTTTTGAGGAAGGGGATCGGCTTTTGGGCGATCCCCTTCTTTTTTGGGGAGAGGGGCGTTGTTGTGGATGGGGAGGATCTGCTTATTTTTTCAAAGTAATTATTATTTTTTACAGATGATCCATTTTTCATTTCTGAATCATCTTTTCTTTTTTAGAAAGAATTGTCTGTAGGCTAAAGAGGTTTTCTAAATATCTGGTGTAGATCTCTTAAATTTTGTAGATCGTCCTCTTTTTTCTATCGCTTATTGGTTTTATGGTATGGATAAACTCTCGTTGCATCCTTTTGATTTATAGGATTTTGTTGTAGGCAGAGAGGATAAGAACCCCCGCTTCCGGAGCGGGGTTTCTCACCCTCTCTGCACTCTCCCCGTTTCCTCAACGGCGGAGGGCTCGCGCCCTCCGGACCTCCCCGAAGGACAACTACACGGCATCGGCGAAGGGCGCCGATGCCTGCTTTTAGGCCTGATCGAGGCATTGTGAACGATGGGTGTTGCAGTTTGGCAAGCTCGCTTTCGCGATCTCGCCAAACTGCAACCGGATCCCTGGGGCGCAGCGATCATTTTAAAAAGAAAGCTGGAGATCAAAGGCTGCGCCGATGAAGGGTGCTTGGGGGATGTCTTGGGGCTTCTGGGTTTTATTGAGGGTTGGCTGGGGGATTTTAAGAGAGCAACTTATTTACAGAACCAAGAAAAATCACTGTCATAAACCTCCACTTTTCCACCTGAATGCTCGATGGCGTTAATGTTGATCTCTGGGGGATTGATCAATCTCTGACAAACAGGCTCAATGACGATATGTCCCTGAACTTCTGGGTTCTCTTCAACACCAACATCCTCACATCTCGCCATATAAGCTTCTTCGGTGATAAAATAACGAAAGCCATTAACTTCAACATGATCTTCACATACCAGATGCCCATTCTTTTCCAGAAGTTTATCTCCTGGAATCAAAAGGTGACCAAGCTCATGCACCAAAGCATGATAAGGCTTGTCAGCATAGTCATCGACGACGAATGAACCTCCCGCTTCTGGATATGTACAACCATACCAAAATCGATCACCGTCTTCGATTACATCGGTACTTGCAACGACACCCTCGCATTCTGAGATTGATTGAACAAGCATCAAATTTGAAAAAGCCTTATTGCCTGACAGTAGATATCTGCGAGCTTCAGCATTCACAATGCCTCTAAAAAAAAAGCCCGGCGCAAAAGCAATGGGTATTATACGAGCATCATCTTTTCGTGAGAAATTAACCTTGCATTGAACTCCAGGCAGATCATATGGGTTCATCGACGCAACAGGGTTACAAAAAATCGAATTGGCATGCAGAAAAGCTTCATCCACATAATTATTAAGACTTCCCTGCTCTGTCCCAGAGAGGTCTCCTAGGTCCCCAAAAGTCGCATTTCGACCGATTATTTCAGCTGCTCGATTCTGAAAAAGCGATGATCCCAAATGCACATGAATTCCTCCTTCCTTAATTGGCTCGATAATCTCTTCTTCCTCTTCTTCACATCCATAGAAAGCAGAAGCTACTAATGCATATATAAAGTATGTACGCATAGATTAATGCTCCTTTGGTAATACAGGAGAGAGCATTTTGGGGATCTCTTTTCCATAGATTAAGACTTTATCTCGTAACTCAAAACAGACATCTGCAATGATGTGACTGAATTCATATTGTGGATCATCTGCATACTCCTGAATGCGCGCCTTTCCTTTTTCTCCGCATGACATCGCTAATGCTCTTAATGCATAACGACGCATATCGTCATCGCCACTGTCTAAATCTGCACAAGGCCAACAAGAAGGCGTTCCATATTTTGTACAACCAAGCAAATAATCTTCTATCTCTTCCATTAACGATCGATCTTCTTGCGGCATAAAGTGATCCCGCATCAGAAAAAGACCCATCGATTGAGCGAGAGCACAATTGGCAATGCTTTCATCAGCAGCTTCTTCAAAAATGGGTTTCTGTACCAGTGACTTCAAGCGATGGTATAAGCGCTCCGCATCTTCGAGATCGCCGTGGAGACCTATCATCATAAAGCAGGCTTGATGGATGTATCCAGGAGGAAAACCCTGATCTCGTTTGAAAGGCGTTAAGTCTGCATCGAGCATATCCCATGCAAATGCAACCAAATCCTTGGGTGACTGAAATCCCGCTTTCTTTAATTCTTCTGGATTCACAGCTCTTCGGACGAGAGTCTGTAAACTGCCCGACATCAAAAAATTGAACTGTTCAAAGGTCATCGGCCAATCTTTGGGAGTGACTTTGGGTCGCCTTGGTCTGGGGCCATGTATGCCATAGGCTTTTCCAGTCTCTTTGATCGATTTTTCTGCATTTTGAGTGGACCGTTCTTTTTGAGAACCGTTGCATCCAAATAGAAGAATCACAGCAAGTAAACAAATGAAATGTGGCATAGGAATCTCCAAAACAAACTGTTTTTTTGCATCTTACATAGTTCTAAAAAAGCAGCAAGCTTCTAAATTTATTTTTTAGCTCCAACAAGCTCTTCAGCTCCCTCTCCCACTCAGATGCCCCATAGGGCCCAGCCCTCTGACTGAGCGAAGCGAAGGCAGACCTGGGCCCTGAAATGATCTCCGATCCTTCACGCCACTATAAAAATGATCTCTCATGGGTCCAGGGGGCGACCCAGATCGCCTTCCAATCACCAACGCCCAAAGAGCCCCCTGGGCGGCCGGGAAAGGATAAGGGGTGCAGGGGGTTAAGGGAAACCCGCCCGCATGAAAATTATGGCTGCCAAAGGTTAAGGGAAACCCGCCTGTAAATGGATTTCCCTTATCTCCCTGCAATCAATTGAGTAAAAAATTGGAAGGCTTTGAGCGAAAAAAAGGATCCACAAGCAAAAATCAAAGATCATCCATAAGAAAACAAGAAGTATCTACAAAAATCACGTAATACTCACCTAAAATTTTTCATCTCCCCAGAATCTTCCATTACCTTACTTCACGCCCTCCATAACCCCCGGAAGCTGTTTGCGGATCACATCCGCATTCTTTTCAACCCACTCTATCTCCTTCAATGCATTTTCACCCGCAACATGAAGGATATCCAGTCGGGGGAGGCTGGCATATTGTTTTGAAAGCTCTCTGACACGCGCGCTGCAGCCCATCGCCAGGGCGTGATAGGTGCTTGAATTGAGATAGCTGTAACCAATATATGGATCGTTGGGGTTCCAGCAGGATGGCTGATCGAAAGCTGCGCATCGATAGAGGTAGTCTTCAATTTCGCGGATCACCGATCGATCTTTCTGAGGCATCAGATGATCGCGCATCAGATAATAACCTAATCCCTGGATCATCCATAAAGCGCGCCAAAATGTCTGTCGATCTTCCTTGACCTTCTGTCCATCGATGTCTTTCACTGCCTGAAGATGCTTTTTTGCATCCTCAATCTGGCCATAGAGCCCGATGATTTCGTAGGCCAATCCCTGTAATTTGCCTTGATCCCAAGACATCATATCGCGATCGATCGGTGAAAGGTCGATGCTTAAGACACGGTAAGCAAACTCAAGGATTTGCTGATGGTTCTGCAAGCCCGCCTGCTGGATCAATTGAGACTGCCCGATGAGCGCCGCATCCGGTTGGCGCAGGAACAAAAGTTCATCATAAGTGATCGGCCAATCGTCCGGGACCGGGTAAGGAATAAGCTCAACAGTTCCGACAGGTTCCTCTTCCGAAATGATCGGATCGCTCTTTTGGGGTGCAGGTTTTGCTTTACATCCACAAAGAGCGAGCAATGAAATCAAAAAAATGAGTCTACAAAGCACGAGAAGACTCCTTCATTTATGGGATGATGTTTTTGGTTTTGGATGATTGTGAGTGATAAGTCTATAAAATGCAATCAGTTAGGTTAAAATTGGGCAGTTTTTATAAACAAAACCAATTAATCCGGTCGTATTAAAGAAGCATCGCCAGAGTTTGTAGCTCCCCTTCCGTCACGCGCTCCGCGCGTTCCACATTCCCCGGTCTGGACGGCTGTTTGCGCTCGATGCTTCTTGAAAAACAGACAAACTTTCTCCTCAAATGAATCCAGATCTTTCATCAACAAAGACTCCCTACCACTCAGATGCCCCACAGGGCCCAGCCCTCTGACTGAGCGCAGCGAAGGCAGATCTGGGCCCTGAAGAGATCTCCGATCATTCACGCCACTCCTAAAATGATCCTCCATGGGTCCAGGGGGCGACTCAGATCGCCCTATCATCAAAATCGACCAAAGAGCCCCCTGGGCGGCCGGGAAAGGATAAGGGGTGCAGGGGGTTAAGGGAAACCCGCCCGCAAGCGGGTTTCCCTTATCTCCCTGCAATCGATCTTGTAAATCAGAAGAAGACTTCGAGAAAAACAGATCCACATCCAATACCCACTCAAGATTATCCATTCTCAAAAGAAAACCTTCTCCACCCTCACCAAGATCCTCCACTCTTCCCCCAAGATCCTCCATAAAAACCAGTCCAACATCCCCAACTAAATCCACAACCCTCCCCAAAATTTCCACAACCCTCAACTATTTTCTCAAAACCATCCCCAAAATTTCCACGATCCCCTCCACCCGAACAAAAACCTCACCCTAAAAAAAAGAGGAGGATCCCCAAAATTCAGGCGATCCTCCTCTCAAAACACTCCACAATCCCCGAAACTACCACCATCCCCCCCAAAAACGCCTGAAAGGCGCCTTCAATTTTGCGCGATCGCGTCCTCGATCATCTGCACCATTCGGCCTTCGACATCGCGGGGGACGCCGATCATCTGATCGCTCACTTCTCCGTTGGAGAACATCAGGACGGTGGGCAGGGTCATCACGCCGTAGCGGGTGGCGGCGTCGGGATTTTCTTCGACGTTCATCTTGAAGACCTTGACCTTCCCTTCATATTGGGTGGCCAGGCGCTCTACGATGGGGCCCAAAGCCTTGCAAGGGCCGCACCAGGGGCCCCAAAAGTCAACCAGGACCGGTAAATCGGTGTCATACAACTCGTCGTCAAAGCGATCGTCCGTCAATTCGATCTCGGTCATCGAAAAATCCTTTCTCGTTGTGAACGTTCTGTGGAAGCTTCGAGGTTTCTTGAACCCCATCCCTGAAAATCTGACGTTAAAAGACTGTACGCCGCAAATGAATGTTGAGCAGCAGGCCCATGGCGACCATCACCGTCCATACGGAGGTGCCGCCGTAGCTCAGCAGCGGTAAAGTCACTCCTGTAACGGGCAACAGATTGAGTACCATGCCCATGTTCATGACCACCTGCCAGAAAATGAGCGCCGCTACGCCTACGCAAACGTGACCCCCGAAGCGATCCCGGGCCATGGCGGCACTGCGCAGCGCATTCAAGATGATGCCCAGGTAAATGCCCAGCAAAAGCAGACCCCCAACGAAGCCCTGCTCTTCTGCCAGGTTGGCAAACGCAAAATCGGTGTGGCTTTCGGGGAGAAATCCGCCTGCAACCTGGGTCCCTTCTCCATGCCCTTTGCCCAGCAACTGGCCCGATCCGACCGCAACCCTCGATTGCGCTGCATGCCAGCCGGATCCCAGGCGATCGGCTCTGCCGTCGACCAGAGTCAGGATGCGGTCGCGCTGATAATCCCTCAATCCGAACTGCCACATGAGCGGCGCCGCTATCAGCCCCATGACCAAAAGGCCCACCAATGCGCGGCGATCAAAACGTTCGTACGCGAGCATTGAACCGCTGATGAATAACAGCATTAAGGTGTGGCCCAAATCAGGTTCATTGATGATCAAAAACATCGGAATCCCGACCAGCAGGGCTACGGGGACTAAATCTTTTAAAGTATAGCCCCCAGGGCGTGGATTCTTCTGGAACCAGCCTGCAAGGGTCAGGATCACCGCTAATTTGGCGAGCTCCGACGGCTGAAACCCAAAGAATCCGAGATCCAGCCATCTTTTTGAACCGTTCACCACCTTGCCCACGATTAAAACCAGCACCAAAGACAGCACCACCCCCACATAAAACAGAGGCACCAGGCGCTGCAGATTGCGATAATCCACCGCCGCCACTGCCGCCATCAGCACGAGGCCGATCCCCATGAACCACAACTGGTCGATATGGTATGAACGCCCTGTACCCCGCGCTGACGAATGGAGGTTATAGATAGACACCGCACAAAGCGCGAGCACCAGCAGGATTTGCAACCAATCGATCCGACCGATCGCCTTCCCAAAATGGCTCATCTCTACTTCTCACCCTGTAAGCTGGGCTTCAGGTCAGCAAACTCCGCCTGAAATCAGGGCCCGATGCCCTAAACGCCCAAAAACCTTCTTTGAAAACAGGCGATCCTTGCCGAACGGCCCAAAAACGTTCCCTGCGCAGGCCCCACCGCTCTGCGTTTTCAAAAAAGGGATTGAAAAGAAAAAAGCTGGCTTTACGGATAATTGCGGCGCTTCGGCGGCGTATAGGTGGCCGTCGTGCTGAAAACGGGCTCGATCCGCTGGTGATAGCCTTCCAAAATGGCGCGCGCCACAGGGGCCGCGTCTTTTCCGCCGCCTCCACCATGCTCCAGGAAAACCACCACCACCAAACGAGGCGACTCCGCCGGTGCAAAGCCTGCAAACCACGCGTGATCGCGATCCTTAAAGCGCTTGACGTTCTCGGTCAAAGGCCCGCGCTGGATCTCCCTGACCTGCGCGGTCCCCGTCTTGCCTGCGACGACAACCCCCGGTATCGCGGCGGAATGCCCCGTGCCCTGATTGGGATCGTTCACCACGCGAATGAGGCCGGTATTGATCATCGCGATATGCTCCGGCTTCGCGTTGAGATTGCCCCGCACCTGGGCGTCGTACCGCGTCACTTCGTTGCCTTCTTCCGTCAGCACGCGCTGGACCACCCTCGGTTCGTAGACGGTGCCCCCGTTCGCAAGGGCGGAAAACGCCGTTGCAAGCTGAACCGGGGAGACCATGACGGCCCCCTGGCCTATCGCGGTGGAGAGCGCCAGGCCGTGCTGGAACCCGCCCGCCGTATGCTTCTCGTGGTACGCCTTCGTGGGCACGATCCCCGCCGATTCACCGTTGATCCCCAGGCCCGGTTTGGTTCCGAACCCAAAACGCTCGGCGTAGGTCGCCATTTTATCGATGCCGAGCTGCTCGCCCAGACGGTAGAAATACACATCCGCGGAGGCCGCCAGCGCGCCGTAGAGATCGACCTTGCCGTGACCGGCGCGCTTATAGCAGTGGAAGATGCGGTTTCCGTATTCGTAGTACCCGGGGGAGTCGATGAGCTGGTTGGGATCTAAAATGCCCTCTTCGAGGGCAGCTAAAGCGGCGACCACCTTGTAGACGGAGCCGGGGAAATAGGATTGCACGCTCTTGTCGAACATGCGGTTGTAGGGGCTCTCGTCCACCTGGCGCTTGGCTTCAGGCGTCAGGCGGCCCGACCAGGCGTTGGGGTCGAACCCCGGCTTTGAAACCATCCCCAGAATCTCGCCGTTGCGGGGATCCATCAATACGGCGGCCCCCGACTCGTAACGCGACATCGAGTTCAGCAGCAAACGCTGAACCTCCGCATCGACCGTCAGCTGGATGTCCATCCCGCGCTGGGGTTCCCTGCGCACCGCCTGCTTTTCGAGCGCCCGCTCGGCCCAGGGCATGTTGTCGGCCTTGGCGCCCCTCGCGTCGACGATGTAGCGCTCAAAACCGTCCTCGCCGCGCAGCAATTCCTCGTAGCGCCTCTCCAGTCCCGAACGCCCGATCAAAGAATCGGCGGTGTAGCGGTTCTGCCCCTCGAGCTCCTCTCGGCGCGGCTTGCCCATGTAACCCAGCAAATGCGCGCCGATCTCGCCGTAAGGGTATTCGCGCTGATAGCGCACCTGGATCGAAATGCCGTCAACCTGCGCCCGCAACGCTTCCGCCTGCGCCACCTTTTTGCGATCGATGTCGCGCGACACCAGAATGGAGCGCTGCCGCCACATGCCGCGAGGTTCCTCGATGCGCTCCCGAAGCCTTAAGGCGTCGAGCTCGTCGATCTGCAACACGTCCCGCAAGCCCGTCAGCAGGCCCTCAATATCGCGCACGCGACCGGGGATCACATAGAGATCAAAGGAAGGCCGGTTGATCGCGAGCACGCGCCCCTGGCGATCGAGGATGGTGCCCCGGTTGGCCGGAAGTTTGGTCGAGCGCGCAAAATTTCGAATCGAAGAATCGTGAAGTTCATCCCCTTCGATGAGCTGCAATTGCCCAAGGCGCAGCACCAGCACGCCGATGGTCGCCAGGACGATCCACATCAGGCGACGCACCCGCGCTTGATAACCGCTCGCAGAGGAATCGAGATACACGCGCGACATTCGAAAAATTCAACCTAACCGGTTCATACCCCAGTCAATGAACAGGGCTAAAGACCGCGGCAAATTAGCAGTTCAATGCTTATCTGCCAAGCGTTATCGGTTTTCAAAAGATGTTTTTTTGTAGTCATTTCTCGCACATCTGATTTCATTTCATGAGAGAGAAAAGGCTTTTAAAACACTTCCGAATCAATTTTCTTCTCAGTGAACTTATCAATCAGTCCAAAGAGAGGCAAAAGCAAAGGTGCTGCAATGACAGACATCACTATGCGAGGCACCAGAAGATCACCCAGACGCTCCGTCAGCAAGGCATTGCCGCCAAACAGCCGACTCACCAGGAATGCCAGCAAAAGCGCCAGAAATCCGCCAAACAAGCCGATCAGCAGATGGCCAAAGAAGCCCTGGAACCGCACTCTGCGCGCTGTGACTGCCGACACATAAAACAGCAATACAGCGTACAGCATGTGTAATCCAACCGATGAGCCACCAAAGGCATCCGCCAAAAGACCGATCAACAGCGCCTGCACGGGTCCTGATTCCAAAGAACGCGCCATCCCCAGCCACAAAATGAGCAGCGACACCAGATCCGGCGCCCAGCTGTCGATTAAAAAGGCTTCCCGCAAAAAGAGTTCCAGGCTCAGGAGGGCCAGGGACATCAAAATGGGCAGAATGAACCTCACTGTTCGTCCTCAAACTCCAGCGCACCGCCGCGCTCATTCAGTCCTGTGGTGCCCAGCACGATCAACACTTCGTCCAAAGCCCCCAAATCGATGGCAGGCCGAATCAGCACGCGCTGAAACGTGCCGCTCCCCGCTTCGCCCACCTCGATGACCTCACCCAGCACCAAACCTCGCGGATAGCGGCCTTCGTCGCCCGTCGTCAGCACGCGCTCACCTTTCACGGCCGGACGCTCACCCTGCAAAAACTCCAGGCGCGCCGTATATTCCCCGCGATCGCCGGTCCCATTCGCCACACCTCTCGCACGGGAATCTTCGAGCACCACGTCCACCGCGCTTCGGGGATCCGTCACCAGCAGCACCTCGGCGCGACTCCCCATCACCAGGCGGATTTGGCCCACCACGCCGCCCGTCGCGAGCACCGGCATCCCTGGCTCGATCGACGAAGAATCGCCGATATCGATCACCAGCCCCAGCACGCGAAAAATCGAGCTGTTGCCCTGCGAAACCACGCGGGCGGCCTGCAGCCGCAAATCTTTACGGCTGTCGGCCAAATCGAGCAAACGTCGCAGACGCTCGTTTTCAACCCGCAAGTCCGCTGTCTGCATCACTTTTTCTTTTAATTCATTGATCTCGGCCTGCAGGCGGTCTTTTTCAAAACTGACCTCGGTCAGCGCCACGTAATGAATCCAAAGATTATGCACCGAACGCCCGGCTGAGCCCACGACGCCGCGCCAGGGTGACAGCGCCGCAAAAATCGCACTTCCGAAGGGACCTGCCCCAACCTTACGGCCATCCCCCAGGATCGCCAGCAACGACAGGGTGATCGTCACGACTGCGACCAAAAAGACTCGTCGCGGCGAGGAGCTGGCGATCATCGCAATCGCCCCAACTCTTGAGAATTCAACATAAAAACGCTGTGCCCTAAAAAATCAGGCTTCGAGCGTGACGGCTTCCAGCAACCCGATTTCATCCAATACTTTGCCGCAGCCGAGCACCACCGCCGACAACGGATCATCCGCAATCATCACGGGTAGACCGGTTTCTTCGCGCAGGAGCATATCGAGGCCGGTCAGAAGCGCGCCTCCCCCAGCCAAAACGATGCCCTTATCGACGATGTCGGCCGAAAGCTCAGGCGGCGTGCGCTCCAGCGCCACACGAACCGCCTCTACGATCGAGTTGACCGGCTCCGCCAATGCCTCGCGAATCTCGTCGGACGTGATGGTCAGGGTCTTGGGCAAACCGGCCACCAAATCGCGCCCTTTGACTTCCATGCTCGTCGCTTCACCGGAATCGAACGCATTGCCGATGCGGCATTTGATCTTTTCGGCCGTAGGCAGACCCACGAGCAGGTTATATTTGCGCTTCATATGCTGGACGATCGCTTCGTCCATCTTGTCGCCGCCCACGCGCACGGAGCTCGCGTAAACGATGCCCGAAAGCGAAATCACGGCCACTTCTGTGGTTCCGCCGCCGATATCGACGATCATGTTGCCCGAAGGTTCGGTGATGGGCAGTCCCGCGCCGATGGCGGCCGCGATCGGTTCCTCGATCAAAAACACAGCGCGCGCCCCGGCAAGCTCGGCCGATGACTTGACCGCCCGCTTTTCAACCTCGGTCACCCCAGAAGGCACGCCGATGATCACGCGCGGTTTCACCAGGGTTTTGCGCTGCTGGGCTTTATTGATGAAATGCCGGATCATCTTTTCGGTCACGTCAAAATCAGCGATCACGCCGTCTTTCATGGGCCGGATGGCGACGATGCTGCCAGGGGTGCGGCCGAGCATTTCTTTCGCTTCACGCCCCACCGCAAGAATGCGACGATGACCCGCAGAATCCTTTTTGACCGCCACGACCGAAGGTTCACAGGAAACGATGCCTTTGCCCCGGGCAAAGATCACCGTATTGGCGGTGCCCAAATCGATCGCCAGATCGTTGCTAAACATCCCGTAGATGTAGTCGAACAACATATGGCGAAATCTCACAGTTCAGATCATTAAGGCGGGTGGTATAGCAAACAGCGCCGTTTCGGGCAACCTTTTCGATTCAAAGGGTCCCAAATGCAGTTTTTGAGCGCAAAGCTCAGGTTTCAGTTGACCCCAGACTCACTCGGCCCTAGGATTCCGCGATTTTGTTTCGTTCTGGATAGCGAAGAACATGCTCACATCACTCCGCGAGAAATCGCAAAGCCTCGTGATCTTTGTCCTTTTCGGGATTTTGATCGTCGTCTTCATTTTCTTCTTTGGCCCTCAATCCCAAGGCTGGCGCCGCGGCGGAGGACAGGGCAACGATCCCAACGCCAAACTGGGCGAAGTGGGAGGCGAACCCATTTTGAGACGCGATGTCGAGATTTCGGTCCGTCGTCAGGCCATGTACGGTTCGTCGATTTCCGAGGAACAGGTGCAGGCGCTGCGCCAGATGACCGCTGAGCAGGTCAAGGAGCAGGTGGCCGCTGAGCAGGGCGCAAAGCGCATGGGCATGGCGGTAGGCGAAAACGAGATCACGCGCTACGTGGTCAGCAAAGACAACGCTGACTACCCGTTTTTTGCCGATAAAGACGACCGTTTTGACTACGATCGCTACCAATCCCAGGTCACCCGGGGATTTGCCGCATCGAGCGATCTTTACCGCCAGGTCAAAGCCCGGGAACTCCTTGTCAATCAATACCTTGGCTTCCTGGAATCACAAATCAAAGTTTCCGATGCCGAATTGCGCCAGGATTTTGATAACCAGGCGCGCAGCTGGAATCTGGAATTTGTGGAAGTCGAGCCCCAAAGCGATCAGGCTGTGACCGACGCCGAAGCCCAGGCGTTTGCCAAGACCGCCTCCGAAAAGATCGCCGCTTATTACGAATCGCATAAAAAAGAATATGTGCACGGCGAAGAGGTCAAAATTCGCCGCATTCTGGTCAAGCCGCCCAAGATCGAGACGACCGCCGGCAACGAAAAAGCGCGCAACCGCGCTGAAGAGCTGCTCGCCAAGGCCCGCACGGCCGGCCAGGATTTTGCAGCCCTCGCCGAAGCGGAATCCGAAGATTTCTACAAGTCTCAGGGCGGCGACATGGGCTGGATCAGCGCCGAAAGCGCCTCCGCCGAAGATTTCGCCATCTACAGCAAGCTCGAAAAGGGCCAGATTTCCGACCTCCAAAAGAACGCCATCGGCTATTGGTTCGTGCTGGCTGAAGACAAGAAACCAGCCATCAACCGCAGCCTGGAAGACGTCACCGACGAGATCGCCCGCAAGCTGGCCGCCGAAGATCTCGCCATGAAAGCCGCCAAAACTCGCGCAGATGCGCTCCTGGCCGCTGCCAAAAACGCCAACACTTTAGCCGAAGCGATCGCCGCAAGCGAGCCCGCTCCCGAAGCCGCTCCCGAAGATGGCGCCGCCACGCCCGCAGCCTCGAGCCTCTCGGTTCAGCTGACGGGCCCCTTCGGACTCGATCGCCCCACTTTTGAGCGCATTCCCCTCATCGGTGAAAGCGCCGCCCTCGCCCGCGCGCTCCCCAACCTGACCGCCCAGAATCCGCTTTTCGATCAGGTCATCGAGGTCGACGGGCATTACGTGGTCGCTCGCCTGGTGGAACGCCACGAACCCGAGGATGCCGCTTTTGAGACCGAAAAGGAGAACATCCGCCAAAAGCTCCAGGCCGAGCGCGCCCGCAATTTCTTCGGCGTCAACTGGCAGCTCACCCTCTTCGGAGCCGCCCAGCAGCGCGCCATGGTCAAGCAATTCGGCAACGGCGCCTTAGACAGCCTCCTCAAATCCCGCATCGGCTCCTCCAAGTAATCCTCCAATCTTCTCTGTTCCAGCCTTTACCGATTCCCTAGAAACCTGATTTCAGGGTAACGTCAGATGTAAGGTGATTTGTACTCACCGCTGATCAACCTCTGTTTGAGGCATCGATCTGATCAATAAGGTCGAGCGAGCGGATGTTTTTTGTTCATAGCTCATGACGACAGCGAATCATCGAATGAATACGGGATCAATGCATATGTTTAGCATGAGCCATTGGATGGATCATGCATTTAAACTCATTGAGCGCATGATCCATCCAATGGTTAGAGGTTGATTTGCACTGAAAAGATGCGATCCATCCGCTTGCTGAAGCGATTACCTGATATCGATCCTGAAGACAGCCCCTTAATCCTGCCCTGCTGGAGTAAGCTTTTTGCAGATCATCCCTCCCTGCTTCTCCAGTTTCCTCTGAATCCCCAATACGCCCAAAGATCCCACAATCATCATCATGCCAAAAGAGGCCCAGTTCCCTGACGAGCGCAGCGCAGAAGATCCAAACAATAATCGCGCCATTAAATCCCCAATGCCCCGAGTACCCGACAGCCACCGAGAGTCTGGGGACGGGTTGACTTCTTTCAAAAAACCCCGATCGACCCCCTGCCCTCAGGATGCCGGGAAAAATAAGGGGTTGCAGAGTTTTAAGGGCAGCCCGCATCATGAGAACAAGGTCTGCCCAGGATGAAGATAAGCCCGCCTGCCTGCGGGATTCCTTGATCTTCCTGCGTATCCGGCCCGAGGAAATCAGCAGCAACCCGAGATACGAAAAAAACTACCCTTGCTCACTTCAACAACGCCCCCAAAACCACCCCAAACGCGCATCACTCTTGCGCCACCAGACTCGAACGCAAGGCTTTTTCAATGACAGCCAGCGCGTTATCGTCGAGCAATCCACTGTGCAGGAACGAAAGGCGCCGTTCTCTCAGCTGATCCACCGCTTCGTCCAGTCCCAGGGTCGCAAAATGGCGCAGCATGCGCTCCTGCAGCATGGCCATCTGACGCACGTCGTTTCGCTGACGCGCCACCAGAAGTTCATCAAACCACGCGAGCGGCAGCACGCGCTCCAAAGTTGCGATGACGCGCGGCTCCACCATCGAGATGCCGTCCATCAGCGCGCTCACTTCATCGCAAACCGAAGCCTGACAGAGCACGGTCTCGCCGCTGTTTAAACGCACGTCCAGCAAGCGATATCTGCCTTCACGGCGTTGGGGCATGCGCAAAGTAATGAGCCAGCTTGGGGGATTCATGGGATCAAAGGGGCCCACATCCAAAAGGACGCGGCGTTCTCCCCGCTCGCAATGAATTTCGCCCAAAAAGCAAGGCTCCGGACTGCAGGTAAAGACCGCACGCGGGCGCGCCAGCTTTGAAAACTCGAGCTCGATCGAAAGATTCTGATACGGTTGCTGGGCGGCAGCCTGGATCGCGTCTTTTAAGGTTTTTTCGAGCGTTTCCGGGGTTGCGCGAAGCACCCTTCCACCAAAGGGCACCAGCAGCTGCACCAGGCTCACCGTCTCGCCTGCCCCTAAGCAGAGCACATCCACATGGAAACCCGCCTGTTGCAATAACACCAATGATTCCGAGGACTTTTGGCGTTCCTGCATGAGGGTTTCAAGGGTGAAAACCAGGATCACCCGCACGGGCAGCTGGCTTTTAAAAAGCGAGATCGCCTTGACCGCATCTTCAATACAGACAAACGGCTCCGAGGGCATCAGGGGCACTTCAAAGGGAAACTCGATCTCCCCAATCCGCGCCACATAAACTTCGGCGGTCTGAGGGCCATTGCACAACCAGTCGGCCGCCTGAAGCTGCAGCAGGATGTTTTGCTCGCAGCCCAAATCGTTGACCGAAAGAACCGGTGGCTCCACGGCATACTCGAAACCGATGCCGATGCCTTTTTCTGAGTTGTTCACGCGAGTTCCCTCAACGGCTCCCCAAACGAGAGGACAATGCAAGAAATATTATCGCCGCCGCCGCCGCGATTGGCCAGCACCATCAGTTCAAACGCCGCCCAGGGAGCCCCGCAGGCGGTTTCAACCGCGCGACGCATGCGGATTTCGGCGTCCTCCTCATCGATGCCCGCGTAATCGGGAATGCCGTCCGAACAGAGCACCAAAACATCGCCCGGAAGCATATTGAGTTCGCGCAGATCGGGCCGTAAAGCCACGGGTACCAAGTGATTGTCGCTCTTTTCAAACTCGCCCACGCAGCGCACCAGCGCCGAAGTGGAAGGCGCCGATTTGGATGCGGTGATCGATCGCCCCATGCGGATCAATTGCGTGGCCAAATCGTGATCGGCCATGAGGGTGACCATCTGGCCTTCACGCATCAGGTAAATCCGGCTGTCACCAATAGAAACGAGCGTAACCCGGTTGCCTTCGACCAATGCTGCGATCGCGGTTGCGGCCATCACGCCTTCGGGCGGTCCTGAAAACACGGGGATGCGCGTATTGACGATCTCGGCGATCTCCTCGTTGGCGTGGTTCAGCATATCGATCAAAAGCTGCCTGCGCTCCTCGTCGCTTTCGGGCAGCCAGGGGCGCTGCATATCGGCCTGACCTTCGGGCGCAAAACGGCCGTTTAAAAGCTCCATCCACAACCGCGAAGCCTGACGTCGCACGCAGGCACTCGCCTGATCGCCGCTGCCGTAATGCGAAATACTGACGCCATCGCTGATCAGAAACAGGCCGATGGCCGAAGGCTCATGCCAGGCCAAAAACATGTCGTCCTGATTGACGGGCGCAAACTGACCTTTCAGCAGACCGATATGGAGCTCATGCCCGATGTCGAGCGCGAGATGCATTTTTTGAACCGTCGCCCGCTCTCTGGCCAACTCCAGCGCGTGCTCAAAAACCGCAAGGAATTCAACGCCATTGGCGTACCGCCTCCAGGGCAGAGGCGAAGCAGCGCGCCTGCAAACCGCCGTTAAATCGGGGGGCAGATCATCGGCAAAAACCACCGCAGGCGGCAGGCGATCGCTCGAAAGCCCCGCCTCAGGCGCAGGCACCACGCGACCCAAAAAGCAATGAAGCAGCGCACCCAAAAAGAACACGTCGGCCCGCTCATCCACATCACCGCCACAACGACCATAAAGCTCTGGAGCCGAAAGCCCCGAATAGGTCACCCGACGCTCCAGCGGCCAGGGCTGCCCGCTCTGACGCAGCTGGGGGGGCAGGCGAAACTTTAAACGACCTTCTTCGTCGATCAGGATTTCGCTGTAATTCCAGGCACCTACGAAGTTCCCCTGCTGATGCAGTTCGGCAATGTAGCGCGCAAGGGGCCAAATCCAGCGCTCGCAAACATCGACGGGATTCATGGATTGCCCGTGGATGAACAGATCCGTGAGCCCCTCGGAAAGCGAGGTGAGCCCCTCCTGACAGGTCGCCTCGCACAGCCATTTGCCCTGCACGATGCTTTCCTGCGCCGGAAGCCCCCGGTCGCCCAGCTTTTCGATCAGCTCTGACCGATGCGACAGGACGCCGTGAGGATCGCCCTGTTCCACCACGAAAACTTCGTAACGCCGGTTGTTTTTATCGAATGCAATATATCTTGCGGAATGCTCTGGAGCCGCAAGGCGCACCGTCAGCTCAAGCGCAGGCTTAAACTCCAGACGCGATCGCAGGGCCGGCCAAAAATCGGGGTGCAAATCGAGCAGCGATAAACCACACCCTGGGCAAAAGGGATCAACGGAAGTGACTCCACAAGAGGGACAAGCCATTCCCAAAGGCGTGCGCTCTAACTCGAGGCCCATCGCTTAACTACTCCTACACACCGCCAAGCCGGATTGACCGATTTTGACACGCTTGCAATGAGAATCAAGCATATGTTGGTATTTTTTTAGAAAAGCTCATTTTTGGGGGTGTTCTGGCAGCGTTTTGGCGGGCATCGGGATCGAAATTTCGAGCGATTGAGATTGCATCGAGCGATTTTGATGATGCCGGTTCTCCTTCCAGGCGATCACCGAAAACTCATATTCGAATCCGGGTTCAAAGGACGCCACAAAATTCGGCTCATCAGCAAACCAAACATGGCTCGCCACGCGCCGGTTTTCGCGCCGCTGCAGAGCGCGCACCGTGTAATAGCTGGCTTCGCCAACGGAATTCCACTCTAAAAACACACGGTTATGTTCTACATCGGCGTGCAGTGAATCGGGGGAAGGAATGAACCCCGTCTCGCGCCCGCAAAACCAGCAATCCCGATGTCCGGGAAAATTACGGTCGTCATGAGCACCTTGTGCGCGGTCGTCCGAATAGCGGGCATGCCCATGCCGCTTGCCCTTCTTGTAAAACGCTGCACGAGACGACGGATTTTGCTCAGCGTCAGGCGCCTCCTCTTCCGGCTCACCGACCTCCTGAGGCGCGCTTACATCGAGCAAATCTTCTGAAAAAACAGCAGGTTCCTCGTCAGAGGATGCATGCAATGCCGCAAAATCAAAATCTCTCTCTCGCTTTTGATATGCGTTTTTATGCGCATCTTGTATGCCCCATTCGGCAGACTCCACGACAGGTGCCACATGTTCTTCTGGCGCTTGACAAGCCATAACCCCTGCAAAACACACAAGAAATCGCTTCATCACATCATCCTTTAAATCATTAAGGATCCAAACGACTGTCGGGCACCGGCGTCATGCCCGCATAAACGGTATAGAGTCCGGTGTCTTCGGCATCGCTCTGCTGAGCGCGCTCTTCGAGTTGCTGGTAACGATCGCGAATGAACTCAAACAACTCTTTTTTAAGCGCTTCCATGTCGCTCCTGCGCGCCTTAAACGAAAAGGTTCGCGCAGCGGCACAACCCGATCCGCGCTCCAAAAAGCACAGCCGGATCGTCTCGGTGATCGCTTCCAGATGCTCGCTCAGCGCATCGAGGCGCTGTTCCCAGTTTTCCGAAACCAGTCGCTGATGAGTCGTCACGACCCGATAACGCGTGCGACCCGGTCCGGGCATTTCTTCGATGCGCCCTTCCCTCTGCAGAGCGCCCAAAGCCAGACGCGCGCTGTCGAATTCGTTGGAATGCGGCAAATAACGCGCAAGTTCATCGGCGGTCATCGGACGTTGCCGCAGCAGATCCTCCACCCTGCGCATCAGGTTGATCTCGTTTTCTTCAAAAAATCCGCCCTTGTTGAAACGCGCCGAGAGCGACTTCACGGTTCGGGTCGATTTTCCGAAGATCAGCGAAATCAGGTTGATGGTGGAATGCTTGCGCTTGGCCTCACGCCACATCGCCAGGGTCATCATGTCTTTGACCGTGTCGAGCGGACAGTTGGCTTCGACCGCAAGCTTGACTGCCGGGTAAAACGCCGAGAATAAAATCCGCAGCAAAAACTCCGGATAGGGGATCACGCCTTCCTGCAAAGGCGCTTCACTGGTTAGGTGCATCTTGACCTCCAGGACCTCAAGTCGATGGTAAAAACATTTGCAGGGAATCCCCTTACCTGCAAACAACAAAGCCTTTCGCCTTTAGCAAAAAAGCGCTTTGAAATCCATGACGATGGTTTTAAAAGCGCGGTGAAAAAATAATCACCCCCTCTTGCGGTTGTGAAATGCTCGTTTATCGTTTCAGCTTAAATTTTTTGAGTAGGCCGCCATTTGAAGCAAAATTTCACCAATTGAAAAAATAACCGCTTCCCATTTGACAGCCAATCCATAAACATTGATACTCGTTGGGTGTGGTTTCTCTTTTGAACCTAAGCGAACTGGGTTCGCTTTTCCCTTAAGGATTTTACCATGTTGCAATTTAAGCATTTTCGTTTGAGCTTTTTGTTGGCCGCTTTGACCGCTGGTTTTGCTTTCTCGGGTTGTGAAATCGAAGACGACGATGACGGCGGCCTGGGCGACGGCGCCATCGAAGACAAAGACGGCGATGTGAGCGGCGACAGCAGCAAAGAAGACGCCGGCAAAGAAGACGCCGCAACCAAGGAATGCTCCAAGGACGACGATTGCAAGAACGTGCAGGGCGTGGATGCCTGTCACGTCTCAATTTGTAAAGCCGACGGCAAATGCTCCGCTCCTGAAGCCATTGCCGTCAAAGAAGGTGAGATTTGCTGCGTTGGCGACGACGACCCAGTCTGCAACGAGGGTGTAAAGAACACTTGTGCCGTCGGCGCCTGCACCGGTACCGGTGCCCTCGAAGGCGCTGATTACAAAGTCTGCGTCTATACCGCCAAAGAAGACTGCTGCCAGAACGCAGAAGGCGGCCTCCAGTGCGCTGATGGCAAGGTTTGCAAGAAGGCTCCTGCCGTTGAAACCAAGGATGCCGAAGATGCCGAAGGTGGCGAGGACACTGAAGGTGGCGAAGGTGGCGAAGGTGGCGAAACTCCCGAAGTCATCGCCGCTTCCATCGATCCTACTCTGGATCTCGGCGAAGCCAGCGTTTGCGTCCAGTGCAACGTGGATGACGACTGCAAGGCACTCGACGAGTTCAAGAACTTGAATGACTGCCAGTCTGTTGCCTGCAACGCGAACAACACCTGTGAAGTCACGTGGGCATCCGGCTGCTGCTTCGTCGAAACCGAGTCGACGACCAAGGATGACGCCCCCAAGACCTATGGCTGCGAGCACATGACTGGCTATGACGCCACCGCCACCTATGGTTGCTATGTCAACGATGAAGGTGATTTCACCGATGTTGTTGATCCCGATGACTCAACCAAGACTATAACCGGTAAAGAAAAATCAGCTCAGCTGGTCACAAGTGGTAAAGGTATCTGCGGTATTGCCGCTGAGCTTGCATCCTGCAACGACACTTGCGGAAAAGAACACGCTTGTTTGAGCGGGAAGGATGAAAGCGACCCGGCTACTTATGGTGGCGCAACCGGCTCTAAGCTCCAGTTCTTCCCTGAAGAATGCATGATCAACGAGCAAACCAACAAGTTCGTTTGCGATATTCGCGAATATGCCTGTGATAATGCCTCACAGGAAGGACAAACGAATTCTTGCGACGATGAAACCCAATACTGCTCATTGTCCAGGACCAAGAATTTCTGCAAGCCCACGAACGGTAAGGGCTGGAAGGTCCGCGATTCGCACTGCGATGATGGTAAAGAATGCTACAAGGAAGATGGCTCGCAAGCGGCCATCGGTGAACCCGGAACCTGCGCCGTTAAAACTGAAGTAGCCACCTGCAAAGCTGATTGCCCTGCAACGACTGTCAGCTGCGCTGAAGACGGTATCACTCTCTTGACCGTTAATGCATGCAAGGTCAGTGAAGGCGAACCGATCTGCAATAAAGAGAATCCAGTTCCAACCAATTGCGCCCTTACCAATCAGGTTTGTGGTGAAGAGACTGTGGAAACTCCAGATGAAGGCCCTGTCTCAGAGATTATCGTATCTTATGCCTGCATCGATCCCTGCGAAGGGAAAGAACAGTGGGCGTCATGCGGCGATCCTAACCTCTTCTGCCAGACTCAAACGGAAGGCGGCATGAAGTGCGGCGCCATTGCATGCGATATTGATGCCACAACAATCAACCCTCAATGCCCCGATAACTACCATTGCGCAAAGGAAGATGGCGCCGAGAACGCTTATTGCGTAGCAGATATCCCCGTCGTTGGCAGCTGCTCAACAAAGGGAGAATTCTGCGCGAGCATTCCTTCTCAGATCTATCAGTTCTGCGTGGAGGAAATCGAAATCACCGAAGCGGGTGCACAGCAGGCGGCCAGCTTGAAATGCGGCACCATCTCCTGCACCGGAAGTGAGGCGACAAGCCCCTGCCCCAGCAATGCCGTATGCGACGGTGAAAAATGCGTTCTGAAGTGCGAAAACTCAATGGCAGCACATTTGGGTTACTGCGCAGGCGGTCAGACTTGCGTCTCCAGCGATGAAACCACTCCCATTTACGGCTGCGTGACAGAGATGCCTGGTAAGAAGTAATCCACTTCCCCGGCTTCCAGCCTGAAACGCGCGGTCTTCAATGATCGCGCGTTTTTTTTTTGCGTGAATGCAGTCGCGTTGCAGCGCGCTCGCATACATGATATTTTCACTGCATTTTGAATGGCGGTGCTGTATTACGGAGCGCAAAGTGAAGATCTGCCCTAAATGTCACGCAACCCTTGAAGATCACATCCGTTTTTGTCCTAACGATGGCACTCGTTTAGGCCCGCTGGGCAGCGTCCTCATCGATCGCTACCGCCTGGATCGCGAGATTGGGCAAGGCCCCCTCGGCACCGTTTACGCCGCCACCGACTTTGAGACCCAATCCCAGGTGGCCGTTAAGCTTTTTAACGAGGCGCTCCTGGACACCGAGACCACGGATCTGCTGCTGAACGAAATTCAGGCTGTGGCGGATTTGCAAAACCCGGCCTTCATGCCCGTGCTCGACGGCGGCCCCTTAAACCAGACCATTTTCTTGGTGTCTCCATTCTTAGAAAACCTGTCGCTGCAATCGTTTTTGGCTTCGGGGCCAATGGACGTCAACCGCGCGATCCGCGTCTCCTGCGACCTGTTTTCGGCCCTCGATCAGCTGCATCAGCTTCAGTTCTGCCATTTTGATTTAAAGCCCGAAAACCTCTTTTTAGTCAAAGACGCCCTGCAAAACGAGCGCACCATCGTCGACGGCATCGGGCAGCATCACCTTTTGGGCCTTCAAAACGCGCAGTTCCGCGAACATTGCATCGTGGATCCCGAATATATTTCGCCGGAACATCTGCGCGGGCAGCCTGCGGGCGTAACGAGCGATATTTATCTAGCCGGCTTGCTGATGTACGAGATGCTCACGCAGCATGTGCCCTTTGCGGGTGATTCGCTTCAGACCACCGCGCGCCGCCATACGCTGGAGGATCCGCCGAGCCCCAGCGCGCTCCGTCCCGAAATTCCGCAGGCCCTCGATCGCATCGTCTTAAAATGCATCAGCAAGCAGCCCAGCCAACGCTATCAAAGCGCCTCCGAGCTGCTTTCGGATCTTTTGCCCTTAAAGGCGGCCAGCGCCCCGCAGAAACGCCCCGCCGGATTGCGCCTTCGCTTAGGAGATGCCAGCCGAACGCCGCAACCTCTGGTCCAAAAACCGGCTGCACCCGCAGAGCCCGCGCCGCCTCCCGTTGTGTCTGCTCCTGCAGTCCCGACGCCCGTCCCTGTTCCCGAAGCCCCGACGCCCGTCCCTGCTCCCGAAGCCCCGACGCCCGTCCCTGCTCCTGCAGTCCCGACGCCCGTCCCTGTTCCCGAAGCCTCGACGCCCGTCCCTGTTCCCGAAGCCTCGACGCCCGTCCCTGTTCCCGAAGCCTCGCTTCCCGTCGCCCAGGTTCCCGAAGCCTCTGCTCCCGTCGTCGCTCAGGTTCCCGAAGCCTCGGCCCCCGTCGTCGCCCAGGTTCCCGAAGCCTCGGCCCCCGTCGTCGCCCAGATTCCCGAACCGCCTAAACCTGAATCGTCAAAACCCAAAAACACGGCTTTGATCGAAGCGCCCGCAATCGATCCCAACGAACTTCACCCGCAGGAAGAAAGCGATCTGGGCAGCGAGCTTTACAGCGTCAATGCGGTTCTCCTTGTTGACAAGAAACCTGTTTCAAATCAACAAGTTACATCTACCCCTGTTCAACAGAAAACGCTCGATTACAAACCAAGCAATTCACTGCCTTACTTAGCGCCTTCGAATACGCTCAGCGACAACGAGGAAAACAGCTGGTACAACCAAAATAAAGAGCAGATTGAACGGCGCCAATGGGTCTATTCCGATCAGCAACCCCACGAAAAAGAACGGAATTTCTTACCTTTCGTGATCGTCGGACTGGCCTTGATTGCAGGCATCGCGCTTTACTTTTTGTTACCCCACGGCAGCGATAAAAAGAAAAACGACGCCCCCAAACCCGAAGTCGTCCGGGCTTCAAGCCTCATCCCCAAATCGAAACCCCCCGTAAAGCCCGCAACGCCTGCTGCTTCGCTCGCATCGCGCATCCAAAAGACTGCCCAGAAAATTGCAGCCAATGCTCGCGCCCAGGAAGACAGGGCCGAAGAGGATGCCGCTGCAAAGAAGCAGGCTGACGATGACGCCGCTGCAAAACTGGCCGAGGAAGAAGCCGCGAAGAAGAAGGCCGAAGAGGCCGCCGCTGCAAAACTGGCCGAGGAAGCAGCCGCAAAGAAGGCTGAAGAAGCCGCTGCAAAACAGACCGCTGAAGCAGTCACCGCTGAAGAAGCCGCAAAGAAGAAGAAGGCCGAAGAAGAAGCCGCTGCAAAGCTGGCCGAGGAAGCAGCCGCAAAGAAGAAGAAGGCCGAAGATGAAGCCGCTGCAAAACTGGCCGAGGAAGCAGCCGCAAAGAAGAAGAAGGCCGAAGAAGAAGCTGCAAAGAAGAAGGCT
>JAEEGL011125507.1_pt1 | contig 24097 bp, 25 predicted proteins | sample 9134231 | NCBI WGS metagenome assembly JAEEGL01 (sample SAMN16246548, study PRJNA631951) | gut metagenome | biome: gut microbiome; feature: rumen; material: fiber-attached | host: Bos | place: Iran: Karaj | collected 2018-10
AAGCACAGACTGCGAAGTTTGGAGATGGCGTCATTCTGCTCTTGTTGAGTAATAGTTTGATTATCTCCAACCGTCAAGGTCTTGTTCTCAATCCCAATATAAATCTGTCCACCCTGGGCATTAGCAAGAGCAACGCAAGTCACAGAGAGGTCTCTGAATCCTTTGTCTCCAGTCCTAATCTTTTGAATGCTCTTATACTCTATGTTTTGGTTTTCAGTGCTAAACTTCATCGTACTTAAGAAGGTCAAGTAAATGGAAATGTCAAACTATCACGCATCTTTGCAAAGTTACATCTTTTTTGCGTTCTTTCAACCAGATTCCGGCAGGTTGTATTCAAACACATTGGTAATAAGATTATTACGAATCATAAACATCGTCAACCAGGAACTAGTCCGTCTCCTCTTCGGATATGCGGAGGGACAGAAGGTCCTTTCCCCCAGGAAACTGAGGTGGATGATAGAAAAGCATTTCCCCCAGGGGCTGGAGATTTGCGAAACCCCTAACGGGTAGAAGACTCGGAATTCTCTTTTGTGCGCACGAAGAGTACTATGTGAATTTCGCCTTCGTGCAATAATAAACGACGACGCCACCCAGTAGCAAGATGACCTCGAATGCTATGATCGCCCAAACCCAGGCCTTGGATGAGAGCCAGACTCCCTGTCCCGCCGCAATACTCTTCAGGTCTTTCTTGTATTGCGAGAAGAGCTCCTTCTGCTCCAGCTTGTATTCCTCAAGGGCCAGTTTCTGATCAGAAATGAGCCCGCGGTGAAGGTCATTGACCTCCAGGACGGACTTGTCATCAAGTTGGACCGTATACTTCGTTTCATTCATCCTTTCAAGTGCAAGGTCTATTCGATCCAAGGTCCATTTGATCTTCCAGGACGCTTCCTGGATGGACGCCGCAGTTTCGTCCATTCCGAAAGCCTCGATGACCATCGTCTCAAAAGACGTCTCCAGGTCTGAGGCCGTCTTTTTTACTTGCTCGAGAAGTTCCTTTACTTTCTCGGATTCTTTCTTCAGTTCTTCCTGGTCGTCAGTACGCGCGCATGTGAAGCTCCTTCGCTTTCTTCAGACAACGACGCGCCCACTTGCTGGGCATCTTCTTCTGTTTTCCTGCCACAGTCGTTAGAAGTGGAGGAATAATTGTAAGAAAAACTACATACTTTTCCGCCTGTATTTTGTACATTTCTGCAAGCCTTGCACCCTTTTCGAATGTTGATACGAACGGCTTATCTTTGCGATAACCTGGGATGGAACGACTTATCTATCTTCGACATATGCATTGTACAGAACAAAATGCTTTGATTATAATTCCGGATGTGCATGGGCGCCCTTTCTGGCGCTATCCGGCAGAGAAATACCGGGATGCGAGGTTCATATTCCTGGGCGATTATTTAGATCCATATCGCAGTACGAGATATACAACCTGACCTCCGATGACCAGGTCAAGTAAAGCATATGACATGACAACGGAACCCGGATTTCTTTGTATCTTTGTTTGTACAACAGTTTCGGTAGATTAATTAATCCCGGAGTAATAAAACGACAAAGTATATGGACGATACTTTCAAAGACGAAGTGCTTTATGAAGAAGAGATAGAGAGCGAAGACAGTCAATCCTATCAGAGGAAAATTAGAACATCTTCTTCAGATACTCAAATACAGGGGTTGTATAGCAAGTACAAGAAGAATAAACTTGTCATTCAACCAATATATCAAAGAAATTATGTTTGGGACGCTAAAAAAGCGAGTCTGCTAATTGAATCGATTCTATTAGGTATTCCTATTCCAATTATCTACTTGGCAGAGAATGGAAAGGGATGTGTAAATGTCATTGATGGTCAACAACGATTGACTTCTTTATTCTGCTTTATTGATGGCGTTTTCCCTGACCAAAAAGTTTTCAAACTAACGGGGATCAAAGTCTTTACCGAGTTAATAGGAAAAACTTTTAAAGACCTTGATGAGTGTTTACAAGATAAGATTTTAGAATATGCAATCCGTGTTGTCACCTTTACGTCCGATTCTGACCCCGAACTTCAATATGAGATTTTTGCTCGTTTAAACACGGGCTCGGTTGCCTTAAATCCCCAAGAATTACGGAATTGTATATATCGAGGTCCGTTTAATGAAATGCTCAAACAATTGGCATCGGACGGAACCTTTATGAAAAAATTGCTTGGCTTATCTTCGCGTCACAAGAGAATGAAGGATGTCGAGCTTGTTCTCCGATTCGTCTCCTTTTATGAGTCCTCCTATATTAACTATTCTTCCCCAGTAAAGAAGTTCCTCAATGAAACTATGAGGAAAAATATCAATATTCAAAAAATTGATATCGATAGGATTTCTGATGCATTTCATAGGGCGGTCAAGAACACATATTCGTTATTAGGGAGCAACGCTTTTAGGCGTTTTGTGCCCGGAGATGATGCTAACCACGATGGACATTGGGAAGATAAAATCAACGTTGCTCTTTATGACATTACTATGGATTCTATGGCGAGGATAGATTCCTCTATTCTTATGAAACATCTTGATGCAATTAAGGAAGCATATCTCAATCTATTAACAACAGATTCGGAGTTCATCGACTCCATTCGATTAGGAACGTCTGACAAAAAGGTGGTTACAACTCGATTTACTAAATGGAACGAAGTATTAAATAAAATTATTGCCGATAGTAAAGTCGAAAAAAGATGTTTCTCGCATGCTGTTAAAGAGCAACTATATGCTCAATCTAATACCTGTGCTATATGTGGACAGCATATTGCAGACATAGATGACGCTGCAGTGGACCACATCGAACAATATTGGATGGGAGGGGCAACCACCATGGAAAATGCAAGACTTGCTCACCGTTATTGTAATTGTGCACGTTCAAAGTACGATAAGGTTAAATAGGTTGGCTAACATGTAAATGAAGAAGTATCAGCAATTTCAAACTGATGTACAAACCTTTTTCGGGTGTGCCCAGTCGCGTTAAGGACTTATTGAAAACCATATAACAGACATTCACATATTATGAAAAGAGTTGCCCTACTCCTCTTAACTTTGCTGATTATCGCTTCTTGCGGAACACCAAAAAGCGTTAGTTACACCCATAAAGCATTAGCGGCAGAAGGTTGTGCTGTTTCTTATTCTGTGGTTTCACAAGATGGACAACCCGCAATCGTAGTGTCTGTCAAATCCGATAGATTAGTGTTTGGAAATAACCCTATCATGCAGTTGAAGAACTTCAAGGGAGAGGTCTTGAAAATTGAAGGGACTAACTTACAATCAAGGACAGAAACAATAGGTGTTCCGATTAACAATGTAGTAGTTCCGATTTCTGAATTGAATGCCCTTGCCCAATTCCCAATCAACGCAGAAGACATTCCCTTCTTTGAATCTGGGATTGTTAAAGTCCGCTTGTCAACGGTTCCACATGTTCACGAGAAGACCTTCTCGAAGGACCTAATCGGGAGTTATCTTTATAAGGCGCTCTTGAAAGAGCAAGCCGTGGGTGACTTTTAGACGTAATCTGACATTTTTGTTTCCGCTAATCAGTATCCGGTATGGAATTTAGACAGCTTCGACGTTACAAGCAGGCCGCGACTCCTGAGGAGTGTGAGGCGGTTCTGGAATCGGCTCAGCGGGGAATCCTGGCCGTTCACGGTGAGAACGGTTATCCCTATGGATTGCCAGTGAATTACGTTTATCTGGACGGGAAGATTTATTTCCACTGCGCCAAGGCCGGCCATAAGCTGGATGCGATCCGGGCCGATGACAAAGTGTGCTTCACAGTGCTTTCAGAGCCTGTCAGGAATCCCGGAGAGTGGTGGAATTGTTTCATCAGTGTCATATGCTTCGGGCGCATCTCGGAAGTGACTGAGGAGCAGGAAAAAGACCGTTTGCTGAGGAAGATTGGAGCCAAGTACTTCCCTGAGGGGTACGACATCGAGAAGGACATGGCCAACAACGCTCGCAATGCCCTGATAATGGAGATCTCGATAGATCATATGTCCGGAAAACACGTCCGGGAAAAATAGCTTTTGTCTTAAGGTCTGAATGCAAGCCTTGCAGTTTTTATGATGCCCGGGGACGGGAGGCTTATTTTTACTCCCGAAACCAATAAAAACCAAAGGCTATGAACATCTACAACGTGATTATCCTGGACGAGAGCGGGAGCATGTCGTCCATCTACCGGGAAACCCTCAACAGCGTGAATGAGGTCCTGAGCGGCATCCGGAAAGACCAGGAGGAGCATCCTGAGCAGAAGAACTTCGTCACTATAGTAACTTTCGAGGGGGACGGCATCAAAGGCATCAAGACACGCCGCGACCGGGTACCCATCGGGAGCATCAAAGACTTTTCAAATGCAGACTACAGACCCGGCGGATGCACTCCGCTGTACGATGCTATGGGCAAGACACTGAATGAGTTGGAAGGCTTGGTCCACGATGGTGACCGGGTGCTTGCCACGGTGATTACGGACGGAATGGAAAACTCTTCGGAAGAGTACTCCGGAAGGACCATAATCGCAATGGTCGACCGCCTCCGCAAAAAAGGCTGGACGCTTGCATATATCGGTGCGAATCAAGATGCAGTGGAGGTGGCGAAAGACATGCACATCCAGAATGCCTTGGAGTTCGATGCTACGGGAGAGGGCGTAGCAGTCATGGGCGTACGGATGAGAAAGGCCCGCAGGGATGCCGGGGTCATATGGAAAAAACAAGCTGAGGCCGGCATATGCGAAGCCATATCCGATCTCTTCGATGAAATATAGGGCGACGGACTTGCGTCAGTGGTCCCATATGACCAGGTCGCGGTCTAATGCCACCTTGCGCGGTCCGGCATAATGGCCGTCGACGTAGTAGAACTTGGCTATACGGTCGCCGACGACATCCCTGAAGGCCTTCTTGATGCGGGATATGCTCACATTCAGGTTGTTGCCGTATGGGTCGAGCAGTCTGTCAATGCTGCTACGGATAACCCCCATGTCGTCGCGGCCGGTTATGGCCATGTAATTGTCCAGGATCTCTTTGTCATATGTCTGGAGCTCCTTCAATGCGACTCCTTCAGGATGACGCAGGTAGAAGAAGTACAGGGCTTTGGTCAGGTCGTCCATCTTTACCTCTTCGCCTCCGTGCCAGTCGGAGAGGATGATCTTGCCTGACGTGGTGATGTTCAGGCGGCTGAGTTTCACGCGGTAGCCCAGGATGATGTCCAGGTCCTCGATAGTGATGCCGAACTCCTTCTCGATCTTCTCCCAGGCTTTGATAATCTTCTGGATACGTTGGTCTGGCTCCTCGGCGGTCTCCTCCTCAAACGGCAAGGTGCACTCATGACATATGGACACATCATCATCTTCGAACAAGTCCGGATGGATGTCCTCAAGAGGGGGAGGTCCGGGCTCCGAATAGCACTTCCCTTCGGAAAAATCCCAGACAGGCGTTCCCGGCCATGCCTTCCTGAAACGGATGGCGTCTTTCTTAAAACCGCGGGCTTGCCTCAGGAAACCGATCAGGTCGTCGATCTCGGCCTCGATACTTTCTTCGGAAGATTCCGGGATGACGCGGAAAAAGATCTTGCCGTCCAACTTGTAGAGGAAGCCTGTCTTGTCGTCCAGTCCGGCGAGGTCCTGGACATGCTGATACATGTTCTCGACGAACAGGTAGCCCTCCCTGCCGGGGAACATATAGTTCATCAGGGACGGCGCCAGGCAGTCGTACAAGTCCGGAAGGAACAGGAATTTGTATCCGATGTCCCTGAACCGCTCGAGAAGGTCCTCCCACACATCTTCGATGTAGAAGTGCGAGGTTCCGATGCGGCTGTCGACATACATGACGGTCCCATCCTGCAGGAACGGGACGTCAATCTTAACTTGCCTGTCCTTGTTATTACCCATATGCGGGAAAAACCCTAGAAGACTATTGAAACGCCTACTCCGGGGCCTGCGGAGCAACCGGTGACGCGAAGTGCGACGGTGTTCTGGGCGCCTCTTGTCTCATTGTAGTTGTCGGCGATCCAGCTCAGACGGCTTTTTCCGACTGACAGCAGAGGGATACCTACCCCAAGGGCCGTGCCTCCCAATGCGGCCACTATGATGCCTCCGACGAATCCGGCCATCATAGTTTTGTCGCTGTTGGTGTATTTATAGTCCTCTTCGTCGGTGTGGCTGTACCAGTCTCCGGAAACGACGCATCCGACTGCGGCGGCTACTCCAACGCCCAGGCCGACGGCGCCGGCGGTAACCAGATTCTTACCGGCCTTATACTGCTTCATTGAGCCCAGGTAGGTCTCGTTAAAAATATCACTGCCGATTATCTGACTGATCTGATCGACATTCAAAACAGTCCCGTTTCCATCGTAAAACTGCCCCTTGCTGAAGGTCAGGTTGCCGGGATTGTACTGGGCCTGAGCCTGGCTCATGCCAAGGCAAAGGACACCGAAAAGGATGATGAAAATTTTCTTCATAACATATGTATTTATAACTGTTTCACTGCATTGCGCGATGGAACTCCCAGAGGACTACTCCGGCGCAGACGGCTACGTTGAGCGAATGCTTCGTCCCCCACTGCGGGATCTCTATCGAGAAGTCGGAGGCGTCAACCACTTCCTGGGACACTCCGTCCACCTCATTTCCGAATATAAGGGCATATCTCTCCCCTGCCTCGGGCACGAACTCGCCGAGCTTCCGGGAGTTTACGGTCTGTTCCACGCTGACTATCTTCCAGCCTTCGCTGCGGAGCCGGGCTATGGCGTCGAGGGTGTTCCCGAAGTACTCCCACGGGACGGAGTCCTCCGCTCCCAGGGCGCTCTTGTGGATCTCCGCGGACGGGGGCACCGCGCATATGCCGCAAAGCATCAGGCGGTCAACCTTGAAGGCATCGCAGCTGCGGAACACGGAGCCCACGTTGAATGCGCTCCGGACACTGTCCAGGACTACCGCAAGCCCCGCGGAAGGGAGCTCGCGGTACTGTGACGGAGTGATCCGGTTAAGCTCGAAATTCAGGAGTTTTCTGTCTTTCATAAAGCAAAAATAACAAATAAATGCTAAATTCGCAGGAAAGGAACACATCATCCATGGCTGCCTTCTACACTGTCACAGACACTCATGAGACTCCGGACGGGACGGTTTTCCGCATATGCCTCGATCCGGAGAGTCCCCTCTTTCGGGGACATTTCCCCGGGCATCCCATCCTGCCGGGGGTGTGTTCAATGCGCATTATCCGTGAATGCGCGGAGAGGATGAGCGGGAAGCATCTGAGCTACAGCAAGGTGAAGCTCTGCCGCTTCTCGAGCGTCATCATACCGGGGAATCCGCCGGCCTTCGACGTGCACATATCCCTCACGGACGAAGGGGCCCTTTCCGCGTCGATTACATATGACGACGTGCAATATGTCCACATCACTTCTCAATTGATTGCTTAACCCGCGGCATAATCCGTAAAAAAGATTATCTTTGTGTCTTATCTAAAAACAAACAACTAACTCAGCATATGAAGTCAGATCTCGAGATCTTCGATCTTATCAAGAAAGAACGTGAGCGCCAGTCCTCAGGCCTTGAACTCATCGCTTCCGAAAACTATGTCAGCGACCAGGTCATGGAGGCCATGGGCTCCATCCTCACCAACAAATACGCCGAAGGCTACCCGCGCAAACGCTACTATGGCGGATGTGAGGTAGTCGACCAGATCGAGCAGCTGGCCATAGACCGCCTCTGCGCCCTCTACGACGCAGAGTATGCCAATGTGCAGCCGCATTCCGGTGCGCAGGCCAACCTCGCGGTGGAGATGGCATGCCTTAAGCCCGGCGACACCTTCATGGGACTCGATCTCTCGCAGGGAGGACACCTCACCCACGGTTCCCCGGTCAACGCTTCCGGAATCCTCTACAAAGCCGTCTCCTACGGCCTCGATCCCGCAACCGGAATGATCGACTATGACGCCATGGAGAAGACGGCTCTCGAGACCAGGCCCAAGCTGATCATCGGAGGAGCTTCCGCATATTCCCGCGAATGGGATTACGAGCGTATGCGTGCCATCGCGGACGAGGTCGGAGCCATCCTCTGGATCGACATGGCACACACTGCCGGACTGATTGCCGCAGGACTGCTGAAGAACCCCGTAAAATACGCCCATATAGTTACTTCCACCACCCACAAGACCCTTCGCGGACCCCGTGGCGGTGTCATCCTGATGGGCAAGGACTTCGACAATCCCTGGGGCATCACCAACACCAAGGGAGAGGTCAAAAAGATGAGCGAGATCCTCAATTCTTCCGTTTTCCCGGGAGTCCAGGGCGGTCCCCTCGAGCACGTGATAGCCGCAAAGGCAGTCGCTTTCTTCGAGGCTCTCCAGCCTGAATTCAAGGACTACCAGAAGCAGGTCGCAGCCAACGCACAGACCATATGCAAGGCATTCATGTCCAAGGGCTATAAAGTGGTTTCCGGAGGCACGGACAATCACCTCGTCCTCATAGACCTTCGCGGGAACTTCCCGAAACTTACCGGGCGCATCGCTGAGAAACAGCTCGGAAAGGCGGACATCACTGTCAACAAGAACATGGTGCCCTTCGATGACCGCAGCCCGTTCCAGACCTCCGGCCTTCGCATAGGTACCCCGGCGGTCACGTCAAGGGGATTCATCGAGAAAGACATGGTCGACATAGTCAACCTGATCGACGAGGTCCTCTCATCCTGTTCGAAGCATGTCGAGGCACTGAGCCTGAAAGCCGGTGTAGAGCCGACTCCCGCACAGGCTGCAGAACTCGCTGAGCACAAGGCTGTTCTCGACTCCGTTAAGAGAAGGGTGAACTTCATGACAGCCGGGAGGCCGCTCAACAGATACTAATTTATTCCCACATACTGATAACCAATGTCCAAACTCGTTTACACAGAACCTGTCTGCGAAATCCAGCTGATCCAGACAGAGCAGACTATCGCGCAAAGCGGGGCACAGACGCCCAAGATGACTGAAGAGGACGATTTAATTTTCCCCGCATAAGATGAAACGCATATTCAAAGCCGCTGCACTTGCAGCAATATTGGCGGCATTCACCTCCTGCGCGGAAAAAGAGATCAACGCTCCGCAGCCCGCCCAGGAAGGTAACGCCGAACTGGTAAAGGTGACATTCAATGCCGAGGCAGCTTCCTTCGAGGAGACCAAGCTGGTTCTCGGAGACGACAAGCTCTCCCTCAATTGGAAGGAAGGCGAGAAGATCGCGGTCTATGACGGTACCGCGCTTCGCGAATTCACCACTGAGAAAGCCGGGACAAGCTCTCCTGTCACCGGAGAGGTAAGCAGCTCCGCTACAGAGTTTTACGCACTGTATCCTTACAGCTCAGGGGCTTCTTTCACAGCCAAGGACGGCATTGTTTCCGTGAATGCATCCGTCCCCGGGACCCAGGCTGCCGTTACCGGCAACATCCCTGATGAGAAACTGATACTTGCCGCATATTCCACCAGCAAGACAGAACTGCCGTTCCAGAGCATGCTCAGCGCAGCGAAGGTCACTGTGGACGCCAGCAAGCTCGAAGGCCACAGCATATCTTCCATCACCCTCACGAGTGAGAATTACCCCCTTTCCGGGGACGTCAAGATCTCATATGACGGTTCTGACATCGAGGCTGCTGCCGGAAGCGAGTCATCGAGGAGCGTGACCCTTTCAGGATCCGGAGCCCTGGCTGACGGAGACTATTACTTCCTGGTTCTCCCGAATGCCGGAGGCAAGGTCACCCTCTCCATTGTCGCCACCGACGGCTACACTGCCAGTGTCAGTGCTACCCTGAAGGCCTTCTCCCCCGGAGTCATAAAGAACGTAGGCACGATCCAGGGCCTGTCCTGGACTGCCCCGCCGACCTATGAGGCCCAGTACGTCGTTGCCACCACATCTTCCGTCACTACAGATGAAAGCAAGTTCACCTACCCGGAGAATTCCTCTGCGACATACTCGGCGACTTATAGCTCTGTTTACCAGATGACCAAGGGCAACTCGATGACCCTTACGCTGAAAGGATATGACGGCGTGACCATTACCGGCATCATCCTCAGCATGAGATCGAACAAGAGCAGCGGATCGGGCTATTATTCCGTCAAGGTCGGGGACAAGACCATCTCCTCACTTGGTAGCTCCTCTTCAGGAGTTGCTTTCAGCGCCAAGTCATTCAACGGTGAATGGTCACTGGAATACGTGGACCTCATCCCGATAGTGACACCCGCAACAGTCGCACCCGGCGAAGATGTGGTTATCACCATCGGCGCGACCGCCAACTCACTCTTCTGCAGGAGCTTCACCATCCAGTACCAGGATGGCGCCGGCGGAGGCACGACGCCCGGCGAGACTACGGTCACCACGGCCGGAGCATCCAGCATAACCACAGAAAGCGCCAGTCTTTCCGGTTCATATGCCAACGCCAAGGCCGTTCCGACATATAAAGGCTTCCAGTGGGGTACCTCCGAGGCCCAGGTGATCGGTTCGAATCCCAATGACCAGCAGTCCGAGACCGCACTGACATCCCTCAGCGGCGATTTCACAGCCGATCTCACCGGCCTGGCTTCAAATACGACTTACTACTACCGTGCATATGTCAGGGTCCTTGAGGACGGTGTCTCGCACTTCTATTACGGAGAGGTCAGATCATTCAAGACCAAGTCCCCGAACCCGGAAGATGACGGCGACCAGAAGGGATGGTTCGAGCTTCCGGTGATGAATTACACCAAGAACACCCAAGGCTACCTGATTGACGACAACAATCCGAACCTCTATTACGCTTACCATATTGCAGACGTTGGAAGCAGAAACTATACTGTCTGTTACAATGGCTCATATCACTGCCCTGTGTGGGTAGCTGCTCCAAGGCATTCTATTTATTCGACAAAAGTTGTTGAACGCACTAAATCATATTATCCTGACCCTGATATTCCCTCGAATGTCCAACAAGCAAACGATGATGCCAGCAGCGGCTATAACAAAGGCCACATGTTAGGTTCTGCTGAGCGCTTGGGATCACGTGAACTGAACCGGCAGGTAATGTACTACACTAATATCGCTCCGCAGAACTCGAGCTGGTTCAATACCGGAGGAGGTGGTTGGAACATACTTGAGGACTTCGTTGACGATTTTGAATGTTCTGACACGCTCTATGTCGTTATTGGATGTTATTTTGAAGCCTTCAAAGATGGCTACAACAACTCCGCAACCAAGCAGACTGCCTCCTTCATGGGAGTAAATGTCCAGATTCCAACTGCATTCTATTATGCCCTGCTTCGCACAAAGAGAGGGAATACAGGAAAATCTCTGCAGGATTGCAGCGCTTCAGAAATGATGTGTGCAGCATTTGTACGTGCCCATGCCTCCGGTACCAAAGGACAAGCGGTCACCAAAGCCGAAATGATGTCGATTGACGACCTGGAGGAACTCACCGGCTTTGACTACTTCGCCAATGTACCGAACGCCCCTGAATCCACCTTTACGGCATCGGATTGGGGACTGTAAAAGCTGATTTTTAAATAACCTCAACGTCGCCGCCGGGGATCCATCCCTGGCGGCCGTCGGCTAATTCGATGTTCTTCCAGGAACCTACCTCATCCAGAAGCTTGACCTTGGTCCCTTCATGGAGGACGAACAGGTCTTTTGATGAGGAATCATCCGACGGGGAGCTCTTCACCGAGGAAACCGGACGCATCACTATGGCGCTGTCGGCATTGTAGTAATCCCTGCGCTGCCAGCGTGCGAAAAGGAAGGCCATCATGGCCAGAAGTATCAGGACTATAGCTGAATAGAATCCCAACTTGCGTGCTCCGGGAGTCCCTGCGAGCCTGAAAAGGAGGAACATTCCCACGGCACCGGCCAGCAGGAACAGGAACAGGATCGCCCATGCATCGGACTTGAGCCACCAGCACACTTTCCGGGCCCATGAGGACAGCACGAACTGGGGTACGGACTCGATCTTGTCCTGGATCATGGCGTTCGCGAGTTCCAGGTTGAACCTGGCATCGGAATGGGACGGATCAAGCTTCAGGGTCCTCTCGAAATAGAGGATCGCGTGGGGGAAATCTCCGCCCTTGAAACAGGCGTTCCCGAGATTATAGTACAGCTCCTCCGACTCCACCCCTGCATTCGCGATTGTCTGCCAGCTCGAAACGGCACCTTCCCAGTCACCGGAAGCATATGCCTCGGTGCCCTTGGTCCACAGGGAATCCAGGAATGCCTCCCCTTCCGCCTTGGCGTGGAAAGGAACAAGCATGCACAGCATCAGCAACATCGCAGTTCCGGATGTGCCGGAAAGAGTTTTCTTTGACTTCATCAGAGAATCTATTGTAGAAATCACCTTTACAGCCGAATCATAATGGGCATGCATAGCATCGTGGCCTGCATCCGGGGAATACCTTGCATATTCACATGCATCCAGAAGGTCGGTAAGTGTCTTCACGGACTCCTCTGGGACGCCCCTCGATGAGAGTTCCTGGGATATGTTCTCCTTGCTGAGCTCGGACATATCCATGTTCAGCTTGTCCGAAACAAAGCCCTGGAGCGCCTTGTGGAGCTCCTCGTAGAATGCAGTGTAGAGGTCCTTGGAAAGGAAGTTCCCTGCCTGTGCAAGACGGGTGCGGGCCATCTTGGTAGCCTTGCGGTTCCTGGTCATTGCCACGTCGGCACGCATGGCAGCCAGTTTCCTCAGCGCGACAGCCACGGCCAGCCCGGAGGCCAGTATCAGCAGTGAGAGGACCCAGAACAGGGTGGATCCGAAGAAGAAGGTCCCGACCGGTTTGAAGGCCGGAGTCTTGGGATGGATGTAGCGGACATCGCTTCCGAGATTCTTCACGTCCTGCTTGTTGCTTGTCACTACGATAGTCCCTTCTCCTGTGGAAGTGGTCTGGGATGCGCTTCCCCTGGCGACATTCAGATGGATGGGATCGGACTTGAGAGTCACATACTTCCCGGCATTGATGTCATAGTAGCTGTACTCAATCGGCGGGATGTCGAACTCTCCGTGACTGCGCGGGATGAACGGATACTCGAAAGTCTTGCTCCCGGAAATCCTGCCGTCTCCCTTGTTCGTGTTTTCAGAGATCTTGGTGTCATACACATCGAAGTCCGAAGGGAAACGCACTGAAGGAGCTGTCAGAAGGGAGATGTTTCCCTTGCCGCTTACAGTCACCAGTATGGATGCGGCATCATGGGTACGGAGACTGTCCTTGCTGAACTTTACGTTCATGCTGAAGTTCCCGACCCCGCCTCCGAATGAAGCCGGAGCGCCGGACGGGAGGCTCTTGACGTTGACAGTAGCCGCTCCGGTGGTGAGGCGCTTGCGTACTGTAGTATAGTCGTCGAAGAAACTGTCGAAGATGCTGTTGCCGGTTGAAGAGGAACGCACATTGACCAGGCATATGAGCTCGGCAGGATCGATCTTTATGCTTCCGGACTGCTGCGGGATGAGCACCCAGCGGCGGAGGGTAGCCACATCGTAGATGCGGTCCCCTATGTTCTCCCGGTGGAACTGGATGTTTGTGGGAGCCTCAACTTCCTGCGACCAGAAACCGTTGAAAGTGGGGAACTTGGGTGAATCGAAACCGGAGATGTTCACCCTGGAGCAGAGCTTGAGGGTAGCGGTCACAGGCTCTCCGACTACAACCGAAATGCGGCTGAGGCTGAGTCTGAGGAACATGTCCTCGGAGGATATGCTCCCGGACGATGAACTCCCCTGGGAACTGCCGGAGGAACCGCTCTGGGATCCGCCCTGTCCGCTACGTGAGGATGACTGGTCGGAGACGACCTCTACGGTCGCCTGCCCGGATGAGATATTCTTCCCTTTTACGCTGGCCGTAGCCGCCGGAAGGGTGAAGCGCCCGGTGGACCGGGGAAGAAGGATGTAGGTGTAGGTAGTCTGGGAAGAACGGGAGCGTTTGCCGTTGATGATCTGGATGCTGGTGGAAGTACCTTTCTGCGGGCCCCAGACAGTCTGGAAATCAGACCCGGGCTCCCAGGAGAAACTGGAAGGGGCGTTCTCCCCTTCTATGACGAATGTCACATTGAACTGCTCGCCGACAGCGACCAGGTTCGGGCACTCGATCCGGATACTCTCCTGAGCATATGCGGCGATGGCGACAAGCGCAAAGCACATAGTCGCCAACAGTCGTTTGATACTGAAATACCTAGTCATATCACCAATTCTTCTCTTTCTGGCGGGACTTCAGGGCCGCCGCCTTCTCTTTGTTCACCTTGTCCTGTGTCTCTTTCTCACGGGCCTGGATGGCCTGGAGCATCTGCTGGGCCTGCTGGGGACTTATCTGTGATTCCCCTCCCTGATCCTGCTGCTGATCCTGGTTCTGCTGGTCCTGATTCTGGTTCTGGTTTTGATTCTGATCTTGTTGCTGATCCTGATTCTGCTGGTTCTGCTGTTGATCCTGGTTCTGATTCTGGTCCTGGTTGTTCTGGCCGCCGCCGCCTCCCTGCTGGTTCTCCAGCATCTTCTTGGCGTAGATGTAGTTCTCCTTTGCGTCCAGGTCGTCAGGAGTCCTCAGCAAGGCCTGCCTGAACGAATCCACCGCCTTTTTCCAGTCCTTCTGCTGGATGGCTATGTCTCCGGCATTGAAATAATAATCGGAAGCATATGGATTCATCACCGCGGCCTGTCCGATCTTCTCCATGCTCTTTGCGGCTTCATCATATTCTCCCTGGCGGTACAGGGTGTTGGCCAGGTTGTAATTCGCCGCGAACGACGTCGAATCCTTTACCAGGGCCTTCCTGTAGTCTATCTCGGCATTCTTCCAGTCTTCCTTCCTGAAATCCCGGTTACCCTTGCGGACATCCCTGCGGTCAAGCATCTGGGCGGCTGCCGGAGTCAGGAACCCCAGAAGCATCAGGAAAGCAGAAACGACATATAACCTTCTCATGAGAACAGCCTCCTGTCAGATTTCCGGTCACCTATGAGCATCTCAAGTACGAACAGGGCCAGGGCTATGGCGAAGAAGTACATGAACTGCTCGTCGTATTCTTCGAATATCACATTGCTGAACTCCTCGGCATCCATCTTCTGGATGTCGCTCACTATGGGATTCAGTCCGAATTCATCGTTACCCGCGTGGACATATGCCCCGCCTCCCGCGGCGGCTATTTCCTTGAGCGCGGCCTCGTCTAGCCGGGTCACCACTATGTTCCCTTCACGGTCTTTAAGCAGTTCCCCTTTCATGGGAATCGGCTGACCTTCAGGGCTTCCGACTCCTATGGTGTAAACCTTGACCCCGGCTTCGGCGGCCTCTTTGGCGGCCGCTACGGCATCATCTTCATGGTTCTCGCCATCCGTAATCACTATGATCGCGCGGCTCTTGCGGCTCTGTGCGCTGAAGCTGCGGGTCGCTGTGGCGATCGCGTCTCCGATCGCAGTTCCCTGCACCGGGATAGACTCCGTGGATATGGAGTTCATGAACATCCTGGCGGAGATGTAATCGGTAGTGATAGGCAGCTGGACGAACGAGGTACCGGCAAATATGATAAGGCCTATGCGGTCCTCCTTCAGCTTGTCGGTGATCCTGGAAATGGCCAGTTTCGCCCTTTCCAGGCGGTTCGGGGAATAGTCCTCAGCCAGCATGGAGTTGGAGACGTCAAGGCAGATCATGATCTCGCATCCGCGGGCCTTGTGCTCCTGGAGCTTGGCTCCGATCTGGGGACGGGAGATTCCTATCACGAAGAACATGAAGGCGAGGGAGAAGAGGATGACCTTCACCCAGCCCCTGGCCCTGGACCAGTGAGGCATAAGGGCATTCACCAGGTCTTCATCCCCGAATGCGCGGATCCTGCGGCGGCGAAGCCTGAGCAGGACGCCCCACAGAATCGGGAACAGGGGCACCAGAAGGAGGAGCCACAGATACTCACTATGCAGGAAAAACATCGTGTTCATTACGGCAGCCTCCTCAATAATAGCCTGGCGAGAAGCTCGAGCATCAGACAGATCAGAGCGGCCAGGGCATATCCCCCGAAAAGTTCCTTATAGACGGGGAAGCTGTCGATCGTGGTCTTGGCTTTCTCCATCTTGTTGATCTCGCCGTATATCTCGGCGAGCTTAGTGTTGTCAGTAGCGCGGAAATAACGTCCTCCGGTGGCCTCTGCGATCGTCCCGAGAAGCTTTTCGTCTATCTCCACCTTAACGTTCTGGATCTGGACCCCCCAAGGGGTCATCACCGGATATGGGGCCTCTCCATTCGCACCTACGCCAATGGTATAGACCCTGATTCCATATGTCTTGGCTATCTCGGCGGCAGTCTCGGGAGAGATCTCTCCCCTGTTGTTCACACCGTCGGTAAGGAGTATCACCACCCGGCTCTTGGCATCCGAGTCCTTTATCCTGGCAACCGCAGTCGCCAGACCGTTACCTATGGCCGTTCCGTCCTCGATGAGGTCGGTGCTGATCTCCTTCATCATGTTGATCAGGGTCGCCCTGTCGGTGGTCAGGGGGCACTGGGTGTAGCTCTCGCCGGCGAAGACCACTATTCCCATCCTGTCCGAAGGCCTCTGCGAAATGAACTGTATGGCTATGTCCTTCGCTGCGCTGATTCGGTCAGGATTGAAGTCGCGGGCCAGCATAGAGGTCGAAACGTCCATTGCCAGGATGATATCAATACCCTCAGTGTCAATTCTTTCTACATCGGAGGAGGACCTCGGCCTGGCGATGGCGATGATGATGAGGCAGAGAGCCGCGATACGCAGTGCCTCGGGCATATGCCTGATTACATTCAGCACGTTCCTCCCCTCCTTTTTCCACGGAGTGAGAGTCGAGACGCGCATATGCGGATTCCTGCCGGTGACTTCCCTCCAGACGTAGAGGGCCACCAGGAGTGCCGGGATTACCAGCAGCCAGAGTAACTGTGGATTCTCAAAGAACATCTCCCGCCTCCTCTTCTACCTGTGACTGATAAGTGCTCGTCACGAACCTTACGGCCGTGGGCAGGGCAGCTGCATTCCATGAATCATCCGCAGTGTATTTTGCGAATTTCACAAGGTCCGCACGCTCGAAAAGTTCTTCCGATTCCGCGAGAAGGTCCTTGTCGATATCCACGTCCTTCAGGCTGCCGAATATCTCTGCCGTAGTCATGTTGAGGGCATCGATTCCGTAACGGGACTCTATATACTCCCTGACGGTGTCGGTGATTCCGGAGTAGAAAGCTTTCTGCTTCTCCGGGACCCAGTACTTGTTGCTGCGGAACTTATCAAGCTTGCGGAGGGCCACAATGTGGGCCGGTTCCCTGATCACGGGGCCTTCCGACTCCCTCTTCCTGCGGATGCTGATAAGGCAGCATATGGCTGCGACCAGGAGGGTCAGCACCCAGAAGCCGGCCAGATACGGGAAGATCTCGGCGAATGTCAGGGGATAACGTATCTGTCCCTTGATGTCATGGGGAACGAATGTCGCGGTGTCAACGGGCATTGTCATGACTTCCATTGACTTGCCAGCAAAGACCAGGGTGTCGATCCTTCCGTCCGGGAGGATACGCTGCACAGCCAGGGGCGGGAGCTGGTATCTTCCCTCCTCGAAAGGAGCGATCACGATCCCTGCTTCCATGTCGATCAGGCTGTGCCTGGAGGCTTTGTCGCGGACTACCTTCAAGGTGTCTATCTTCCAGCCCCTTACCACAGTGATGGTGTCGTTGGAGGCCTTGGAGAGGTCGGGGAAACCGAACAGGGTCCCGTCCGACACGTCCTTCAGGGAGAAACCGTAGAGGAGCTGGTCGGCTATCAGGATCGAGTCCCTGGGAGTGAGCTGCCTGATGAACGCTTCGCCGGACTCTATCACGGTACCTCCGGGAGAAGTCCTCGTCTGCGCAAAGGCAGCCGCCATGGACATGATCACGCATATGTAAAGAACCGCACGCTTCATCTCGTCTGGAAAAATCCTAACAACCCTTTAACATAATCTTCTGCAGTAGAAATGCTTACGTTGTCGATGCTGTAGCGGTTCCACAGCTGGCGGGAACTTGCCGCGGCCTGCGAGAACCACTTCGCATATTCTGCACGTACCTTTCTGGAGCCGGTGTCAACCCATCCTGCATCGCCCGACTCGGAGTCCTTCACATGGACGAGTCCGACATTGGGGATAGTCCTCTCCCTGGGGTCGAAGACATTTATTATGGATATGTCATGACGGCCTGCCGCGACCTTAAGGGCATCCTCGTACCGAGGTGTCCCGTTTTCGTCCACGTCGAGCATATCGCTGAGGACGAATGCGGTGCATTTTTTCTTCAGTGCATTGGTCAGGAAACGGAGTGCCTGTCCTATGTCTGTCCCATCCGAAGCCGGTTTGAGCTCTATGAGTTCGCGGATGATGCGGAGAAGGTGGCTGCGGCCCTTTTTCGGAGGGATGAACTCTTCTATCCGGTCGCTGAAGAAGAGGGCTCCGACCTTGTCGTTGTTGATGCTGGCGGAGAAGGAGAGGACAGCCGCGATCTCGGCTATGAGTTCCCTCTTTGTCTTTCCTTCGGTTCCGAAAAGGCCTGAACGGCTGATGTCCACAAGGAGCATCACTGTCATTTCGCGCTCCTCTTCGAAGACTTTCACATATGGGGTGCGGAGCCTTGCGGTCACGTTCCAGTCCATTGAACGGGGGTCGTCACCCCACTGGTATTCACGGACTTCGCTGAACGCCATACCACGGCCCTTGAATGCGCTGTGGTATTCTCCGGCGAATATCTGATGCGACAAAGCCCGGGTGCGGATTTCAATCTTCCGCACCTTCTTCAGCAATTCGGTTGCGCTGTTTATCTGGGGCATCTGTCTTTTCCTCGTCTATTGTACGTCACCCGGATCCGTTACGGTACTATGACTGCATTAAGGATCTGGGATATGATCTCTTCGGGAGTGACGTTCTCGGCTTCGGCCTCATATGACAGGCCGATGCGGTGACGGAGGACTTCGTTGCAGACGGCGCGGACATCCTCGGGAATCACGTAGCCGCGCCTCTTGATGAATGCATATGCCTTGGAAGCGGCACTGAGTGAGATGCTTGCACGGGGCGAAGCGCCGTAGGTGATGAGGTCTTTCAGGGATGAAAGGCCGTATTCCTCCGGGGTACGGGTGGCATATACGATGTCAACTATGTATTTCTCTATCTTCTCGTCCATGTACACGTCCCTGACTACCTCGCGGGCGCGGATAATGTCCTCGGGATCGACCACCTTGTTGGCACGCGGGAACTCTCCGGTGTTGTTCATGCGGATGATCTGCCTCTCCTCGTCTTTCTTGGGATAGCCGACCACTACCTTGAGCATGAAACGGTCCACCTGGGCCTCCGGAAGAGGATAGGTTCCTTCCTGCTCGATGGGGTTCTGGGTGGCCATCACCAGGAACGGCTGGGGAAGGGCGTAGGTTTCATCGCCTATGGTAACCTGCCTCTCCTGCATGGCCTCGAGAAGGGCGCTCTGGACCTTTGCCGGAGAACGGTTGATCTCATCCGCAAGCACGAAATTCGCGAAGACCGGGCCCTTGTGGACCTGGAAATCGCCGTCTTTCTGGGAGTAGATAAGGGTACCGGTAAGGTCGGCCGGAAGGAGGTCCGGAGTAAACTGGATCCTCGCGAACTTGGCGTTCACGCACTGGGCGAGGGTGTTGATGGCCAGGGTCTTGGCAAGTCCGGGAACTCCTTCGAGAAGGATGTGTCCGTTGGCCAGGAGACCTATGAGGAGGTTCTCCACAAGGGCCTTCTGCCCAACTATGACCTTTCCCATCTCGAGGGTGATCATGTCCACGAACTGGCTCTCTTTCGCAATCCGGTCGTTGAGTTCTTTGATGTTGACGGAATTCTCCATAAATATCTCTATTTTTGCATATAAATCATCGCATATGCGCTACACGGTCAGACTTTCCTATGACGGGGCGGATTTCTCAGGCTGGCAGGTCCAGCCTAACGCGAAGTCCATCCAAGAATGCCTCCAGGCCGCCCTGTCAACTCTCCTGGGCGGGGCTGTTTCAGTCACCGGTGCCGGGAGAACTGATGCAAATGTCAACGCTGTCAATTACTTGGCGCACTTTGACACGGCACAGGAACCTCTGCGTGACGCGCGCACTCTATGCTACAAATTGAATGCCATCCTACCGCCTTCAATAGTAGTCCACGAGGTCCTTCCGGCCCCCTCTGAGGACTTCCACGCGAGGTTCGACGCTACGGGCAGGGAGTACAAGTATTTCATCCACCGTCACAAAGACCCGTTCGCCCTGAAATGGTCTTACTGGTTCGATTACGACTTCCTCGACGTGGATGCGATGAATGATGCGGCTTCATTCCTTCTCGGCACTCATGACTTCGCATGTTTCCAGAAAAAAGGGACTGACACAAAGACATCCATATGCACTGTCACACAGGCAGTCTGGACCCCGTATACTCCGGTCCACGCCGGCGTCAGCGGATTCATCCCCCAGGACGGAAAATGCCTCAGGACCATATGCAAGGGCGCTGAAGGTGATCCGTCGTACCTGTTTTTCGATATATGCGCCGACCGTTTCCTCCGGAATATGGTGAGGGCAGTGGTGGGGACCCTTCTGGAAATCGGACGCGGGAAGCACGGGCCGGATTGGATGAAGGAGGTGATGGTTTCAGGGTCCCGTTCCGCGGCGGGAGAATCTGTCCCGGGACATGCCCTGTTTTTCTGCGGCGCATCCTATCCTGAGGTCTGATTTTTGTCGTTTCCGGGATAGGAAATTCCACATAAAAGCACTATATTTGCAAATTGTATTAAAAGGTTATTTTAAACGTACGTTAAACATATGCTATTCAATCTTTTACAGGCAGACTCGATAGCCGCTGCGGCTCAGGCCCTGGACAGCGTATCCACTTCTGCTGCAGCTCCTATTCCGCAAGAGATGTCCTATTCGCTCTTCGAGCTTTTCCTCAAGGGCGGCTGGCTGATGTGGGTTCTCCTCCTTCTCTCAATCCTCGCGATTTATCTCTTCGGCAAGAAGTGGTGGATGATCAATGAGGCTTCCAAGATCGAGAAGAACTTCATGAACGACATCCGCGACTACATCCATGAAGGCAAGATCAAGTCCGCGATAGCCCTTTGCCAGAGGTATGACTCCCCTGTCGCAAGGCTGGTCGAGAAAGGAATCGCCCGTATCGGAAGGCCCCTGCAGGACATCCAGACAGCTGTCGAGAACACCGGCAACGCTGAGATCGCCCGCCTCGAGAAAGGACTTCCCCACCTTGCTACCATCGCCGGAGGCGCTCCTATGATCGGATTCCTCGGAACCGTCATCGGTATGGTCCAGGCATTCTTCAACATGTCCCAGGCTGGAAGCAACATCGACATATCCCTCCTCTCGAACGGTATCTACACCGCCATGATCACCACTGTCGGCGGCCTCATCGTAGGTATCCTGGCCTATTTCGGCTACAACTACCTGACTGCCAGGATCTCCGGCATCGTGGCCAGCATGGAGAGCGCAACGATAGATTTCACCGACCTCCTCAACGAGCCGGCAGACCAATCCGAAGAGTAGTCATATGGCATTCAAAAGAACGACACAGGTTTCTGCCAACATCGGCTCCACGTCGATGACTGACATCGTTTTCCTGCTGCTGATCTTCTTCCTCATCACTTCGACGCTGGTGAATCCCAACGCCCTCAAGCTCCTGCTTCCCAAGAGCACCGGGCAGGTGTCTGCCAAGCCGACCGTCAGCGTCTCCATCAAGGACTGGGGTGAAGACCGCTACACTTACCATGTCAACGGCAACGAGACCCCGACGGCCCTGGTCGATGTAGAAGACCAGCTCATCTCCCTCCTCCAGTCGGAAGAAGACCCCACCTTCGTGATCTACTCCGACGAAAGCGTCCCGATCAAGGAGATCGTTGGACTGATGAACATAGCGAAACGGGACCACTACAAGGTTATACTGGCGACACAGCCGGAATGATATGAAACCATACCTGCGGGAAAGGCAAGCACATGAGAAGTTCGCGAAGACGCTCGGAATCGTCCTCGCGGCGGTTCTGCATGTCGCAGCCGCCATTCTGCTGGTTTTCACCGGCGTAAAATACCTCTACCCGCCTCCGGAGGAGCAGACATTCATCATTGACTTCGAGCAGGAAGAGCCCCAGGTCCTCGTACAGCACCGCAACGGGACGGTCCCCCAGGCCGAGGAAATCGACCTCACAAAGCCGGTGGAACTCGTCCAGAGGTCCGAATCCCCTGAGACCATAGCCAAGAACAATCTCACCCCGCAGACCAAGCAGGACAATTTCGGGGACGTGGAGACTCCTTCGCCGAAGCCCAAGCAGGAGCCGGAACTCGATCCAAGGGCTTCCTTCCCGGGAATGGCGAAGAAAGACACCAGCCTGACGGCTCCCCACTCGGCAAGCGAGGCTTCGTCCAACTTCAAGGACGGCCAGCCGAAGGGCAACACCGACGTGGGCAAGACTGCCGGTACGGCCAACGCCCATGTCAAGGGACGCAGCCTGAAAGGTTCCCTGCCGCTGCCGAAATACAACGTCCAGAACGATGGCGTCGTTGTCGTGGACATATGGGTTGATCCCTATGGAAATGTTGTTGATGCGAAACCCGGCGCACAGGGTACTACCGTTACCGACCAGAGGCTATGGGCAGCTGCCCGTGCCGCGGCATTGAAGGCGGTCTTCAACATGAGCACCGAAGCCGGGGCCAAGCAGCAAGGCACGATTACATATATTTTCAAACTCAAATAAATAATTTCCCAGGTCACGGCCGTGACGGGAGTCACGACGGGCCTTTACCAACAATTAAAAAACCCGTGAAGGGCAAACAAATGGAAGAACATTACGAGAACGCGGGAAGGCAATCCGCGCAGAACACATCCGGAAGGAACGGCAATGATGCCGGCTACACCTCCGAAGGCAGGCGTCTCAGGCCCAGGAGAAAAGTGGGCGGAGAGGAAGAAAGACCCCGCAATTACGGTGACAGACCGTCACGCAGCAATTTCTCAGAACACAGAAGCAACTATGGACCAAGGCCTTACGGCGACCGCAGGGCTCCGTCAAGGTCCTATTCCCATCATTCGGGTTCCGATCATGAGGAGGGTGCGCCGCGCCGTTATGGCGACAGGCCGTCACAGGGCGGCTACCAGGGCAGACCGTTCCATGGATCCCACGACCAGCAGAGGAACTCATATGGCGCTCCCAGATCATATGACCGTCAGGGAGACAGGTATCCTGACCGCAGCGGCAGGCCGTCCGAGCACAAGCCCTGGCAGAAAAGCGCCGACAACGGCGAACGCCGTCCTTACGGATACCGTGGCGCCCAGCAGGGACGCGGCGGCTTCCAGCGCAAGCCATATGGCCAGAAGCCTTATGGAAGGAGGGAAGACGGAATGTTCAACGACAACAACGAGACCGTCAACCAGATGATGAACTCGAGCGCCCAGAACATCAACCTTTCCGACAATGACCAGGTTGCAACCCCCATCAAGGAAGTGGAGCGCCTCAACAAATACATCGCCAACTCCGGAGTCTGCTCCAGGAGGGAGGCTGACCAGTTCATCCAGGCCGGAGTGGTCACTGTGAACGGAGAGGTGGTTACCACCCTCGGTACCAAGATCAACGTCCTGACTGATGATGTCCGTTTCAACGGAGAGAGGCTCAAAGGCGAGGAGAAGATCTACATTGTGATGAACAAGCCCAAGGGCTATGTCACTACCGCCAGCGACCCCCATGCCGACCGCACCGTGATGGAACTCCTCAAGGGCTGCACCTCCAGGGTTTTCCCGGTCGGAAGGCTTGACAAGAACACCACGGGAGTCCTGATGTTCACCAACGACGGCGACATCGCCGAGAAACTGACCCATCCCTCCTACGACAAGAAAAAGATCTACCAGGTGATCCTCGACCACAATCTCAAGGAGGAAGACCACGACAAGATCATGGCCGGAATCGAACTTAATGACGGCACCATCGCCGCTGACGAGCTCGAGTACATCGACGAGAACGATCACCGCAAACTGGGAATCAAGATCCACTCAGGACGCAACCGAATCGTCCGCAGGATTTTCGAGTCGCTCGGATATGATGTCCGTGCCCTGGACCGCGTCTATTTCGCAGGACTGACCAAGAAAGGTCTCCAGAAGGGCGAATGGCGCTACCTCACCCAGGGTGAGATC
>JAEEGL012009773.1_pt1 | contig 24097 bp, 19 predicted proteins | sample 9134231 | NCBI WGS metagenome assembly JAEEGL01 (sample SAMN16246548, study PRJNA631951) | gut metagenome | biome: gut microbiome; feature: rumen; material: fiber-attached | host: Bos | place: Iran: Karaj | collected 2018-10
CGCCTACTTTGTCTTTCTCAATGAGCGTCACCTTCGCGCCGAGCTGGGCTGCGCGGATTGCCGCGACATAGCCGCCGGGGCCTCCGCCGACCACCAGAACACTGTTTTTCTCTGCTGCCGCAGGTGCCGCTGCCGCTGCAGGGGCTGGTGCGGGAGCCGCAGTTGAGGCAGGTGCCGACGCAGGAACAGCTTCGCCTGCCGCGCCAAGCCATCCGATCACGGTCTTGCAGGCGACGGTTTCGCCCGCCGGAACAAGGATCTGAAGCAGAACGCCGTCTGCTTCCGCTTCGACATCGTTGGTCAGCTTATCCGTTTCGACCGAGAAGAGAATCTCTCCCTTTGCGATCGGATCGCCGACTTTCTTTTTCCATTCGTCAATTGTCCCCTCGGTCATGGTCAGGCCGAGTTTCGGCATTAAGATTTCAGTTGCCACGGTTTTGCCGCCTCCTTAGGCCAGGATGAGGGCCGGATTCTCCATCAGGCTCTTGACTCTCTGCAAAAACTCTGCCGCCACGGATCCATCGACTACGCGGTGATCGGCGGTCAAACTCAGGTTCATGATCGGGCGGATGCACATCTCGCCGTTGCGGACCACGACCTTATCCTCCATGGTATTGACACCGAGAATCGCGACTTCCGGCTGGTTGATGATCGGGGTGAAGCTCTCGATCCCGTACATGCCGAGGTTCGTGATGGTAAAGGTGCCGCCCTTCAGCTTCTCCGGCGGGAGCTTGCCCTCGCGGGCCTGCTTTGCCATCTCCTTGACTTCCGCGGAGATCTCTGTCAGGCTCTTCTTATCCGCATCCGCAATATTGGGTACCACCAGGCCGTTGTCCAGGGCAACCGCCACACCCATGTTCACGTAGTGTTTATAGATGATTTTGTTATCCTCGACCGAGCAGTTCAGCAGCGGGAATTCCGTCAGCGCTTTGGCGACGAACTTGACCAGCAGATCGGTATAGCTGACCTTGATCTCCTTCGCCTTTAGCTGCTCACGGTAGCGCTTCATCTCGGTCATGTCGATGCCGAGGTTGAAGGTGACCGTCGGGGAAGTCTGCACCGAGGCCAGCATATTCTTTGCAATGGCCTTCCGCATGCCGCTCATGGGCTTGACTTCTTCACGCTCGCAGGCAGCTTCTCCGCCGGCTGCTTTCTCGCGAGTCTCCGCGATATAACGCAGGAGGTCTTCTGCCAGGACACGGCCGTGGGCAGCTTTGACATCCCTGAGGTCGATCCCCAGATCCGCTGCAACCTTCTCAGCAAGCGGGCTCGCTTTCACGGGCGCCTCCGCCGGTGCTGCGGCAGCTGGTGTAAAGCCGAGGACGTCTTTTGCAACGACAACACCCTTATAGCCGGTGGCTGGAATCGAGGCAAGGTCAAAGCCTTTTTCTTTTGCAAGCTTCTTGGCATAGGGCGTTGCAGGCACATACTCTCCCGCTGCACGGGCTGCCGCTAGAGGAGCAGTTTCCGCGGGCGCTCCTGCCGCAGTTTCCGCGGACGTTTCCGCTGCAGCCGGGGCCGCAGCACCCGCTGACGGGACTGCTTCGCCTGCTGCTCCGAGCCAGCCGATTACCGTTTTGCAGGCGACAGTCTCGCCCGCCGGAACTGTGATGGCCAGCAGGACGCCGTCTGCCTCGGCTTCCACATCGTTCGTCAGCTTGTCCGTCTCAACGGAAAAGAGAATCTCTCCCTTGCTGACGGCATCGCCGACATTCTTTTTCCATTCATCGATGGTGCCTTCGGTCATGGTAAGGCCAAGCTTCGGCATTAAGATTTCAGTTGCCATATCTCATTCTCCTTACCGGGCCGCCTTACAGCACGCCCTTGATGCCTTTGACCAGATCTTCCGGATAGACTCTGTAGAGTTTCTCAAGTGTCGGTGCAAACGGGATCGGGGTAAACGGAGCGCCGTAGCGCAGAATCGGAGCGTCCAGATACTCCAGCGCCTCTTCCGCGACGACCGCGGCAACCTCTGCCAGTGCGCCGCCCTGTTTGACACACTCGGAGACGAGGCACAGGCGGTGTGTTTTCTTCACAGAGTTGATGACCGTTTCCTTATCCCACGGGGACAGGGTGATCAGGTCAACCACTTCGGCTTCGATGCCGTCCTTTGCCAGCAGGTCAGCCGCGGCTCGGGCATTCTTCATGCCGATGGAATAGGAGACGATGGTGACATCCTTGCCTTCGCGCTCGACGCGGGCCTTGCCGATCTCATAGGGAACCTCGTCTTCCTTTTCGGGGACTTCGCCTGTCTCTTTATAGAGCACTTTGTTTTCAAAATACAGGACAGGGTCATCGCACTCGATGGCCGCTTTCAGAACCATCTTGGCGTCATAGGGGTTGGAGGGCGCAACGACTTTGATGCCTGGGATATGGATGAACCAGCTCTCCACACTCTGGCTGTGCTGGGCTGCGCCGCCGCCGGCCAGGCCGTCCGGTGCACGCAGGACCAGGGGGATTTTCGCCTGGCCGCCGAACATGTAGCGGGCTTTTGCCATCTGGTTGAACACTTCATCCATGCAGACACCGATAAAGTCTGCAAAGTGCATGTCGACTACCGGCCTTGCTCCGGCAAGCGCCGCACCGACACCGCCGCCGACGATAAAGGTCTCAGAGATGGGGGTGTCGATGACTCTGCCCGGGAATTCAGCCGGCAGGCCTTTGAACTGACCGAAAATACCGCCCTGTCTTGCGATATCCTCGCCCATGACAAATACTTCGGGGTATTTTTCCATTTCCTCCGCCATGGCCTCGCGGGTCGCGTCAGAGAATGTTATTTTACGCATTTTTCGGCACCTCCCTTAATCCACGTAGACATCTTTGAAGTATTCGGATTCATCCGGATACTCGCAGCTGACAGCGTATTCTTTCGCTGCGGCCACCTTGGCACGCGCAGCAGCCAGCATCTCGTCCAGCTCTGCCTGAGTAAACTCAATTCCCTCCGGAAGGATGCCCAGGAAGTGTGTCAGCGGGTCGGTATCGTGGAAGATCTGCATGGTCTCTTCTTTTTTGCGGTATTTCTCCGGGTCACCGACGAAGTGGCCCTCAATGCGGTAGGTCTTAGCCTCGATGAAGGTCGGCCCCTCGCCGCGTCTTGCTCTCTCCACTGCCTCGCACGCTGCGGCATAGACCTCGAACACATTCTGGCCATTTACGATAATACGCGGCATGCCGTAGCCCAGTGCACGGTCGGAGATGTTCTCCACTGCCGTCGTGGTGCGGTACGGGGTCGTGGATGCCCAGCAGTTCATCTCGTTGACGAAGATGACCGGGAGCTTCCAGGCTGCTGCGACGTTCGCCGCTTCGTGGAAGGTGCCGCGGTTGGAGGCACCATCGCCGAAGAACACGACAGAGACATTGTCGTTCTTCAGGATCATCTTGCTGGCCAGTGCTGCACCGGTAGCGAGGTTGTAGCCTCCGCCGACAACGCCATTGGCACCCAGCATGCCGACTGAGAAGTCCGCAATGTGCATGCTGCCGCCCTTGCCCTTGCAGAGTCCGGTCTTTCTGCCGAAGATCTCTGCCATCATTTTATTGATATCCGCGCCCTTGGCAATGCAGTGGCCGTGGCCGCGGTGCGTACTCTCGATATAGTCCGTATCCCGCAGGGCTGCGCAGATACCGGTTCCAATGGCTTCTTCTCCGATATACAGATGAACGAAGCCCGGGATTTCGCCGTTCAGGAAGTCTTTCTTCACAGACTCCTCAAAGCAGCGGATGGTGCACATGGTTTCATAGAACTTTTTTGCTTGCTCTTTCGTTACTTCAGGCAATGTTCTCAACACCTTTCTGTAAAAATCATTTCTGCTTCGGATTGAGGAGATACACATCCATCTCCTCGTTATATTCTCTCAGCATGGATATCCCTTCGATTTCGCCGAGTACAATATCCGATGTCATCAGGACTTCCGTCCCTTCGACAAGATGCCCTCCGTAGGCCTTGCCGTTTTTGTCGCTCATGCTGATATGGATGTGAAGATTGATGTTGTTCTCCGCATCACTGCAGATCACGCCGCCCGCACCGGTGAGCTCGATGGTCTCATCCAGTGTCAGGATCCTTCCATAGCCATAGCCGCATTTTTTCTCTGGAAGCGCTTCCACGTCACAGAAGCGCACGCATTTCAAGCTTCCAATGGCGCTGATTACCACGCCGTTATGGATCTGATACCGTTCACAGGCTTCCTGGATGCCCTTCAGCAGATCGGTCCCCGGAGCCAGACGCACCACGACGACACGTCCGAGCCGGCCTTCTGCCGCATTCAATTGTTCGCTCATGACAGCTCTCCTGTTTGTTCGGTCCTTTGGTCCTACCAATGGTTCTGGGAAATATGCCCTGCAGAGAACCCGCAGGGCATATTTTCATGTTTGTATCGTCTGTATCAAAGATCAGTCGCCAACGAAGATTGCAACCATATCTTCGACTTCAGCCTTATCGAAGCCAAGGCCAACGCAGGTGTCAACAAATTTTGCGGGAACACCGGCTGCGGCATCCTTGAAGTCCTGAACAGCTTCCTCAGACAGAGTGGAAACGGTCATGCCGCCCGCAGCCCACTTGTCAAGGACTTCCTGGTCGCCCTCGCGCTCGAGCTGACGCTGATTGTTGGCAGCGTAGGCACCTGCCTCATCGATCAGAGCCTGCATCTCGGGGCTGAAGGAATCATAGAGCTCCTGGTTCATGGTGAAGAAGATGCAGTCATACACGCCGGTCCAGTAAGTGACGTAATCCTGAACGTCGGAGATGGAGCTTGCATCGGCTGTGGGCAGAGGATTCTCCTGTGCCTCGTAGGTGCCGGTCTGGAGTCCGGTGTAGACTTCGCTCCAGTTGGCGGTGGTGTAGTTGGTACCCCATGCTTCGTACTCATCCTTCAGGACCTGGGCACCGGCAACACGGATAACCAGCCCGTTCATATCGGCAAGGCTCTCAATGGGGCGCTTGTTGTTGGTGATGTGACGGAAGCCGTTCTCGGCAATGCCCATCAGGTGCAGGCCCATGCCCTCAACGATGGGAGCCAGTGCTTCACGTCCGGCGCCGTCAAGAACTTCGTCAACTTCCTCTGTGCTGTCGAAGATGAAGGGCAGGGAGACGACATTGAGTCTCTGGTCAAAGTTGGAGTAGATCAGGTTAGAGTGTGCGGAGAGGTCAATGGATCCGTCACAGACCGCCTGGATTCCTTCGGTCTGGCTGCCGTTGGTCAGCTGGTCCATTGCGTAAATCTCAACTTCAAAGTTGCCTGTGGTGCGCTCGTTGACATAGTTGGCAAAAACATTCGCCATCTGTGCCCAGCAGGTGGTCTCTGCCGCGGAGCAGCAGAAGGTCAGGGTTACATCATCGCACTCGACAAGATCCCCGTCTGCAAAAGCGATTGCAGATGTCATGGAAAAGATCACGCAAAGTGCCAGGATCATTACCAGTAGTTTTTTCATTTTCTTCCTCCTGAAAATAAAATTTTATTTTTAAACGCAGGCGCGTTTAGAGTACGGCATCAGGCTCAGCGGCCAAGGATAAACAGGCTGAACCAGGGGACATAGGTGATGAGGAGCAGCGCAATCACACAGGAAATAATCATCGGCCACACTGCCGAAGACATCGATGCAATGGTGACTTTTGTTTTATCTCTCAGTTCCTTCATCCTGTCACTGATTCCGATCGCCACGAAGAGGTTTACACCGACGGGCGGGGTCACCTGTCCGATGGCGAGGTTGACCGTTGCGATAATTCCAAAGTGGATCGGATCGACACCGAGCTTTGTTGCCACCGGATACATGATGGGGATAAAGATATACATGGCGGAGTTGGCATCCACAAAGCACCCGGCGATGAGGAAAATGATATTGACCGTGAGCAGGAAAATGTACTTGTTGCCCGAGACATTCAAAAGCAGGCCCTGTGCGGCTTTGGAGATGCCGTGCTTGGTGCACACGAAGGAGAACAGGGTCGCCGCGCCGATGATCAGCATTATGCCGCCGGTGGTCTTGCCGGAATCGACGAGGATCTTGACAAGCTGCTTCCATTTGACCTCACGGTAGATGAAGAGGCCCACCAGCAGTGCGTATACCACCGAGACAGCGGCTGCTTCGGTCGGGGTAAAAACACCTCCGTAAATACCGCCGAGGATGATGACCGGAACCATGAGTCCCCAGAAGGCTGACCCGAAAGACTTAAGCCTGTGGCTCCAGGGAGCACGCTCACGGGATGCAACAATGCCTTTTTTGTGTACCTCAATCACAACAATGGCAATCAGGGCAAGTCCCATCATGATGCCCGGGACAATACCCGACATGAACATCTCGCCAACGGAGACGCCGGTAATGGAGGCATAAACCACGAATGCGATCGACGGCGGAATCACGATGGCGATCGACGAGGCAGCTGCCATCAGGGAAGAAGCAAACGGTGCCGAAAATCCGCCCTGGTTCACCATGGCCGGAATCAGGATTATTCCCAGGGCCGCAACAGTCGCAGGGCCGGAGCCCGAGATCGCTCCGAAGAACATTGCCACGACAACACATACAATGGCAATACCGCCGCGGACATGTCCGATACAGTCGTCAATAAAAGTGACAAGACGTTTTGAAATACCGGATTCTGCCATCACATTTCCGGAGAGCACGAAAAACGGAATTGCAAGCAGCAGGAACTTCGCCATACCCGAAAAAAGATTTGTGGGGATCACGGACATTTTGTCCCCTGCATAGACCATGGCAAGAATGGAAGACAGACCCAGGCTGACCGCGATCGGCGTATTCAGCAGCAGGAAAACGAAAAAGCTTCCGAACAGAATAAGATTGATCATGCCTGCTCAGCCTCCTTCCCGTCGGATTCTTTTTCAGGATCTTCCTTCATTGCGTACACTTTCATCAGATATTCAAGTGTGTGCAGCAGGAGGAGAATCGCACCGATCGGCAAAAAAATCATGAAAACCCATTCCGGCCACAGAAGGATCGACGTTCTCTTGTTGGTTGCGATCTGCGTTGCAACCTTATCAAAGCCGGTTTTGATGACGATGATGTAGAAGGCAACACATACCGCGTTGGAGATTGTTGCAATGACCTTTTTCGCTTTCAGGGAAACGGCATCATAGATCAGGGAAAGGCTGATCAGCCCGCCATCTCTCGCCGCCAGCGCGCAGCCGCACATAATCATGATAATGAAGACATTAATGACGATCTCTTCCGACCAGGTGAATTTGTACCAGCCGCTCTTACGCCCAACGACTGCAAAGAAGGTGATAAATGTTGTTCCGAGTCCTGTAACAATCAAAATGAATTTCTCAATCACAGCGAGGAAATCCATGATCTTCGTATAAATCTTCATTCCATCATTCCCTTCCAAACGTACATTTTCGTACATCCCGCTTTGGTTGGCGGCTTTGGTATGACGCTCACATGGTATGTTGGTCCTACCAACTTGTCGGCTTTATTCTACAACTTTCCTTCTCGTTCTTCAAGCTTTATCCGTTCGGCAAAAGGGCGAAATATCCGAGCTGTTTTTGTGGAAAATCAACAAAAGCTTTGTGAGATGATTGTTATCCTCTCCGTTTTCTGTAAATATCGACAATCTTCTTTACTTTCCACGCGGTTCAGCATATAATGTTTCGCATGAAAAATAATACACATAAAAACCCATATTCTCTCTCTCCGGAGATGGCTCTCGAGGCCAGCAGGTTCTTTGGCAAACACGTAACACCAGCGAAAGCGCTTGTTGTCCTGCTCTTTTCCCTGCTCACTGCAGCATCACCGATGCTGCTGGGTCTACGGCTCTGGGCGCTGATTCCCGCTGTCGTTGAGACCGGGCTCATCGGCCCTGGCGGAAAAGACGACTCTCTCCCCAGAGCAGTTCTGGTCTTCGGGATTCCAGGTCTCATGTGTGTGCTGAATCTGATCTGCCATGGACAGCTCTGGTTTCACCAGAAGGCCGGAAAAATCCCTCCCTCACCAATCCGTCTGTTCGGCCGCTGGGGGATTCCTGTGATCTCCGTTTTGCTCTGTTCCTTTTGGATCGCGAGAGCTGCCGGAGAGGCTGTCACGGTGTCTTTTTTTCTTCCAGAAGCGCTGGCGCTGCTGCTGCTCCTGCTGGGATCCCATTTCTTCGACTGTACGCGAGACTCGCGCTTTGCCTTTCATCTGAAGCCGATCGAGCACTGGGAAACGCCCTGGAGAAAGACCCATCGTCTGGCAGGGGGCTGCTGGATGCTGGCCGGGCTTCAGCTTCTTTTCTTCCGGTTTTCTCTCGGGACGCTCCCCTGGTATTCTTTTGTTCTGGCTTTGCTGTTGCTGTTGTCTGAGTTTCCGGCTGCACAGTACTTTTCCAGGTAAGCCTGTCCTCTGTCCCTTTCGAAACAGGATCTCCATATAAGAAACATCCTCTGCCTATGGATTGCGTGTCACCATAGACAGAGGATGTTTTCTTTTTCAGGTTTCCGGCCGTGATTCTAACGAGCTCTCTTCTTCGCTGCCGTATCGTCATAGTTCTCGATGATCTTCAGGTGCCTGCCCATCTCGTACACGGCCAGTTCTTCGTCCCGCGCCTTTACTGCCTCATAGATTCTGCGGTGGGCTTCCGCGGTCTTGCCGTGGTACTCTTCCCGTTCGAAGAAACGCATGCGCAGTTCCAGGATCAGGCTGTTGACATAGTTCAGCATCGCAGCAAAAATCGTGTTATGACTGGCATAGGCCAGATTCACATGGAAATCAACGTCCGCTTCAAAGTCCGTCGCGTCTGCTTCCAGCCGCTCCACAGAGTTCCGCAAGCGATCCAGATCTTCTTCTGTCGCACGGATACAGGCGAGGCGGGCAATTTCCCTCTCATTCGTCCGTCGGAATTCCATAAAGTCTTCAAACGTATCCTGTGAATACGAAAGCTCAATCAGGGATCTCGCCTTCCGGAAACGGTCCGCATTCTTGACCAGGATCTTGCGGTTCCCGCGGTTTTCCACAATTCCCATAAAGCTCATAATAGAGAGACACTCGCGCAGGGAGTTGCGGGAGATCCCAAGTGCTTCCGCCAGGTCACGTTCCGGGGGAAGCTCCTCCCCCACTCGGATGGTACCGGCTTCCATCGCCTTCAGTAGGCTGTCCATGACAAGCTCCGGAACCTTCGGTCCGTTGTTCTGGATCTTTTCAAACTGCATCTCTTGTACCTCTCCTCATTCATTCGTGTCCCAGGGTCTTTGATTCTGTCAGGGGTTCATTGTCTCCCGGTCCATCACCGCGATCACTTTCGCGACTCGCTCCGCCATCACCCGGTGTCCCTCCGGATTGAGGTGCAGCCCGTCCAGATACAGCTCCGTGCGCGGCTCTCCTGTACGGCTGTGGAAGTCAGCCCGAAAGTCAATCATCCGCACGCCGAATGTCGTGCAAAAATGCTCCAGCCATTCGAAATATTCCGCGATTTCTTTTTCCGCTTCCGGAAAATTCACCAGGCCCGTCCACGCAGATGGATATGCACCTTTTGCAATACCCGGCCCAACAGCGATCAGCGGCATTTCTCCTTCTGCAAAAAGCTGGTGCACCATGGCAGCCATGTTTTCCTTCGCGTTCATGCTGCTGCCGGAATAGAACACATCGTTGCAGCCGCCCATCAGCAGGAAGCAGCGTTCGTCGCTTTCGCCGGGTGCATCATGAAGGATTTCCCGCATCCGGGTCAGCATGCCGCCGGTGGTATCCCCACAAACACCGCAGTTCAGAATCGACCATCCGCTCATCTCAGACGCAAGTGTTGTCCAGCACTGAGATCTCCGCACTCCATAGCCATAGGTCAGACTGTCTCCGATACAGATCATGGTCCCCATGTTCCGTCTCCTTCCTGCATACAGGCCCCTTTCCGTAAGTAACAAATTTATTATAACCACTTTTATGCTCTTTGGCAAGACCGTCCTACCAAATCGTTGTTGACTTGTTTAAGATTCTTTTTTTATAGCGACAGGGCAGCGGAGAATCCGCTGCCCTGCTGTTTTCTTATATAAAATTCACTTATCCGTTCACGCAGTCCAGGAAACGCCGGAACGCCGCCCGGCCTGCGGCATCGCGCTTGAAGACGCCCGCGTCTTCCAGAACTTTCTCGAACACCACACCGACCTCTTCCTGCAGGACCTGGTCAGCGTTCTCCTCGTTGAAGGGCCGTCTTGCCAGAATCTCTTCCGCCCAGTCGGCGTGGGATGCGGTACGCTCGTCCGCCCGGAGGTCAGCGCCGTTCAGCATTGCGGTCTTCAGGACATCCAGTTCCGTAAGCAGCCGGGACGGCAGAACGGCGAGCCCCATGACCTCAATAAGACCGATGTTCTCTTTCTTGATATGGTGCAGTTCCTGATGCGGGTGATACACACCAAGAGGGAACTCCTCTGTCGTGATGTTGTTGCGCAGAACCAGATCCAGCTCATAGTCCTCTCCGCGGCGGCGGCCGATGGGCGTGATGGTGTTATGCGGCACGCCTTCCGTCTCCGCAAGGACAAAGACCGATTCATCGCTGTAGCCGCGCCAGGCGTTCAGCACCTTCTCGGCCAGATCAATAACCTTCCCGGGATCTGCCCCCCGCAGCCGCAGCACTGACATGGGCCAGCGGACAATTCCGGCCTTTACGTCCGGATAGTCACGGAAACTGTAGTTCTCCTCCACTTCCGCTCTGGCCATGGCGAATTCATAGTGTCCACCCTGGAAGTGATCATGGCTGAGAATGGAGCCGCCGACAATGGGGAGGTCCGCATTGGAGCCGACAAAATAGTGCGGGAACTGGCTGAGGAAACTGAACAGCTTTTCAAATGCCGCCCGGTCGATCTTCATTGGGGTGTGTTTGCTGTTGAAAACAATGCAGTGCTCATTGTAGTAGACATAGGGAGAATACTGGAAAAACCAGTCCTCTCCCGCGATTTCGAGCGGAACCAGACGGTGGTTGGAGCGTCCTGGGTGATTCAGCCTTCCTGCGTACCCCTCGTTCTCCGCGCAGAGCTGGCACTTTGGGTAATCGGTCTGCGGCAGGAGCTTTGCCGCGGCAATTGCCCTCGGGTCTTTCTCCGGCTTGGAGAGATTGATGGTGATGTCCAATGCACCGTAAGGTCCGTTATAAACCCATTTCCGGTCCCTCTTGATACGGTCGCGGCGGATGTAGTTGGTATCGCAGCTGAAAGCGTAGAACCAATCCGTCGCGGCGAGCGGGCTCTCTCTGCGCTTCTCGGCAAAGATCCTGCGCACTTCATGCGGCATGGGCGTTACCGCTTCCATCAGAAGGCTGTCGAAGAGATCCCTCGTTACCACGCCGTCAGCGATCAGGCCGCGTTCCACGGCAGAGTCCGTCAGGATCCCGAGCAGTTCCGGCAGAGGGGCATCCAGGGCTTCCTCTCCTTCGTCCGGAGCGTCCATCTGCAGCATCTGCAACAGACGGTTCTGGCAGTAGATGCGGTCGCAGGCCTCGATCAGGCCTTTCTGTTCGGCATAGTTCAGCAGCCCCAGCAGGGCGGGATTGACATGGACACCCATCACAGCACCTCCAGCAGAACACCGCCAACCGGACGGATCGAAAGCCGGTGGCAGCTCTTGGCATCCAGCAGCCGGTCCATCTCTGCACAGAAGCTGTCCACTGATTCAAGCGGTACAAAAGCCTGGATTGTCCCGGCGAACCCGCCGCCGTGGACGCGGCAGGCACCCGCACCGTCCAGCAGCCGCTCCGCACAGGCAAGCGCATAGCCAAGAGCCTGCTTATCCGAAGCTCTGGCAGGGATAATGTTCTGGAGCAGCAGCTGAGAGGAGCGGCCAGAAGCCCTCACCATGTGCAGGAAGGTCTCGATGTCCTCGCACTGAAGCGCCGCTCGCGCCATGTGCACGCGCCTGTTCTCGTCATAGATGTGCATGGCGCGCAGCACCGCCCGGTCACCCGCGGCTTTCCGCACCTCCGGAAGCTTCTCGTAGAAGTCCTGTTCTTTTACTTCGCGCAGAACCTCTTTTCCGAAGAACGCACAGACCTTGTGGAGCTCCTGCGGAATGGACGCATAGTCGTCGGTCAGACCTGCGTGATCCGCGCCGCTGTCGATCACGACCAGCGCATAACCGTAGTCTTCAAAATTCACATCAATCTTCTCGGACTTGATCTCCTTCCCCGGAGCGAAGTCGATAAACACGACGCCGCCGGAGGCAGCAGCTGCCTGGTCCAGGAGGCCGCTGGGCTTGCCGAAGAAGCGGTTCTCCGCTTTCTGGCCGATCTTTGCCAGATCCATTGCAGAGAGCCCTGCTCCTGTCAGGTGGTTTTCGATTGTGCCGAGAAGAATCTCGAACGCTGCGGAGGAAGACAGGCCGCTGCCCGCCAGGACATTGGAGCAGACGCAGGCATCAAAGCCGACCGGGGCAATGCCTTTTTCCTGAAATCCCGCTGCCACACCGCGAATCAGTGCTGTGGTGGTCTCTTTCTCCTCTTCGAGGGGGTCGAGCCGGGTCAGGTCGACTTCACACATCGGATAGCCTTCCGAGAGCAGGCGAACCACTCTATCCTCTCTGGGGCGAACAGCCGCGACCGTCTCAAGATTGATGGAAGCGGCCAGAATCATGCCGCACTGATGATCCGTATGGTTTCCACAGAGCTCTGCCCTGCCGGGGGCAGAGAAAAGCAGCGCCGGTTTTTCCCCGAACACGCTGCAGAACTGTTCTTTTAATGCCTCATACATGGTCTTCATCTCCGTTATTTTTTCTTCGTTTCAGGATACTGAAAACAGCATATCACAGTCCTTTCCGGAGGTCAAGCAGGTTCTTGTCTTTCCTCTGTTGTTATGGTAGAATGACCTCACTGTACATTTTTAGAGGAGGGCTGTATATGTCTGATTTCAGACCTTTTCAGGGCCGTGAGTTCCGGGACGGCCAGTTCCGGGATGTAAACGGCTCTCCCCAGGGAGGCGCAACGCCCCCGCCGCAGCGGAAAAAACCGAATGTAAAAGCCATTATCAAGCGAGTTGCCATCGTTGTAGTGGTATTGCTGGTTCTATCTGCCGTTCTTGGTTCGTATTACAACGTCAGCGAGCAGGAAAACGCGGTCGTCACCATGTTCGGCAAGGTAGTGCGCACGGATACCGCCGGGTTGTATTTCAAGATTCCCTACCTGCAGCAGGTCCATATGGTGGATATCACCACCCACGGCACCGGGATTGGATACTCGGTTGGATCTGGTGGCCAGAACATCACCAACAGCTTTGACGGGATCATGATCACCAAGGATTTCAATCTCATCAACATTGATTTCTATATGGAATACAAGGTCAGCGATCCGGTTGCTTATCTGTTCAACTCCCACACTCCCGAACTGATTCTCCACAACATCGCCCTGGCCAGCATCCGCAGCACGGTCATCAATTATACCGTGGACGAGGCCATGACCACCGGCAAGAGCGCCATCCAGTCCGACGTCAAGGAAAAGATCGTCAAGGAACTGCAGGATCAGGACATCGGCATCCAGATCGTCAACATCACCATTCAGGATGCAGAGCCGCCCACACGGGAGATTGTCGCCGCTTTCAAAGAAGTTGAAACCGCCAAGCAGTCCGCCGAGACCAAGATCAACCAGGCTCGCAAGTATGAGAACGAACAGCTCCCTGCCGCCGAAGCGCAGGCCGACCGTATCGTCCAGACCGCAGAGGCGCAGAAAGCCGCCCGCATTGCCGAGGCAGAAGGTCAGGTTGCCCGCTTTAACGCCATGTATGAGCAGTACGCCCAGAACCCGCTGATCACTAAGCAGCGCATGTTCTATGAGGCGCTCGAGAGTATTCTGCCGGATCTCAAAGTCATCATCACCGACGGAAGCACCCAGACCATGCTGCCGGTTGAGAGCTTCGTCACAGAAGCTCCGGCTGAATGAGAGGAGGAATCGCCATGAATAAGAAACCAGCCAAAATCATTGCTCTGGTCCTCGCTCTGCTGATTGTCGTAGTGCTTTATAATTCTCTTTATACCGTTCCGCTGAAACAGTATGTGGCCGTTCGCCAATTCGGCCGAATCGTGAATGTCGTGGACTCCCCGGGTCTCAAGATGAAGGTTCCCTTTATCCAGACGATCCAGCGTATTTCCGCCGCCACGATACTCTATGATATTCCCGCCTCCGACGTCATCACGAAGGACAAAAAGTCCATGATCTCGGACAACTATGTACTCTGGCATGTCACCAATCCAACGCTCTATATCCAGACGCTGAATGCCATCGAAGCCCGCGCTGCCGAGCGCATTGAAGCAGCCGTCTACAACAGTCTGAAGAAGATTATCTCCGGCATGACCCAGGATGAGATCATCGCCGCCCGCGGCGAGCGACTCACCCAGCTCATCACGGATGATGCCAACGCTGACATCCAGGTCTATGGCATTGAGATCGTTCAGTCTCAGATCAAAGCGCTGGATCTTCCGGAGGACAACAAAGCCGCAGTCTTTACGCGTATGATCTCCGAGCGTGAGAACATCGCCGCAAGCTACACTGCCGAAGGTGCTGCCGAGGCCCAGAAGATCCGCAACGAAACCGATCGCAAGGTTACCGTCATGAAAGCAGAAGCAGAAAAAGAAGCCGCCTCCATTCTCGCCGAAGGTGAAAGCGAGTACATGCGGATTCTGCAGGATGCCTATAACAGCGAGTCGAAAGCGGAGTTCTACAACTACACCCGCTCCCTTGATGCTCTGAAGGTCTCCCTGTCCGGCGACAACAAGACGATCATGCTGGACAAAGACTCCGAACTTGCCAGGATTCTTTACGGCGACTTCGAGGGATAACACACATCCATAAGTGTTTCCGCCGCCCTGCAGGAGCATTCGTAAACCTGTTTTGATAGACAGACTGATTCATGCATCCGTCGTTGGGATTAGAAAAAGAGGAAGATGGTCTGTACGATATCGTGCAGACCATCTTCCTCTTTTTCTGGTGAGAGCACGCCGTTTCTGCTGCTTCTTACGGTTTACTCTATTACATACGGAACAGAAAAGACGTAGACATTTCGATAGGTTTCCATCTTCCGCATCAGTCGATGTGTTGTGCTGTTGTGCAGGACCTTTGCAAAGGGAGAAGTAACCACAAGTCCGCCCATCATGACGATCAGACGCTCGTTCTCCGCGGCTTCTGCCTCCTGTTTGATATGAGACAGCAGAATGTCGTTGGTATTGCGGAGTGTTGTGACATCATAGCGGAATTCACAGTCGATGCCAAGCGCTTCGATCTGTTCTTCAATCCGCTTCGCCTGCTCCTTCGTGCTGCAGACGCTGTACAGCTCCATGGACGAGAAGCCACAGCTCAGGGCGCAGTTGAGGGTTTTGATAAATGATTTGTTCAGAGACTGCACGGGAATGATAACCCGGGCAGTCTTGCTCCGGTTGATCTCCTTCATCGCATCCTCCGGGGATGATATTGTCAGATCCCCGTTGACATTTTCATAGTGCTTCTTGATTCTGAGCATGATCAGGATAAACGATGAGATTAACAGGAGTGCGACCCATGCACCGCGCATGAATTTCATGACAACAATGATAATCAGCACCGTTCCTGTCAGAATGCTGCCGAAGCCGTTGACTGTCGCTTTTACTTTCCACCCCGCTCCCTTCCTGTTGCGCCAGTGCGTAAACATGCCAAATTGGTTCAGGAAGAACGAGATGAATACGCCGCTGGCATACAGCGGCAGCAGCAGATGCTGGCTGCCGCGGAACACAAACACAAGAACGGAGGCCATGCCAAAGAGGAAAAGAATGCCGTTGGAAAAGTTCAGTCGTGACCCTCTATTGACAAGCTGTTTGGGGAGATAACCGTGCCCGGCGATGAGACTCATCAGGAGCGGCAAATCTGCAAAAGCAGTGTTTGCTGCCAGTGAGAGGATCACTACGGTCATGACTTGCGTGACATAAAACATGGCGCTCCCTTTTCCATAGACGGCAGCGGCCAGCATACTGACGGCCGTCGCATCTTCATTAGGCACAATTTTGTAGAGTGAAATCAGCAGGCTTACACCAAAGAAAATGATGCACACAAAGCCCGCCATGGCAAGCAGTACCTGTTTCGCGTGCTTCGGTGCTGGCGCTTTGAAATTAGGCACACCGTTGGACACCGCTTCAACTCCTGTCAGCGCTGTACATCCGGAGGCGAAGGCCTTGAGAATAAGGATCACCATTGCATCTGTTGCAAGCTCGGAGGAGTTTGCAGCCATGAGCGCTTCCTCGGCAGGGGTAGCCATACCCAGACTGTATTTGACGAGTCCGGTCGCGAGCATGGTGAGCATCGTCAGGATAAACAGATAGGTCGGTATTCCGAACATGACAGACGACTCCCGAATTCCACGAAGGTTGCCCCAGGTCAGGAGACAGATGATCGCAAAGGCAAGGAGTGCCTTGTAAGGCAGCATGGAAGGAAAGGCTGAAGTGATGGCTGCTGCGCCGGCACAGGAGCTGACCGCGACGGTCAGAATGTAGTCCATGATCAGAGCGGCTCCCGCGATCAGGCCGACTTTTTCCCCCAGGTTGTCCGAGGCCACGATGTACGCGCCACCGCCTTCTGGGTAGGCTTCGATGGTCTGGCGATAGCAAAACACAAGAATGCCAAGCAGGCAGATGATAGCCGCTACGATCGGCAAAAACACATGAAATGACACCATGCCCAGCACTGGAATCAGCACCAGCAGAATTTCCTCTCCGGCGTAGCTGACGGATGAGATTGCGTCACTGGCAAAAATAGGGATTCCCCATAAAACATTGAATTTCTCCTCGCTCAGCTCTGTATCCTCCAAACGCCGTCCGAGGAAAAAAGACAACAGCTTATCTTTCACCGTAGGTGCTCCTTTCTTTTGTTCTCAGTCTTCCCTGTCCGGCAGAGCGGAATCATCCAACTCTTTCAGCAAACGCCGGATGCGCTCTGCAGGCGCCTCCTCTGCCAGAGAAATCGGGATCCATTCCACTTCCACGTCGGTATTCTCGTCCGTATACCACTCTTCGCGCAAACCTGCCAGCCCCTGCATGAGGTTTTGCATTCGCAGTGCCCACATCTCGGGGATAGAAAAGTTTTCTGCTCCGGATGCGCGTTTTCGAAGGACACAGTAGTGGAAGGAACCAAGCGCAGAGTCCTCGCTGAGGCAGTATTCCTTCCGGCGGGTTGGAACAAGCCCCTGTCGTTCCATGTCCAGAAAGACGTCCTTCAGATAATATGTCAGTGGTCTGCTGCACTTGTATCCGAGCTCCAGACGCAGGCGGAAAGCGAACTCCGTTCCGAAGGTTTGCACCTGATAGCGCTGTACATTTGGCTCGCTGACCGTGTTGACGGTGACGAAGAAGTAAGCCTGCGCACGTTTTGGGCCCCGATCCAGAATGGAATAGAGAATTGCCTGATCCACGGTCTCCATCTCGTTCCCGCTGTCAATATAGACCAGATTGTCCGTCAGCCTGGCATAATTTGTATCGCAGCGCAGCTCCTCCAGTTGAGGCAGATAATCCGGCAGAGAGAGCCGAGTCCCGAATCTCCTCTCGATCTCTTCTGACCGGTTCCAGGAGATCATTGCCAGCAGCAGAAGCAGTGTCAAAAGAAACGTCACCATGCCGCCGGTCAACAGCTTTTCCAGACTGGCGATCAGGAAACAGGTTTCCAATACACCAATCAGAATGATCACACCGCGGACCGGCCAGGCACCGGATTTCTCGGAAAGGAAATAGACAAAAAGCATGATGCTGGTTGTCAGCATGGTGATGGTGATGGTCAGTCCATAGACAGAGGCCATACGCTGGCTGCTTTTGAAAAACACGACAGCAGCACAGCTGAAAAGCCACATCAGGAAGTTCACGGCGGGGATGTATTCCTGTCGAATCGAAACAGAGGGATAGCGGATCTCGAGGGGAGGAAGAAGATTCAGGCGGATCGCCTCTGAAACGATCGTGAAAGAGCCGTTCACCACAGTCTGGGAAGCACCCCATGCTGCGGCCAATGCCAGAAGGAACGCCGGGAGGCGAAGGACATTTGGCAGCATCCCGAAAAACGGGTCTGATGCGATGCCTGAAATCGCTGCAGGAACATGGATCTGTTTGATCAGCCATGCCCCCTGCCCCAGATAACTAAGGCAGAGACAGAGCAGCACAAACGGCCACGTGCGACTGATCGCCTTCCTCCCGGCGAAATCCAGGTTGGCGTAAAGGATTTCCGTGCCGGTCACGGAAAGAAAGACAAGTCCCAGCAAAGCAAAGCCCATTTGGTTCTTTGGGCTGAACAGAAATCGCAAACCAAGCCGCGGGTCAATTGCGTGCAGAACCTGAGGCACTCCGGGGACTTGTACGGCTCCGGCAAATCCGATAAAGAGCAGCCAAGCCAGCATGACAGGCCCGAGAAAGTGCCCGGTGCGCCGGCTGCCGAGTCCCTGGAGCAAAAACAGCGCAGTGAGAAGTGAAAGCACCAGGAGGACCGCGCCCCGTGCACGAAAACCGGTGAAGGTACCAAGAATCAGTGATTGGCACCCCTCTATGGCCGCAGTTAACGTCAGAGCAGGCGTCAGAATTGAATCTGCCAGCAGCGCAGCGCCACCCAGTGCTGCCGGGATCAGGAGCCAGCCGCCGCGATGACGCACAAGCGCATAGAGTGCAAAAAGGCCTCCTTCTCCCTGGTTATCCGCACGCAGCAGGAGCACAACACCCTTTACCGTCGCCACAAGCAGGAGAGACCAGAGGACCAGGGACAGAGCGCCGAGCACCAGCGCTTCGCTGAGATTCTTTGTTCCGCCGCTTCCCTGGACAATGAATTTAAGCACATACAGCGGTGAGGTAGCAATATCCCCGTAGATCATGCCGAGGGCAGCCAGGAGAAAGCCGGAGCGGACTGTACTGTTTGTTTTCATAAAGCTCCCTCTTCTGATAGTCCGTTATAGCTTCAGCATTCTGTATCCGACGCCGATATGTGTCTGGATATAGGTGGGAGAATCCTGCGAGCTCTCCAGCTTTTTACGCAGGGTCGCCATGAACACACGAAGGGAGGCGATATTATTTTCCCATCCGATGCCCCAGATTTTCTGGGTGATATATTTGTGGGTCAGGACTTTCCCGACATTCTGTGCCAGAAGGCAGAGCAAACGGTATTCGATCGGTGTCAGCTTCAACTCCTGCCCCGCCAGATACGCGCATCCTGCCGCATAATCAATGACAAGGTCTCCGTTCCTGAAAACAGCATCCGTATTCCCCGCTGCAAGATGGGCCAGACGGCGCTGTGTGGAACGAAGGCGAGCCAGCAGCTCTGCGACAGAAAACGGTTTCGTCAGATAATCGTCCGCTCCGGCATCCAGCGCCTCGATCTTGTCCGCGTCTTCATCCCGGGCACTGATTACAATGATCGGTGTCTCTGTCCAGAGACGAACCTGCCTAATCACTTCGACTCCATCACCATCTGGAAGGCCGAGATCCAAAAGGATCATATCCGGATTGCGCGTTGCCGAGAGCTGTACAGCCTCTGCCGCAGTAAGAGCTACGATTACGGTGTAGTCCTCGGCTGAAAGAGAGGCTGTGATCAGGTGTCGGACGGGTGCATCGTCCTCCACGACCATAACTTTCCATTTATCCATGTTCCGAAACCTCCTCAACAGGAAGTGTGAAGGAAAAGACAGCTCCATTCGGGCTGTTGTCCTCCACCCAGATTCTGCCTCCGTGTGCGTTCACGATCGTTCTGCACAGCGCAAGTCCCAGGCCCAGACTTTTGCGTCCGGCAGAGGCCGGATGATTGCCCACGAAAAACATATCAAAAACCCTGTCTTTATCTTCAGGGGAAATGCCGGGCCCGTCATCCGCAACAGAAAGGATCACATCTGCTTCTTCCTGTTTTGCCGAAAGCCGGATGGTTGAGCCGGGCGGCGTATATTTCAAAGCATTTCCGATCAAATTAACCAGCACCTGGACGATCAACCGGGAGTCAGCCTGTACCATCAGAATCTCCGAAGACGGTTCGATGATTAGCTTATGTCCGCGATCTGTCTGAATGTGGGTGATGGCTTCTGCAAAAATGTCCTCGACCAGCTCACCGGACAGGCGCAGGTTGGCGGGGTTGTCTTCCAGGCGAGTACTGGCCAGCAGGTTTTCCACCAGATCCGTCAGCCACAGAGAGTCCTCATAGATGTCTGTGTAAAGCTGATGCCGGGTCTCTTCCGAGTAGCGTTTTTCGTCGGCCATCAGTGCGCCTGCATTGCCGGAGATGGACATAAGCGGGGTGCGCAAGTCGTGGGAAATACTGCGCAGCAGATTGGCTCGTAAGCGCTCGTTCTCTGCAAGCACTGCAGCCGCTTCCTTTTCTCTCGCGTTCTTCTCATTCTCCATCGCCAGCGCACATTCGCTCAGAACAGAAATAAGCGTTTCCTGCGTCGGGACTTCCGGAGGCGGATCCTTCTCTGCGAGCTTCAAAACGGCATACAGCGTTTCCTGTACGTAGACCGGGAAACTGCCGTTATCCGCCTGTCCGCGCAGAAGCAGCTCTGTCAGGAGTTCACTGCCATCCGCCGCCAACTCCTGATTCTCCGGAATGGCAAAGCGCAGGGTTGCTGCCTCAGCGTCCCCGGATACCTCATACAAAGCAATGCCTCGTCCAAGGAGCTTTGCACTCTGCTCGGCGCAGACATGGAGAATCTCTTCCCTGCTCCTTGCCTTGGCAAGAAGCTGGTCCGTATCGGAAATGATTCTCGCGCGAAAGGATGTTTTCGAAGCCTGAAAGGCAGTCTGTTTCAGACGGTTTGCCAGGGTTCCCGCGATGATGGCCGTCAGGAACATAACAATAAAGCTGACGGGATAGCCTGGCTCATAGGCAGCAAGAGAATACCGCGGCTGAACAAAAAAGAAATTGAAAAGAAACAGGGAGGCCACGGAGGCCGCTATGCTGTACAAACGATGGGACGTGATAACCGCAACAAGAAGTACTCCCAGCAGATATACCATCATAATGCTGGAGTTGGACAGATTCGATCCGAAAAGAACCATTCCCAGCAGCGTAGCCCCCGTCAGCATCAGAAGTGTGACAACGACATCAATGCCGATTTTGCGTTTGTTTATGCTTTCTCTTCGGGGTGGAAAATACAGACTTCGTTTTCGATCGGGGATCACATGGATCTCCGCATCCGGAAGATACTCCGCCAGCCTGTCCGGCAGGCTTGTATGAGCAGGCAGTATCGACGAATGGAAATCGCTCTGTCCCAGTACGATTTTCCGTATACCGGACAGTCTCGCGTACTCCGCAACCTGGAAAGCGACGTCGTCTCCGCTGACTGTCCTGATCTTTGCTCCGAGCCTTTCGGCTGTCTGAATGTTCTCCTGCAGTCTCCGTCGATCGGTATTGGACATACGGGAAAACTGTGGCGTCTCAACAAACAGTGCGATCAGCTCTGTACCGTCCGTCGCCATATCTGCCGCCGCTCTCAGGATTTTCGGATTGGACGGAGACGGCGAAATACAGGCAAGTATTATTTCCACAAGGTGTTTTCTCCTTTTCGTTCGATCGGATTTTACTTGGATCAGCCAGTTCCGGGATCACCATGATCAGAAGATCGCAGCTTGCTGCCTAAGCACAACGATATCCCACACTATTTTTTATTATGACAAAACCGCTATAAAAACTGGGTAATTTCTTATTTCCGAAGCATAAAGATTTTATAAACAGCTGTTGAAAACGAGATGATGCTTCCGTTTTCAGATACATACAGGCAAAGCAGCTGGACATCTTGACCCGGCTGCTCTTTTTTAAGAAATCCACCTTTTGACTTGTTTTTTGAGGAGATATAGAGTACAATCCCTTCAGTATTTTGAATCTTTATTTCAGGAGGATTTTAGGATGGCAGAGCAGAAGTACATACGACAGTGGGGCGACAGGCGGGACGGCCGCTGGGTAAAAGACGTCCCCGGTCTTCAGACCATCATGGGGCATATCCTCCCCAACCGCACAGACTGCGAAGTTTTTATGAAAGACAGTTTTGATGTGACTGATCTTCTGCCCTATCTCGCAGAGAAGAATGCTTCTCATCCCGATTACAAGACAACCGTATTTCATGCGCTCATTATGTCTATTGCGCGTATGATCAACGAGCGGCCGAAGATGAATCGCTTCATCCAGGGCCGCCGTATGTATGAGCGTTATGACATCAGCCTCAGTTTTGTCTGCAAGCGCCGCTTCCAGGACAACGGCGAAGAGGCCCTGATGTTTTTTGTTCCGAAAGAAGACGAGACGCTGGATACCATGAGCTATAAAATCGCCGGCGAAATCCAGGAGACCCGCAAGAGCGAGAGTTCCACCGGTGGCATCGACGCGGTGATCGACGGGTTTGCAAAAATTCCCCGCCTGATCCTGATCCCCGTGATGCGAATCATCCGCTGGCTGGATTTCTGGGGCGTGAATCCCAAAGCTCTCACCGACGGCGACCCGAATTATTCCTCCGTTCTTCTCTCCAACCTCGGCAGTATTCAGGCCCCCGCGGTCTACCACCATCTGAACAACTACGGGACCAACAGCATCATGGTCACCATTGGCACCATCCACAAGGAAGAACGCATTATGCCCGACGGCAGCAAACAGATTCGGGATGTTGTGGATATCGGCGCTACGCTGGATGAACGCATCGCCGACGGCTTTTACTTTGCCCGCAGTCTGAAGCTGGTGAAGCACATCTTCTCCCATCCGGAGCTGCTGGACAAGCCGCTGAACGAGCCGAGCAACTTCGACTACAACACCAAGCTCTGATGGTCCCCTCCCGCCTCCCGGGCGGGAACAATCATGCTTTTATTTTCAGTCTTTAACAGGAGAAATGTTAATATGGAAACCATTACCGCCAAGACCCCCTGGGAGAATCAGATGGACCAGATCCCCATGCATCTGGACTATTTTGAAGGCTCCATGGTCGAAAAGGTCATGCAGATTGCCGAGAAGTATCCCAACAATGTTGCCTTTGACTTCATGGGCCGGCATACCACCTACCGCCAGATGGTACGGGAAATTGAGAACTGTGCCAAAGCGCTGAAGACCATCGGGATACGCGAGAACGATAAGGTCACCATCGCCATGCCCAACTGTCCCCAGGCCATCTATATGTTCTATGCCGTGAATCTTGTCGGCGCCATTGCCAACATGATCCATCCGCTCTCCGCAGAGAAGGAGATTGAGTTCTATCTCAACGAATCCGAATCTGTCACGGCCATCACTTTGGATCAGTTCTATCACAAGTTTGAGCACATCCGGGAGAACACCGGCGTCGTCAACATCATCATCGCTTCTGTCAAGGACGCACTCTCCAAGCCGGTGCGCGCGGGATATATGCTGACAGAAGGCCGCAAGATCAAGAAGATCCCCAAGGACGCTCCTGTTATCCGCTGGAAAGAGTTCATGCACCTGGCCCAGCACTGTTTCTACAACTACAAGGTGAGCCGTCCTTCCGACGCGCCCGCCGTCATTCTCTACTCCGGCGGCACCACCGGCACCACCAAGGGCATCGTCCTGACAAACCGGAACTTCAATGCGCTGTCTCAGCAGATCGTCGCCACCAACCCGATGTTCAAGCCGGGTGACAAAATGCTCTCGGCCATGCCGCTTTTCCACGGCTTCGGTCTCGGCGTCTCCATCCACTCCATGCTGGCCCAGGGCGGCCGCTGCATTCTGGTCCCCCGCTTCACCGCCCAGAGCTATGCCAAACTCATCACCAAGTACCGCTGCAATTTCATCGCCGGCGTCCCAACCCTCTACGAAGCGCTGCTTCGCCTGCCCACCATGGATGGCGCGGACCTCAGCTGCCTGAAGGGTGTTTTCTCCGGCGGGGACAGCCTCTCCATCGAGCTGAAGAAGAAGTTCGACAAGTTCCTCTATGAGCACAATGCCATCATCCAGGTCCGCGAAGGCTACGGCACCACCGAAACTGTCACAGCCTGCTGTCTTACACCGCCAAACCGCTATAAGGAAGGCAGTATCGGCATTCCCTTCCCCGACACTTACATCAAGATCGTGGAACCTGGTACGGACCGCGAACTCCCCTATGGGGAAGAGGGTGAGATTCTGCTTGCCGGTCCCACGGTCATGAAAGAATACATGAAGCATCCGGAAGAGACCGCTCAGACCCTGCGGCGCCACGCCGACGGGCTCACCTGGGTCTACACCGGGGACCTGGGCGTCATGGAC
>JAEEGL012081489.1_pt1 | contig 24097 bp, 17 predicted proteins | sample 9134231 | NCBI WGS metagenome assembly JAEEGL01 (sample SAMN16246548, study PRJNA631951) | gut metagenome | biome: gut microbiome; feature: rumen; material: fiber-attached | host: Bos | place: Iran: Karaj | collected 2018-10
AAAAAAAATTAATATTTTTTCAATTCCTCAACTAATTTCTGAGTAATCAATTTAGCATCATCAATATTTTCTGCTTCAGTGTAAATTCTAACCACATCTTCAGTTCCACTTGGTCTAATAAAAGCTCTTGCCTGATTAAATTTAGAAACAAGTTGATCAATGATTATTTGTAAATTTTCAGGTTGAATTAATTTAGTTTCATTATCATTACATTTAAATATACTTTTATCTTTAACAGAGATTTTTGTGTTTAAAGAAGGTAATTCTTTATACATTAAATAAACATCTTCAATAGAAAAATCTAAAACTTTTAAAGCAGATTCAGTTGCAATTAAAGAAGATAAAGCATCTCCAATTGAAGGATTAAACATTGAAATATATTTTTGAATTAATTCTAAAATTTGACTATCTTTACTATTTTCTATTAATGAACTTAATAAAGTAAATTTATCTATTAATTTTTCATTACAATATATTGTTCCGTGTCCATTTGCTTCAAAATAAACTGCAATATCATAATTTCTTGCTTTTGAATGTAAATATTTTACTCCTGTTTTTGCTAAATCTAAATTTAATCCTTTTAAATTTTCTTCTATATATTTCATTAGTGCTCCATTTGCATAAGCTGTTGTTATTATTCCTATTTTTATATTTTGATAAAATTGATCTTGAAGATTTTTACTTAACATTTTTATAAAATAATTCAATATTGTTGAATATAATACTATTAATCTATCACCATCTATTAATTTTATATTTTCTTTTATTTCTTTATTATATATGTAATATATTATTCTATCTACATCACCATCAAAAGATAAATTTTTTATTACATTTGGATATTGTTCTTCTTTATTTAAAGGATATTTTCTTTCTTTATGTGTATACTCTGCACCGCAATTATTATTTAATTTTTCATAATTTTCACAATCAAAATTAATAAAATCTACTTTTAAATTTTGAATTCCTTTATTTAAAAGATCTTTAATTTTATCTTTACAAAAACCACTTAATCCATTAGCACAATCAATAACTAATTCATTATTATATTTTTTACAATTTTCCTTTTTAAAATATTTATCATAATAATCATTAAAATTTTGAAAAGTTCCTCCTAAAAAATTCCAATAATCATTTTCGGGAGGAAAAATCATTTTATTTTTAATTCCAATTTTTTCAAACATCATTTGTGAAACATTAGTAAGAAAATGTAAAGAAGGAGTGGTAATAGTTTGATAAAAATAATATTCACAAGAATTAAAACAATTAAAAGCTTTAATAATTAAATTAGATAAATTTTGACAAGATCTTCTAGTATCATTACCTAAAATAACAATACATCTATGTTGTTTAATATTTAATTTTTGAGTAATAGATTTAATAGTTTCTATTAAATTTTTAGAATTTGCTATTTCTTCCATTAATATTTCTTCATTATGATCAATCATTTCTCCTTTTAAACCTGCAATTTTAACTCCATTATCAGTATAAATATTATGTGATGCTGTTAACATTATTCCATATGGAAGAGAATTTTTTGACATTGATAATAAACATGTTAATATTCCTGAACGAAATGATATTTTTTCCAAAAGATCTTCGTTAAAACGAAATCCTGCTGTTCCATAGTTAAAATAACGATCTATTGTTTTTATATTTTTGTCTATTTCTTCTAAAGAATTTAAGATTTTCTCTGGAAGAGGAAGATATGATAAGTCTTTTTCCATTTTTATAATTACTTTTTGTTTATTTTTTTTAGGGGTTTATTTTGCAAATATTTGATAATTATATATATATATTTTAAATTATTATATTTATTTAAAAATTATATTATTTGACATTCAAAAGAAGCTTTAATTTTTATTCATATAATTTAATTTTTGATGTTTGAATTATTTAAAAGCAATCTTATTCATCGATTTTATGTTATTAATAAATTATATAATTTTTATTATTCATTCAAAATTAAAAGGTTGAAGAGGTTCAAAAATTTCTTATTCTCATTAATTATTTTATTCATATATTAATTAATTAAACTTATTTATCTATTTTTATCCTACAATTAAAAAATGAATATATCATTGATTTTTATTATTTTAAAAATATTTTATTAAATATTATTATATAATTGAACAACAACAACGAGGTCTCTGAGAAGAAGAATCAAGAGGTTCAGGTATAATAACTTGATCAATATTATTAATTCCTTTTTCTAAAGGTTTTTCATCAATAGAATTTTTTTTATCACTTATTTTAATTAAATATTCTTCAGTTAAGTCTTTAAAAACTTTATTAATACTCTCATAATCAAAAGCAGAAGTTTCAAAAAAAAAACAATGATTATCAGCAGCGAATTTTTTTCCTTCTTCCAAAGAAATATTTCTTTCTTCATATAAATCACTTTTATTAGCAATAATACTTAAAATAATATCTGAACTTTGATTAATCTCTTTAACATTATTAATCCAACCAGGTAATTCTTCAAAACTTTCTCTATTAGTAATATCATATACAATTAATGCAATTTTAGTATTTTTCATAAATATTTTATTTACTATTCTATAATCAGGTTGTCCTACTGTATCAAATATTTCTAATGTTACTTCTTTTCCTTCTATATTTATATTTTTTAATGATTTATCTGCACCCATTGTGGCTATGTAACTTAAGGTATCTTCATTATTTATGTATTGATTTATTAAACTTGTTTTTCCTACTTTACTTTCTCCTACTAATATAACCTTTATTTTTGGAATTTTATTATCCATTTTTTTATGATTTTATATTTCTATTTGTTTCAAGGCTTTTTTTATTGTTATTTGTTGATTTATTTTTAAATTAATTATTTCAGAAAAATTTTTAGAATTTTTTATTTATAAATTTATTTAAAATTTGGTAACTTTTTTAAATTATTTGTTTTATAAAGATTATCTAATTGTTTTGTTTAAAAATAATTTAAAGTGAATTTTAAAATATAATGTTATTTAAAATAAAAGAAATTTGTTATATTGTAATTTTTTAATTATAATATAATATATTTCTATTTTTAAAATTTATAATAATTATTTAATATAAATTTTGTGGATTCAATAAAGAAAAATCTTGGCAAATATTTTTATCAAAAACTTCAAATGAACAATTATTATCTAAATTAAATAAATCATTATTTAAATAATCATTAGAATTATATCTAAAGCAATTATTCTCTTTTTCGTTTAAATCAAATTTAAAAATATTATTTTCTTCGTCGTCTTTAAAAATTTTAAAATCTAAAATAAAAGGATTTTTATTATTATTATTTTTTTCTTCTGCATTTTTTTTATCATCAAAATCCATTAAATTATTATTTTCATTCAAATTACTTTCAAAAGAATTCTTATGTGAAGAATTTTTAGATATAGAAAAAATTTGAGAAGAAATAGACTTTTCTCTTTTTCTTTTTTTACAAATAATATCTAAATTACTTTTATGATTAATTTCATTATCAGAAATATTATTATTTTTATTATTAACATCTAATTTAATTTTCAAATTATTTTCATTTAAATTATCTTCATTATTATCTTTATTTTTATAATTAATAATTTTATCTAATTTTTCTTTTTGAAGATGGCTTAAATTAATATTATTAAATTGATTATTTTTTAAAACAGAAACAATATATTTAATCATTTCATTAAAATCAATATTTAAATTATTATTAGAGTCATTTAAATTTTTTTTAATTTTTAAAAAAAATTTTTGAGCATGTGATCTAGCTTGAGTACTTGATCTTGTTTTAATAATTTTTTGAACTTTTTTCCATTCATTTCCATATTCTAAAATTCCTTCTAAAAATTTTTTATGTTCTTCATCGCTCCATCTTCCATTATTAAAATTTTCTATTGTTTTATTATTGTCTTCTTCATTTGATGATGCTGAAGTTTGAATATTTTCATTTATTATATTTATTTTTTTTGATTTTTCTTTGTTTTCATATGAAAATAATAATTTACTTTTTGAAACTACTTTTTTTAATTCTTTTGTTTCTGACATTTTTTTTTTCCCTCTAAAATAATTAATTTTTTAGTTTTATTCTTTTCTATTTTTTAATAATTTCTTTATTAATTAAAAATTTTGATGTTGTTGTTAATTTATTTTTATGTTTTTAAGGAAGTTTATATTTTATTGTTATTTAGGTTTTTATTTTTTTTATGGGTTTATATTATTATTTTTGTTTATTTTACTCATTTTCATTTTTTCAACTTCTAACTTTTATTCTTTCTTTACAAAAAAATAGTCAAAATTAAACAGAAACCCTCTAAAAATGTTTCTAAGGATAAAAATAAATAAATAAATAAAAAAAAAAAATAAATAAAATAAAAATAAAAATAAATAATTAAAAAGTCTAAAGTAAATTTAAAAAATTAATAAAAAAAGAAAAAAAAATAAATTTAAAAAATTAAAAAAAACTTTAAAAAAAATAAAAATATAACTCCTTCTCAAAAATAAAAATATATAAAAAAAAATGTCATCGACAGAATCAAATAATCGTTATTCAACATCTCCATCATATTATCCTACATATCCAAAAAGAGATATACATGGAATAAATCCATTAATAATAAATTCTCTTCCTTCAATAGAAATAGATGATCTTCAACATGTATTTTCAAAAGGAATTTCTGAAAGAAAAAATAATATAAAAGGTAATTTTCTTAAAAGAAGAGCTTTAATAGAAAATGACCATGATATAATGGATATTAAATCAGAGATTAATAAAGCAAAAAGAAATCAAATTTTGTGTAAACAAATTGAACAAAAACAACTTTTAAGATTAAAAAGTATTATTCAAGAATCTGAAGAAGAAGAATTTAATATAAAAATAAATGAACTTGATAGAAAAAAAAAATTAGAAGAAGAAAATAAAAAACATTTATTATGGTTAGAAACAAGAAGAATAAACTTAGAACAAATGGAAGAAAAAAAAAGATTAAAAATTGAAGCTGATAAAGAATATGAAAAAGATAAAAAAAATACTGAAGAAGCTTATAATAAAATATTATTAGAAAATAAATTAAATGAAGAAGAAAAAGAAAGAAAAAAATTAATTAATCAATCTTATATGGAAGCTTCGTTAAAAGAAAGAGAATTAATCAAAAAAAGAAGAGAAGAAAATGATAGAATAGAAGAAATCAATTTAATTAATTATTTAAAAGAAAAAGAAAAAAGAGAAAATTTGTTGTTAGAAAAAAAAAAAAATTTACAAATGGAAAAAGATAAAATTTTAGATAAAATAAATCAAGAAAAAGCAAAAGAAAAAGCAGAAAAAGATTATTGGGAAAATTTAAGAAATGAATTAACAATTGAAAGAGAAAATAAAAAACAGAAAATAAAAGATTTGGAAGAAAAAATAAAAAGACAAAAATTAAAAGAAGATGTTATTCAAAGTGCAATTGATCAAATGAAAGAAAAAGAAAAAAGAAAAGAAGAAGAAAAAAAATTAGAAGAACAATTTAAACAAGAAATGTTATTAAAATATGAGAAAGAAAAAAATGAAGAAAAATTAATGAATGAAAAAAAAAAATTAAAAGAAATTGAATTTAATAATGAAGTGGAAAGATTATGGAAAATAAGATTAGAACAATATCAATTACAAAGAGAACAAGAAATAAGAGAATTAGAAGAACAAAAATTAAAAGAAGAAGAAATAAGAAATATTATTGAAGAAGAAAAATCTCGTTTGGTAAAAGAAAATGAAGATATATTAAAAAAATACAATGCTGAAGGATATAATAAATTAAAAAATTATATTAAACCAAATGAAATAAAAACAAAATTAGAAATAAATAGACCTAAAAGAGATATTATATATAATAATATATTTGGAAATGTAAATCCTAATCAATCATCAGTTTATCCTAAATATCAACATATAAAAAATTATGTTTATGATGTTAATATTCAAGATATTCAACCAAATATAAATAGAAATAATCATTTAATGTATAATGCTTATTTAAATAATAATTATGATACTTATCCAACTGAAAAAGAATATAGAGAAAATATGGAAAAAAATAAAGAAAAATATATTAGATATGCAGGTGGAAATCCAATAAGAGAAAATAGTTGTTATATTAAAAATGCACCTAGGTTAATTGATTATAAAAATGGATTATATAATAGAAATAAAATCAATTACAGTTTAAATTTAAATAATACTGTTGGTGGTGATTTTAATTATTCTTTAAATAATAGTAATGTTATTCCTAATTATAATATTACTAATACTAATTATAATAGTTTTGATAATAGCTTAAATAGTGGAAATTTTAATAATAGAAATTTAAATAGTAGGTATGAAGAAAAAATACCTGAGATGATTTAATAATTATTTATTATTTTTATGTTTTAGAATTTAAAATAAAGGGGTTTTAAAATATGTTTTGTTTATTGTTTTAAAAATTGAAAATAATAGATTTTTTAATTTTTCTTTATATTATTAATTTACTATAAATATATATATTAAAAAAGAATTATTTAACAAAAAAAAAGATTCTTCATACACGTAAAAAAATTAAATTAAAATGAAAAAGAGTCTTAATCTTTTATTTCATAAAAGATAAATTTTTTCAAGAAGACACAAGTATCTTTTTATATATTTGTTAATAAGTTTTTTTAAATTAATTTTTAAAATATAGATTGTTTTAATTTTTTTTATTATTTTTTTATATTCTTTTTTATCTTTTATTTATATTTCAGTAAAAGCATTTACTTTGTTTTTGTGTCTATGAATTATATGATAATTTAATGGATTTAAATTGAAATTAAAATTTACACTATTAAATCCTTTATTATTTATAAGTTTTAAACATTTAAATTCTTTTTTTTTATTTTCATATTTTTGATCAAGTGAAGTTGAATTTTTTGATAAACTAACACTTAAAGTTCTAAAATTTGTTTTTCTTTTTTTATGAATTGTAAATGATTGATAATTAAAATAAGGATTTATTCTATTTGGATAAATTGAAGGAATTGATAAATTATTTTCTTTTTGACAATTTAAATAATTATTATAACTTTGTAAAAATAAATTTAATTTTCTTAAAGAATTATTTTGTTTTAACTCAGTTATTTTTTTATTCTCTTCATTTTCATTCATTATTATTTGAAAAGGAGTTAATTTTTTCTTTACTTTTTTTTTTGGAATGAAATATTTTTTTTTTGGAAATAAATTAGAATGAAATATTTTATCTAATTCTTTATGATCAATTTTATTTGAAGTTTTATTAAATTTTTTAGAAAGAAATTTTAATAATTTAATACTATCATGTCTATCTACTGAATCATGATTATTTATTTTTCTTAGTTCTAAATGAATTAATTTATCATTTTCTACTCCTTTGTTTAAATCACTTAAATCTAATTTTTCTATCGAATATTTACTTTTGTCTAAAAACATTTATAATATTTTTTAATTAAAAATAAATATTTTAATCAATAATAATATAATTCAATTAGTATGATTTTCTTTCATATAATAATATTTAGAATGTAAAAACATTTAAAACATTTTTATTAAATAAATTTATATAATTAAACTTGTTGAATCATATTATTTACTTTCATAAATATTTAAAAAAACATATATATTATTTCAATTTCTACATTTACTTAACAAACATTTATAATTATTATATTATTGGTATACAGCAAAAACAAAATTTTTTATTTTTTTTTTCAATATCATTATTAATTACATAATTATGATTATATTCAGGAATAATATTTAAAGATTGTTTCTTTTCTTCTAAATCTCCTTGAAAAGTATTTTTAATAGATTTTTTATCAATTAACGAATTAACATTTATATCATTATTATTATTATTATTTTCATTTTTAAAATATGGAATTTCCTTATTTAAAAATTTTAATTTCATTTTTTCACTCCTATTCTCAGATTCTGCAAGTATATAACTTGAACTATTTTTTTTTGAACTATAAAAAACAGAAAATTTTTCATTTTGATTATTATTACTATTATTAATATTATTATTATTAATAGTATTTTCTCTTTCTTTTTCTTCTAATTCTAATTGTTGTTCAAATGTTGTTGGCATATATTTATTCTTTAAATTTTTTATTTGGTTATTAGTTATATTATTTTCAACTTCATTTATTTCTATTAAATCTCCTTCGTTATTTATTTTATTTATGTTATTATTTTGTTCATTACTTGATTTATTAAATAATGAAGAAGCAAATTTTAATTTATTAAATCTTAAAAGTTTTGCTGATTTTTTTTGAACTGGAATATAATTTTCTCTTTTATTTTTGTGATTTGATTTTGTTTTAAATCTTTTTTCTTTACCTAATAAATCATTTAAAAAATTATCATAAAATTTTTTATTTGATTCTTCTTCTTCTTTATCATCTAAATTATCTAAAATTTTTAAATGTTTTTTTTTTCTTGAAGTTTTTTTTTCCATTAAATCTATATCACTTTTTAATATTTTTCCCAAATTATTTTTTAAAGCAAATTTTTTATCATTATCGTTTTCACTGAAATTACTGTATTTTCGAAGTTGATTAAAATTTGTAAATTTCATTGACTCAAATGTCATTTTATTAATATTATTTATTTTTTTTTTATTTTCTTTAATTAAAAAATATAAATTATTTAATAATTTATATCTAAGTAATATAGGTTTATAATTTTATATTAAATTCTTCCATTAAATTTTATATCTTTATGACTATTTTTTTATTATTGAGATTTTTATGATTATAAATTTATATATTAATTAAATAAAATAATTTTTATTTATTTTTTTTTTAACGTATCAATTATTACAAAGTTATTTAGAATTAAAACAATTTAATTTTCTTTAAATTAAATCCTTTTTTATAATATTACATTGATTCTTTATTACAAAATTTTATTTAAATTATTATTTATTTTTAAAATATAGAATTTTTAATTATTCATTAATTAATAAATCTATAATTAAGATGTGAAAATTTTAAATTTTTGAAATGAAAAAAGAAATTAAAAAATGGAGAACACAAATAAAAAAAAAAAAAATATTTTTTCAAAAATAATTTCAAATATATATGTAAGTATAAAAGAGAAATCTTTAAATGCATCAGAATTATTTTTTTTTTCAAGTGTATTTGAATTGACAAATAAAATATTAATAATAGATACAATATTTAATTATAGAAGGACATTTAAAAATATATATTTTTTTTTATATTTTATATCTCCAACTTTTTATTTTGAAGTTTTAAATAATTGTCGTTTTCTAAGAAAAAAAAATGCTGAAAAATTAAAAAATTATGAAAAAGATCAAATAAATGTTTTAGCAAATGAATATTTTAAAATGGATATTTATGAACAAAAAGATTTTTGTGATTTTAGAATTTTTGGTTTAATATATCTTTTTGTTTTATTAATATTACTTTTAATTAATTTAATAAAAGCAGATAATAGTTTTATTAATGTTATTAAAAAAATAGGCAGTTATCTTTTTTATATAACTTTTTGTACTCTTTCTCATATATTTCAATTAATATTTAGTAGAAATATATTTATTCAATTTTCAATAAGTTATAATGAAATTGATTATGATTTTATTTTTGATGTTGTTTTATTTTTATTTTATAATACATTACATTATATATTTTATAGTATATTTATTTATGCTTATGGTCAAAATGAAACTTATTATTTTTTATCTTCTAAAATATTTAAAGCTACTTTTTTTATAAATTTAATTGGTATTTTTTTATTAACTATTAGATTACATATTAAATATTCTATTTTATTTCAATTAGTTTATTCAATAATTTATATGTATGAATATTCAGTTAGAATTCAAGTTTTTAGAGATTCTTTACATCAATCAATTTTTCAAACAATTACGTTTTTTCTTCATACTTTTGTTTTTTCTATTTTTATTGTTAGATTTATTTCTTTATTTCTTATTAAATATCTTGAACATAAAGAAACTTTTAAAGTTTTAGAAGGTATATTAATAATTTTAGTTGTTTCTGTCTTATTTTTTAATTTAAATTCTCCTTCTAAAAGTATTAGTTTAACTAAATTAAAAGAAGATTTAATTAAAGAAAATAATGAATTTTTTAAAGGAACAAATCAATTGTTTATTCCTTTATTTAAATTTTTTTCTTCAAAAACTAAATCTAATAAAGCAAAATATAAAGAAATTTTTTTATTAAAATATACTGATGATTTAAAAACTCATTTTTGTAATAGTAAAGAAGATTATATTATTCTTTGTAATGGAAATGAAAAATTAATTGAAAAATTTTCAAATAATTCTGATATAATTAAAAGAGAAAATAGAAATAATATTAATTTAAATGATCAAAAAGAAAACTCAATTATATTAGTTGTTTTATTACAATTAATCAATAATTTTTATAAAATTTCAAAAGAAAAAAGTTATCTTTTTGGAAAATTAGCAATGGAAACTTTAATATATAATAAGGTTATTCTTTTTGCAATTATAGATGAAAAAACTTTTAGAGCACAATATTATTTAAAGAAATTTATTTATAGTGAAAAATTTAAAAATGCAGATTTATTAATTTATTCTATATTTCAATATTTATCATTTCATTTTATAAAATTAGAAAAAAAAAATGATGAAAATACAATGGAATTTATGATATATTTTAATTATTTAAATTTCCATTATTTAAATATAGTAAAATCATTTAAATATATTTTAAAAAGTTTTTCAAAACCTCCTAAAGAAATATTAAAAATAATAGATAAACAAAGTATAAATATAGGAAAATCTTTAGATTCAATAATTGAAATGATAAATAATTCTTTTGATTCAATGAAGATAAAAGAACAAGCAGAAAATGAAAAATTTAAATTAATAGAAGATATAATGTTTAATGCAAATTTTGATAAAAGTATAGAATTTTTTGATTTAAATTCCCTTGATTCAGTAGTAGAAAAAAATAATTATTTTTTAATATTATTTGAAAGAGGTCAATTTATAATAAAAAAAGCACCTTTAACTTATTATGAATTAACAGGAATAAAAACTTCAAAAATGATAAATGTACCTTCAATAAATATTTATCCTTATATTATGAGAAAATCTCAAGAAAAATTTATTAAGAATACAATATTAAATAAGAAATTCTTTAGAGAAGAATGTGTTTTAGAAACTTCAGAAAATTATATTATTAATGTTAAAACAACTTATAGTGCTTTACCAACTTTTAATGGTCAATTATTTTTAGTTTGTACTTTAGAACCAATAAATTTTCCAGATGATAGTAATTATATATTAATGCAATCTAATGGAATTTGCAATGAATATGGAATTTTTTTTAAGAATTATTTTGGTTTTAATAATCAATTAAAAAGATTAAATTTATTAAATATTTTAGGAATAAAAGAATATAATCCTAATATTAATAATTCTCAATTTTTTGAAGTTAATTTAAATGAATTTATTTCAAATGTTAAAACTCATTTAGTTAGAGATAGTGGATGTCAAAATTCAGAAATATCAATAATATTAAAGAAAATAAGAGAAAATTTTAAATCTTTAAAAATAATTAAAGTATGTTTTAATTTTAAGAAAAGATTTCAAATAAAAGGAGATGAAATATATTTAATTCAAGTAATTTTTGAAGATTTTAAAATAAAAAAAATAAATGATAAAAAAGAATTAGAAACAATAGAACCTGATTTTATTTTAACTCCTAATCCAGCTTCAATTAATGCTTCTCATTCTGGAACTACTGTTTTATCTTATAAAATTATAAAAGAAAATTCTTGGAATATAACTAATCAAAAAAAAGAAAAAATTGGAATTTCTAAAAATACTATTGATAGAATATCATTTATATATAATTTATTTTTAGTTATTATTGCTATTGTTATTTGCTTTCTTATTAAAATATTTTCTAATAAATTTTATAAAGAATATATTAAAATTATAATTTTAAGAGAAATGAATTTATCTTATTTTTCGAATGTTTTTTATGTTTCAAATATGATTTGTTTAAAAGAAGCTGAAAATGAATATGATTTATTAAATGAAGAATATAAAGATTATATTAATAATTATAATATTTCTTTAATTGATTTTTTTAGATATAATTTCCAAAAAAGAGCTCATAGATTATTAACTTTAAGTAATTATTTTAAAAATAATTATTCTAGTTTAAATACTCATAGTCAATTATATAAAGAATTTAATGAAAAACCTTTTTTAGTCTTAAGACCAAATGGTGAATTTGAATATGTTACTTACTATCATTCTTTTGATTTACCTAAAAATTATTTTTATATTTTAGGTCAACAAAATAATTATAAAATTATCATTCCTTTTTTAAATTATAATACTGTTGATATTACTTTAAATGGATTAAATGAATTTCAACAATATATTATTTGTACTGTTTATAATTGTTTTGTATTTATTAATACATTAAAAAGTGTATTAGTTGAATCAAAGAAAGTTTTTAAAAATTTTTTATATAATTATAAAGTATTAATGTATAGTGTTTTTATAGTATTTCTTTTATTAAATATATTTTCTATTTTTCTTCTTTATCTTTCAATAGAAATGACAAATAAGAAAATGTATAAAATAACTCAAAGAATAATGAAATTGACTTTAAAAGGGAAAAATTATTTAGAGAAAAAATTAAAATTTATTAAACATATAATTCAAAATGAATTAAAGCCTTCAATGGCAATAGAACAATTAAAAGAAATAAATCCAATAAATAAGCAAAAATTAGGAAATAATGTTCAACTTGCAATATCACATCAAATGAAAGACATAAATCCAAATGATGAAGATAAAGATGATATGTTTTTAATAAAATTTAATAATCAAAACCAAAAGAAAAAAAACCATCATTTCATTTCATATATAAAATCTTTTAAAACTATATTATTACTTGGTTCAATTTATTTAATTTTTGTAATAATAACTTTTCCAGTTATGGTTTCATATTTTAATAAATTAGATATAAAAAAAAAAGAAACTCAAGCAATTCAAGATTTACAAGAATTATTATTAAGTTATTATATTGGAGTTAGATTATCAATAATGTTAAATACAACAGATTTACAATTAAAATTAGGAATTTTTGGTTCAATGACAGATTATTTATTTTCAAATCATACTGAAGTAAAAAGATTAATGATCACAGAAAATAAAAAAGAAACAATGGAATATTTAAATGTTGTTAATGATGATATGAATACTTGTGAATTTTTATTAGATGATAATCAATTTAAATATTCTTTAAATTTAATTTGTGATTATGAACCTTTAATGAAAACTAATGTTGAAACTATGATTAGTGGATTTGTTAATCAATTAAGAAGCCAATTTTTAAATTTTAATCAAAGTAATAGAAATGAAAGTAATATTATCAAATATTTTCATAGTAGAACTTTTCAATTTAATAATTTACAAGTTATTATTTTTTTTATGAATTATTTAGATGATTTAGAATATAAATATACTCTTCCTGATTTACAAGATACTATTAATACTTTAATGACTTTTTTAGTTGTTATGTTTATTATTATGGTTATTACTGAAATTTTATATTATTTTTCAAGTAATATTTTTGTTTTAGGAAGAATGAGTTCTTCTTTTAATGATTATAAAGTTATTAAAAAGTTTTTTTCTTATGATGATGTTCCTAAAAAACAATAAAAATATATATTTGTTTATACATAAATCCTTATATTTTTTTAATGAATTTTATAAATAAATTAATATTTAATTATTTAAATGAAATTCTCTTTTTTTGAATTATATATTATAATTTAGTTTTTAAATAAAAAATAATATTATGAATAAAAAATAATCTATTCTTTAGATAATATTTTAACTTCTTTTAAATTTTTATAATTATTTTAAATAAATAATTAATAAAAATAAATAAATATGATTTCTCATTACCCACATAAAAGTGAAGAAATAATAGTAAAAAAAATTAAAAATTTTTCAAAAAAAGTAAAAGAAACAAGAAATATATCTCTACTTTCCACAAATAATAAATCAATAAATACTTTAGAATCATTATCAACAAGAAGAAAATATAATTTGACATCATCAAATAATAAAGCAATAGATAATAAAATAATAAATAGTAAAATAGATAAATTTATGAATAAAACTTTAAATATAATAAAAAAAAAAGAAGAAAAAGAAATTCCAATATTTTTTTTCTTAAAAAGTACTAATCACACAGAAATAAAACCGAGGAAAAAAATATATACAATAGAAAATATAAAAACTAGATTTAAAGGAAGTAAATTAGAACCATTAAATTTAATTAAAAAAAGTATTGAAAAAGAAATAAATAAATCTATTTTAAAACATCATTTAACTGAAATTGAATTAGAAAAAAAAAATTGTTATTCTGATAGAAATAATAATGATGAAACTATTGAAGAAATATTAAATAAAGAAAAATTTAAATATAATAAACAAAATTTTCATTTAGTTAAAATTCCTCCTCATTTATCTAAAAGAACTACTATTAGTTCTTTTTCTAATTATGGAACTTATCCTTCAATTATGAAAGATAATGGTTTAATGGTTAGAATGTTTAAAAAAAATTTTAATTATATGAAAAATAATATTAAAGATAAATTTAAAGGAAATGAAAAATTAATTGAATATATATAAATTTAATTTATTATTCTAAATATTACTTTAGAAAAATAAATATTTAATCTTTAAAAAATAAATGATATAATTAATTAATTTTCTCTTCTTTTATTTTCATTGATTCTTCATTATTTTTGGTATTTAAATTATCCTTTTCAGTACTGATTAAATGTTGAATAATTTTATTTTTCTTATCATCATCATTTTTTTCATTAAAAGCACAACTTTCAAAATCAATTTTATTATAATTATCTTCCAACAAATTATTATTAGTTAAATTATTTTCTACATTATTATTATTAATAAAATTATTTCCACTTAAATCAATTTTAACATCATATTCTTCTTCAATTAATTTACTTTGCATTTTCATATAAAGAGAATTCATTTTTCCAACTTTATTATTATCAATTAAAGGAGGTTGATATAATTCAAATCTTCCTAATCTTTTAATAAAATCCATCCAAGATTCATTTGGATCAGGAATTTTACCTTCAAATTGTTTTCTTCTTTTTTTTGGTAATGCAAAATTTGGTATTTTATCTAAATCTATTTTTTTTATTAAATTCTCATAAAATAAATCTATATTAAATAAAGGATATTCTAATTGTTGGTTTAATTTTTTATAATTTTCTAAACTTTTTTCAGGTTTTAATATTGTATTATTTATTAAAAATAAACTTGATTCATAATTTCCTCTTAAAATAGAAACATCTAAAGCATTTAAACCAAAATTATTTAATGAAGTAATATTTATATCTTTTTGGTTTAATAATATTTTTATTATGTCTACATAATTAAATTTGCTTGCTAATAAAAGAGGAGAACTTTGATCTTGTTTATCTGGAATATTATAATCATTTCCTAAATTTATTAATGTGTTTAAACAATTTGGACTATGATATAATACACTATATATTATTAAAGTTCTTTTTGGATTTCCTATTTCACAGTTTAAGGGAAGTTTGTATTTTTCTAAAAGTTCTAAAAGTTTTGATGAGTTGTCTTGACGAATACATATTTTTAAGTTGGAAGTTGAGTCATTTCCCATTTTTTTAAATTCTTTTTTTATGATTGAAAAGAAATTTTAATATTATTTTTTTGTTTATTAAAGATGATTATATATTTTTTTTTAAAATAATATTAAAGTTTTTTTATTAATAAAAATTAAATCTCATTATTATATTGTTAAGGGCTAAAGTATTATTGTAATTATTATTATCATTTCTAGTAGATGAAATTTGAGAAAAACTTCTTTTTTTATTTACATATTTATTTATATTATCTCTAGTTAAATTTCTTTCTAAAAAAGATTCTCCTTTTCCAAAAACTTTATTTTTTAAAAGTTTAAACGAATTTTTTTCGTTTTCTTCATTAACAAAATTAATTGAATTATTACTAAAATTTCTATTCATTCTTCTCATAATAAAATTATTATTAATTGGTTTATTTCTGGAACCTGTTTTAATATAATCAAAAAGTAATTTTCTTTTAATATTTAAATTAACATTTGTTGAATTATTGCTATTGCTTGTTTTATAAATATTTTTAGAATAAGAATTATTTTTTACGTTTAAATTTCTATTTGATTTACTATTTAATATATCAAAAGTTGAAGAAGGTAAATTTATTGGATGAGGTTTATTAAAAAAACCAGAATAAAAAATAAAAACTTTTTTCTTCATTTCTTTATCAACTGAATCTGAATTTAGAAATTTATTTAAATAAAGTTTATCATGAGTTATTTCATTATTATTATAATCATTTTTTAATTTACCATTCAAAAGAAAATCTCTTGATGATTTGTTTATTTTATCTAATATTGACATTTAATATTTAAAAAATAATTGAAAAATTTTTATTTAATTATAAATTAAGAATAATAATAAATAAATTAAAAAAATAATTTCTACATATTTATAATGAACCTTTTTATTTATTATTAAATGTGATTACTATGTAATTTCTTAAATTAAAAGAATAAAAAAAAATTTATTTGATATACATCATTTTCATATATTCAATTAAAAAAAATCATAATTACAAAATCACAAAAAAAAAATAGTAAATTATTAAAAGTATTGAATATAATTTACATTAAAAAATTAGTTTTTTTTTGAATAAAAGCCTCAAATTGATTAACATAATTATCATAAATATCTTGATTTACATAAAGATTAAAATTAATAATTTTTAAAACTTTAACTTCTAATTTATTAATACTTTTAATATTTAAACCTCCAATTTTCGCATAAAATTCATTAGTTTCAAAATATTCTTCATTGTATTTAATTGCTAAAATAAAACTGATAAGAATTAATTTATAAACATTAAAAAAACTTAAAATAATGTTTCCTTGACTGCAAATTCTATCAAAATAAATTATTCCTAAAATTAAAGTTGAAGGTTCTATTTTTGTATATTTAATTAATCTTTTTATATAATTTGTTATTGTTATTTTTGGAATTTCTTTTGAATTAAAAGATATTTTACTTTCATTTTTATTTCCTTCTAATTTAAGTAATTTTTGTTCATATTTTACTGATTTTTCTACTGTATCTCCAATGATTTTTGATAAAATGTTCATTAATTTTTTGTAATTTTCTTCGTTTTTTAATGTAGTTGTCATTATTTCTGATAAGGTTGATGACATTTTTATTTATTTTTTAAGATAAATATTTTATTTATTTTTAATCATTAAATTATGTTAATAAAAAATATTATTATATTAATTTTTATTTAGTTTTTAATGTTTTAAAATAAAAAAAATTATATATTTAAATAAATATTTTAAATCCCTATTTGAATTTTTAAAAATAAGAAAATAATAATATAACAAAATTAGTTTAAAAATTAATAAAACAATTTAAAAAAAAAATTAAATAATGTCAAATGATAATAATGCAATAAATGAGAATAATAATCAAAATTTAAATATAATGTCAAATGAAGAGAGTAAGAAATAAAATAATTATAAATATAAGATACAATAGAAAATGAAGAAGAAGAAGAAAAAATAACAAATCAAGAATTTGATTCTGGAAAAGAAGATTTATTAAATAATCAATTAGAACAAAAAAATCAAGAAGTTTCAATAATAAAAACAATATCAGATAAAACTGAAAGTGACTTTAAAACAAATAAAAATAAAATAAAAGATTTATTAAATATGAATAAAATAGATAAAGATGAACTTCCTGTGATAAATAATAATGAAAAAAATGAAACTGAAAAAAATAAAAACGAATCAACTAAAGAATTAAATAAGATAAAAATAGAAAAAAATTATAAAAAATTAGAAAATAATTATTTTAAAAATACAAGAGAAATTAATGAATTAAAACAAGATAATAATTTATTAAGATTTCAATTAGAAGATTTATCAAGAAAATTAAATGATAGTTCTTCAATTGGAAAAGGAAAAAAAGTGAATTCAAAAAAGAAATTAAAAACATTACAATTTAAGAATAATAATAATATTTTTTTTAAAATGTATAATGTAGGTTCAAATAATTCAATTTTAACTCCTAAATCTTCTGAAAATGAATATGTTGTTAATTTAAAGAAAAATAATAGAAAAGAATTAAATAGAATTATTAAAAATAAAAATGATTTAGAAATTATAAAAAATATTGATGAAGAAAATAAAGGTTTAAAAAGAGAAATTACTGATATTTTAAATAGTCAACAAGAAAGAGAAAATAAAATTAAAGAAAAATTTATTTATTCTATTGATATATTAGATAACCAAAACAAAAAATTAAGAAATGAAAATAATAAATATAAAGACAAATATAATAAATTATCTTTAAATTATAAAGAATTAAAAAAAGAAAAAGAAATTCTTGATAAAGAAAAAATTGATATTCAAAAAAAATATAATGAAATAAATGATTATAAGAATAAAATAAATGAAATGGAAATTAATTTTAATGAAAAAATGAATAACTTAAATGAAGAAATTAAAATAATAAAAAATGAAAATGTAAATAAAGAAAATACAATAAAATCTTTAAATGAAAAATTAAATAAAAAAGATTCTTTTATTTATTCTTTAAATCAAAAAATGAATGAATTAAATGATATTAATAAAAAATTAAATGAAGAAAATGAATCTTTGAATGATAGAATAAATATTGTTAAAGAAAATATAAAAAATTTAAGTGAAGAAAAAAAAAAAGAAATTGAAAAAATAGAAAAAGAAAAAAATGATTTAAAAGAAGAATTAAATAATATAATTAAAGAAAATGAAAATTTAAAAAAAGAAATAGAAAAAAATAAAAAGTTGATTGAAGATAATAATAAAAATAATGAAAAAATAAAAATTGAAAATGAAGATTTTAAAAAGAAAATAAAGAATTTAAATGAAGAAAATAAAAAATTAAATGAGAAAATATTATTAAGTGAAAAATCAAAAAATGAAAATGAAAAAATTTTAGAAAATTTAAAAAATGAAAAAGAAAAAATAAAAAAAGAAAAAAATGATATTAATAAAGAAAAAGAAAATATAAAAAAAGAAAAAGAAAAATTAGAAAAAGAAAATAAAGAATTAAAAGAAAAAATAGAAAATTTAGAAAAAGAAAAAAATAATTTAAATGATAATATAAATAACTTAAAAAGTGAAAAAGAAAATATAGAAAAAGAAAAAGGAGAAGCAAAAATAAAAAATAAAGAAGAACAAGAAAATTTAAAAAAAATAAATTTAGATTATGAAAAAAAAAATAGAAAATTTAGAAAATGAAAAAAAAAATTTAATTTTAGAAAATGAGAATTTAAAAAAAAATAAAATTGAAATTGAAGAAGAAAATAATAATTTAAAAAGTTCTAATGAAGATTTACAAAAAAAAATTGATGAAATAAATAATAATTTAAATAATGATATAAATAAATTAAATGATGAAAAAGAAGAAATGAAAAATCAATTGGATATTTTAATAAAAGAAAAAGAAAATTTAAAAGAAAAAGAAAAAAATGATACAAATAGAAATAATGAAGAAAAAGAAAAAATTATTTTAGAAAATGAAACTTTAAAAAATAATAATAATACTTTAAAAAATAATTTAGATAATATACAAAATAAATATAATGATTTACAAAAAAAATTTGTAGAATTGAAAAAAATATTTGAAAAAAAAAAAAGAAAATAATAAAGAAGAAAATAAAGAAAATGAAGAATTAAAAAAAGAAAATGAAGAATTAAAAAATAAATTAAAAAATACAAAAAATTTAGAAGAAAAAAAAGAAAATAATAATGAAAAAAAAGAAGATGATGAAAAAATGATAAAATTAGAAAATGAAAAAAATTTAATAGAAAAAGAAAATATAATATTAAAAGAAGAATTATTAGAATTAAAAAGTAAAATAAAAACAATGGAATTAAAAGAAAAAGAAAAAGAAAAAGAGAATAAAAAAAATGAGAATGAAGAAATAATAAATGATAAAGAAAAACAAATAGAAAAAAATTCAAGTATGAATACTAATACTAAATCAGAATTAAAAGAATTATTTGAAGATGAAAAATTAAAGACTGAAACTTTAAAAGAAATTGCAAAAGAAGAAAAAGAAAAAAACATTCAGAATTATGAATTATTTAAAAATGCAAAAGATAAAAATTTTAAATTAATTGAAGAAATAAATAAACTTCAAGAAGAAAAAGAAAAAAATGAAAAAGAATATAAAAGTATTATTGATAAAATGAAAAAAAATGAAAAAAAATTAAAAGAAAAAATAGAAGAAAAAAAAAATAATGATAATAATGAAAGTATTCAAGATTTAAAAAATAAAATTGCAGATATTGTTATTAATCATCAAAATATTTTAAAAAAAACTAATGAAGACAAAGAAAATGAAATAAAAAAAATTAATGAAGAAAAAGAAAATGAAATTAAAAAATATAATGAAATTATTAATCAAATAAAATTAGATAATGAAAAAAATAATAATTTAAATAAAGAAAATTATGAAAAAGAAATAAATAATTTAAATGAAAAGATAAAAAATATTGAGGAAGAATATAATAAAAATAAGAATGAATTAGAAAAAGAAAATGAAGAAAAAAAAGAAGAAATAAAAAATTTAAAAGAAGAAATAGAAAAAATAAAAAAAGAAAATATAATAGAAATAAATAAAATAAAAGAAGAAAATGAAATAAAAGATAAAAATAAAATTAATGAATTAAATAATTTAAAAGAAGAATTAAATAAGAAATATAAAGAAAATGAAGAAGAATTAAAAAGAATAAAAATAGAATATAATAATAAATTAAATAAAAAATCAGAAGAAATAAAAAAAATAAAAGAAGAAAAAGAAAAAGAGAAAGATGATAATTATAAAAAATTAGATGAAAAAGATAAAGAATTAGATCTTTTACAAGATAAACAAGATAAATTAGAAGAAGAATATGAAAAAATCAATGAAGAAAAAGAAAAAGAAATTATTTTATTAAATAATAAATTATCTGAAGAAGAAAATAAAAATATTAATTTAAAACAAATCACTGATGAACAAAGAAATATTATTGAAGATTTAAAAAATAAAATTAAAGAAATTCAAGAAAAAAATTTAAATATTATGAATGATATGAAAAATAATTTTAACGATGATATTAAAAATCAATTAAATGATGAGATTTTAAAAAATAATATTTTAAAAGAAATTGCTGAAGAAGAAAGAGAAAAAAATAAGAAAATTCGTAAAAAATTTAAAGATGCTGTTTCTAAAAATGAAAAATTAATTAAAGAATTAGAAAAAAGAGATAAAGAATTAAATAAATATAAAAAGAATAATAATGAAGAAAAAGAAGAAAAAAAAGAAAAAAAAGAAAAAAAAGAAGAAAAAAAAGAAGAAAAAAAAGAAGAAAAAAAAACAGAAAAAAAAAATAAAAAAGAAAAAAAAAAATCAATTAGAAATAAAGAAAAAGAAGAAAAAGAAAATGCAGAAAGAGCAAAAAAAAAAACAAAATGAATTTATGTTAAAAAATGCAAATTTAAATTTAAAAGATTTAAGTTCAAGTGAAGATAGTTTTAGTGATAGTTCATATAGTATAAATAATAATAATGATGATAATGAAAATGATGATAATGAAAGAGAAGAAATTAATTATTTATCAAGTTCAAGTAAATCTTTTGATAATAATAAAAACATTGAAAAAAAAAATATTAATGATAATGAAAATATTAAAATTCAATCTTTTGTTTGAATCATAAAATAATATATGTATTTAGGTTATAATAATAATATTTTTTTTTCTTTATTTATTTTTTGATTTTTTTTAAAATAAATTTTTTATTTATTTTTTCTTTAATAAATGAAAAAAAATAATGTACATAAAGATGATGGTAAATTAAGAAAAATAATTATTGAGTTATTAAATACAAAAAAAGGAAATTTAAAAAAATCAAAAGTATTAATTTCTGATATTAATAAAGTTATTATAAAAGATCATTTAATTATGCAATTAAAAACAGAATATAATTATATTAAACAATTAAATGATAATTATATTAATTATTTAAATATTGCAGAAATATTAAAAAAAGAATGTAAAAAGAATAAAGAAAGTGTGTTAAATTTAAGTAAATTTTTAAAATCAAATTTTAAAGAACAAATAAAAATAATTGAAAATTATGAAAATAAAATAAATATTTGTAAAGAAGATAAAGAAACAATAAATTCAATTAATTATGGAATAATAGAAACAAAAATAAAATATGAAAAAGTATTAAAAGATAAATTAAATAAATTAGAAAAAGAAATAAACGAGAATAATAAAGAAATAACAGAACAAAAATCAAAAATAGAAGAATTAAAAGAATTAAAAATAAAAGAAAAAGAAGAATTAATTAAAGAAGAAGAAAATCAAAATAATAAATATAATGAATTAAAAAATAAATATTTAATATTTAATAAAGAAGTAAATAAATTTGAAAATAAAATAAAAGAATTTGAAATTGAATTAAATGAAAAAACTGTTGAAATTGAAAATGTACATTTAGCAAATAAAATGATATTAAAAGAAAATAAAAATGTTGAATTAAGTGAACAAGAAATTAAAAATCAAAATTTAAAAAATAAAGTTAAATCATTAAAAAAAAAAATCGTTGAATTTTCTAATTCGAATTTATTAGAAGAGAATAATCTTGTTATTTCTCATAATAATTTATATTCTCATCCTAATTTATTTCACAGTAAAAAAATCAATCCTGTTAATATTAAATTACATAAAAAATGCTTTTCTCCTGAAAAAAGGAAAAAATTAATTATGAGTTTTTAATTTATTTATATATTTTTTTTAATTTAAAAATAATATTCTTCTATGTTTTTAATATTCTTATTTTTTATAATTTAAAAAGATTTCAAACCAAATTTAAAAAAAAAAACGGATTTAAAAATTTAAAAAAAAAGTTCAAAAATTAATAAAAAAAAAAATATAAAAATCCATGAAAAGAACTAAATTATCATTATAAAAAAAATGGATTCACCAGAGAATTATTTCTTAAAATTTGAACACCACAACTTTAAAAAAGGAATGGAAGATTTAGTAAACAAAAAAAAAAATATATTAGTTCACTTATACGGAGCAGAAGGTAAAGATGGAAGAAGTTGGTGTCCAGACTGTGAAATTTCAGAACCATATATTAAAGAAATTAAACCTATAATAAAGAAAAAAGAAAAAGACAAAGAAATTTATTTTGTAGATATTCCTATATCTTGGGATAAAAGAAGTGATTATAAAACTAATAAAATTTTAAAAGAAAGAAGAATTCCTACTTTAATTTATTTCTATCAAGGAAGAGAAATGGGAAGATTAGTCGAAGGAGAAATGGCTGAAAGGCAAAATATTTTTGATTTTGTTGAACAAATTTATAGTGATGATTATTAAGGAAATATTTAATAAAATTAGGTTTTTAATATTTTTTCTTTTTTTTTCTCTCTTTTTTTTGTGTAATAATAGATTTTAAGAATATGTTTTATATCTTTTATTTTTTTAATTTTTTAATTTTTCATTAATTATTGTAACTAATTTATAATTATATATTTATATTTATTATTAGATTTCATTTTTTGGAATTATTGTTGAACATAAGGGTAAAATATAATTTCCTGAATTAAATAAATTATTTTTTTTTGTTTTTAATATTCTTTGACTATAATTTAAACTTTGATTTAAAGAAAAAATTAAATCAGAAGAATGATTAATATTTCTTTTTGAATTACTTTTTTTTTCTCTATTAGAATAAATAATTTTAAACATTGAATTATTTAATTTTTTCTTTATAAGATTTTTATCATTATTTATATCATTTGGAAAATACTTTTTTAAATTTTTAATACTAATATTTTCTTTATTAATTTTTTGACTGTATGAATAATTTCTTGAATAACATTTTGATTTATTTAAAATAAATTGAGAAATAAAAGTT
>JAEEGL012978551.1_pt1 | contig 24097 bp, 16 predicted proteins | sample 9134231 | NCBI WGS metagenome assembly JAEEGL01 (sample SAMN16246548, study PRJNA631951) | gut metagenome | biome: gut microbiome; feature: rumen; material: fiber-attached | host: Bos | place: Iran: Karaj | collected 2018-10
GACGGCATCAGCCCGGTGCAGGGCATGGACAAGAACGGCCCCTTCGCCACCATCAACTCCATCCTGAAATTCGACCAGGCCAACTACGCCAACGGCACCCTCTGCAACATGAAGTTCCACCCCACCGCCCTCCAGGGGGAGGAGGGGGACAAGAAGCTCCGCGCCGTCATGGAGACCTATTTCCGGGGCGGCGGCATGGAGCTGCAGATCAACGTGGTCTCCGCCAAGATGCTCCGGGAGGCCCAGGAGAGGCCCAAGGACTATGAGGACCTGGTGGTGCGCATCGCCGGCTTCTCCGCCTACTTCGTGGAGGTCTACAAGGAGGCCCAGGACGACCTGATCCGCCGGACCGAGATGAGCGTATGACCACGGGACGGCTCTACGACATCCAGGGCTTTTCCGTCCAGGACGGCCCCGGCATCCGCACCACGGCCTTTCTGAAGGGCTGCCCCCTGCGCTGCCCCTGGTGCCACAGCCCGGAGAGCCAGTCCTTCGCCAGGCAGCTGAGCTGGATGAGCATGCGCTGCCTGGGGCGGGAGGCCTGCCGGGACCGCTGCGTGAACGCCTGCCCCAAGGGGGCCATCGAGGAAGGCCCGCTGAAAACGGACGCGGCCACGGGAGAGCAGGTCCGCACGATCCACGTGAAGCGCGACCTCTGCGACGACTGCGGGGCCTGCGCGGATAAATGCTACGCCGAAGCTCTGACCATGTGCGGAAAGGACTACACCTCCGAGGAACTGGTGGCCCGCCTTTTGCAGGACAAGAACTTTTTCGACACCTCCGGCGGCGGTGTGACCATCTCCGGCGGCGAGCCCCTGAGCCAGGCGGACTTCACCGTGGAGGTGCTCCGGGGACTGAAGGAGGCGGGCATCCACACGGCGCTGGACACCACGGGCTTCGCCCCCTGGGAGGCCCTGGAGCGGACCCTGCCCTGGGTGGACCTCTACCTTTACGACCTCAAGCACATGGACAGCGCCAGGCACAAGGCCACGGTGGGGGTGCCCAATGAGATCATCCACGAAAACGCCCGGAAGCTCAGCGAGAACGGAAAAGCCCTGCAGATCCGTATCCCGGTGATCCCCCGCTTCAACGAGGACGAGGAGAACATCCGGGCCACGGCGGAGTTCTGCGTGGAGCTGGGAAGCGCGGTGCAGGTGGTGCAGCTGCTGCCCTACCACAACATGGGCGTGATGAAGTACCTCCGCATCAGCGACTTAAAGCCCCTGGAGGCCGTCCCGCCCTCCGACGAAAAGATGGAGCAGCTTAAAGATCTCATGGCCTCCTACGGCCTGAAGGTGACCATCCACTGATCGATATCAATCAAAGCGCGACCGGAGAGCCGACCTCGGCTCTCCGGTCGCTTCGCACCGGGACGAAAGCATGCGGCGATTGCCTATTTGATGGCGATCCCCAGGCTCCGCGCCACGGCGGCCAGCTCCGTCCTGGTGTGCATCCCCGTTTTTTCCAGCATGTTCTGCACGTGGTATTTCACCGTGCTGGCGGAGATCCCCAGCCGCCGGCCGATCTCCGTGTTGCTGTCCCCGGCGATCAGCTCCCGCAGGATCTCCAGCTCCCGCTCGGAAAAATCGTGGTTGCTGGCACAGCCGATCCGGACCAGGGGCGTATCGTCGGGATAGACGCGCTCCCCGGCCATCGTCCGCTCCATGACGGCCAGGATCGGCTCCTTCTGGGCCTCCTTGTACCAGAAGCTGTCCACGCCGATCTCCCCGGCCCGTTTCAGCCAGGAGGCCTCCGGCATGCTGGTCACGATGATGATCCTGGTTTCCGGGAATTCCTTTTTGATCGCCTCCGCGGCGTCCAGCCCGCTGCTGCCCAGCGCCGTCATCACGTCCATCAGAATGAGGTCGATCCTGCCGTGGCGGCAGAAGTCGACGGCCAGCTCCGCGTTGGCGATGGAGGCCGCAAGGGCGTACCGGGGGTCGGAGCGGACAAAGATCTCAAAGAGCTGCCGGGGCATCTCCTGGTCTTCCACGATCAAAACCTGATAGGGCATGATCCTTTCCTCCCTTCGGGATACTGACGGCCAGGCAAAAGCCCGGCGCCCTTTCGATCCGCATGCTCCCCCCGGCCGCTTCCAGCCGCCGGCGAAGCACGGCCAGGCCCCCGCTCTCGGCGATCTCCGGCGCGGGGGGCGCTCCGTCGTTGGTGAACTGTGCCCGGAGCGCGGCGGCGTCCTCGGACACTGCGATCGTCAGGGTCTCCGCTTTCGCGTGCTTTGCCGCGTTGGTCATGGCTTCCCGGGCGGCGGCCAGGAACAGGGTCAGCACGGCGGTCTCCCGGCTCTGCGGCATGCCCTTCCAGACCAGCCGGAGCCCGATCACGGAGGCGAGGGTGTTCAGATCGGAGACCGTGCTGCTTTTTTCCCGCCGGTCCGCTTCCTTGCAGAGGAGCAGCGCCTGGTTCTGCCAGATCTTCAGGGTCTCCCGGCGCTCGGTCTCGCTCCCGCTCTGTATGGCCCTGCCGGTGGCCAGGATCATGCGGTTCATCTCGTCGTGGATGTTGATCTTCGCCTGCAGGATCTCCTGCTGCCGCACGGTGTCGGAGATGGTCTCGCCGTAGGCCCGCATGTTTTCGGCCAGACGCCTGGACCGCTCGTTGTCGGCTCTGAGCTGCTCCGTCTTCTCATAGAGCTCCGTGATGTCGTCCGCGATCAGCTCGTGCAGGGGCGCCCCCTCGTAGGTCAGAAGACGGTGGCGGAAGGAGACCGCCGTGCCGTCGGGCATCGCGTGGATGGGCTCGTCTTTCGCAAGGGCATACAGCGCTTTGCCGTTCTGCAGGGTCTGCCCCAGCAGGGAAAAGCACAGATCGTTCATGCGGTGGTTGGAGAAAATGCAGCGGCCGTCCTCCAGATAGTAGCACACCCCGGCGGGAAGGCCGTCCACGCTCTCCTTGATGGAGGCGGAGGTGATGTGGGTCTTCCTCCAGGCGATGACGCTCCGGTAAAGCAGGACGCAGACCGCCGTCGTCAGAAGGAGGGCGGCGAGGAAGACCCCGCCGGGGAGCCGGAGGAGGGCCGTGGCCAGGGGATCCTCCGCCCCGTTCAGGCGCAGCTCCGTCCCCGCCCGACAGACGTGCAGAAAGAAGTACCCGACGAAAAAGCACAGCGCTCCCGCCGCGCAGAGCAGGCGGCGCTTCTGCCGCCACAGGAGGACCGCGTTGGCGATCCCGCCGAGGCAGATCAGGAGCGCCCAGAAGCAGGCGAGGTTCTGCGCCGGGACGGGCAGCGTTACAAAGCCCCTCATGCCCGCTCACCCGCCTCTCTCAGCGTCAGGCGCACGTAGCTGATCCGGTCCTCCACACTGATCTCTCCGTCGGCCCCCTCCGGGAGAGCGAGCTCCGCGCCCTCGAAGCTGAGCTTCAGGACGCTTTCGTCCAGCCGGACCTGCAGACCCCGCAGGGAGGGGAGAGCGGCCTCCAGAAGGGTCTCGAACAGGGCGTAAGCCGCGATGAGCCTTTGGGAAGGGACGCGCATTTCGCCGGAGAGGCCCTCGTCGGCGGGGATCCCCGCCTCCCGGACGTAGCGCAGGGATTCCTGGAGGGCAAGGAAGAGCTCCCGCAGCTCCAGCTCCTCCCGATCGGCGGCGAGCAGGGTGAGGTTGGCGTAGCGCTTGATGTACGCTGCCAGCAGGCAGACGGTCCTCATGTTCGCGGCATACTTCTCCGGGCGCTGCCCGGCCTCCGCGCACAGCGCCGCGATCCTCCGGGACTGGGGAAGGACTTGCTCCGCGATCTCGTCATAGGCCTTGGTCTTGGCCTCGATCTTGGCGCGCTCTTCCTTCAATTCGTTCCGGAGGCTGAGAAGCTCGGTCTCTTCCGCCAGCTGCTCGCCCAGCTCCCGGAGCTCTTCATTGATCCGGTTCAGCTCGGTGACGTCGTCCTGCCAGTAGACGAAGCCTCCGGCGACGGTCTTTCGATGTACTCTCGCGTCCCGGTCCAGGAGCACGCCGGAGGGGGAGGCCATCTGCTCGGCGGAAAGGGAGGCGGCGTTCGCGTTCCGGTAGATCACCCGGTAGTCCCGGTCCGCGATCTGCGCCGCCAGGTCCGACAGCTCGAAGAGCTTGCCGTAGCTGGCGTTGGAGGGGATCAGGCCGATGGAGATCAGGCTCATCCAGACCCCCGCCAGGGTAAAGCAGACGGCCTCCGGGAATTCGCCGAAAAGCTCGCCGCCGATGCGGGGCCAGCGTCCCACGGCGTAGAGCGTGAGATAGACGACCCCGAAGAGGGCGGGGAGCATGGGGAGCCATACCAGCTTCCGGCTGGCGGAGAGGCGGCAGCGGGAAAACAGGATATAGAACACGCCCACGACCAGGATGAGGATCCAAAGATAGGCGGCGACGTTGACCGGCCCCCGGGTGTATTCCGCGTCCCAATCCGCGAACCCCGGCTGAAAGCGAAAGGCCAGCTGATGCAGGTCGTTGGTCAGGATCAGGAGGATCAGAAGGACCGTGAGGCCCACGGTAAAACGGACCCTCCAGGACCGCAGGTCCCGCTCCTGCCGACCCACGGAGAGGGCGGCCAGCAGGGAGCAGAGGGGGATCAGCAGGGCCGGGACGTAGTAGAGATACCAGACGTGGCGGGCAACGACCCCCGTCTCCTCGAAGGCGATGTACTTCGCCCCCCGCAGGGTGACCCAGGCCACGGTCAGCCCCGCGATGGCCACCAGGTATTTTCGGGTATCCCGGGCGATGATGTGCTCGGAAAAGTACATCATGAGGGCCAGAGCAGGCGCCATCAGAAAAAGCGTGGAGCAGTGCCGGAGCAAAAAGACGTCCGGAGCGAAGACGGTGACGCAGGCCGCGATCCCATACAGCAGGGCAAACTGCGCCAGCATCCGCAGGGTCCTCTTTGCCGTGGTCACCGTCTTCGCCTCCGTTCTTCCTTCTGAGGGAATCCGTCAGTATTATAGCCCATCCCCGGGGACAGGGCAAATGGTTCTTCGGGCGTTTTCGCCTCCGTCCTCGTCGGGCTCCCTCTCTGAGGGAGCTGGCGCGAAGCGCCTGAGGGAGTCTACCGTCTTTCCGATCGCCTGTGGAGACGCCGCGCCCCCGGCTCCATGCCGGGGGCGCGGTGTTCGGAGCTCTATGATCTATCCCTTTTCTGCCGGTGCGTTCACGATGGTGTCGTAGTTCATCACGATCTGGGCGACCTCGGCCCGGGTGGCGTCCCCCCCGGGGTCCAGGATGCCGTTCCCCTTGCCCCGGACGACGCCCGCGCCCACGGCCCAGGCAAAGGCGTCCCCGGCCCAGTCGTGGATCTTGTCCGCGTCGGTAAAGGCGGAGAGGTCTGCCTCTTCCGCCGCGGGCTTCCCGCTCAGACGCCAGAAGAGGACCACCATCTGCTCCCTCGTCACCGGGTCGCCGGTGCCGAAGGTGCCGTCGCCGTAGCCCTGGATGATCCCCTCGCCGGAGGCCCAGAGGACGGCGTCGGTGTAGTATTTCCCGTCGGATACGTCGCTGAAGGCGTTTTTCTCACCCGCCAGCTCCGGCTCCCCGGCGATGCGGTAGAGCACGGCGGCGAACATCTCTCTCGTCATGGTGTCCCCGGGGGTGAACTCCTTCTCCGAGGTACCCTTGAAATAGCCCCTGTCGCAGCAGTAGTACACGGCGTCGTAGAACCAGTTGGTCTCCAGAACGTCGGTGAAGGGCCGCTCCGGCTCCGCCGGGGTCTCCGTCTTGTCCGGGGCCTGGGAAGTCCCGGGCGCGGTGTTTTCCTCGTCCTCCCAGTATTCCGGCTCGGGCTCGGGCTCCGGCTCCGGCTGGGGAATGACCGGCTCGGGCTCCGTCGCTTCCACGGGGATCACTACGACGGCGCTCACTTCGCTGCCCGCAACCGCGACCTGGAGGATGGCGCTGCCGCCGTATTCCGTACTCAATGCGGTCATGACCCCGGCGGGGGAGACCGAGGCCAGTTCCGGGGTGAGGGAAGTCCAGCTCAGCGTCCCCTCCGTACCGGTGATCTCCAGCCCTGAGGCCAGGTCCCGGGTCTCCCCGGGGGCCAGGAGAGCTGTGGAGCCGGTGTAGCTGAGAGCGGTGATGGGGTCTGCCTTGACCTCCACGGTCACGGCCAGGTCGAAGCCCTCGGCCGCCACGCCGTTGTAGCTGCGGATCCCCTGGGCGGCGGAGAGGGAGAGGGCGTCGCCCACGCTCGCCCCCTCCAGGGCTGCCCGGAACACCCGGGCCACCATGGCCCCCTCGGCCACGTTCCCGTCCCCCGAAGCCTGCTTATGGCCACGGGCGGCAGGCGCGGAGTCCACTGCGGTGAGGCGGCCGGCGACGCTCTCACCGTTTACCAGCAGCAGCGCCTCCACGTCCTCCACCCGCACGGGCTTGTCGAAACACAGCTCCGCGTATTCCGGGTTCGCCCCGGCGCTCTCCACACTGGCCCCGCCGATGGAGACCATGCTGACGTTCACGTCCGTGTGGGCGGGGGGCACGTTCATCACGCTGCTCTCGGCGGTGTAATAGCCCTCCTTCTCAAAGACCACCTTCCAGGCACCCACCAGCACGTCCCAGCCGTAGACGCCCTGGGCGTCGCTCACGTTGGGGTTGGGGCCCTCGCCGTAGTATTCGGAGTTCCAGGGCTCCCACTTGGCGGCCTCCGGCGTCCCGGCGGCGAGGATGCCGTCGGGGTCAAAGCTCCATCCGGCGGTGCTGCCGGTATACCGATACACCGTGGCGGTGACGCCCGCCAGCCGGTTATTTTCCGCGCCCTCGAAGACGTAGCCCGAGGGGTCGATGAAGTAACCCGGGCGGCCCCGCTCCGGGTTCCGCAGGTACTCCTGCAAAAGCTGATTCCGCCGGTTCAGGCGCTGGTAGCCCCTGCCGATCTTCTCCCACTTGGCCTGGATCTCCGCTTCCTTCCCGTTTTTCCAGAAGTGGTCAAAGAAGAAGGTGCCGACGGTGCCGATGCCGGTGAAGCCGATCAGGGTTTCTCCGATGAAGCCGAATTGGGAATCCGTCTTGAATTCCAAATAGTCAACCTGGTCGCTCGGGGGAAGATCGGGGAACCAGTCGGGCATATCCTCCGTGAGCATACCATAAGCGGACCATAGAGTCTCGGCAGAGGAATACGTCCCCAGCACGTCGACAGCGTCATTCAGGGCATTGCCGAATTGCGACTCCATTATGGGGTTTATGATCTTATCGAACTTCGCGTTTGCCTGGGCGGTGGCCTTCGTCACCGCCTGGACGAAATGCTTTCCGCCGCTGTAAATGCCCTTGGCCAGGCTGACGACCCCGTAGAGTCCGCCGGAGAGGGGCATGGGCCGCATCAGCCGGAGGCCCTTCGAGGTCAGGTCGGTGGTGAAGAGGTCGGAGGGACCCCCGGCAACGCCCTGAGAGGCCCGGAGGCTCGCGGCCAGGAGGGCGTTCGCCCCCGTGAGGGCGCTCCCGGCGCGGTCGTCCGAGAAGAGGACCGCCTCCTTGGGGAAGAGCTCCTCGTTGGAGATGCCCGCCGGGATGGGGAGCAGCAGGGTCGGGTCCTCCGCGTCGGTGGTGAGGAGGATGACTTCCTTTTCCGCGTCGCAGCCCACCCCCCGGGAGACCTTGGACACGTATTCTCCCTCGTCTGTCACCACCAGGCTGTAGGAGAACTCCGGCTCCTCCGCCTGGGCGAAGTTATAGTAGTTCTCCTGGACGCAGAGGGCTTCCCCCGCCTCGTCACAGATGGCCACGGCGGGGTAATAGAGGCGTCCGTTTTCGTCCGTAAAGCGGTCGATCTCCTCCTCCGTGAGCTCCAGGTCCGCGATGGCGGCGAAGTACAGGTCCCACTTTTCGTAGGTCTCCGGGAGGGTCCAGCCGTTCTCCGGGGCCAGCTCCTGGGTGGTCCAGCCTTCGGGCAGGCCGTCCTCCCCGGCGGGAGCGGCTTCCCGGTCAGCGAAGAGGTCGCTCAGCTCCAGGGTGGGAAGGCCGTCGTAGGGCTCCAGGGCCGCCAGCTCGTAGACCACGCAGAAATCCCTGGGGGGATTCAGGGCGTCCCCCAGGACCCCCACGCCCTCGAAACAGCCGGTGCCGCTGTTGTAGCTTAGCTCGAACCACCGGTTTTCGCAGTCCTCCGGCAGGTCGGCCACTGCGTAGGCCCGGGCGACCCCCTCCGGATCGTCGAACCTGGCCCGGAAGCGGAAGACGTTGGTGTTGTTCCAGTCCAGGAATCCCGGGAATCTCCAGTCCAGACGGTGGTCCTGATAATAGGCATAGTCCTCCGTGCTCCGGATGGCCTCGTGATACCAGATGGAAGTCACGCTGCTCGTGCCGTTCAGGTGCTCGTACTGCCACTTTTCCAGCACCGGGGCGTCCTTCACCGCCGTGACGCTGTCGGTGAAGCTGAGGATCAGCTCCTCGCCGCCCTCGCCCCGGTATTTGAAGAGGATCTCGATCTCATAGACGTGGGGCCAGTGCTCCGGCTCCGCCATGGGCAGGAAGAGGGCCCCTTCTCCGGTGTTCCGGTTGTAGAGGGCGTGGTAAAAGAGGCCGGCGCTGCTCATCCAGAAGGTTTCCATCTCCCCGTCCCAGGTTCCGTAGGGGAGGAAGGGCGACCAGCCGTAGTCGTTTTCAAAAAAGTCTTTGCCGACGGAGGGCGAGGCCGCCGGGCCATAGCCCCTGGAGAAGGAGCTGCCGGCGAGACCGTCGGCGGCCCTGTAGCCCTGCTGGGGCGGGAGCTGGGGCATGGGGTCGTACTCCACCGGCACCCCGTCCACCCGGAGGGCCAGCTGGAAGTCCAGGTCCTTATCCGTGGTCTCGAAGCTCAGCCAGACCCCCTCGGTCCCCCCGGCGTAGTCCTCCCGGTACTGTTCCATGGTGTAGTTCTCCGGCTTGGGGGTGTCCTGCAGGAGGACCGTCCCCGTGGGAAGGGTCACCGGGGTGGAGTAGTCCGCCCCCCAGAGCGCCCCGCTGGGGCGGTAGATGGGGAGGGTGACCCGATAGGCCGGAGTGGTCCCGTCCTTGTCGGCAGTACCCACCGGGCGGAAGAGGACCTCCCGGGAGCTCACCTCCCGCTTGAAGCCGTAGGAAAAGACCTCACAGGGGAGCTGGACGGTGAACTGGAGCTGAAGGCCGTCCCGGGTGAGGATATACGCCCGGAGCTGATGGTCCTCCTCCAGGGCCGCCTGAGGAATGGTGAAGGTAATGATATGTGTGTTGTTGTTTCCCTTGGGCAGATAGATGCCGGTGACGCCCTCCTCTGCCCTCAGGGCCGCAGTCTGCCCGTTCAGGGTGATGCTCTGCGCCTCCGAGGGCAGGACGATGAGACTTTCGTAGTCGTCCGCGCCGCTCTGCTCCAGACGGACCAGCAGGGTCCCGTCCCCCTGGGGGGTGACGCTCTTTACGCTGGTGATCAGATCGCCCCAGTTGTGGGCAAGCTGATAGATCTTTCCCCTCAGGGTGACGGAGAGCTCCTGCTGGAGATAGTCCGCCGGTCCGATATAGGCGTTCTCCTGACCGGTCCAGAAGCTGTACACGCCCGCAAGCCCCATATCCCCCACTCTGGCAAACTCGCCGAAGAAGATATCGCCGTAACCGGCGCACAGGATCACGTTTTTGCTGTCGGAAATGACGGGAAGGATCCCCTCGAAAGGCACGTCCAGCCTGTATCGCCCGTTCCCGAGCTTTTGCCTGTTCGCCTGGATGTTGTTGTGGGTCTCCCGGTCAAACAGCGCCAGCACCGCATGATCGATGGGATCTCCCGCCTCATCCCGGACTTCTATGAAATAGCTGCTGCGGATGAAGGAATAGACGGCGCCCTCCATCTGCGGCGCGGCGTTGGAGCTTACCGTTCCGGAAAACAGGCCTGTATCTCCTATGCGGCAGAAGAGCAGCAGATCGGGGATGAGCCGATCCTCTGCCCTCTCCGGGAGATCGACGGGCCCGAAGGCCGGGGCTGCGAAGGAGAGAGAGGACTGTGCAGACAGGTCCGCCGCCCGTTGGATACAGCCTTCGGGCAGAAGGGCCCGGCACTGGGTAAGGCTCAGGTATGCGGCTGTGCCCTCCGCCGGCACGGGGAAGGCCGCCACGGTGACGGGCCGGTCGGCCCAGGTTTTTCCCTCTTCCGTTCTGCCGCTGACCCAGAAGGTCTCGGAGTCTATGGTATATTTTGGAAGGATCTCTCCGGTGTCCCCGTCCTCAAAGAAGTACAGCGCCCAGCGCCAGCCCTCCGGCAGCTCCTCTGCGGAAACGGTCAGGGACCGGTCCACGCAGACGGGGATGGCGACCGCCCCGCCTCTTTCCAGCTTCCCCTGGCTGAGCGCCGACCGGCGGTTGTCCCCCAGAGCCTGGTTCCGGACCATCCAGCTCACGTTCACTCCGCTGAGCTCCAGGACGGCGACGCCGTCCCCCTCCGGATCGGAGAGGGTCTCGGTCCGTGTGCTGTAATTGTCCCGGAATTCCACCCGGACGCCCTCCAGGCTTTCCCCGCAGGGGTTTTGGAAGGTGAGCGCATAGGATGTTTCCTCATACACGATGATCGGCAGGGCACTCGTTATGGTGTCTCCGGTCATTCTGAGATAAACGCCGGAGGCAAGGCAATCGTCAGACAAATACCTTTGATTCACGTGGACGACGTGTTCCGCTCCGGGGTAAGTAAGCATGCTTATTTGGGCCCTGCCGTTTTCATCCAGCGTAAAGGAGTTCCATGTATCCACATACCCGGTCAGCCCCGCCAGACTTACCCCCTCCGGCAGAACGGTGGAGGAGAAGTCCAGGTACAGGGTCCGGGTGCCGTAAGTGCCCAGCTGGACGGAGATCACGCTCCCGTCCGCCACGGTCTGGGCGGGCACGGTCTTTTCGGAATAGGTTATGCCCTTCAGGGTGGTCTTATAGGAAATGAGTTCCAGGCTGTAGCCGCTGCCCTCCGGCAGCAGCAGACTCGCCCTGCCCTCCGTGTCCAGGGTCAGGTCGCCGCTGCCCAGGAAGCTTCCGTTCCGGTAGACCCGGTATACCACCATCAGCCCGGCGGGGACGCTCCCCCCCGCCGTGTATTCCAGGGATACCTGTACCGGCGAAGCGGGGGCCCCCTTGGGGAAGGTATAGGTATAGCCGTTCTCCGCACGGAAATCGGCGCTTGTCAGGGTCTTCGTCTCTTCCAGGGCAAAGAATCCGTCCTCCGCTTCCCCGTACAGGGAGGTGCGCCGGAAGCTCACGTCCTCCGGCCACCAGAAGGCGGAATCCCCCGCCCCGTCGGTGAGAAAGCCCGCCTCGTCCACGGTCCAGCCGGAGCCGTAGTCGGGGGCATAGCTGAGGGCGGCGGAGGGCTGCTTTACCCTCCTGAGAGCCGGGGCGGTGACCGAGAGGGCGCTGCCGTAGCTGAGGGCGGCCTCCCAGGAGCTCACCACGGTCCCGTTCAGGGTCAGGGTCAGGGTATAGTCCCCGCTGCCCAGCTCGGGGAAGGCGTAGGTCCCACTGTCCCCGGCCTGGTTCACGCTCTTTACGTAGGCCCTGCCGCCGGCGTCCTTCAGCGTCAGCTTCCCGTAACGGGTCAGCCAGGTCCGGGCGTACCGGGCGTTGGGGATGGTGAGGGTCAGATCCAGGGATGCGGAGACCCGCGTCAGGGCGATCTGGGCCCCGGCGGCGTCGGCGCTGCTCTCGTTCCCGGCCTTGTCGTAAGCCACCAGGGCGTAGACGAGACTCTGGCCCTTCGTGAGGGCGGGCAGGGAAGAGTCCGTATAGGAATAGCTCGCCTGGGTCAGGTCCTCGGTCTCATAGATCGTGGTCCAGGAAGCGTAGCCTGCCAAATTGCGCCGCAGGAGGCGGTAGCCCCCCAGGGAAACGTCGTCCGCGGCGGGGGACCAGCTGAGGGTCACGGCTTCCGTCGTATCGGTGATGACCGCCGCGTCGGCGGCAAAGCTCCCCAGGGTGGGGGCCTGGGTATCCCGGCGGAGGGGAACCGCGCTGGCGGAGGCCGCCCCCGCCAGGGTATTCCCGGTCAGGACCCAGAGGGAATAGCCATATTCCCGCTCCGGCTCCAGATCCCGGTCCGTGTATTCCGCCGCGCTGCCGGACAGAGCGGCGATGAGCTCCTCTCCCCGGTAGAGGAAGAGCCGGGAGGCCCCCTCCGGCGCGGTGAAGGAAAGCTGGACGGCGCTGTAATCCGCCTGGGCGGCGAGGGCGAGCCCCGCCGGAGGCGCGGAGGTTTTGGTAAGGGTCGCTTCGGCTTCTGCGGTGGTCCCTCCCTCCAGGACGGAGGTGACGGTGAAGCTGTGGGTCCCGTCGGAAGTCAGGGGGGCTTCCCCGGTCCAGATGCCGTTTTGGGGAAGAGCGGCGGAAGCCAGGGTCTCCCCGTCGGCCTTCACGGTGACGACCGCTCCCTCCAGCCCGCTGACGGTGAGGGTCGCCTTGTCCTTCCCGCCGGCGGCGGCGGTGAGGCTCACCCGGTTCTCGATCTGCGCCCCGCCGGAGACGGTGAAGGCGCAGGCGGTCCCCGGCAGGGAGCTCACCCCCAGCTTCACCCCCTCCGGGGCGGTGAAGCTGAGCTCCGCCACGTACTCCCCGGCGGGGAGGACCCCCAGGTCGGCCCTGAGCCAGCTGTCCAACTCCGCCTCCGTCCAGGTCGAGGCGGAGGTGAGCTTATAGCGGAGGGTGGGGAAGAAGTATTCCGCCTCCGGCTCCGCGACGAAGATATCTCCCTCGTACCCTTCGGGGAAATCCCCTCCCTCCGGGTAGTCTTCCCACTCGCCGCCGGTCCCGCTCCCGCCCCGGGAGCAGGCGAGACCACTGAGGCGCCAGCCCCGGCTGTTCAGGGCGCTCAGCTCCAGCACCACCGGCTCCTCCTCCCCAAAGACGGAGCGGAGCGGCGCGGGGGTGAGGGAACTCAGGTCCGAGATCTCCGGAGAGGCCGTGGCCGCGTCGGCGGGCAGGATCCAGTCCTGCCAGGTCCCGGCCTGCAGGGGGAAATCCCCCCACTGGCTGTCGGTGACCTCCATGCCCAGGGCGGAGAGGGCCGGATCAATGTAATAATGCTCGTTGTCGTATACGGACCAGAGGGAGGCCGCCTTCTCCTCCCCGTGCCAGAGGGTGAGGACGCCGCTGACGTCCTCGGCCCCGGCGGTGACGGTCTCCGTCAGGTCGGCGGTCTCATAAGCATAGTTCAGGGCGACGGGGGCTTCGTCCACGGTGAATTCCCCGCCGATCTCCACGTAGTGATACGCATAGATCGGACGGCTGTACTCGTCGGTCCCGATCTCCTCCTTCTTGAACTCTACCATCCGGGGGTCCAGCGCGTAGTCCCCCGCCGGGAGGAGGACGCCGCTGTTCCAACCCGGGGCGAAGAAGGTCCCCGCCCAGGGAACGGCGATGGAACAGGAGACGTCCGGGATCGCCTCGCCGTCCACCGTCACATTGACGGTGACGCTCTGGCAGTCCCCCTGGGGGATCGAAAAGCGCAGGACGGTGCCGCCGGGATCGTAGGTCCCGGTGACGCAGGCCGCGCAGGCTTGGCCGTCCCGCTGCAGATCGTCGGTCACCGCCAGAAGGGGCGTCCCCGCCGCCAGGTCGGGGGTGAGGTAGACCACGGTCCCTCCGTCCGTGTAAGTCAGGTTATAGACCGTGCTCTGCAGCCGCCGGACTTCGCCGCCCGTCAGGGCGTAGCAGGTATAGTTGTAGTCAAGCACGCCGAAGGAGTATCCCCCCGCCGGGGCGGGGATCTCCAGGACCAGGGTCCCGGCCATGGCGACGTTCACGTTCACGCTGTCGGCGGCAGTGCGGTATTCCAGGGCCTGGTCTCCGCACGGGCCCGCCAGCCCTTCCGCGGTCACGGTATAGCTGTCCTGCCCCAGGGGGAGCTTCTCCGTGTGGAGGAAAAGACCGCCGGAGGATTCCACCGCCTGCGGGAAAGCCTCCCCCAGGGCGTTCTCCGCCCCGACGGAGCAGGTGCCGCTGTTCCAGAGCCATCTGGAAAAGGAGTAGTAGCCGCTGCTCCTGCCGGTGCAGCGGTTATAGCCGTCGGCGGAGGTCCCCGACTGGAAGCCCAGGGAGTACACCGGGTACCCCGCGTCGTCCGTGACCAGAGCCTGGAGGTCCAGGCGATCCCCGTAGGAAATCTCGCTTCCCTCCGGGACATGGAAGCTTGTGTTCAGGACCCGGGGATCGAAATCCACGGAAGCCGTCACACTGGTGTCGACGGCGCCGACGTCGTGGGAGAAAACGTGGTATCCGCTTGCACCGTCCACCAGGTCGTAATCGAAGATGCAGACCACCATGCTGTACTCCCCGGGGCTCAGGCGGATCTCCGTCTGCTCCGGCTCCAGCCAGCCCAGGTGGGCCATCTCCTTCGGGTTCGTCTTCCCGCAGGAGGAGACCGCCAGGGCGTAGTAGTCCCGCTGGGAGTCGTAGACGTTGTCTGGATCGGCAGCCTCCAGCTTCCCGGCGGCCTCCACGGTAAAGGGGACCGCGGCGTCCACCTGCTCCTTCAGGTCGAAGGTCTGGTCCGTCCCGTCGGTGGTGACCGTCGCCTTCACCAGGTAGGCGTTCTTCCGGTCGGAGATCCAGTAGGTGTGCTCGCCCTCGTAGACATTGTACAGAGTGACGGAGCCGTCGGATTTGGTGTTCCCTTTCTCCGTTGACATCCAGCCGTCGGAGGCCTCCTCATAGACGAAGGCCCCGGCCAGGGTCACGTCGCTTCCCGCGCACAGCAGGGTCACGCTCCCGGCGGCGGCAAAGCCCGCCGTGGGCAAGAGCTGGACTGCCAGGACCAGGCTCAGCAGCCAGGAAAGGATCCGCTTCTTCATTCAAGCTCACTCCTTCGCAGTAAACGTCCGAAGTCGTGGGAATACGCCCGGAAGAACCGCCGTCCGAACTAAGGACGCTATACTCCCACAATTATAATTGTACTCCCGAACGGAGGCGCTGTCCCCCGCCAATCGGCCAGTCTTCGGGAAAACGCGCAAAAAAACCGGGAGCGGAGCCGCCCTCCGCCGGCTCCGCAGTCCCGGAAAACGAGTTTTTTCTTGAAGCGGGCCCATCGGTCTGATAAAAAAGGATCGCCATGATCAGGGCGGATCCGCCAGGTCCTGTCGTCGCGGGGTTTCGCGCTTCTCTCGCACAGCGGTGGGCGCGTGCTGCCTTTGCGTCGGTTACTGCGCCGCAATGACAAACGGAGGCGGCCCGCTCCGGGGCTTTCTAACGACATTGCCGGGACCGCCTCTCCTTATCGTTGATTTATCCCGGGATCCATAGTAAACTTGGATCGCGGGTCTCATGGAAAAAGACGAGCGGAATGCCCGGGCGATCCGTATTTGACAGAGGGAGATGAAGATATGAAGCTTCAGAAGCTGTTCGACGAACCGATCGTATCCTTTGAGATCGTCACGCTGCGGATCAGCGGCATGCGCTTTGTGAACGAATATGAGATCGTGATGAACGGGGGAAGAGCCCGGGTCTCCCGCTACGGGATCCGCTTTCAGCGGGATGAAGACGCTCGCGTCCTGGAAGCGCGCGCCGAGTGCGGGCTGGAAACGGCGCTGGGGCTGCTGAACGGCTGTAAGCTGCTCTCCTGGGACGGGTTTCACGGGAAGCATCCGAAGGACGTCAGGGACGGCACGATGTTCACCCTGGAGGCGACGGTGAACGGAGATCAGAGGATCTATGCCGACGGTTCGGAGAACTTCCCGAAGCACTACCGGGAGCTGATCGACGGCTTGAGGAAGCTCCTGGAAAACGGATAATGACACTGGAAAGGAGCTGAGTGAAATGGATGAACCGAAGAGAAGCCCGCTGAAAGTGGAGATCATTGCCTCCGGCGGCAACGAGAACGAGAAGATCCGGATCACCATCGAGGCCGGGGCCAACGCCATCACCTACACCCCGCCCACCACTGCGGAGCTGTTCAGGGGCCTCATGGCGAAGTACCGGGAAATGTAAGTATAGCGGTAAACATACGACATATGGATCGGGCGCGGCTTCTCTTTGGCAGAAGCCGCGCCCTTTGGCGGAATGCCGGGCGGGAACGTCCCCCCCGAGGCGGGACGTTCCCGCCGGCTCAGAACATCTTTCCCTCGAAGGCGTACACCGGCATCGTCCGGAAATCATAGGTCTCCAGGTCCTCCAGACGGACGTTGCTCGTACAGCCGCAGTGCATCATCAGGTTGGAATCCCCGCCGTTCCGCACGTGGACCAGGACCACCGGCTTCCCGATGGCGGCGGCATAGCCGCATTCCCAGGCGGTCCCGGTGTCGCCGTAGTTCCCGTAATACAGCGCCGCCACCGCGTCCGCCTTCCGGAGCTCGTTCACGTCCATCTCAAAGAGCTGCCTTGCCCACTCCGCCGTCCCGTGTTCCGCCTCCGCGTCGTGCCGCATGGGGCTGAAAAAGGAGAAGCCCCGCCTGGCCAGTACGGACTCCGCGTATTCAATGTTCCGGATCTCTTCCTCGTTAAAAAACGGACCGGCCAGATAGAGCCGCATTTCCGTGCTGCCGTTCATTTCAAAGCTTCGCTCCTTCCGTCTCAGTAAAGGGACCCTCTTTCGTCCAACGGTATCCGCAGACCAAAACGGTCATCATGTTTGACATACCTGACGAAAGAGGGTCCTTTTCGTATTATAGCATGCCTGCGGCTGCGCGGCAAGCGGTGCGGCGGCGGCGAAGCTCCGGTGCCGGATCTTTGCCGCGACCCGCTCAAAGCCCGTGAGCCGGAGCGCGGTGTCGAAGGTCCCGTTGTGGACGTGGTGGCTGAGCGCCTTCCCCTCGTCCGCGGTGACGAAGGTCTCGAACAGGTCCTCGTGGTTGCCCCGGATCAGTATGACCCGGTGTTCCGCCATCAGGCGCAGGACGAAGTCCTGCATCTTTTTCGCCTCTTCTCCGCGATCGAAGAGATCGCCGAGAATGACGAGCCTGTGCGGCTCCGGGTCCCGGAAGAACCCCGCTTCCGTCAGGGCGTCGTGAAGAAGGGTGTAAAAGCCGTGAACGTCGGCGGTAACGTAGTATTTCATGGTCCTCTCAGTCTTTTTCAGGCAATGCCTGTCCCGATCCTTAAAGCGTGCCCTTCCGCAGATACTCCCACAGCACGTTCAGGCCGCCGGCGGGCACGCAGAAGCGTTCCCGGCTGTGCCGGAGCTCCTCCCGGACCTCCTCCAGACCGAACCAGCGGACCTCCTCCACCTCCGTCTCCTGAAGGACGAGGTCTCTCGCGTCCACCGGCCGGGCGTAGACGAAGACCGAGGTGACCTCGTTGTCCCGGAAGGGCTGGTCGTGGAACGTCTCCTCATACCGGATGCGGAAGGTCCCGGCATAGGTCAGCTCCTCCGGCTTCGCCCGGATCCCCAGCTCTTCCGCCAGCTCCCGGAGCGCGGAAGGGAGCGGCTCCTCGCCCGCCGGGATGTGTCCCGCGGAGGAGGTGTCGTACAGTCCCGGGAAGGAGTCCTTCTCTCTGCTGCGCTTCTGCAAGAGGATATCCCAGCCGGGACCGTTTTTCCGCACGACCCACACGTGGGCCGTGCGGTGACGGATGCCGTCCCTGTGCGCTTCCGCCCGGGAGACGGTCTCCCCGGTGGGAAGGCCGCTTTCATCCACGATATCAAAATATTCCATCCTGCTTCCGCCTGCCTTGCTTTTGATACGGCCGCCCCGGGCCGGGCGGTCCCGGCGCTCACAGCTCCCGTAATACCAGGTCCGTCTCCCCGGGATTCAGGCCGAGCTCGATCCTCTTGACCTTCGGGTGATCCCGATAGCGGGACCGGATCGCGTCGCGGAGCACGGTCCCGCCGCGGTAGCCGTGGATCACCTTCAGCCGGTAGACCGAGGTCCCGGCCCGCCGGAGCCTGGCGTCGATGGCGGTGATCGCCTGGAGCTTCGTCATATTGTGAACGTCGATCTCCTGAAAGCCGCTGAGGATCGCCATGCCCTATTCCTCCGATCCCGCCCGGGGCTCAGTTGCTGCCGGAGGAGGAGGAAGAGGCCGCGGCGGAATTCTCCCGATCCCGGATCATGTGCTGCAGCGTGATCAGGATCGCGACGACCTGCTTTTCCAGCTCCGGGCGGTAGATGTCCACACAGTACTTGTCATGGATGGAGAGCATCTTCTGCCCGATCACGGCGATCACGTTCTCCGCCGCGTCGTACAGCTCAAAGTTGAGGCCGAGAACGTTGCCCCGAAGCTGCCACCCCAGCCCCTCGATGTTGGAAATGTCCTTGATCAGATGGAACAGCTCGTTGGAAAGCTCGAACCGCTGCCCGTCCGCCATGGTGATGAAATGGCGCTGGTGCAGCGTGAGGAGCTTCTTCTCGACGTGCGCCACGGGAGCCCCGGCAGCGTCCACGACGTCGGTCTTGTCGTGGAGCGAAGGGAACCTGGTCTGCGCCCGATAGACGACCTGCTCATTCTCGTCCGTGACATCGATCCGGTGGTGCAGGGTAAAAACCTTCGTCGAGGTGAAGAGGGATCGGGCCGGCTCGCCGAAGCGTTCCACGTTGTTCACGTTGGCCGCCTCGCCGGCCTCGCGGAACCGGTGGATCGAAGAAAAGACGCCCATAGCTGCCTCCTTGGTCTGTCAGGTAATAGCGGGAATGCTCCGCACGCATCTTACGTTGTCCGGAGAAGCATGTCAAGCGCTTGGAGACAGTTCATATTCAACACCCAAAAAAGCTTTCCGCGTCAGGCACTGTCCGCGCTTGACAAATCCGGCTTCCTGCCACAGAATGGACCTGGAGCCCGGCGGCTGGGCGAGGGTCCGCTCCCGTCGCCGGAGACCCTCCTCGATCGCCGGGGTCCCTCGCCGGCGAGGGACCGGCGACGCTCTGCGACATTGCCAAAGAGCCCCGGCAGCAGATGCAGCTCTGACGGGTGAGCGGCGTCCTTATGAAGTCAAGGGGCCGCTGCAAAACTCTCATTTTGCAGCAGCCCCTCTTTTTATAGTTTTTTAAGTGAGATCGGCAGGATCGCCCCTGGATCGCGATCAGCGGGATCCGCTTTTTCCCCCGGGCTCCTTCGCCGCCTGGGGATACAGGAGCAGAGAGGCGGTGAACGTCCCGTCCTTCGCCGCAAAGGAGCTGACGCCGCCGTATCGCTCCGTGATGCTCCGCACGGATTCGACGCCGATGCCCTCCCCCTCGTGCTTGGTGGACAGGAACACGCCCTTTTTGTTCTGCAGGGGCGTCTCCGCGCAGCTGTTCTCCACGGTCAGGGCGAAGGAATCGCAGACGCCGCGGCGCCGGGAGACGCTGCCGGAGACGGAGACGGATCCCGTCCCCTCCCCCTGGGCGGCGGCCTCCACGGCGTTTTCCAGAAGGTTGCCGAAGAGCACCGCCAGGTCCGTCTTCTCCACGAATATCTCTTCCGGCAGGTCCAGCCGGACGGTATAGCTCACGCCCTTCTCCGCCGCCTGGTCCCCGAAGTGGGCGAGGATGGCGTTCACGATCTCGTTCTCGCAGTAGAGCAGGGGGCGCTCCAGGCTTTCCAGGTCCGGATACCCTTCCAGAAGCTCGTCCAGGGCGGAAAAGTCCCCGCTGGAGCGGATGGAGCGGAGCAGCATGACGTGGTGGCGCAGGTCGTGCCGCGCCCGGCGGGTCTCCTCCATGCGCTTGCGCAGGTTGTCGTACTGCACGCTCTGCAGGGTGAGGGCGTGGTTCTCCGCCATCAGCCGCCGGTTTTTCCCCAGGGTGCGCTCCAATTGGATGATGACCCGGTAGATGAGCACGCTCCCGGCGTCGATGAGCAGCAGGTAGGCCGTGCTGACGGGGTCCAGGGCGTTTTCCAGGGCGGATCTGCCGGAGGCGTAGAAATGCTGCATCCAGATGAGATAGAAGACCGCCGGGACCAGCCAGAGATACCGCCACATATAGCGCTCTCCCTCGCTGCGCTCTTCCTTCCCGTCCCCGTCGCAGATGCCCCGCAGGATCGTCAGATAGATCACCGGCAGCAGGATCAGCTCCACGGGGATCATCGTCAGCGAATAGGTGACGTGGTACCGCAGGAGCGCGAGGGCCGGGAAGAGCTGCCCCTCGACGCACTTGCCGAGCACCACCACCAGATTGCCCAGATCCATCATCACCAGCACCGTGAAGACCAGCTTTCCCATGTGGTCCCGGATGATCAGGGGGATAAACGCCACGTAGAGCAGGGAGAGGAGCAGATCGAAGATGGGATTCTGGGCGACGGAGGTAAACAGGCGCAGCAAAGTGCCCCCCATCTGCACCAGCGTGATGAGGAGAAGCAGCGCCAGGGTCACCCCCCGGCCGAAGCGCCAGTGGGGGCGGAAGGCATGGAGCACCAGCACCATATAGGGGAAGGCGTTCAGAAAGGCGAAAAGCGCGGCCTCCCAGAGAGAAAACGGCAAATCTGCGATCAACATGAGCCTATTGTAGCATATTCGGGAGGAAACGGCCACCCCCCCAGGGGGGAACGGCACGTTTTTTTGTCGAAAGTTCCCTTTTTGTCGAATTAATGGATACACAAACCGAACGCCGTATGGTAAACTGTTAAACTGGGAAACGAACGAACGGAGGACGGCGGCGTGGGACTGGTTTGCGACGCGGCGGTGAGCACGGTGATCTGTACCCGGTCGGACGCTCTGGCGGAGCGGCTGCGGAGCATGCTGCTGCGCTGGGCGGAGCGGGAGTGCGTGGAGCTGTCGGTCCGGCGGACGGACAGACTCCTTCTGCCGGAGAGCCGGGAGACGGAGCTGCTCATTCTGGATATGGACAGCGTGGAGCTGCCGGAGCAGGGCGGCCTGAAGAAGGAGAAGACCGGGCTCATCGTCATTTCCAGGGATGCGGGCCGGGCCATCCATTCCTACCGCTGGCACCCCGCCGCCTTTCTGAAGCCGGGCTTTGACGGGCCCCGGCTCGCCCAGGCCCTGGCCGCCTGTGAAAAGCAGTGGCAGCGTGGGCGGATCTGCCTGGAATCCCCCTATCGGCGGCGGACCTTCCGCCTGCCCCTGGGACGGGTCCGGTTCGTGGAGGCGGCGGCCCATTACTGCCTCTTCGAACAGGGGAAGCAGTCCGTGCGCATGCGCTATGCCGCCAGCGAGCTGGAGGAGCTGCTGCCCGGGCCGCCCTTCGTCCGCTGCCACCGGAGCTACCTGGTGCATCTGGACGCGGTGGAGAGCATGAGCTATACGGCGCTGACCCTGAAGGACGGGTCCATGCTGCCCCTGGGGCGGACCTACGTCGGCGCCGTGCGCCGTGCCCTGCTGGCCTGGCGGGAAGGAGAGAGGGACGAATGAGCATCTCCGTGCTGATCTGCGACGACCTGCCGGAGGAGCGGGCAAACCTGAGCCGCATGCTCCGGACCTATGAACAGACCCACGGCGTGGAGCTGGATCTGGAGACCGCCTCGGACGGCAGCGAGCTGCTGAGCCTCTGGAGGCCGGAGCGCTGGGACCTGATCTTTCTGGATATCTACATGCCCCAGATGAACGGGGTGGAGGCGGCGCGGCAGCTTCGCAGGCAGGATACCCTCTGCGAGCTGGTGTTCGCCACCACCAGCCGGGACCACGGCATGGAGGGCTACGAGCTGCACGCCATGGACTACATCACCAAGCCCTTTTCCCAGCGGGACGTGGACAGCGTGATGGACTGGTTCCTCCACCTCCGGGCGGAGAAGCGCCGGGAGCTGACGGTGCGCACCCAGGAGGGGGAGGAGGAGCGCATCCGGACCCAGGACATCCGGTTCATCGAGAGCCGGGGCCACACCTGCGTCATCCATGCCCCCGGCCGGGAGGTGAGCGTCCGCCGGAGCATCGACGAGCTTGCCGCCGAGCTGGACGCGGGCTTCTTCCGCTGCCACAAGAGCTTTCTCCTGAATTTCGCCCACGTGGTGAAGCTGGAGAAGCGCGCCTTTCTCATGGACGACGGGGCCAGCGTGCCCATCAGCGCTGCCAACCTCAGCAAAAGCAAGTCCGCCCTCCTGGCCTGGAGGACGGGCGCCTGACCGGCGGGACGCCCTTGCATACAAAGACCGCACAGCTTCCTTCGGCGGAGCTGTGCGGTCCCGTTTGTTCACTTCTTTTTTTTCGCGGCCCTCTTCGCCTGCTTTTTCTTTTCCTTTTCCTCCCGGTCGTGCTGCTTTGCCCAGGCCTTCATCCGCGCCTGCTGTTCCTTTTCCCACTGGGCCTCCTGGGCCTTGCGCCGCTTTTCCTCCTCCGCGAGCTCCGCGACCAGGTGCTGCTGCTCCGGCGGCAGCAGTTCCGGGCTGTATCCGTCTCTCAGCAGGGCCTTCATCTCTTCGTCCTTCCACCGCTGCCGTTCCTCCGGGGTCGCGGGTCTGGCGTGGGTCTGCTCGGTGAGGGAGCGCGTGTTCAGCGTGGGGCCGTGATGCCGCACCGGCTGCCGCCGCCACGGCCTGGGGGGGAGCTGTACCGGCTCCGGCTCCGGCTCCCTCTGGGGCTGCACCGGGTCCTCGGAGAGGTGGAGCAGATAATCGCCGATCTCGGGGCCGGAAAGGGCGCTGCCCTTGCCGGGAACGCCGTTGCCGTGGGCATAGTCCCGCACCGTGGGATTGTCGGTGAAGGAGAGATCGGAGTCGATCCGCATGGCAGGGGATATGGTGCCCGGTCTCTGCTCCGGATCACTGGCAGCGGGGAGGATGGAGTTCGCCCAGAAGCCCCGCATGGTATTCATCTGATTCGTGTCGTACCGCTCGGCGCCCTCCGGGAACACCGCGTCGTGCTGCTTCCGCAGCAGAGCGGTCACGCCGGATTCGTCCGCCCGGCTGCGGATGGTTTTCACCGCGTCACCGGGGCTCTGATCGGAGAGGGCCGAACGGATCGTGTCCCGGCCGATCATGCGGCTGTACAGGTTCCCCAGCAGGTCGCCGCCCTCCTCGTCCCGCTCCATGAAGGCCCCCTGCTTCGCGAGGCTGGGGTCGGCCGCGTGGGCGTCGGTATAGGTCTTCACCAGGTAGTCCCGGAATTCGGCCTCGTCCCCGCCGGTGAGCTGCTCGTCCGACATGGAGTCCATGATCTTCCCCAGGTGCTGCATCCAGCCCGCCCGGTCCTGGCCGCCCTGGCCGAAGAAGCGGTCGTGGGCGCGGGCCATCTGGCCCATGCCGCCGGTGACCCTGCGGTTGTCCGCGTCGATCTCCTCCTGGCTCATGCCCTTGCGGCGCATGGCCTTTTCCTTTTTGACCCGGTTCTTCTCCGCCTCCGCCCGGAGCTTTTCCCGCTCCTTGGGGTCCTCGGACAGGACCGACTTGTCGAAGGCGGCGGCCTGCCTGGAGCCGTATTTGTCCACCTTGTTCCCCGCCTGCATGGGGCCGGAGGCTCCGGCGGCGGAGACCGGGGACAGGGAAGAGGCGGGCAGAGCGACGCTCTGCCCCGCGGCGGCCATGGCGCCCTCCCGGTCCGCCCGGGCTTCCAGGGCGGCATCGTTCAGAAAGCCGCCCCCGCTGACCTCGCCCCTGGCCTGGCTCACCACGTGGCTGATCTCGTGGCCCAGGAGGGACTGGCCCCCGAAGCTGGAAAAATCCAGCATCCCCGGGGCGAAGGCGATGTCGCTCCCCTGGGTCATGGCTCCGGCCCCGGCCTCCGCCACGGCCTCGCTCTCATAGAGCTTCACGGCGGAGAGGTCCGCCCCGAAGGCGGTCTCCATCTTTTCCCGCATGGCCTCCGGCAGGTCCACCCGATGGCCCATCTGTTCCGCGGTGGGCTTGGCCGCACCGGAGCGCAGGTCCTCCAGGGAGGGCCGGCCGGGGATCTCGGTTTTCTTTTCGGCGGCGCTGCCGGTCCGCCTGCGGTCCGCGTAGGTAAAGCTCATGTCGGCCTCCTTGCGGGTCTAATCCTGCGCGGTCAGGTCCTCGTCGGGACCCATCTTGAGCTTGTCCTTGAACAACTGGATCAGTTCCTCCTGCTGCCGGATCTTGGCCTGCTGCTTCGCGTTCTGTGCCTGAAGCAGCTGGAGCTGCTGGTTCTGGGAAGCGATCTGCTGCTGCAGGTTCGTGATGGTCTGCATCTGAGCCATGGGATCCATTCCCATCATGCCCATGCCCATCCCCATGCCGGGCATCATCCCCATGTTGGGCATCATCCCCATGCCCATGCCCATGTTCACGCCGGGCGTCACGGCCGCCGCGTTTGACTGCGTCTCCCCCGTGGGCTGCGCGCCCTGCTGCGCGTTCTTCTCCGCCGTCAGTTCCCCGGCCTGCCCAGTCGCCGCCGGGAC